>Ga0209023_10001315_pt1 | contig 33717 bp, 29 predicted proteins | sample LakOneMetagenome_FD_187468 | JGI IMG/M metagenome (GOLD analysis project Ga0209023, IMG submission 187468) | Freshwater and sediment microbial communities from Lake Erie, Canada (SPAdes) (version 2) | ecosystem: Environmental > Aquatic > Freshwater > Lentic | place: Lake Erie, Canada...
CGCGTTCGACGACCTGCTTCACCGCTTCGGCCTTGAACTCATCCGTATATCGCTTGTTGCCCATAAACACCTCGATCGTTGCCTTGAAGTATGGCCCCGAGGTGTCTACAAAAGGCTGGGCGGTTCATTGCTAGAGCCTTTCGGTCGCCTATGTACCATCTCACAAAGGCGTGTATTTCATTCTTTCGTCTAGATTCGGTGCCACCTCTTGACATGTTGACGAGTTCGACTCCCGTTTTGGCCGACCAAACATGCTCGTCAACCCAAATGTTTCCACAGATCCGATCATCGATAAGTCGAAGTACTAGGTTGATGAGAAAGTCCGGCGGTCGCCACGCGGCCAGAAAGTTCATGCATACGCTGGAGATGGAATTCTGTAACAGTGCGGCGCGGTTTAGGTTGTGCACGGAAAGCGCCTCCCTGTATAGCGCAGCAAGCGCGGCGACAGCGTCCAGATCCTGAGGCAGATAAATATCGGTCAGGCAATCTTTGTCGGCGATCGACAGGCCGATTGATTTCAGTAGGTCGGTGTCACGGACTATGTCGTTGATATCGTCGAGTTCGTTCCTATCGACGCGCGTCAGGCCACGTGCGCGGGAGATCGTCCAGATGATTTCCTGGATCCGTTCCTTGCTCAGATCGCGGTCTGTCAATATCTCCCATAGCGGAGACTCGAACGCCCGGCGTGCATGCTCGAATTCGCCGTTACGTCTATTCTCCTGGCTATGCACGGCCGCATAGATCGACGATTTCTTGCGATAGCCTCGCATGTCGGTCGGTGCGCTGCCCATACGTCGGATGCGGGCAAAGGTCCTAGGGCGCTTCGGATCCTCGTCGGCTAGCAAAACAAAGGCGCGATCCAGATCGTCATCGGAGAGCTGGCTTTCGCTCTGGACGAGCGAATACCAGATCCAGTTTCGAGCTCGTAAGGCAATGTCGGTGCGAGGCTGCCCAGCGGCCATTGGAAGTTGGTAGGGAGAATTACTAGTAATTCTATAGTACTACCTACCATCGAGAAATCTTGTTGAAATCAAACGGTTAGCTGCGAGCCCGCCAACCGTGCCCTATGCCCCGACTTACCCGAACAGTCAGTAAAGGTGTCCACCGCGTTGTAGGCAAGGAACTACGCGAGGCCTTGGGCTTTCGCAGTGAACGCTCGTTCCAGCGCGCCAGACAGTGCGGGGCCATTTCCGTGCCCCTCTATCCGATTCCCGGCCAAGCACGGGGCGTCTATGCGCGATCGGACGAACTGGCGGCTTATCTGGCTCAGCCCGAAACACCCCGCAGAAAAAGGAGCCGCCCGATGAAGACCTAAGTTCTTCCAGGGCTGGAAAAGACAACGGCCCGGGGTCGCAACCCGGGCCGTCTGTTGAGGCACTGCGTTCTGTCACCTCAGCGCCTCCCAGTCTACGCCCTCGCGGGGCCGAGTCAATCGGCCACCGCCCGCACTCGCATCCGCGAGCTTTCGCAAGTCAATGAATGGTCGTCGCCTTGGCGTCGGCTACGGGAGGCTGCATTGAAATGAATCCATATCGCCTTGCCGCGACGCATCGTCCGTCGCGGAAATCCACTGTTCGATCCCACGAGCTCACGCCCATCGCGGCCGCGATGCGATTGCTTCCGCCCCTTTCGTCTACCGGCGCGCCGCTGCAGGTGGAGCTGCCACCGGGCGACGCCCTACGCATGCGCAATCTGGTGCACCGAGGCACGCAGCGGCCTGTCTTCAAGGTGCCATCGCTCAGGCTCGATCGCCCGGTTCAATGCGAATCGATCCTCGAGTACGAAGCGACCGTGCTGCTTGACGTCGCACCCGGAGTCTCCTCCTTTGCCGAGCAGCCCGCGCGAATCCACTACGTTCTGGACGGCGAACGTCGAACCCACGTGCCTGACTTTGCCGTGCTGGTCGGAAGCCGCCACGCGTTCTTGGAAATCAAGTTCGAGAAGGATGTCGATGAAGAAGTCCGCGAGCGCACGACTCTTCTCCAGCACGGCTTGGTGCGGCACGGCTGGGAGTACCACCTTCTAACCGAGGCCGTGCTGCGTCGAGGCGTCCACCTTGCCAACGCCCAAGGGATCCTGCGTCGAGCACGTCATGCTGCCAGTGAGGTGGACACGCTTCGGGTTCTGGAACGCCTTCGCCGCGCCTCTCGCCACGTTCTGGGTGATTTTGGCTGGAACATGCACGGCAATGTCGAGGCGCTATCCGTGGCTCAGCTCATCACGACGGGGCTCGCCGCCATCGACTGGTCACGTCCTCTTAGCGAGACATCTTCGATCTGGGCAACCAATGAAGCGAACAATGAGGAGGCTGCCCCATGGCTGCTGGCGCCTTCCGCGTAGGACACCGCTTCATTCAGAAAGAGCAAGTCCACCGCATCGCGCGGAATGTAGGTGGTGGCTTGCTGGCTATCGAAAACCTAGGGACGGGGCGAATCCGGGAGCAACCGGTCGCCGACTTGCTGCACGCGTGGCGAACCGGTGAGCTTGTTCTGGGGGATCGGTCGCCGCCTCGAAGCGACGATGCGGTGCAAGCGCTGATTCGACAAGCGCACGCTGATGCCTTCGCCCAGAGCTACACCGCAGAGCAACAAGAGCGAGCAAAGGCCAAGCTGGCCTATGTCACGCGCCTGGAGCAGATGCCTCGCTCGCAAGCGGTGATGACGCCGATCATCGAGGAAACGTGGGCCGACAAGCGCCTGTGGAAGGACACATTTGCCTTCGACAAACCGCCGAATTTCACTACGGTGGCGCAGTGGATCCGAATCTACCAGGACGCCGACCGGGACATCCGGGCGTTGGTCGACCGGCACCGCGACAAGGGCAACAAGGACGATCGCTACGATCCCAAAGTGATCACGATGGTCGACGATCTGATCGAGACGCGCTTTCTTACGGAGGAGCGGCCGACGATCAAGTCCATCCACAAGGATCTCAAGGGGATGGTGGCGCTTGAGAACGTCACTCGCCTGCGCACCGAGCAGTTCAAGACCCCATCGTATGGCTATCTGAAGCGGCGGATCGGCGAGCTCACGCCGTACGACGTATGCAAGGCACGCTTTGGTCAACGCGTAGCCGACATCAAGTTTCGTGTGGCAGGCAACGGCGCTCTTGCCTTGCGACCGTTGGCCAGGGCCTGTATGGACCACAGTCGAATGGATGTCTTCGTGATCGACGAGCGCACCGGGCTGCCGCTCGGGCGGCCGTGGCTGACGATCGTGATCGACGAATTCAGCCGCTACATCCTGGGCTACTACTTGAGCTTCGAAGAGCCGAGCAGTGTCAGCATGACGCGTGCGCTTCGGCACGCGCTCGCACCGAAGGAGGCGTCGCCCGACGCCAAGGCAGAGTGGGATGCTTGGGGCATCATGGAAGTCCTGGTTGTTGATAACGGCATGGAATTTCATGCCCGCGTCCTGGAGGCGGGTGCAGGCCGATTTGGGATCACGATTCAGTTCTGCCCGCGGCGAAAACCCTGGTACAAGGGCAAGGTCGAGCGCTTCTTTGGCACTCTGAACACGGGGCTGCTCGTCGACATGAAGGGCAAGACCTTCTCTAGCATCCTGCTCAAGGGCGATTACGATCCGGCCAAGCATGCCGTGATGACGCTGTCGACGCTGCGCCGTGTGGTCCACACGTGGATCGTCGACATCTATCACCAGGAAGACCATTCCGGCCTGGATAATCGACCTCCCGCCCTGATCTGGGGCAACGGCGTCGACGGCATGGATCGGTTCCTGCCGCCGTCCTCGCTCGTGCTCGAATCAGCCTTCAGCAAGTCGGACACGCGACGGCTGACCCACAAGGGCATCGAGTTGGACTCGCTGTTTTACAACTGCGCCGCGTTGGGGGCTTTGCGCGAGCGGCATGGCCACGAGATCGACGTTGAGGTGCGCAGCTACGACGACGACCTCGGTTCGATCGTGGTCGTCGGTCCGGACGGCAAGACTCTGATCAAGGTTCCCGCTCTGGACCAAGACTACGCCGCGGGCCTGACGCGTTGGCAGCACCGCGTGTGCAAGCGCTACCAGGTGCGAGTTCTGGACGAGGAGTCGCGGCAAATCAGCCTGCTGGACGCCCGCAATCGAATCCGCGAGCTGATCCGGCAGGACATGTCCTTGGCCTCGCGCAAGACGCGCAAGTCGCAGCAGCGATTCCTGCAGAACGAAGCCGAACCCGTGGCGCCAGAACCTGTCGCCGTGCCCGCATCTGCAACTCACACGGAGCCGGCGCCGGCGGTCGTGGAATCGCCGTCGCGCACCGCCACGCACATCTCGCGCGGGCGGAAGAAGGCGGCGGTCGCACCGACGGAGCCGGTAATCGAGGAGAACGACGACGTGCCGGAGTTCACGAGCCGAAAGGTAGCCGGGAGGAGACGATGAAAGTGAAGCAGCCTAAGAAGAAAGTGGACCTCAAGCAGTACTACGACATCGTTTCGCGGGTCCGCATCGACCATCGCGACTACCAGGTCATCTTCAACGAACTGGTGGACGCCTACGACTCTGTGGGGCACACGGCGACGCCGGTTTGCTTGCTGATCACGGGCGACACTAGGACGGGAAAGTCTTGCGTCGTCCGCGATCTGCTGGAGTGCTACTTGCCAACCCAAGGCGAATGCGCATTGGTCCGGAGCGTGGTCTACGCCGTCGCGCCGGCGAAAGCCACCGTGAAGTCGCTGTTGGAAGCGTTGCTCAAGGGCCTGGGGGATCCGTTCTGGAGCCGCGGCTCGGAGTCCACGATGACCCAGCGCCTGTACACGATGCTCGATGCCGTGCAGTGCAAGATGATTATCCTCGATGAGTTTCAGCATATTTGCGACAAGGGCCAGGCCAAGAAGCTCGATCTGTTGGCAGATTGGCTCAAGGTCTTGATCGAGTCGAAGAAGTACGGATTGGTCGCTGTCGGCTTACCGGTGGCGGCATCCGTGGTGAACGGGCACAAGCAACTGATCGGTCGCTTCGACGAGGTGCTGCGTATGCCCCTTTTTGACTGGAAGGACACGGCCTCCGTGGCGCAGTTTCGAGGCGTGCTTCGCCAATTCGAGCGCGAGCTGCACCCGTTCAAAATGCCGGCGTTGGATAGTCGTGACATGGCACTGCGGATCTATCTGGCAACGGCCGGGCGTATTGGCCTGGTGGCCAAGCTGTTGGATAGGGTGGTTCGCAGCGCAATTCGGGCAGGGACGCTCGAGATCCGGATTGAGGATTTTGCCAAGGCGTATGGCCGAGCGATTTGGTCCGCTCAGCTCTTTCCGGTTCGTGGCGGGCCTTTTGTCGCGCCGATGCACCTGCTGTCGAACGATGAGGTGCGCAGTACAATCCTGAGCAACGCGGCCATGGAGCCGGTCGCGGACGAAAGCGCGGCAGTCTCCGTCTTCGGGAAGGACACCCCGCCAGCTTCACCCCCGGAAAGCTTGGCGAATTCGAGCGGCCGGAGTCAGTCGTCCGGCCGATCGCGCTCCGGCCACGCCGGTGGGCGCCGCACGAGCCATCGAAGCCAGGTCAAACGCGATTTGGCGAGGGCCCTGTAATGCTGGTGGTCACGCCCAAGCCTCAGGGCGGTGAGTCCTTGATGGGGTACCTCCTCCATCTCACCGAGGCCAATGCCTATCCGTCGACGTCCTACATCATCTCGGCATTGAACGGTCGTTGGTACGGCTCGACCGTGGGGCGCTTGGACGCCGGACCGCTGGCTGGACTCGCAAGGCTCGATCCGTCTGACATCGCCCGGCTGACCATGCTTCCGGATGGTCTGCCCCGGGCATTTGTGCGCGTATTCGGTAACGACTTGCCCAGCTACGAGGTTAGCAGCTGCACACCCAAGGTCTGCCCGCTGTGCTTGAAGGAGGGTTCTCGCTGTGAGGCTTTTTGGGACCTGACGCAAGCAGTTGCGTGCCCGCGCCACGGAGTCGACCTGGTTTCGACATGCCCTGACTGCAAGAAGCCACTTCGCTGGTCGCGAAAGAAGGTCGGAGAATGCAAGTGCGGATCGGATCTGACCACCTGGCCGACCGAATCTGTGACGCCGCAGGTCAGGGGCCTCATGGAGCTCATGCGCTATCTGACCTATCGAAGCGAAGCGCAAGCGAGCCGGCCAGAGGAATGGCAGCACCTGACCCATCTGACGCTTCGGCAGCTTTGCAAATTGACCTGGGTTTTGGGATACGTTGTCCGCGAGACCAGCCCCAATCCTGCGCGGACCAAGGCTCGAAGGAACTACCGCAAGGAGTTGGACCACGTCGCAACGATACTCACCAACTGGCCGCACAACTTTCGTGCGTTCTTGGAGGAGCGCTACAGGGACGTAGTTTGCGAGTCCAAGCCGCTGCCGACGTTTCAGCGGTCATTCTCGTGGGTCTGCAACGGCCTGATCTCCAATGTTAAAGACGGAGCTGTTGCCTTTCAGTTCCTGGGCAACGAAGTGCTTCGATTCGCGGCACGGCACTGGACGCGCACTTCCATTCCGAAGGGCATCGGCGTGACGGATTCCGCAGAGGTGGTGTTTCGCTGGGGTACGCACAGCGAGGCGTGCGAACTCCTCGGGCTTCACATGCAAACGCTCAAGAAGTTGATCGATGCGGGCGAGATTCCGACCAAACGAATTGCAGGCCGGGGTAGCCGCGCAATCGTGCTTGATTTGGAGCACGCTCGTACGCTCCGACAGTCGAACTATCCCGCCATCTCCATTCGCGACGCGGCAAAGCAAGTGGGGGTCTCGATCGAGACGCTAAAGGCGATGTGCGATTCTGGTCTTTATGAGCAGACTTATCGCCCGTCGTTTCCGGGTTCACTCACGGTCGAGGACGTAGAACACCTGGCCAAGCGTTTGGGGGGTCTGTTGGGGGGAAAGAAGCAGGCGCGCGGCCAATCAGTCGTCAGCGTCGATCAGCTCTTTTACACCTTTGGTACATCCGCGACCGAGAAGGCTGCGGTTTTTCGATGGTTGCTGGAAAATCCAGCACTCGTAGTCGGAAGGGTCGCGAATGGCGTTGGTCTGGGAAGACTGCAGGTGGAATCGCCTGTCGGGGAGGCGTTCCTCGCCAGTATCCGCGACCAGGATAGCTGTGTCACCCTGCGTCTTGCGGCCAGGCAACTGGGTTGCTCCGATGCGACGATTACTGCTCTCAAGCGCACCGGGCATCTTGATTGCAAAAAGGTCCGAGGCCGGTTGCATCCACGCAAGGCATCGCTGGCGCTATTCCATCGCGACTATGAATTGATGAGCAATTTGGCTCGCCGAACGGGTGTTCCGATCAAGCGGATTTACGCGCGGGCGGATTTCACAAAGTTCCGGTATGTGCGAATCCGCTCAGTTCAATACAGCACTGTATTCGTGTTTCGCGATGATGTTGCGAAGGCGGAAAAGCTCATCAGGCAGCTTCGGTCGACGTAGCCCGAGCAGGGCAATCGGAAGCCGCATCGGTCTGCGGGCGCGGTCATCTAGGTTCTCGGCAGACTGGATTCGGCCAATAGCGGTCACTCAGGGGCTTCGTAATGGACGGTGAAACGTTCCTCGTGGTCCGGAAAAATGTCGCACAGAAAAAACAAACGGCGATATTTGTCGAAGAATTCTCGATTCTTATCCGCCAAAAACTGAGCGAACACCTCAGGTTGGACGGGTGGTCCTGAGTAATCATCAGGAGGATTTGCTGCCATTCTTCTGCCACGCTCCAAACGCGCTTCTGGTGTTTCGTGCGTGGCCTGATAGTGGTCCCACACATACTGGAACAGCCATTGTGCGGCGCGATACACGTAAGTATCAGGCGCGGCAAGTTGCATTGCCTCCACAGCCTGCCCTGCTGATTGCGTACGAAGCAACGTCTCGTAGAACGCGAGGTACGCACGCAGCAATTCCTCCGGCATGACCTCGCGAGTTGGTCCGATGAGGCCGTGGAGTGGCGCTCGATCAACCAGTCCAAGTGTGCGTGTAAGTGCGCTTCCGTCGCACGCAGAAACAACCACGAGCAGGTTCATTTTCGTCGCAATGTTGAGGTCAGTCAGCGATCCTTTCAGGTCGGCCCAAGTGGCGAATGACCCGTCGGCAAATTCCAAGCCGTCGTCGTTCCCGTGGCACTCTATATGGAGGACGGGAATGGCGCCCGTAGTCTCGGCTGTTGCAGTTAGCTCGCGCAGCAACACCAAAAAGTCACCGCGACTCTCCACACGTCGATACAGGACCTCTGGTGCAGGTGCAAACACCCGAGCGCGCAACCGCACGTCCTGATAAAGCTCGCGAGCTGTGTTTCGCTCCCCGGCGGGAATGGAGTCGACAATCAGGATCTGGTTAAAGCGCAAGTTCTAATCCTCTTGACGAAAGAGTCCGCTTCGTGTGGATAGAGAGCAGCAACCATTTGGTATAAATCCCACATCCAAACAGCACCGCGATTTGCGATGTCGCGACTTGATATGGATGTCGGCTTGGACTGGCGCCCCGCCACGTCTGTATATTCCATGATTGTCGTCGACATACCATCCTTCATCGCGCTCGGAAGGCCTTAGTCAGGCTCATCCAATAGCTATTAAATGACGTTGGCACCTCTAAGGCGGCACGCCTGCTGCGGGGAAGGAATCATGGCTTACGTTGGCTAACATGTCAGAGGGCTCCAATGACAAACGATCCTGTTGGTTCGACGTGGAAAAAGTGGGACCTGCACGTTCACACTCCCTCGTCGTTGATTCACGAATACCCCGGTGCGAGCCAAGATGAAGCTTGGGAAGCCTTTTTGGCCGACCTAGAAGCCCTGCCACCTGAGTTCAAGGCCATTGGCATCAACGATTACATTTTCGTTGATGGCTACGAACGTGCGCGCAAGGCCAAGCTAGAGCAAGGCCGACTCAAAAACATCGACCTGCTGTTGCCCGTCATTGAATTGCGGCTTGACAAGTTCGCCGGTGTGGTCAAGAAGGAAAAAGACGGCACCTACGCGCAGTCCGGTTGGAACCGAATCAACCTGCACGTCATCTTCGACGCGATGGACCCGACAGTCATCCAGCAGCAGTTCCTCAACGCGCTGACCCCGAGCTATCAACTAATTCCCGACTCCAGCGATTGGAATGGCAAGTGGAAGGGCGTCATTACTCGCGACAGCCTAGCCGAACTCGGCAAGATGATCGTTGACGCGGCGCCGGACGAAAAAAAGGGCGACTATGCGCCCCCATTACGAGAAGGCTTCAACAATCTCTGCGTGAGCTTGGAGAAAGTCGTCGAGGCCCTCGACAAGCCTTACTTCGCTGGAAAATTCCTGATTGCCGTCGGCAAGACCGAATGGGCCAACCTCAAATGGGACGACCAATCCATTGCCGAGAAGCGGAACATCATCAACCAAGCCGACTTGGTGTTCACCTCCGCCGCCAACCCTGCGGAATACCACGCAGCGCGCAAGAAGCTCTCGGACTCCAACGTCAAAGCCACCTTGCTTGATTGTTCCGATGCGCACGCGCCGAGGGCCTCGGAGGTCAAGGACCGAGTCGGCAACTGCTTCACCTGGATCAAGGCCGACGCGACCTTCGATGGCCTTGTCCAAGCGATCACCGAATTCGAGGACCGCGTGTTCATCGGCGACGCGCCACCCAAGCGGCTCTTGGTCGAGACCAACCGCACCAAATACGCCTCAAAAATCCGCATTAATCGTAAGGCGGGCTCCACGCTAACGGATCCCTGGTTCAATGTGGACATGCCACTGAGTCACGACTTGGTCGCCATCATCGGCAACAAGGGCAGCGGCAAGAGCGCCATGGCCGACATCGCTGCGCTTGCTGGCGACACCAAGAACTTCAAGAGCTTCTCGTTCCTCAATGACAAACGTTTTCGCAACCCTCGTAGCAAGCTTGCGGCTCATTTTGTAGGAGCGCTGGGCTGGCACGACGGCGGAGAGTCGGAGCGACCGCTCGACCACGACCCGTCGGAAACCAGCGTCGAGCGGGTGAAGTATCTGCCGCAGAGCTATCTCGAGACGCTGTGCAACGAGCTGGGAGAGGGGGGCTCGGCGACCTTCGACACCGAGCTACGCAAGATCATCTACACCCATGTACCGGAGGAGGCGCGGCTGGGCTATGCCTCCATGGACGACTTGCTCGGCTTCAAGGTCGCCGAGATCGAAAGCGCCCGCGAGCAAACTATTAAGGAAATATCGAAGGCTAACGCCGAGATTTTGCAGACAGAGCGACGCCTCACGCCCGAGTTCAAACAGTCGCTGCAAGAGCAGCTCGACGCCAAGGTCGCCGAGCTCAACTCTCTCGAAGCCTCCAAGCCCGCCCCGGTCGAAGACCCGACGACGTCGGACACGGCGCTGGAGGAGTCGAAGGCAGCTACCGAGACGATGCAAACTCTCGAGGATGAACTCAAAAATCTGCGCGAAGAGGAGAAGCAACTCCGGGACAAGAAGGGTGCCGAGGCGAAGCGCCAAGCCGTCTTGAGCCGGATTGCTCAAGCCATCGCGAACCATAAAAAGGCCCACGACCAGTTCGTGTCGGAGCTGGCCCCCATGCTTGCCGAGGCTGGCGCGGACTTGAAGGCGACCGATGTGGTCGAGTTGAGGATCGACACGTCGGGGATCGACGCGCTGGGAAAATCTACGAAAGAGGCCATCGCGGTCATTGACGCAACGCTCGCAAACCGAGAGCCCACGGGTATCAACAAAAGGCGCGAGGTGGCCGAATCGGCCATGGCCGAGATCAAGAGCAAGCTCGGTGAGAAGCAGCGCCAATTCATCATCTTCAAGGACCAAGTCGCCAAATGGGAGCGCTCCAAGGCGGAACTTACCGGCGCCAAGGACAAGGCACAGTCCATCGAATGGTTCAAGGCTGAGATCGAGTCGCTCGGTGCTTTACCCGCCAAACTTGCCGAGCTTCGCGCGCGCCGCGCGGAGCTGGCTAAGACGGTCCACGAGCTGGTTGGCAAGACTGTCGAGGAATACCGCCGCCTGTATGAGCCAGTGCAGGAGTTCGTCAAGTCCGCCGCGCAGATGGACATGCATCTGCCGCTGGACTTCGACGTGCGCATTGAAGAGTCTGACTTTCAAGACCAATTTTTCTCCCGCATCAACCGGCAGTCGCGCGGAAGCTTTGCTGGCGTGGACGAAAGCAACCAGCTCATGCGCGGCTTGCTTAAAGAGGTAAATTTCGGAGATGTGGACTCCACGCTGACATTCCTCGGGAACATCGACGACATGCTGCACTTCGACCGGCGCGAATCTGGCGTCGGCCGAGAAACCAGGATCGTCGACCAGCTTCGCAAGGGCGGAGATCCTCAGGACATCCTCGACTACCTCTACGGCATGAGCTATCTCGAGCCGAGGTATTCGCTCACGTTCGACGACCAAGAGATCAGCCAGCTATCGCCTGGTGAGCGCGGGCTGCTTCTGCTGGTCTTCTACCTGCTGGTGGACAAAGACGACATCCCGATCATCATCGACCAGCCCGAGGAGAACCTCGACAACCAGACCATATTCAAAGTTCTGGTCAAGTGCATCAAGGAAGCCAAGCAACGGCGCCAGGTCATCATGGTCACGCACAACCCAAACCTAGCTGTCGTCTGCGACGCAGAGCAAATCATTTACGCGACCTGCGACAAGACGGCTAATACTTTTAATTACATATCTGGCGCAATTGAGTCGCCAGTTATCAAGAGCATAGTTGTTGAGATTCTTGAGGGGACCGAACCTGCTTTTATAAATCGGAAGCGCAAATACGGCCTTTAATGACGATGGGCTAATGCGCAAGGGCGTTGATACTAAGAACCACCCACAACGACCGCTTTGGGTCGAAAGCCGCCAACCTGGATCCGCTTGATGCTTAGCGGTACGGTTGATCAGGCTCCAATGGCCCCGTGATCACGACCTGTCGGCACGCGCAATGCCGACAGTGCTATCCCAAAATGAGTGGCTACCAACTGGCCAAGATGAAAAATGTCGTGACCTTGGCCTGCCGTAGTGGGAAATGGCTGACCGGCTCGTCCCAGCAGTCCCTTGAACACTTTCTCGGCGCATTGGGCCGTGTCTCACCGGGCCTTGCTGAGACCTGTCCGCCCGTCAGCGCCTCGACACTGTGCTTGTAGTCGCCCCGGCCTGCTTGAACAGTTCGAGCCCTTGAGTTCATCAAAGGGGGCGCCATCGCCGCATAAAGGGCTAGCACACAAATCAATAAAACCAGCCTCGGCTTGAGCTCTGGCACTTTGGAATTCTACTTTTGGTAAGCCGAAAGATCCTACTTTCACCACTTACGGCTAGCAAAAGTCGCTACTTTCGACGTAGTTCGATAGCGGCACAGCATGGGCCACAGTTCCAGACTTAAGGAAGTCCGAGCGCAGCCGTCAAGGACACCCGGCAGCTCGAAGCTCATGCTGCCATCGTATTGATATCACTGACGATGGCGACGATCGAATCAGCATCCCCGGACGAAAACGCTCCGTCCAGACCTTCATGATGAATCGCCGTGAATGGCGGCTCGTAGAGCAGGCCAGGATCCACCGCACCGTGCCGCGTCAAGCGATCGATGATCATTTCGACGAATCGGATCTGTTGGCTGGTGTAACGCGCCACATCCAGGAACCGCCCGAACGCTTCCCGATCTCGCGCTTGAGGCGGTTGGCCTTCTTCTCTTTCACCGTATGCAGCTCGTCCAGGCGCTTGATGAAGAGCAGGTAGGTCATCTGCTCGATGACCTCCATGGGGTTGGAGATGCCGCCGCTCCAGAAGGCGTTCCAGATGGCGTCGACTTGGGATTTGATGGGGCCGGTGATCACTAGCTGTATCTCTCAGTACTCTTAGGTCAGTCTTTGGTCGCAGCAAAACGGTTGTTTATGCCTTGGTGTCGCCTTTCCCCGACGCTCGACGTGCGGCAAGGCCTATTCCCCGTCTCGGGACTTGCCCGTACTCAAGAAGGCGTCTCCCAGATTGTATCTATCCGGCCTAAATCGGTATTGTTTTTGCAAGCCATTGTTTTGGTGGGGATTTTCACGGCGAATGATTGTCTCTCGGTTCGGAGTAATAATTCCTTCGACTTCGGAGGTGCGTAATGAGCGACCACAAACGGAAGCGCATCGCTGTGATGAAGGGGATGTTCAACAGTGTGAGCCGATCGGATCTTGCCGCTTTGGGTAGGACCGGACTGGCGTTTTCGATGCGGTCACTTTTGCCAGAAGACTTGGGGAGCCCCGCTGGCAAAGGCCGCTCGGATCTTGTCGTGGTCGTCGATGAAGCAGGCATTCCGAAGATGACTCGGACGATTGATGCCGAAGTCCGCGAGGTGCGTAGTAAGCGTTGAGATTCGGGATGAGCCATTCGGCTCAATGGAAGTCCCGGCTCCTCGGCTGCAACCCTGTTAGCAGCAAGCTGTAGTCCTGCATCCGATTGATGATCAGGTGCTGTACCCCGTCGACGCGTTCGAGGCGAGCATCGATCGCGAGCAGGCGTGAGCCGAGCAGCACGCGGCGCTGACGGTCGGCAACGTGTTCCCAGGCAAGCGCATTGACTAGCCCATCCTCGTCCTCAAGCGTAATGAAGGTGACACCGCTTGCCGTCTCCGGTCGCTGACGCAAGGTCACCAATCCGGCGAAGCGGATGTTGCGTCCATGCGGGACCTCCGCCAGTTCCGACGAGCGTCGGCAGCGGCGCGCCCGAAGCTCGTCACGCAGGATCGCCAAAGGATGTCGACCCAGCGTTGTGCCGAGAACTGCATAGTCCGCGAGCAAGTCCTCGCCTTCCGATGGCTTAGGAATCGACAGGGACACTTCCGGCGTTTCTTGAATCGTGTCGAACAGTGGAAGCGAGCGCTCAACGCCCGAGAGCGCCCAGCGCGCCTGGTGGCGATTTCCGGCCATACCTTTCAGTGCCCCGGCATCGGCGAGGAGTACTTGCTGGCGTCGGTCGAGCCCAGTCCTGCGCACGAGGTCGGCGACATCTTCGAAGGCACGCTGCTGGCGCGCTACGACCAATGCGCGGGAGACCTCCTCCCGCAGGCCGCTGATCATCCGCAGTCCGAGGCGAATCTCAGGGTTTTCCGAGGTATCTCCGCAGGGAAATTCCAGGGTGGAGTCCCAGTCGCTGTGTTGGACATCGACTGTGCGCACGCCGATACCATGGCGCCTTGCGTCCTGCAGGATCTGGTCGGGGCTGTAGAAGCCCATCGGCTGGCTGTTGATCAGGCTCACGGCGAACGCCGCGGGCTCGTGGCACTTCAGCCAGCAACTGGCGTAAGTGATCAGGGCGAAACTCGCGGCATGGCTTTCGGGAAAGCCGTAGTGCCCGAAGCCCTTGATCTGCTCGAACAGGTGTTCGGCGTACGGCTCGGTATAACCGCGGGCGAGCATGCCGGCCTTCAGACGCTGCTTGTGCGGCTCCAAGCCGCCGCGGCGTTTCCACGCGGCCATCGAGCGGCGCAGCTCGTCCGCTTCCCCTGCCGTGAACCCTGCGGCATCGATCGCCAGCTGCATGACCTGTTCCTGGAACAGCGGCACGCCGAGCGTGCGCTCGAAGATGTGCTTGAGCTGCGGCGGATAGTCGATGGCCTCCTCGCCGCGCTTGCGGCGCAGATACGGATGAACCATGTCGCCCTGAATCGGCCCGGGCCGGACGATGGCGACCTCGATCACCAGCTCGTAGAAGTTCTTCGGCTGCGTGCGCGGCAGCATCGCCATCTGCGCGCGAGATTCGATCTGGAAGGCGCCGACGGTATCGGCCTTGCCGATCATCGCGTAGGTCGCCGGATCCTCGGCCGGAATGGTCGCCAGCGTCAGGTCACGCCGGTTCGTGGCCCGCAACAAGTCCAGCGTCTTGCGCACCGCGGTGAGCATGCCCAGCGCCAGCACATCGACCTTCATCAGGCCCAGGCTGTCGAGATCGTCCTTGTCCCACTGGATGACGGTGCGATCGTCCATCGCCGCGTTCTCAACCGGCACCAGGGTCGAGAGCGGGTGCTCGGAGATCACAAATCCGCCCGGGTGCTGCGAGAGATGGCGCGGCAAGGCCATCAGCTGCCGGGTCAGGTCGATGACGCGCGCGAGTTGTGCCTGGCCCGGATCGAACCCGGCCTCGCGCAGGTGCGTATCGTCCGGCTCGCCCTCCCAGTGGTTCATGGTGCCGGCCAAGTGCTGGATCTGATCGGGCGGTAAGCCCAGCGCCTTGGCGACATCGCGCACGGCACTGCGGCCTCGGTATTGCGTTGCGACCGCGGTCAGCGCTGCGCGCTCGCGCCCGTAGCGCTCGAACACGTATTGGATGACCTCCTCGCGCCGTTCGTGCTCGAAGTCGATGTCGATGTCCGGGGGTTCGTTGCGCTCGCGGGACAGGAAGCGCTCGAACAGCAGGTTCATCCGCGCCGGGTCGACTTCGGTGACGCCCAGCGCGAAACACACCGCCGAGTTCGCCGCCGACCCGCGGCCCTGGCACAGGATGTTCCGACTGCGCGCGAAGCGGACAATGTCGTGGACGGTGAGGAAGTAGGACTCGTACTTCAGCTCGGCGATCAGGGCGAGTTCATGCTCGAGTTGCTCGCATGCCTTCACCGGCACGCCATCGGGCCAGCGCCATCGGGCACCGTCTTCGGTCAGCTGGCGCAGCCACGAGGTCGGCGTGTGACCTGCGGGTACCAGCTCGTGCGGATAGGTGTAGCGCAGATCCTCCAGCGAGAACGTGCAGCGCTGGGCGATGCGCGCGGATTCGGTGAGCCACTGCGGCCGATGCAGCCTCGCCAGCGTCGTTCGCGCACGCAGATGGCGCTCGCCGTTCTGGAACAGCCGCCAGCCCGCCTCGGCGACGGTGCAGTGATGGCGGATCGCGGTCAGCACGTCCTGCAGCGGACGCTGCCCGCGCGTGGCCATGTGCACGTCCCCGGTCGCGACGATCGGAAGCCCGTGGCGTTCGGCGATCGCCTCACACCAGGCCAGGCGCTCACGCTCGCCGGCTTCGCGATGGCAACAGACCGCCAGCCACAAGCGCTCGGAAAATGTCGCCTTGAGCCACGGAAGATGCCGCGTCTCCTCCTCGGGCGATTGAGCACACCACAGGCAGAGGAGTCCTGCCGGTAGCTCGGAGAAGTCCGATGCCAGGGTCAGATAGGTTCCCTTTTTCGCTCGGCGTCGTCCGACCGTGATCAGGCGACACAGCGCCTCGTAGGCAGGCAGGTCCGCACAGAGCAGGACGATCTTGGGGCCTTCATGGATCCGGAACTCGGCGCCGACGATCAGCGGCAGCTCGAATTTCCTGGACGCATCCAGCGCACGCACGATGCCGGCGAGCGAGCATTCATCGGTGATCGCCAATGCCGCATATCCCAACGTGGCGGCGCGTTCGAACAACGCGTCCGCCGTCGAGGCGCCGCGCTGGAAGCTGAAAGCCGACAGGCAATGCAGCTCCGCATAGGCCGGCACTGAGCCCGGCGCCGGCGACATGGCTCAGGCGCCCATTCCGTGCTGGATGCGCAGCAGTCGCGCTTCGACCAGTGTCGCGTCGCCGGCGGCGATCTGCTCTGCGGGCGAGGCCTCCTCCCGATGCCGGGTGCATACCCAGTGCGCCGCCGTCGCATCGTCGGGAAACAGCGTCCGGATCGTCTCGCCCAGCACCGGGTGTTCGGCCTGCAAGGCCGCCCACACGTCCCGGCAACGCGCTTGATGCAATTCCCTGGCGTCGTGTTCGGCGACAAGTGCATCTTGCAGTGGGGTCATGGTGGCGATCCTCTGTGGTTGGATGAAAGGGTGGGTTGCCAGTTCAAGCGAACCAGCCGTGCAGGAACCATTGCCCGGGCATCTTCGGCGTGCGGAACGCCCAGGCTTCCTGTCCCTGGGACGTGCGCACCACGGCGTAGTCGCGACTGACATCGCTCCCATCCCACCAACCTGATTCGATGCGTTCGGGCACGTCAAGAATTTCGACCTCGCCATGGAGCGGGATCGGTTGCGGCAGCAGCCATGCCGGCCTGCGCGGAAAGCGCGGAAGTGCCTTCGGATGCACGCCCATGGCACGCGTTGCGCGCTCGGGCCGATGGTCGGCATGCAGGACCACCTCCTGCACCGTCGCGTCGCCCAGGCGTGCCCGCAGGCGCTCGCGCAGCTGCGTCCACGGCAACGCCTGCTGCGGCCGGCTGTCGAACAGATCACGTGCCGCGGGCACGAACGGTGGCAGTTCCTCGGCGAGGATTTGCATCGCGCGTGTGCCAGCCGGCAGGCACAGGTGATCGAGCCGGTTGCGGGCGAGCTCGAACAGCATGGCCGCTTCGCGTTCGGGCGCGAGCAGGCCGACGTTGAGTGAACTCGCCGGATGTTGTTCGTGTTCGAAGAGGAGGGTGAAGCGCTGCACGCCACCATCGCGGCAGGCCAGGAACGTGGCGAGATCGCCGGTCAGGCGCCGGAGCGGAAACAGCAGGGCCTGGGTCGATTCCACCTCGTATTCGAACTCGATACGGGCCTCGAACCGGTCCGGAGGCGCGAACAGCGGCAACGGTGAGGGCTCATGCGCACGCAGCGCATCCAGATAGGCCAGCACATCGGGTGCAAAACGCCGTGCCAGGCTCTCGCGCGGGATCGCGAAGCCATGGCGCAAGGTGCGCAGTCCCGAACGCGCGAGTGTCGCGATTGCCTCATCCGGCAAGCCGCTGCGTTCGATCGGCACCTGGCCCAATGCATCGACCAGACGACGCTCATCGACACCCAACTGTCGATGCCTGCGCGCGAGCACCCAAGCCGCGTGCGGGTTCGGGGCCGCGACCAGGCGATGCCGGAATCCCATCGCGTCCAGTTCCGACGACAGACGCCGGCTCAGCTCAGGCCAGTCGCCGAAGAGCGCCTTGCTGCGCGCGACTTCCAGCACGATGGAGTGCGGCAAGGCGAGGCTGACCTGCGAGCTGTAGCCGTAAGCCCACATCGCAAGCATCGTGCGTGCGGCCGTTTCCTGCTCCGGGTCAAAGGCATGCGCGTGGAAGCCCGGTGTCAGCAACTGCGCGGTGGCGAGTGGCATGCCTCGTTCCAGCCCTGCACGACGCGCGGCCGGACTCACCGAATGCAGCAATCGCCGCTGCGCGGGCCCTGTCACCAGGACGTGCGCATCCTCCGGTTGCGCTTGCTGTCGCAGCAGCGCATCCATCGCCAGGTGTGGCAGTTGCACGCAGGCCCAGTGCATGGCCGCTCACGACACTAGGGTGATGGGATGCACCGGCGCGAGCCCGCCGCGGCACTTGAGCACGCGCACCTGACGCGTCTCGGCCTCCACCTGCACGCGCAGCGCCGCCGGCGATGGATTGCGGGCGTGCTTGGCATCGCGGAATGCGAAGCCCAGGCATTGCCCGGTCTCGGCCGCGACCTGCAGGCGGCGCAGGGCACGATCATCGGCATGGTGCGGCCAGCACAGCACCGCGGCGCATGCCCCCGAGCGCAGGCATTGCTCGGCCGCCCACAACGCGTCACGCGCGTGTGCTTGCACCACCTGCAGTAGCGGCAAGGCGACGCCGGCATGCGCCCAGCCGGGCGCGTGCACGCGATAGGGAGGCGCAATCAGGGCCACGCGTTGCCCGGCCTGGCTCAGCCGCGCGAGCGTCGGGAACACGAGCGCCAGTTCGCCCACCCCGTCGGCCGGCAACAGGATCTCGGAGAGCGCGCGATCCGGCCAGCCGCCCTGTGGCAGGCGGTTATCCAAGGCCGCATGGCCCGTGGGATGGCTGGCCCCTCTCTGGACCAGCGCGGCCGCACCGCGCCAGACGCGCTGTGCGTCGAGCAAGGCATCGATGACGACCACGGCGCTCATGACCAAGGCTTCCGGGGCCGAGATGGGCGAGAATATCGAGAGCGGCGAGGTGGCATGGCGGGCAGTCTCGGAGGCGGCTGGCTCACGGCCTGAGACGTCCCATGATACGCCTTAGTAGTATTACTACTAATAACCCTTTCCGGGCAGGGACTTGCCGCCGGAACCTCACGCGCCGCTGGCGCAATTACTAACCCTGCCTCCTACGATCTCTACCGCTGCGACGGGCTGCTGAGAAAGTGCCTGTATCGACACAGGAGACCAACATCATGCTGGGCTTCGAAATCATGATCTGGCGCGAACACGAAGCAAACAACAAACCATATCCATCGAAGTGGTGCGTCGCGACGTGGGAAACCGGCACGCAGGGGTTGAAATGGCTGGATGCACTCGTACCCAAGGGCGAAGTCCAGGACCTCGGTGGTAACGGATACCCGCTGCATTACCGCATCCAGGCTGGCGCGCTGACACGAGCGCTCGAACATGGGCTACCCGCCAACCATAGTCCGCCCGTAATTGGTGAAGACTACGTCTTGCCAGCAGGCTATAACGGAACCCTTAATCTCGATGCAGCCAAGCTCAAAGCCTGCCCCGAGGACGAGTGGCTGGTTGTCGAGGCTTGGGACATGAGCTGATCGACTGGAGGCGTCCATGTGTTACTCCGCCCAGGCCTGGCAGGACTACCGCAAGTTCAAGCGCGAGTTCGGCGCAAACATCGGCATCAAGGAATACATCCGCCTGTTCTGGGACTGGCGCGAGAAAGGAACGCCCTACCGATTCCCCAAGGCGATGCTGGATGCCTTCGCCGATGCGAAGGACGGCGACGCGTTGAAGATCCGGCAATGGATTGACGACTGGAAGGCCGAACAGGTCACGGCCACCGAACAGGACCTGTTCGCGTTGAAAAAGCGACTGGCCGACGCCGAACGAACGCTGCAGGTCAAGGTCACGAAGAAGGCACAGAACGACCAGCGCATCGCCACCGACAAGATCGGCAAGGCGCAGCTGAAGCTAAAGGACCTGCGCCGCACCGATCCCCTGCCGCGCGATTCCCGGTTCTTTCCCAACAACTACGCCACCATCATGGTCTCCGAGAACGATCAGCGCGTCGTCTATCCGATGCGCTACCACTGCTTGCCCGCGGGGAAGCCTGCCTTCTTCGACAAGAAGTACCCCGACACCTACAACGCCCGCCGCGACAATCTCGAAGGCTTCTGGAAGGGCCTGTTCGGCCACACCCACGGGCTGATGGTCGTCGAAACCTTCTACGAGAACGTCGAGCAGGAGGACGGCTCGAACAGGGTTCTGCAGTTCACCCCGCGCGATGGCGGCCCGATGTACGTGGCGTGCCTGTGGTCACGCTGGACGGACCCAAAAGGCATCGAACCAGAGTTGATGTCATTCGCGGCTATCACTGACGAGCCAGAGCCGGAGGTCGCCGCAGCCGGGCATGACCGCACGATCATCAACATCAAGCCCGAGCACATCGACGCTTGGCTAAATCCTGATCCGAACAACCTGGACGCTTTGTACGCCATCTTCGACGACAAGCAGCACCCGTATTACGAATTCATGGAAGCGGCCTGACCGACTTGAACGGCGCCTCACGACCGAGGCTGTGTGAAAACTCCTGGGTCGTACGGCGAGGTTGAATTCTGCGGCTCGAGCAAGACGTTGGACGCTCAGAATTCACGGAGATGGCCGCAAAACGGCCATTCTTTGATCAGCACAAGGTCACTCGGGGGTTTTCACACAGCCTCGACCCGAAGCGGCCATAGCTAAGTGATGAGCGAATTACAGTGCCTTTATGCTCGGCTGCATAATTTTACAGTCGCCTACATAATTGGTCTGTAAAACGAAGGCGCCGGTGGGCATCGCGTTCTGAGGCCCTGCAGCCCTCGTCTGACCTCGATGAGCATGCGGGCGCTGGTCATGCTCATCCTGATGACTAGGCGGTCACCGACCCAAAGCCGTCATAACAACCTCAGTTCGATCAAGGCATCAGCCGCACATGAGCACCACGTTGATGCGCGGTTTGACAAAGTATTTGGCAGGTTCAAAAGGGCCTACGGATGTCTCGCCCCGGCTGCCGCTCGCTGATTCGAGCAGGAAATCGAGGGCTACTGATACCATCCCAGCGAGTGAGTTCTGGCTGGGGGCGAGATGCACAAACATGATCCGGTTCGACTGAGCTGATTGGGTCAAGGCCGGGTTGTCATGCAGGCAGTTTGGCTGCAAGCAGTTCGACCTTCTCGATATTGGGCGGAGAACTGAGCAAGGTCGCGGCGTTGGCCATCAAGGCCGCGGCGATCTGACCGTTCAGATGCGCCTGGCGACCTGCCTCATCGGCAAAGGCATCGAACACACCGAACGTCGAAGGGCCAAACTTCAATGCGAACCAGGCCGTGGTGCCGGACTCGGCGTTGGCGAGCGGCAGTGCGCTGGCCAGGAAGTCGGCAAGCGCAGCCTCCTGGCCGGGTTTGGCTTCGAGGCGAACAAACAGGGCGAGCTTGGTCATGCTGTATTCCTTTGGGTAAATGGAAAAGTGGGTAAAAGGATCGACGAGACTGCAGTCTGAGTCTTCATGACAGACATCTCTATTGGCAATAATGACAATATTGATATCATTGCTGCCATGAAACTCCACCTCCTTGTTTGTGATGGCGTGTTTGATCTGGGGCTTGCGGCGCTCACTGACACAGTGGGCTTGGCCAATGCGATGGCGGGCTCGCTGCCACAGGCTCCCGCGCACATAGAGCTCACGCTGGTGGGCGTGCGGCGTCGCATCCGAACTGCGCAAGGCTTGACGGTCCCCGTGGTCACTGCGCATGGTGTGCCCGAACCAGACGTCGTGCTCGTGCCGGCGTTTGGCGACAAGATGCCTGACACGCTCTCGGCTCGACTCACACGCCCCGATGTGCCCGACGCGGTCGCGGCGCTACAGCAGTGGTCCACCGCTGGCGCGCACCTTGGTGCCGCTTGCTCCGGTAGTTTCTTGCTTGCAGAGAGTGGCCTGCTTGATGGGCATCGTGCGACGACGTCATGGTGGCTGGGGCCGATGTTTCGGCAGCGCTATCCGAACGTCACGCTGGACGAGTCACGCATGATCGTGAACTCGACACGCTTCACCACCGCGGGTGCCGCTTTGGCCCACGTCGACTTGGCCTTGCGCATCATCCGAGGGCGCAGTCCGGCGCTGGCGGCCCTGGTGGCACGCTATCTGCTGGTCGAGACACGCAGTTCGCAAGCCGAGTTCGTGATTCCCGACCACCTTGCGCATGCCGACCCGATGGTGGAGCGCTTCGAGTGCTGGGCCAGACGTCGGCTCGCGCAGGGGTTCTCGCTGGCCGAGGCGGCCAGCGCCGCGGGCACAAGCGAGCGCACCTTGGCGCGGCGGCTGCAAAGCGTTTTGGGAAAGACACCGCTGTCGTATTTCCAGGACCTGCGCGTGGAGCATGCCGTCCATCTCTTGCGCACCGGGAACGCCAGCGTCGACCAGGTCGCCGCACAGGTCGGGTACTCGGATGGGGTGACCCTGCGGGCCCTGTTGCGCCGCAAGCTGGGCCGGGGTGTCAGGGAGTTGCGACGCGGTGGATGACCAAAGGCGTTTGGTGCATGTACGGCTGGTCATGGTTCTACCGATCTTGGAAGTCCGACGTGATGCGACCCGAAGCGGACCTCGATGAAATTCAGGCCGCTGGCCCGAGATGAAGATCCCGGAAGCCTTTTCTGCATTCGAGATTTGGTCGGAGGATTGCATCCGAATGCCCCGCCGCCGCGTAAAGCCGGGACAAACCCCCGTATTGCTACGATGGCCGCGCACAACTCCCTGCAACACATCACCGAATTCAAGGCTGGAAGACGCATGTCCATGGCGGGTGCGCCGGTACAGGACGCGACGGATTGGTCCTGCGCGATGTCAGCGGTCGCCTCCGCGCGGGACCGCGACAGCTTCATGCGCATCTACGATCATTTCATGCCGCGCCTGTGCGTATACCTGAGGGGATTGGGAACGCCGCCGGCAGTCGCCGAGGAGCTGGCGCAGGAGAGCTTGCTGCGGCTTTGGCAGAACGCCGGCAGCTACGATCCGCGGCGAAGCGCGGTCAGCACGTGGTTGTTCCGCATTGCACGCAACCTGTTCATCGACCGGGCGCGTCGCCTGCGCTACCAGGCCGCGCAGGAGGAGACCCTGCGCTTGTTCGAGGTCGTGCCCGAGCCGAACACCGTGGAAGGACACGCCGACACGGCGGTGCTGGAACGACGGATCCAGGCGCTCTCGCCCGTGCAGGCGCGCTTGATCCGCATGTCCTACTTCGAGGCGAGGAGCCACCAGGAGATCGCCGACGAACTCGGCATGCCGCTTGGTACAGTCAAATCCCACCTGCGGCGCGCATTCCAGCGCCTGCAGGGCGAACTGGGAGCCGAGTCGTGACGCCGCGCCACCACCTTGATCCCTCCACGTTGGTGGGCCACGCCGCCGGTTCGTTGTCGCCCGAGGTTTCCTCGATCGCGGCGACCCACCTGCTGGCTTGCGCCGAATGTCGCCGCGCGCTGGCGCTCGCCGAAGACGTGGGTGGTGTCCTCATCGGGCAGCAGTTGCCGCCCCAGGTGCCGGCCGCGGATCGCGATGAATTGCGGATGCGGATGCTAGAACGACTGGACCAGGCAGGCCCGCCTGCCACGACGACGATCCCGCCTTCGCAACCCGACGACCCCGACCGCTTGCCGCAGCCCCTGCAGCCGTACTTCGGGCCTTCCTACAGTGCGCTGAAATGGCGCTGGATGGGGCCTGGCATGCATTACGTCCGGACCGTCGGCCCCAGCGGCGCGACGATGCTGATGTTGCGCATTGGCCCCGGCAAGAGCATGCCCGTCCACGGCCACCGGGGATGCGAGATCACCCAGATCCTGCGCGGTGCCTACGACGACGCCCTCGGTCATTTCGCTGCGGGCGATGTCGCCGACCTCGATGGCGATACCGAACACCAACCGGTGACCGCGATGGGCGAGGCCTGCATCTGCGTCGCGGCGCTCGACGCGCCCTTGCGCTTCCCTGGTTGGTTCGCGAGACGCCTGCAGCCGCTGTTCGGCGTCTGACCGCTGCATCTATCGCCGCCTTCCGCCCGTAGGGACATCGGGTCCCGGGAGGAGCGATGTGGTGCATCGAAGACTTGCATGGATGCCGGCGTTGCTGGCCACGCTGCCGTTCGCTGCGTTCGCGAGTTCCAGTGTGGTGCACGACCGTGCCGAGGTGCGCCAGCTTGGGACCGGGCGCCTGCTGTACCGCGAATCGCATTACTTGCCCGACGACTCGACGCGCGAGCGCTGGGTGTTCTATCTCTGCCCGAATGGCGCGCCTTTCGCGCGAAAGCGCGTGACCGCCTCGAAGCAGCCGATGGCGCCGAATTTCCGCCTGGAAGACGGACGTGATGGCTACCGGGAAGGCGTGCAAGGTAGCGATGTCCAGAGGGTGGTGTACGCCGGAAACGGGGCGGGCGACGCCCGCGCCTTGCTATTGCCGATCGACGGCGTGATCGACGCCGGCTTTGACGAGGCGATACGACGCCACTGGGATGCGTTGCAGCGCGGCGATGCGGTGTCGCTGCGCTTCCTGGTGCCGAGCCACAAGCAGTTCTTCCCGGTGCGGGTGCAGCGGGTCGACACCGGCGAGGGGATCCACCCGCGCACGATGGCATTGCGCATGCGGCTCGCCACCTGGTTCGGTTTCGCCGTGCCCGACGTGCAATTGGTTTACCGCATCGAGGATCGACGCCTGCTGGTGTTCAGTGGCACCGGCAACGTGCGTGATGCGCGCGACCGCTATCCGCAGGTCCGCATCGCCTTTTCGACACGCCCGGAAACCGCATCCACCGACGAGCTCGCACGCATGCAGCGCGAGCCGCTCAGCGGCCGTTGCGCGTTTTGATCGCGTGTCGCTGCATCTGATTGTCGCGGCGAGCCGTATCGGGAAGAGGACACGGGAGGTTCGGATGGCGCAGGTGGATGCAGGGCAGGGTGGCCGATGGGCCGGAGGCGGCATCGCCGCGCTACGGCGCTGGATCGATACCGATGCCACCGCGCCCGCGGATCCTGCCAGCGACGACCGCATCGACTGGCTGCGCGCGGTGCCGTTCATCGCGATGCACCTGGCCTGCTTCGGCGTGCTGTGGGTGGGGGTGTCGCCTGCAGCGCTGTGGGTCGCGCTGGGCCTGTACGTCGCGCGCATGTTCGCGATCACCGGCTTCTACCACCGTTACTTCTCGCACCGCACCTTCCGCACCTCGCGCGCCGTGCAGTTCGCGTTCGCCCTGCTCGGGGCGGCGTCGGTGCAGCGCGGGCCGCTGTGGTGGGCGGCGCACCATCGGCACCACCATGTGCACGCCGACACGCCGGCCGATCCGCACACGCCGCGCAAGGGCTTCTGGCGCAGCCACGCGGTCTGGTTCCTGACCCGCGCCGGATTCCGGACCGACACTGCGCGCATCGGCGACCTGCTGCGCTACCCCGAGCTGCGCTGGCTGGATCGCTACGACACCGTGGTGCCGGCCGCATTGGCGATCCTGTTGTACGCACTCGGCGAGGCCCTCGAACGCTGGGCGCCGGGCCTGCGTACGAATGGCCCGCAACTGCTGGTCTGGGGCTTCTTCGTGTCGACAGTGGTGTTGTTCCATGCCACGGTCACCATCAATTCGCTGGCCCACCGCTGGGGCCGGCGGCGCTACGAGACTCGCGACGACAGCCGCAACAACCTGTGGCTGGCGCTGCTCACCTTTGGCGAGGGCTGGCACAACAACCACCATTTCTTCCCGGGGAGCGCCCGCCAGGGTTTCCGCTGGTGGGAGATCGACCTGACCTGGTACGGCCTGCGCATGCTGCAGGCGTTCGGGCTGGTCCGCGACCTGAAGCCGGTGCCGGCCTGGGTGCTGGCCAAGGCGCGCGTCAACCCGGAGCGGCACTGACATGCGCATTGCGGTGGTGGGCAGCGGGATCAGCGGCTTGTCGGCGGCGTGGCTGCTGTCGCGCCGGCACGAGGTCGTGCTGTACGAGGCAAACGACAGCCTCGGCGGACACACCGACACCCACGACGTCGTGGTGGACGGGCAATGCTTGCGGGTCGACACCGGCTTCATCGTCCACAACCCGATCCACTACCCGCTGCTGACGCGGTTGTTCGACGAGCTCGGCGTGGCCTCGCAGGAGACCACCATGAGCTTCTCGGTGCAGGACGCCGGCACCGGGCTGGAGTACAACGCGACCACCCTCGATACCCTGTTCTGCCAGCGTCGCAATCTCGCCTCGCCGCGTTTCTGGGGCATGCTGCGCGACCTCGCGCGCTTCTACCGGGAAGCGCCCGCGCTGCTCGACGCAACAGACTCCGGCCCCACCCTCGGCGAGTACCTCCGTGAGCACCGCTACGGCGCTGCCTTCCGCGACCAGCACCTTGTGCCGATGGCCAGCGCGCTGTGGTCCTCGCCTGCGGCCGGGATCCTCGACTTCCCTGCGAAGTATCTGGTCCTGTTCATGGCCAACCACCACATGCTGCAACTCGCCGGCCGTCCGCCGTGGCGGGTGGTGCGCGGCGGCTCGCGCACGTATGTCGAGGCGATGGTGGCGCGCTGGGACGTGCGCGTGCGGCTGCGCACGCCGGTGCGCGGCATCACCCGCGATGCGCACGGCGCGCGGCTCCGTTGCGATACCGGCAGCGAGCGCTTCGACCAGGTCGTGCTCGCCTGCCACAGCGACCAGGCATTGGCCCTGCTGGAAGACGCGCATCTCGACGAGCGCGACATCCTCGGCGCGATCCCGTACCAGGCCAACGAGACCGTCCTGCACACCGACGCCCGCCTGCTGCCGCGCCATCGCAAGGCTTGGGCAGCGTGGAATGCGTACCTGCCGGCCGATCCTGCGCAGGCCTGCACGGTGAGCTACTGCATGAACATGCTGCAGGGCCTGCAGGTGCGCACGCCACTGGTGGTCAGCCTCAACCGCAGCCACGACATCGATCCCGAATCGATCCTCGTCCGCCGCCGTTACCACCATCCGGTGTACACCCCGGCCTCGGTGGCCGCGCAGGCACGCAAGCCGGAGATCCAGGGCATGCGCAGCACCTGGTTCGCCGGCGCCTACTGGGGTTGGGGCTTCCACGAGGACGGCATCCGCAGCGGCGTCGAGGTCGCGCGCGCGCTGGGCGTGGCGTGGCCTGGCGAGGCACGCGCCGACAGCGCGCCCCTGCCGATGGATCGGTTCGAGGCCGCGGCGTGAGCACGGCTTTTGCCAGCGCGATCTACGAAGGCAGCGTGCGGCATCGCCGGCATGCGCCGCGCGCCCATGCATTCGCCTACCGGATGGCCCAGCTGTACCTGGATCTCGACGAAGTCGATGCGGTGTTCCGCGACCGCTGGCTGTGGTCGAACGACCGCCCGAACCTGGCCGAATTCCGCCGCAGCGACTTCCTGGGCGATCCCGCGCAACCGCTGGCCGATGCGGTGCGCGAACGTGTCGTGCGCGCCACCGGCGAACGCCCGGTCGGCCCGGTGCGGCTGCTCAGCCACCTCCGCTATGCCGGCTATGCCTTCAATCCGGTGAGCTTCTACTACTGCCACGCGACGGATGGCGCGTTGCACAGCATCGTTGCCGAGATCACCAACACCCCGTGGAAGGAACGCCACGCCTACGTGCTGCCGGTCGCCGCCGCCGAAGTGCGTGGGCGCGCGCTGCACTGGGCGTTCGACAAGGCCTTCCACGTCTCGCCGTTCCTGCCGATGGCGCGCCGGTACGCGTGGTCGTTCACCCCGCCGGCGGACGACCTGCACGTGCACATGGACGTGTGCGACGGCGAACGCCGCGAGTTCGATGCCGACCTCGCCCTCGACCGCCGGCCGCTGGATCGCCGCCAGCTCGCCCGTGTGCTCTGGCGCTATCCGCTGATGACCGCGCAGGTGATCGCCGGCATCCATTGGCAGGCGCTGCGCCTGTGGCTGAAACGCACCCCCGTCCACGACCATCCCGACAAGCTGGAGACACCCGCATGAGCAGCGTCGTCCGCACCACGTCCGGCGCCTCGTTCGATGCGCTCGACCGCTTCCTGCGCGGCCGGCTACTTCGCCAGCTCGATGCGCTGCACGGTGGGGAAATCGCATTGGAGGATGCGCTCGGCACCACGGTGGTCGGCGAGTCCGGACGTGGCCCCGCGATCCGCCTGCACGTGCACGATGCCGGTTTCTATCGGGCGCTGGCGGGCAATGGCAGCGTGGGTGCGGCGGAAGCCTTCATGGACGGGCACTGGGACTGCAGCGACCTGGTCGGCCTGGTGCATCTGCTGGTGCGCAACCGCGACCTGCTGGACGGCATGGAAGGCGGTCCCGCGCGCCTCGGCGGCTGGGCGTTGAAGGCCTGGCATGCGCTGCGCCGCAATACCCGCGACGGCGCGCGCCGCAACATCGCCGCCCACTACGACCTCGGCAATCCGTTCTTCCGCCTGTTCCTGTCCGACGACCTGATGTATTCGTCGGCGCTGTACGCCGGCGAGGACGATAGCCTCGAGGCCGCATCCACCCGCAAGCTCGACCGCATCTGCGACAAGCTGCGGCTCGGCGCGGACGACCATGTGGTGGAGATCGGCACCGGCTGGGGCGGGTTCGCCGTGCACGCGGCGCGCACCCGCGGCTGCCGCGTCACCACCACCACCATTTCGAGGGAGCAGCATGCGCTGGCCTGCCAACGCGTCGCCGATGCCGGCCTGCAGGATCGGGTGCAGGTGCTGCTGTCCGACTACCGCGACCTGCGCGGGCACTACGACAAGCTGGTGTCGATCGAAATGATCGAAGCCATCGGCCCGCAGTACCTCGATACCTATTTCGCTACCCTCGGCCGCCTGCTGAAGCCGGAGGGACTGGGCCTGGTGCAGGCCATCACCATCGAGGACCACCGCTACGAGCAGGCGGTGCGCTCTGTCGATTTCATCAAGCGGCACGTGTTCCCCGGCTCGTTCATCCCGTCGATCGCCGCGATGCTGGCCGCGAAGACGCGCAGCACCGACCTGGCGCTGGTGCACCTGGAGGACTTCGGCCCATCGTATGCGCGCACCCTGCACGACTGGCGCCTGCGCTTTCTCGCCAATCGCGAGGCCGTGCGCGCGCAGGGCTTCGACGAGCGTTTCCTGCGCATGTGGGAGTTCTATCTCGCCTATTGCGAAGGCGGCTTCCTCGAACGCTCGATCGGCGTCGCCCATCTGCTGCTGGCCAAGCCCGGCTATCGCGGTGCGTCCTACCTGCCCGGGCTGCTGGAGGCCTGAGGTGGCGTTCTGGGCCAACCTGATCAGCTACCAGGCGACCTGGTTGGCGGTCGTCTGCAGCGCGGGAAGCGGCATGCCCTGGATCGGCATGCTGGCCTGCGTGGTGTTCATCGCGCTGCAGTGGTCGGCTTCGCGTACCCGCGCAGGCGATAGCCGGGTGCTGGTGGCCGCGCTGGCCTGCGGCATCGTGGTCGATGGTGTCGCCTCCACCACTGGCCTGCTGGCCTATGCCGCGCCGATGCCGGCCCTGCCCGCACCCGTGTGGATCGTGCTGCTATGGGGTGCGTTCGCGCTCACCCTGAATCACTCGATGGCCTGGTTCGCGAAGCGCCTGGCCATCGCCTCGGTGTTCGCCGCAATCGGCGGGCCGCTGGCCTACCTCGGTGCGGCGCGTGGCTTCGGCGCCGTCGCCTTCCCGACCCCGGCATGGCCGGCCTTGTTGTGGCTCGCTGCGTGTTGGGCGCTCGCCCTGCCGCTGCTGCTGCGCATCGCCAGCCGCCCCCGTTCGGCCCGCGCGACAGCGATGGAGGCCCGCGCATGAATCCTTGGCATTCGCTGTTGCTCGTCTGGGCATTCGCGGTGGTCCTGCAGGGGCTGGCGTGGGCGCGCCAGCAACACACCCGCAATGCCGGCATCGTCGATGTCGCCTGGTCCTTCGGTGTCGGCGGCGCGGCGGTTCTGGTCGCTGCTATCGGCAGTGGCGCACTGCTGCCGCGCGTCCTGCTCGCCGTGCTCGGTGGCGCGTGGGGCCTGCGGCTCGGCTTGCACCTGTGGCATCGGGTCAGCGGCGAAGCCGAGGACGGGCGCTACGCGCAACTGCGCAAGCGCTGGGGCAATGCGCCATTGAAGTGGCTGGCGATGTTCCAGTTCCAGGCGCTGCTGATCGCGCAGTTCGCCCTGCCGTTCCTCGCGGTCGCCGCAAATCCCGTGGGCGGCTGGAATGGCGGGTTCGTCGCCGGCATCGCCGCCTGGCTGCTGTGCGTCTGCGGCGAGGCGCTCGCCGATCGCCAGCTCGCGCGGTTCCGCGCGAACCCGGCCAACCGCGGCAAGACCTGCAGCGACGGGCTGTGGCGGTACTCGCGCCATCCCAATTATTTCTTCGAATGGCTGCACTGGTTCGCCTACGTGCTGCTTGCTGTGGGTTCGCCGCTGCACTGGTTGGCGTGGTCCGGGCCGGTGGTGATGTACGTGTTCCTGCGCTGGGTCAGCGGCATCCCGTGGACCGAGCAGCAGGCCCTGCGCACGCGCGGCGACGACTACGCCCGCTACCAGCGCACCACGCCGATGCTGATTCCATGGTTCCCCAAGGAGGACCGATGAATGCCACCGCCCAGGCCATGGAACTGGCCTACGATCGCCCCGCCGACGGCCTGCTCGGGCTGGCCGAACGCGGCCTGCTGCCGGACGCGTTGCTGCGCCTCGGGATCCGCCGCTTGTGCGCACAACGCCTTCGCGATGAAGCCGCGGGCGATCCGGATGCGGCCGCGCGCCGCAATGCCGCGCTGGTCGGGGAACTGCGCCGCAGTCCGGTCGCGATCCACACCGATGCCGCCAACCGCCAGCACTACGAACTGCCGCCCGCGTTCTTCCTGCATTGCCTCGGGCCACGACTGAAGTACTCGGGCTGTTATTACCCGACCGGCCGCGAATCCCTGGGCGAAGCCGAGGACGCGATGCTCGCGCTGTACGCCGAACGCGGCGAACTGACCGATGGGCAGGACATCCTCGAGCTCGGTTGTGGCTGGGGCTCGCTCACCCTGTGGATGGCCGAGCGGTACCCGAATGCGCGGATCACTGCGGTCTCGAATTCGACGCCGCAGCGCCTGTTCATCGAGGCGCAGTGCCGTGAGCGCGGCCTCGCCAATGTGCGCGTGCTGACCTGCGACGTGAACCGCCTTGAGCTGCCGGCATCCGCGTTCGATCGCTGCGTGTCGGTGGAGATGTTCGAGCACATGCGCAACTACGCCACCTTGCTCGCGCGCATCGGAGGCTGGCTGCGCGCCGATGGCAGGTTGTTCGTGCACATCTTCTGCCATCGCACCCTGCTGTATCCGTTCGAAACCGCCGGCGAGGACAACTGGATGGGCCGGCACTTCTTCACCGGCGGGCTGATGCCGGCCGCCGACACCTTGCTATGGTTCCAGGACGCGCTGCGCATTGAGGATCGCTGGCTGGTGGACGGCAGCCATTACCAGCGCACCGCCAACCATTGGCTGGCCAACCAGGACGCACGCCGGGACGACGTCATGGCGATCCTGCGCCAGGCCTATGGCGATGCCGCGCCGCTGTGGTTCCAGCGCTGGCGAATGTTCTGGATGGCCTGTGCCGAGCTGTTCGGCTACGACGGCGGCCGCGAATGGATGGTGGGGCATTACCGCTTCGCGAAGGGGGCCGCGTGATGCGCCTGCTGTTGCTCGCTGCCGTGATCGCCGTGCTGGCGGGCGGATGCGCCTCCGCGAAACCCACGATAGCGCCCGTTGAGTCGGTTGACCTGCCGCGCTTCATGGGCGACTGGTATGTGATCGCGCACATCCCGTCCAAGCAGGAACGCGATGCCTACGATGCGGTGGAATCATACCGGCTGGACGCCGATGGCCGCATCCGCACCACCTACACGCAGCGCAAGGGCAGCTTCACCGCGCCTGTGGAAACCATGGAACCGGTTGGGACTGTGGTCAAAGGGACCAACAACGCGGTCTGGGGCATGCAGTTCGTGTGGCCGATCAAAGCCGAATACGTGATCGTAGACCTCGCCGCCGACTACTCGCACACCATCATCGGCCGCAGCAAGCGCGATTATGTGTGGTTGATGGCGCGCACACCGCAGTTGCCGGAGCCGGAACTGCAGGCGGCCATCGCCCGCATCAAGGCATTGGGCTATGACACCTCGAAGCTGCGCATGGTGCCGCAGTCCGTGCGTGCGGCGAACGTGGATCGCAGGCGTTCCGGGGGCGCATGAATCGCGGGATTTTCTGGTTCCGTCGCGACCTGCGCCTCGCCGACAATCCGGCGCTGGAGCGGGCATGCCAGTCGCATGATGCATTGCTGTTGGTCTACATCGATGAAGGTGTCGGCGCGGCTCATGACGCGAGTCGCGCATGGCTGCGCCAATCGCTGGCCGCGCTTGCCGTTGCTGTCGAACGCCTCGGCGGCAGGCTGCACGTCCTGGAAGGCGATTCCGACGTCCTGCTACCGGCGTTGGCGGCATCCAGCGGCGCGACTGCCGTCCACATCACTACGCTGCACGAACCGGACAGCGATGCGCGCGATGCCCGGCTGGCCGCCGCGCTGGCACGCGAAGGCGTTGCGCTGCGACGCAGCGGTGGACGCCTGCTGACCGATGCCGATCTCGTGTACAGCAAGTCCGGTGCGCCCTACCGCGTGTTCACGCCATTCTTCAAGGCCGCGCTACGCGCGTGGCGATATCGGCCGCGCGCTACGCCGGGCAGCCTGGTGTGCTTTCCGTTGCCCGACGGCGTGGCCAGGGACAAGGCCCGGATCGAGGCGCCTTGTCCGGCTTGGGATGCGGGTTTCTGGTGCCTATGGACCCCTGGCGAGGCCGGTGCTTTGCAACGACTGCAGTCGTTCGTCGGTCGGATGGAGGCCTACCCGAACGACCGCGACTTCCCCAGCATCGAGGGCACCTCGCGCCTGTCCCCGCATCTGCATTTCGGCGAGATCAGCGCGGGCCTAGCGATGGAAACGGCGCGCCGTCGGGGCGGTGCGGGCGCGGACAAGTTCATCGCCGAACTTGGCTGGCGCGAGTTCGCTTATTACGTGCTGCAACATTGGCCGGACAGCCGTCATGCCAACTTCAACCCGAAGTTCGATGCGATGCCATGGCGCGACGACCCGGCGGGATTGGAGACGTGGCAGCGCGGTGTCACCGGGGTCCCGCTGGTCGATGCCGGCATGCGCCAGCTCTGGCACGAGGGCTGGATGCACAACCGGGTGCGGATGGTAGTCGCGTCCTGGTTGACCAAGCACATGGGCATCGACTGGCGCCATGGCGCGGCCTGGTTCATGCATACCCTCGTCGATGCCGATCTCGCCAACAATGCCTTGGGATGGCAATGGGTTGCGGGGACTGGCGTCGATGCGGCGCCTTACTTCCGCATCTTTAATCCGGTGACGCAGTCCAGGCGCTTCGATCCGCTCGGTGGCTACATCCGCACTTGGATCCCGGAACTCGCGCACCTCGACGACGGCGCCATCCATGCGCCGTGGCTTGCCTCCAGTGCTAGCAACTCGTATCCAAAACGACCCGTGATCGACCTGGATGCAGGACGGAAGGCGGCCTTAGAACGGCTGGCAAGCGTCGTGAACTAGTGTGTTGCTGGAACTCCGTCCGATGCGAGGCATGAGAATGGCCGCTACTGGCCGAAAACGGACCGCAAGCTATTGATATCAAAAGCACGCCTCTAGAAGCGCCCGGAACTAGCGCCTTTTGGGTTCCAAGGGATGCGGAAATAGCGCCTTATGAGGATCATTCGCTAGCTTTCGATTGAGTCAGTCGCGTCCAAGTTGTTGTTGTTCTAGAGCGAGGGCTAGCCGCTTTTGGGAGAACCCACATCGTGTCCGGGCTAGTGGTTGTTTTTTTGGCGTGGATCGCCAAGACACTATTTTTGGCGCGACGCCTATTTCTAATTCAACCACGTCTATTCGACTATTCCGATTTAGTAAGTGCTAGCACGTCAAA
>Ga0209023_10001316_pt1 | contig 33705 bp, 33 predicted proteins | sample LakOneMetagenome_FD_187468 | JGI IMG/M metagenome (GOLD analysis project Ga0209023, IMG submission 187468) | Freshwater and sediment microbial communities from Lake Erie, Canada (SPAdes) (version 2) | ecosystem: Environmental > Aquatic > Freshwater > Lentic | place: Lake Erie, Canada...
GTTCTTCGCGGTGCCGGCGGGCGGGGGCATGATGAAGCGCGTCACGCTGGGGATGAACCGTGCGCGCTGCAGCGCCGCCTGGACCCACGCGACATCGAGGCCGCGGCGTTCGGCGAGCTCCGCGCCATAGCGCATCACGTCGTCGCGCCGGCCGTAGGTGACCATGTCAGGGGCGTCGTCGGGCGCCTTCCGGGTGCCGCCCTTCGCGGCGCTGGCGGGCGGGGCGTCGAGCAGCAAGGCCGCGAGCAGCAGCACGGACAGGAGAACGCGGACCATCGCGTCGATTATCGAGCCGCGCGCAGCGCCCGGGCTTGCGCGACGAACGCACGCGTCAACGAGGCATCGGGGCGAGGCGTGGGGGCGCGACCGTAGCGTTGCCGCTCCAGCGCCTCCAGCAGCCCGACCAGCGGGTCGGCCGATGCACCGTAGCGTTCGCGGACGCGGCGCGCCAGCGCGCGCGGCGCCTCGTGGGGGGCGCTCGCCAGGCCGAGATCGTGCAACGCCGCGCGCAGATGCTCCATCTGACGCACCCACGGGTCGACGCGGCGGCGATCCCACCACGCCCAGAGCGCACCTCCCAGCGCGAGCGCGCTCAGCGCGCTGATCAGCAGCAGCGCGAGGTCGGTCCAGTTGGGTGATTCGAAGCCCAGGCGCTTCAGCACGTCGATCTGCTGGCCGCGCGAGTACCCCAGCACCCACTGGTTCCAGCGGTTGTTGAGCAACTCCCAGGTCTTGCGCAGATCGGCGAACAGCGCCGGGTTCACGTTGACCAGCGCACCCTCGACCAGTCCGGGGCGAGGCGCCAATCGGCTGCCGCGGTCGATGCGGTCGGGCGCCACCGCGGCGGTCGGATCGGCCCGCACCCAGCCGGTGCCGGGCTCCCAGTATTCCGCCCAGGCGTGCGCCGAGCTTTGCCGCACGATGTAGTAGCCGTCGAGCGGCTGCGGGTCCGTGCCCTGAAAGCCGGTGACGATGCGCGCCGGCACGTTCATCGCCCGCATGAGCACGACGAACGCCGACGCGAAGTGCTCGCAGAAGCCTTCGCGCCGATCGAGCCAGAACTCGTCGACCGCGTTCGTGCCGTACTCGCCGGGGGCGATCGTGTAGCTGAAACCGGCGGTGCGGATGTGCTCCAGCAACGCACCCGCCAGCGCGCGCGGGCCGGCGTTGGCGTAGGCCGGATTGCGGCGCAGATCTTCGGCCCAGGCGCGTGTGCGCGGGTTGTAGCCGTCGGGCAACTCGAGCGCATCGCGCAGCGACGGCCCGGCGACGCTCGGTCCATAGCTGAACTGCGGGTACGCCTCGGCCTTGAAGCGCAGCCGTTCGACGACCTGGCGATCGACGACCCACTCCAGGTCCGGCAGCATCAGCGGCTGATAGCCATCGATGACCGGTGCGGTGGACGTGGCCTCCAGCAGCGGCAACGACGCGATCCGCAACGCCTCCAGCGTGACCTCATAGCGCACCGGCGTGCCCTGCGTGCGCAGGTTGCTGGGGGCGCGAATCGCGCGCAGCGATTCGAAGTTGGCGATGCGCCACTCGGTGCCGTCGAATTGGGTCAGCACCGGGCCGCGGAAGTACATCGCGCCGGGAGGCGGCGGGGCGCCCTCGAAGCGTATCCGCATCGCCACGGCATCGTCCTGCGCCATCTCGGAGATCACGCCCATGCGCAAGGTGTTGGACAGGCCGGTCTTGGCAATGCCGTCGTTCGGCACGCCCCACAGCGGCCCGATGCGCGGAAACAGGAGGAACATCAGCGCCATGATCGGCGCGCCGAACAGCGCGGTGCGCAGCGCCAGCGTGCTCGCCTGGCGCAGACCGGGATGCCCGACCGGCATGTGGACCAGCACGAGGGCGGTCAGCAACCCCCAGACGCTGACGAGCATCGCCCCGGCGACGAACAGCGACTGCGAGTAGAGAAAGTGCGTCAGCACGATGAAGAAGCCGAGGAAGAACACCACGAACGCGTCCCGCTTGGCGCGCAGTTCGAGCGTCTTCAACGCCATCAGCACGACCACCATCGTGACGCCGGGCTCCTTGCCGAGCAGCGTCTGAAACGACCACAGCGTGAGCGCGACCGCAACGACCAGCACGCCGCCCACGAACCAGCGGCTGGGCAGCGTCGCATTCGCAAGCGCGAGCTTTGCGCGCCACAGCAGCACGGCCAGCGTCAGCAGCGAACACCACGCGGGCAGATGGGCTGCGTGCGGCAGCACCGTCCAGCCGATCACGAAGAGCATGAACAGCGTGTCGCGCGCATCGCGCGGCAAGCGTTGCCAGCCCACGCGCGGCTTCTTGCGCCGTTCGACGAAGCCGGGCGGCGTGTCGATGGTCACTGCCACAGCGCGAGCACCTCGAGGCATTGACGGCGGTGGGCGTCGCCGCTGGCCAGCGCGATCTCCTGGCCGGGCACGCGCAACCCGAACTCGATGCCGGCCCGGTGCGCGGCCATCGTCCACGCGGCCAGGCGGGACAGTCGCTCTTCGGCCGGCAGCGCGCCGCAGGCCTGCCATTCGAGCCACAGCGCCTGATGGACGGAGGCGCTGGTGTCGCGGCTGATCAGGTCGCCCCCGGCTTCGATCGCCTTGGCGGCCTTGCGCCACGCGATCAGCTTCAGCGGATCGCCACGGCGGTAGCCACGCACGCCCTCGACTTCGCCGCCGTCGGCATGGCGTGAACGTGCCGGCCCACCCGGCACCGCGCGCGCCGTGGGCAGTGCGGCCGGCGGGTACTCCTGCTTCGGATAGACCAGCAGATCGGCGGCGGGCCGCCACACGGTCCAGGTGCGGAACAGGCCGAGCGGAAAGCGCGTCTCGGCGCCGAGCGTCGGCACCTGCACCCGGCCGCGCGACGTCGCGACAAAGCTGAGCTGTGTCGTGGCCTGGCCGAGCGCCGGCACGTTGATCCAGCTGATCGCGCTCGACGCACCGCCGCCGACCTTCAGGCCGATGCCGAAACGCGCCGATCCGGGGCTCGTCAGCACCACGTCCAGGCGCACGGCGTCGCCGACGAAGACCGGCGCGATCGGCTTCAGATGCAGCGTCAATCCGCGCAGCGTCGCGTGCGTGATGTGCATCGAGACGACCCCGCTGCCGGCGAGCAGGAACGTCAACACATAGCCGAGATTGAGCTGGTAGTTGATCGACGCGAGCAGCAACACCACCACCGTGCAGGCGAACAGCAAGCCGGCCTTGGTCGGCAGGATGTAGACGTTGCGCTGGGTCAGCTGCAGCGTGTCGGTGCGCGGCTGGCGGGACTGCAGCCAGTGCTGGAAGCGCTGGCGCAGCGCCCATGCGGGCGGGATCGCGGCGGTGGCCTGCATGGCTGGGATGGATCGATCGATCAGGGCAGCGGCACCGCCTCGATCATCGCGCGGACCTGCTCGAGCCGGCCGCGGCCGGCGCCGGCGATCGGCACGAGCCGATGGGCGATCGCCTGCGGCAGCACGTACTGCACATCGTCGGGCGCGACGTAGTCGCGCTGCGCCAGCAGTGCCCGAGCACGCGCCACGCGCAGTACCGCGATGCCCGCGCGCGGGCTGAGGCCCTCGACGAACCAGCGGCCCGATCGCGTCGCGGCGATCAGCGCCTGCAGGTAGTCGAGCAGCGTGTCGGACGCGTGCACCGCGCGCACCGCGTGCTGCGCCTCGATCAGCTCTTCGGGTGTCATCACCGCCCGCAGCCCCTGGATCGCTTCGCGCCGATCCTGGCCGGAGAGCAGCGCGCGCTCGCTGGCCTGGTCGGGATAGCCCAGCGTGATGCACATCAGGAAGCGGTCCAGCTGCGACTCGGGCAGCGGGTACGTGCCGAGCTGATCGCTCGGGTTCTGCGTCGCGATCACGAAGAACGGCGCCGGCAGGGCGCGCGTTTCGCCTTCGACGCTGACCTGGTGCTCCTCCATCGCTTCGAGCAGCGCGCTTTGCGTCTTCGGCCCGGCGCGGTTGATCTCGTCGGCCAACAGCACCTGGGCGAACACCGGGCCCGGATGGAAGACGAAGCTCTCCTTGCTGCGCTCGTAGACGCTCACGCCGATCAGGTCGGAGGGCATCAGGTCGGCGGTGAACTGGGCGCGCGAGAAGCGCAAGCCGAGCGAGACGGCCAGCGTGTGCGCGAGCGTGGTCTTGCCGACGCCGGGCACGTCTTCGATCAGCAGGTGTCCGCCCGCGAGCATGCACGCGACACTGTCTTCGATCTGCGCCCGCTTGCCGACGATAATCGAGGCGATCTGATCGACCAGGGTGCTGAGTTGTGCGGCAAGCGCTTTGTCCATCCGATCACCATACCTGAAAACCGGGCCTGCTCATGACGACTGCCTACTACAGCCACCCCGATTGCCGTGCACATGACATGGGTCGCGGCCATCCGGAGTGCCCGCAGCGCTTGGATGCGATCGAAGACCATCTTCTCGCGAGCGGACTCGAGGTCGCGTTGCAGCGTCACGAGGCGCCGTTGGTCGCTGTCGACGATGTTCATCGGGCCCACGCGAGCGGCTATGTGAGCGCGCTGACCGACGTGCTGGAGCAAGTCCGCAGCGATGGCCGGATGCGCGCGATCGACCCCGACACCATCGCCAGCCGAGGCACCTGGACCGCGGTGCAACGTGCCGCCGGCGCCGCGGTGGCGGCGACCGACGCGGTGCTCGACGGTCGTGCCGAGAACGCGTTCTGCGCGGTGCGGCCGCCCGGCCACCATGCGACCCGTGACGCGGCGATGGGCTTTTGCTTCTTCAACAACGTCGCGATCGCCGCGCGTCATGCGCTGGACGCGCGCGGTCTGGAGCGCGTCGCGATCATCGACTTCGATGTCCACCACGGCAACGGCACCGAGGACATCATCGCGGGCGACGAGCGCGTGCTGATGGCCAGCATCTTCCAGGACCATCTCTATCCGTTCAGCGGCGGCGTGCCGCTCGGCACCAACATGGTCAACGTGCCCGTGCCCGCCTACACGCGCGGCCCGGAGATCCGCGAGATGATCGAGCAGAACTGGATGCCGCGACTCGAGGCGTTTCGGCCGCAGATGCTGTTCATCAGCGCCGGCTTCGATGCGCACCGGGACGACGACCTCGGCCAGCTCGGCCTGGTCGAGGCCGACTACGAATGGATCACGCTGCGCCTGAAGGGCCTGGCCGAGCGCCACGCGCAGGGGCGCATCGTGTCGTGCCTCGAGGGGGGCTACAACCTCGGCGCGCTCGCCCGCAGCGTCGCCGCGCACCTGCGCGTGCTCGCCGGTGTCTGAACCAACCCCGAGCGGAACCCCGAGAAGAATGGCTGGCTCACTGAGTGCCGACGATCTGAATGAACTGCTGGGCTCGCTGACGCAACCCGGCGCGCTCACCGAGCTGGCGGTTCTCGTCGGCTGCCTGGCGCTGGCCTGGGGCGTCGTGCGCCTGGTGCGAGGCCGGGCCGCCCCCGCGGGCTCGATCTGGTTCGGCAAGCGCATCTTCGACGGCGTGCTGTTCCCGACGATCGCGCTCGCGCTCGCGTTCGTCGCGAAGCTGGTGCTGCACGCCACCGTGAGGGCGGCGGTGTTCAAGCTCGCGGTGCCGATGCTGATCTCGCTGCTCGTGATCCGCCTCAGCGTGCGGGTGCTGGGGGCGACGTTTCCGAACGTTCGCTGGGTCCGCATCCTGGAGCGCAGCATCTCGTGGCTGGCGTGGATCGCCGTCGTGCTGTGGGTGACCGGCGTGCTGCCGATCATGATGGACGCGATGGACGACGTGAGCTGGAAGATGGGCAGCGGCCGCATGACGCTGCGCAACGTCGTCGAAGGCACGCTGACGGCCGGCATCGTGATGATGCTGGCGCTGTGGATCTCCGCGGCGATCGAGAAGAAGCTGTTGCACGGCACCGGCAATACGCTGTCGATACGCAAGATGGCCGCGAACCTGGTGCGCGCCGGGTTGATCCTGATCGGCCTGCTGGTCGCGCTGACCGCGGTGGGCATCGACCTGACCGCGCTGTCGGTGCTCGGCGGCGCGATCGGCGTCGGCCTCGGCCTGGGCCTGCAGAAGATCGCGGCCAACTACGTCAGCGGTTTCGTGGTGCTCGCCGAGCGCAGCCTGCGCATCGGCGACATGGTCAAGGTCGACGGCTTCGAGGGCCGCATCAGCGACATCCGCACGCGCTACACGGTGATCCGCGCGCTCAACGGCCGCGAGTCGATCGTGCCCAACGAGATGCTGATCACGCAGCGGGTCGAGAACTCGTCGCTGGCCGATCAGAAGGTGTCGATCAACAGCATGGTCCAGGTCGCCTACGGCACCGACATCCGCGCACTGCAGGCCAAGTTGCAGGCCGCGATCGGCCGCGTGCCGCGCGTGCTCGCCGACCCGGGGCCGGCGGTGATGCTGGCGGAGTTTGCGGCCGACGGCATCAACCTGAACATGTCGTTCTGGATCAGCGACCCGGAGAACGGGCAGGGCAACGTGCGCTCCGAGGTCAACCTCGCGGTGCTCGACCTGCTCGACGCCGAGGGCGTGCAGATTCCGTTCCCGCAGCGGGTGATGCACACGGTGGCCGTCAAGCCGGCACAGGCCGACACCGACGCCGCCGGCCAGCCGTCCTAGGGCCGAACCGCCGTCGTCGGCGGCAGTTGCGTCCACGGCAGGTCACCCGGATCGGCCGCCATCGGCCCCGGCGCTTTCGCGACCATGATCGTCGACGCGATCGGCGCGAACGCCGCGCGAAAGTGCACCGAGCTCTTCGCGACGATCAGCTTCATCTCGGCCGGCTCGACGCCGAGGTAGCGGCACAGGCCGAGGTCGAGCAGCTGCATCTTCGCGCTGGCCAGCAGCACGCGCACACCATCGACCTCCACGCAGGCGCTGGGTCCGAGTCGCGCGGTCATGCCGGCGGCCATCGGACCGTGTAGCGCGACGATGCCGTCGCTGACCGCGAGCACGCGCGCGGACGCCGCGACCGGCGCATCGGTGAGCGTGCCGTCCCACGTCGGCACCGCGCGGCCGAGCTCGAGCTGTACCGTCGCGCCCACGCCGGCGGCGCAGGCGGCACGCGCCGACTCCGGATCGAACAGCAGCCCGAGCGCCACCCGCCCGCCGAGCCGCTCACCGGCCCGCGCCGCGAGCAGGGCACGCAGCATGCCGGTGGTGTTGGAGTCGCCGCCCGCGCCTGGGTTGTCCTGGGTGTCGGCGATCACGACGGGCGCGTCGGCGTGCTGTGCCAGCGCGATCGCGCGCTCGACCGCGTCGTCCGGCGCGAGCAGGTCGGTCTTCCAGTCGAGCCGCCGAGTCACGCTGACCTCGCGGTGCAACTGCCGGACGGCGTCGCGCGTGACCGCGGCATCGGCACCGTAGCCGAACAGCACCGGGCCGCACTCGGCGAAGTCGGCGGCCGAGAAGCCCATCGCGAAGCTGAGCTCGACGTCGTGCTGCGCTTCGAGCCGGACGATCTGCTCGATGATGGACTGCGCCGGCTGCATCAGCGTGCACTGCGCGTTCAACGGCAGCAGGAATGGCACGCGCTCGGCGTGCATCGCGCGCGCCGGGGCGTCGATGCGGCGCGCGAGCAGCCGCGCGGCGCGCACGCCGGTGGTGCGCATGTCGACGTGCGGGTAGGTGCGGTATGCGGTCATCGCGGTCGTCAGCGCGAGCATGCGCGCCGTGACGTTGGCGTGCAGATCCAGCGTCGCGACGATGATCGTCTGCGGCCCGACCACCGCGCGGATGCGGGCGAGCAATTCACCCTCGGCGTCGTCGGCACATTCGGCCACGCCGGCGCCGTGCAGGTCGAGGAAGATGGCGTCGAAGCCACCGCGGCGCACGTCCTCCAGGATGTCGGCGCAGATGCGCTCGAACGCGTCGGTGGTCACTCGGTTCGACGGCATCGCGCCGCCCCAGGCCGACGGCAGCAGCGTCCAGCCGTATTCCGCCGCCGCCTCGGCGAATCCGCCGACACCCGAGTTCGTCGACGCGTGCAGCGCCAGCATCGCTGCGCCGCGTGCGTACGGCGGATAGCCGGCGCCGCTGTTGAACGCGGCCCAGTCGGCCGGCGACGGCGCGTAGGTGTTGGTCTCGTGATGGAAGCCGGCGACGAGGACGTTCAGTGCACTCATGCCTCGATCATCAGCGCAGCAGCGCGATCTCCGCCTCGGTGAAACCCGCGGCCCGGCGCGCCGCGGTGTTGAACGGCGGCCGCAGGCGCGGGGCCTCGTAGCGGCGCGCCAGTTCGGCGTAGTGAGCGATCGGATCGAGGCCGTCGCGCGCGCACAGCCAGCGGTACCAGCGGTTGCCGATCGCGACATGGCCGACTTCGTCGCGCAGGATCACGTCGAGGATCTCGACCGCGCGCAGGTCGCCGGCGCGCCGCAGCTTGGCCTGCATCGGGGGCGCGGCGTCGAGGCCGCGCGCCTCGAGCGTGCGCGGGACCAGCGCCATGCGCGCGGTCGCGTCGTGCGCGGTACGGGCCGTCATCGCCCACAGGCCGTCGTGCGCCGCGTGATGTCCGTAGTCGCAACCGAGGGTGAGCAGATGCGCCCGCAGCAGACTGAAGTGCAGCGCCTCTTCGCTGGCGACGCGCAGCCAGTCGCGGTAGTAGGCCGGCGGCATGCGGTCGAAACGCCAGACCGCGTCGAGCGCCAGGTTGATCGCGTTGAATTCGATGTGCGCGACGGCGTGCAGCAGCGCGGCGCGCCCCTCGGTCGTGAACGGCGATCGGGTCGGCACGTCTTTCGCGGGCACGAGCCGCGGCAGCGCGGGGCGGCCCGGCAACTGCGGTGGCGGCTCGAACGATTCATCCGGGTCGATCGTGCAGGCGTCGAGGCGGTCGAACAAGGCGCGCGCCCGCGCGGCCTTCTCGATCGGGTCGGTCAGCAACAGCAACTCGAGCGCCTGACGACGCGCGCTCGTGTTCATGGGGGGTTGGCGGCGTTGACGCGCGCCAGCCAGTCGCGGCTCTGCGCGCGCAGCCAATCGAGGTCCGCATCCGACTGCAGCCGGCTGTTGGCGTTGAAGTACACGACCTTGCCGCGCACGACGACGGTCGTCAGGGCCGCGCCGGCCATGCCGTCCTGCGTCTGGGTGCCGGTCATCACGGCGATCGAGTTCGCGCCTTCGTCGAACACCGCGGGGCTCTGCTGGCGCACGCTGGCCTTCAGCGAGGCGATCTCCGGCGGGCCGAGCGTCAGCGCTTCGAGCTGGCTCACGGTCTGGACGATGACGTAGCGGCGCATCAGCATCGGCTGGCCGATGTCGCGCGCGCGCATGTCGGCTTCCTCGACGAAGAACGCGAGCGGCCGCATCGGGAATGGGGTCAGCAACTCGGCCATCGAGATCAGGTCGGCGCCGCGCGCGATCGCAAAGCCGGCCGGCACTGGCAGCGCGATCTCGACGCCGCCGACTTTCTCGACCACCCGATCCGGTGCGGCGCGCGCAGGCGCAACGAGCGCGAAGGCCACGGCCATCGCGCCTGCGGTGCTCGCCAGCAACGAGGAAAGACGCATCACCCTAAAATTATCGGCTTTCGCCGCCGCGCAAGGATTTCCGATGGCCGTCTACCAGCTCGACAACCTCACCCCCAAGCTCGCCGAGAGTGCCTGGATCGCCGACAGCGCGCAGGTCATCGGCGACGTCGAGCTGGCCGACGGGGCGAGCATCTGGTTCGGCGCGATCCTGCGCGGCGACAACGAGCCGATGCGCATCGGCCGCAACTCCAACGTGCAGGACGGCAGCATGCTGCACTCCGACCCGGGTTCACCGCTGACGCTCGGCGAGAACGTCACGGTCGGCCATCATGTGATGCTGCATGGCTGCACGATCGGCGACGGCACGCTGGTCGGCATCAAGGCGGTCGTGCTGAACGGCGCGAAGATCGGCAAGAACTGCGTCGTCGGCGCCGGTGCGCTGGTGACCGAGGGCAAGGAGTTCCCGGACGGTTCGATGATCATGGGCGCGCCGGCCCGGGTGGTGCGGGTGTTGACGCCGGAGCAGATCGCCTCGTTCGCCCGCGCGGCCGATCACTACGTCGAGAACGCCAAGCGCTACGCCGCGGGCCTGGCCAAGATCGCCTGATGGGCGAACTCCACAAGTTCATCTTCGATGGCCTGCCGGTGCGCGGCATGCTCGTGCGCTTGACCGGCAGCTGGCGCGAGGTGCTGGCGCGCCGCGCCGGCGCGAACCACCCCTACCCGCCGCAGGTGCGGGCGCTGCTGGGCGAGATGGCGGCGGCCGGGGTGCTGATGCAGGCCAACATCCGCTTCAGCGGCGCGCTCGTGCTGCAGGTGCATGGTGACGGCCCGGTCAAGCTCGCGGTGGCCGAAGTACGCGACGACCTGACCTACCGCGTGACCGCGACGGTCGTCGGCGACGTGCCCGCCGATGCGCGGCTGGAGGCGCTGGTCAACGTGCACGGGCAGGGGCGCTGTGCGATCACGCTCGATCCGCAGGACAAGCGCCCCGGCCAGCAACCGTACCAGGGCGTGGTGGCACTGCATGGCGATCGGCGCGAACCGCTGCAGGAGCTCTCCGAGGTGCTGGAGCACTACATGCTGCAATCCGAGCAGCTCGACACCAAGCTGGTGCTGGCCGCCAGCGACGAGATGGCGGCCGGGCTGCTGATCCAGCGCCTGCCGGTGCAAGGCGAGGGCAACCTCGAAGGCACGTTGCGCCAGGCGAGCCGCAACGAAGACCGCATCGGGCTGGACGAGGCCTACAACCGCATCGCGCTGCTCGCCGCGACGCTGACCCGCGACGAACTGCTCACGCTCGATGCCGACGCGATCCTGCACCGCCTGTTCTGGGAGGAGCCGCTGCGGCGCTATGAGCCGCTGCGCGGCGCCCACGGACCGCGCTTTGCCTGTTCGTGCTCGCGCGACCGTGTTGGCGGCATGCTCAAGGGCCTGGGGCGCGTCGAGGTCGACGGCATCGTCCGCGAACAGGGCCGCGTCGAGATCGGTTGCGAGTTCTGCGGGCTGAAATACCACTTCGACCCGGTCGATGTGGGACGCCTGTTCACGCCGCCGGGCAACCAGCCGCCGGGATCATTGGCGCGGCATTGAAAGCGCAAGCTCAACGCGGCATGAGCGGCAGACGGTGCTGCTCGCAGGCCGCGTCGCCGCAACGCTCGCAGTGCCAATGCCAGCGCGCGTTGCGCGTGTCGAGGTCACCGGCGGGCGGGGCGAGCGCGCGGCGGATGCTGGCCAGCGCGGCGTCGTCGCGCGCCGCACCGGTGCCGAAAACCACCGACCACGACACCTGCGCGCGCACCAGCGCAGCGCGCACCAGCGCATCGACCGGCTCGCGCACGTGCGGGCCGTCGCGCTGCAGGCCATCGTGCTGCCACGGCAGATCGAGCGCGGTCAACAAGGTGAGTCGACTGGCCTCGCGATGCGCCGCTTCGGCGCGGGCATACAGGCTCGTGTCGCCGAACACGAGCTCGCTGTAGACCGCGATCATCAGCGCCGAGGTGTCGGCGATCACGATGTCGTGCTCGCGCGCGGCCTGCGCGATGCGGCGCGTCTGCTCCTCGGCGATGCCGGCCTGCTCGTCCTGGCGCGGCGTGCGGCCGCGGCTGTCGCAGAACTCGCGCAGGTACTCGCCGACCAGCCCCACGCTGCGCCCTTCGCCGCGCAGCGCCCGTGCCAGCGATTGCGCCAACGTCGTCTTGCCGGTGCTCTCCGCACCCAGCAGCGCCACCACGAAGCTCATCGCGCGGCCGCCGCCATCCGGGCCCGCCAGGCGCGCCAGCCCGCGATCGACATCGCGACGAACAGCGCGTACAGCAGCGTCGTCAGCCACAGGCCCTTGTACGCGAACAGGCCGACGCTGACGACGTTGACGACGATCCACGCGGGCCAGTTCTCGATGTACTTGCGGCCGAGCAGCCATTGGCCGATCACGCTGGCAGCGGTCGGGAACGCGTCCCACCAGGGCACGTCGGTGTCGGTGTAGGTCTTCAGGAACAGTCCGGTGGCCGGCCATGCGAGCGCCAGCGCCGCGACGAGCAGCCAGCGGCCCTGCGGATCGAGCGCGCGCACCTGCAGCGCGCGGCCGTCGGCCTCGGTGCCGCGCAGCCATTGCCACCAACCCCACAGCGCGACGACGGCGAACAGGATCTGCAGGCTGGCGTCGCCGTAGAGCCTGCTGTTCCAGAAGAGGGCGAAGTACAGCAGCGAGCTGACGATCGCGAGCGGCCAGGCGTACGCGTTGACGCGCATGTTCAGCACCACCATCAGCACCGCGAGCGCGAACGCGAGGATCTCCAGCGCGCTCACCGGCGTGCCCCACAGCGTGAACGCCGGCGCGAAGAAGGGCTGCAACGCTTGCAGCAAGGCGCTCACGAGGCCGACTTACTGAGGTTTGGCGCTCGTCAGCTGGACCAGGATCTCATCCGGCTTGACCATGCCGAGCTCGAAGCGCGCCTTCTCCTCGACCATCTCCAGTCCTTCCTTCAGGTCGCGCACCTCGGCGTCGAGTTGCGCGTTGCGCGTGCGCGCCGCCTGGTTGGACGCCTGCTGGTCGTGGAACTCGGCCTGCAGCTTCATCATGCGCGGCACGCCGCCCTTGCCGAACCAGAGTTCGGCATGCACCAGCGCGATCAGCGCGACGAGGGCCAGGGTCAGATAGCGCATCGAGCCGGGAGCCCGCCGAGCGGATCAGCGCAGGTTGTAGAAGGCGGCGCGGCCGGGGTAGCTCGCGACGTCCCCGAGGTCTTCCTCGATGCGCAGCAGCTGGTTGTACTTCGCCATCCGGTCGCTGCGGCTCATCGAGCCGGTTTTGATCTGGCCGGCGTTGGAGCCCACCGCGATGTCGGCGATCGTCGAATCCTCGGTTTCGCCGGAGCGGTGCGAGATCACCGCGGTCCAGCCGGCGCGCTTGGCCATCTCGATCGCGGCGAAGGTCTCCGTCAGCGTGCCGATCTGGTTGATCTTGATCAGGATCGAGTTCGCGACGCGCTTGTCGATGCCTTCCTTCAGGATCTTGGTGTTGGTCACGAACAGGTCGTCGCCGACGAGCTGCACCTTCTGGCCCAGGCGCTCGTTCAGGTGCTTCCAGCCGTCCCAGTCGCCCTCGTGCATGCCGTCCTCGATGCTGACGATCGGGTACTTGTCGACCCAGGTCGCGAGGATGTCGGTCCACTCCGGCGCGGTGAGCGTCAGGCCTTCGCCCTCGAGGTGGTACTTGCCGTCCTTGTAGAACTCGCTGGCGGCGCAATCGAGGCCGATCGCGATTTGCGAGCCTGCGGTGTAGCCGGCCTTGTCGATCGCCTCCAGGATCATCTGGATCGCCGCTTCATGGCTCGCGACGTTCGGCGCGAAGCCGCCTTCGTCGCCGACCGCGGTCGTCATGCCCTTGCCGTCGATCAGCTTCTTCAGTGCGTGGAACACCTCGGCACCGTAGCGCAGCGCTTCGCGAAAGCTCGGCGCGCCGACCGGGATGATCATGAACTCCTGCAGGTCGAGGTTGTTGTTGGCATGCGCGCCGCCGTTGATCACGTTCATCATCGGCACCGGCATCTGCATGCCGCCGGCGCCGCCGAAGTAGCGGTACAGCGGCAGGCCCGACTCCTCGGCCGCGGCGCGCGCGACCGCCATGCTCACCGCGAGCGTCGCGTTCGCGCCCAGGCGGCTCTTGTTCTCGGTGCCGTCCAGATCGATCAGCGTGCGGTCGAGGAACGCCTGCTCGCTCGCATCGAGCCCGAGCACCGCCTCGCTGATCTCGGTGTTGACGTGCTCGACCGCCTTCAACACGCCCTTGCCGAGGTAGCGGCTCTTGTCGCCGTCGCGCAGCTCGATCGCCTCGCGCGAGCCCGTCGACGCGCCCGACGGCACCGCCGCGCGGCCCATCGTGCCGCTTTCGAGCAACACATCGCATTCGACGGTAGGGTTGCCACGACTGTCGAGGATTTCGCGGCCGACGATGTCAACGATCGCACTCATTTTTGACGCTCCGGAACTTGAATCGAGCGAGAGTGTATTTCATTGGTGGGACAAGCCCGAATTGCCATTGAGTGTTGCGTCGGCAGAACCCGATCGCCCAGGGCCAATATCGTTGACCTTGTCGGCCCGGAGGCGCCCTCAATCCCGCGGCCTGGCGGGCCGAAAAGCCCCCATGACCGTGTCTGGAGGGCGCTCGCGATGAATCGCTTCAATCAACTCAAGGTGTCGACGCGCATGATGGCCGCGTTCGGCGTGGTGCTGCTGCTGACGCTGGTGCTGACCGGCACCGCGTTGTGGAACATGGCCGAGATGCAAAGCCGGCTGGAGGCGATCGCCGATGTCAACGGCCCGGTGATCTCGGCGGCCAATCGCATGCGCACCAGCCTGGGCGACGCCGACATCGCGGTGCGCGACATGGCGCTCGAAAGCGACGCGAAGGCGATGGCCGCGCCGGCCGAGCGCGTGCAGCAGGCGATGGCCGCCTACGACCTCGCCGAGGCCGCGCTGGGCAAGCTGTTTGCATTGCCCGAGACCACCGAGCGCGAGATCAAGATGGCCGGCGAGATCAAGGCCCTGCGCGCCGAGGCCACGCCGCAGCTCGAGCAGGCGATGCAGCTCGCGCTCGCGGACAAGGACAAGGAGGCGATCGAGCTGCTGACCCACGTGCTCGGGCCGATCGAAGGCCGGTGGAGCGCCAAGCTCGCCGATCTCGTCAAGATCGAGGAGGAGGACAACCGCCACGACACCGACGAGGCCTATGCGGGTTGCCGCCGCGCGCGGCTGCTGTTCATCGGCCTGGCGCTCGGCGCCTGCGCCATCGCTGCGCTGCTGGGCATCACGATCACGCGCGGCCTCACGCGCCAACTCGGCGGCGAACCCGGCGACGTCGCCGAGCTCGCCGGCGCGCTCGCCGAGGGCGACCTCACGCGCGAGGTCGACGCGACCGACGTGCCCGACGGCAGCGTCGTCGCGGCGATGGGCCGGATGCAGGAGTCGCTGCGCCGCATCGTCGGCGAGGTGCGGCTCGGAAGCGATGGCATCGCCACCGGGGCGACGCAGATCGCGATCAGCAACGCCGACCTGTCGCAGCGTACCCAACAGCAGGCCAGCAACGTGCAGCAGACCGCAGCGTCGATGGACGAGATCGGCGCCACCGTGAAGAACAGCGCCGACGCCGCGGAGCAGGCGCACGCGCTGGCGCACGGCGCGAGCGAGGTCGTCGCGCGCGGCGGTGCGGCGGTCGAGCGCGTCGTGCAGACGATGAACGACATCTCGCAAGGCAGTCGCAAGATGGCCGAGATCATTGGCGTGATCGATGGCATCGCGTTCCAGACCAACATCCTCGCGCTCAACGCGGCCGTCGAGGCGGCACGCGCCGGCGAGCAGGGACGCGGCTTTGCGGTCGTCGCGGGCGAGGTGCGCACGCTTGCGCAGCGCAGTGCACAGGCCGCACGCGAGATCAAGAACTTGATCGACGGCAGCGTCGCCGGCGTGACCGCCGGCGCGGCCCAGGCGGGCGAGGCGGGTCAGACGATGAAGGACGTGGTCGCGCAGGTCGATCGCATGAGCCAGCTCATCACCGAGATCAGCCGTGCGTCGCGCGAGCAGAGCCTGGGCATCGATCAGGTCGGCACCGCGGTGCAGCAGATCGACCAGTTCACGCAGCAGAACTCGGCGCTGGTCGAACAGTCGGCCACCGCCGCGGAGAGCCTGAAGTTGCAGGCCGAACGGCTGGTGGCCACCGTGGGCACGTTCAAGCTCGCCGCCTGAGCGGCGCGGCTGAACCGGTCAGCAGGAGAAGTCGTTCTCCAGCAGCGGCTGCTTCTTGATGACGCTATCGAGCGCGACGAGTTGCTCGAGCAGCGCGCGCATGTGCTTCAGCGGCACCGCATTCGGCCCGTCGCTGAGCGCGTGGGCCGGGTCGGGATGCGTCTCCATGAAGACGCCGGCGACGCCGACCGCGATCGCCGCGCGCGCCAGCACCGGCACGAACTCGCGCTGACCGCCGGAGCTCGTGCCCTGACCGCCGGGCAACTGCACCGAATGGGTCGCATCGAACACGACCGGCGCGTTCGTCTCGCGCATGATCGCCAGGCTGCGCATGTCGGAGACGAGGTTGTTGTAGCCGAAGCTCGCGCCGCGCTCGCAGGCCATGAAGTTGTCCTCGGGCAGGCCCTTCTCGCGCGCGGCGGTGCGGGCCTTGTCGATCACGTTCTTCATGTCGTGCGGCGCGAGGAACTGGCCTTTCTTGATGTTCACCGGGCGGCCGCTTTGCGCGACGGCGCGGATGAAATCGGTCTGGCGGCACAGGAATGCCGGGGTCTGCAGCACGTCGACCACGCTCGCGACCTGCGCGATCTGCGACTCGTCGTGGATATCGGTCAGCACCGGCACGTTCAACTCGCGCCTCACCTTCGACAGGATCGCCAACCCCTTGTCGATGCCCGGGCCGCGAAAGGTCGCGCCCGATGAACGATTGGCCTTGTCGAAGCTGCTCTTGAAGATGAACGGGATGCCGAGCGCACTCGTCATCTCCTTCAACTGCCCGGCCACATCCATCTGCAACTGCTCGGACTCGATCACGCACGGCCCGGCGATCAGGAAGAACGGTCGATCGATACCGACCTCGAAACCGCACAGCTTCATGCCGCCGCCTTCTCGCTGCGCGCTGCGCGCTGATGATCCAGTGCCGCCTTCACGTAGCTGGTGAACAGCGGATGTCCATCCCACGGCGTGCTCTTGAACTCGGGATGGAACTGCACGCCGACGAACCACGGGTGCACCGCGTGCGGCAGCTCGACGATCTCGGTCAGGTGCTCGCGCTGCGTCAACGCCGAGATCACGAGACCGGCGGCGCGCAACCGGTCGAGGTAGTGCTCGTTGGCCTCATAGCGGTGACGGTGCCGTTCGGTCACGACCTTGCCGTAGATCTGGTGCGCGAGCGTGTTCGGCGCGACGTCCGAACTCTGCGCGCCCAGTCGCATCGTGCCACCGAGATCGGACTTGGCATCGCGCTTCTGGATCGTGCCGTCGCGATCCTGCCATTCGTCGATCAGCGCGATCACCGGGTGCGGCGTGTCGGGGTCGAACTCCGTGCTGTTCGCGTTCTCCAGCCCCGCGAGGTGGCGCGCGACCTCGATCGTCGCGACCTGCATGCCCAGGCAGATGCCCAGGTACGGGATCTTGTGTTCGCGCGCGTACTGCGCGGTCAGGATCTTGCCTTCGACGCCGCGCTTGCCGAACCCGCCCGGCACGAGGATCGCGTCGTATTGCGCGAGCTGATCGACGTTCGTCTCGGTCAGTTGCTCCGAGTCGACATACTCGATGTGCACCCGCGCGTGATTGTGGATGCCAGCATGGCGCAGCGCTTCGTTCAGCGACTTGTACGAATCCGACAGGTCGGTGTACTTGCCGCACATCGCGATCGTGACCTCGCTCTGCGGATGCGCGACCTCGTGCACGAGGCGATCCCAACGCTTGAGGTTCGCGGCCTTCGTCAGCAACTGCAGCTTCATGCAGACGAGCTCGTCGAGCTGCTGCTCGTGCAGCATGCGAGGCACCTTGTAGATCGTGTCGACGTCCCACATCGAGATCACGCCAGCCGGCACGACGTTGGTGAACAGCGAGATCTTCTCGCGTTCGTCGGCCGGCACTTCGCGGTCGGCGCGGCACAAGAGCGCATCGGGCTGAATGCCGATCTCGCGCAGCTTTTGCACCGTGTGTTGTGTGGGCTTGGTCTTCAGCTCGCCGGCGGCGGCGATCCACGGCACGTAGGTGAGGTGCACGAACGCGGCGTTGTTGGGGCCGGCGCGCAGCGCCATCTGGCGCACCGCTTCGAGGAAGGGCAGCGATTCGATGTCGCCGACCGTGCCGCCGATCTCGACGATCGCGACGTCGACGTCGGCCGCGCCGCGCTTGACGAATTCCTGGATCTCGTTGGTGACGTGCGGAATCACCTGCACCGTCTTGCCGAGGTAGTCACCGCGGCGCTCCTTCTCGAGCACGGACTTGTAGATCTGCCCGGTCGTGAAGTTGTTCGAGCGCTTCATGCGCGTCGAGATGAAGCGTTCGTAGTGGCCGAGGTCGAGATCGGTCTCGGCGCCGTCGTCGGTGACGAACACCTCGCCGTGCTGGAACGGGCTCATCGTGCCCGGATCGACGTTGAGGTAGGGGTCCAGCTTGATCAGGGTGACCTTCAAGCCGCGCGACTCGAGGATCGCCGCGAGAGACGCCGAGGCGATGCCCTTGCCCAGCGAGGACACCACACCGCCGGTGACAAAGACGTACTTGGTCATTGCATGCAGCACTCGCTCGGCGCGAATGCTCTGGTGGTAAAGCGCGATTATAGGGAGCGCCGCGGACCGCCCGCCCTAGACGATCTTCTCTCCGGGATGGGTAATCTTCTTCATCGTCTCGTAGCGCGGCGATTCGACGCACAGCGGCACCGTGCTCGGCCCGTCGCCCCACTGCGGATCCTCGAGCGATTCGAACACCTGCCGCAGCTTCTTGCCCCAGTTGCCGCGGATCATCTGGAAGTACGGGTTCTGATCGTCGACGCAGACGATGCGGTCGGTCTGCAACTTGCCGGCTTCGTAGACGAGCAGGTCCAGCGGCAGCCCCACCGAGAGATTGGACTTGAGCGTGGAATCCATCGAGACCAGCGCGCACTTCGCGGCCTCGTCCAGCGGCGTCGCGGGCGTGATCATCCGGTCGAGCACCGGCTTGCCGTACTTCGATTCGCCGACCTGGAAGTAGCAGGTCTCGCGCGTCGCTTCGATGAAGTTGCCGGCCGAGTACACGAGGAACAGGCGCATCGCCTCGCCGGCGATCTGACCGCCGAAGATCATCGAGGCATTGAAATCCACCCCGGCGTTCTTCAGCGCCGCGCCATCCTGGTCGTAGACGCGCCGCACGGCCGAGCCCAGCACGCGCACCGCGTCGAACATGCTCCTGGCGTTCCAGATCGTGATCAGCTGGCCGTCCGCGCCTTCGATCTTCTCGACTTGCAGGATCTCGCGCACCGACTGGCTGATCGAGAGGTTGCCGGCCGACAGCATCACCATGAAGCGGTCGCCCGGCTTCTCGTACACGATCATCTTGCGGAACATGCTGATGTGATCGAGGCCCGCGTTGGTGCGCGAGTCGGACATGAACACCAGCCCGGCATCGAGCTTGATGCCTACGCAGTAGGTCATAGGGGTCTTTCGGTTTGCAGGGACTTGAGTCGGTAGAGCGCGTCCAGCGCTTCCTTGGGGCTGAGCATATCGGGATCGATCGCCGCCAGCGCCGCTTCGATGCGCGACGGCTCGGCCTCGTCGAGGGCCGCAGGCGGCGTCGCGAACAGGTCGATCTGCGCGTCGGCCGCATGCTTGCTGGTCTCGAGCGCTTCGAGCGTCGCGCGCGCGTGGCGCAGCAGGCTGGCCGGCATGCCGGCAAGCCGCGCGACCTGCACCCCGTAGCTGCGGCTCGCCGGGCCGGGCTGCAGTTCGTGCAGGAACACGATGTCGTCGCCGCTCTCGACGGCCGAGACGTGCTGGTTCAGCGCGCGCTCGTGCTTCGCGGGCAGCTCGGTCAGCTCGAAGTAGTGGGTCGCGAACAGCGTGAATGCGCGCGTCTTGTCGTGCAGGTGGCTCGCGATCGCACTGGCGAGCGCGAGCCCGTCGAAGGTCGACGTGCCGCGGCCGATCTCGTCCATCAGCACCAGCGACTGCTCGGTCGCGCCGTGCAGGATCGCAGCGGCCTCGGTCATCTCGAGCATGAAGGTCGATTGCGCGTTCGCGAGGTCGTCGGCCGCGCCGATGCGGGTGTGGATCGCATCGATGGGCCCGAGGCGACACGCCCGCGCGGGCACGAACGAGCCGATCGCCGCGAGCAGTGCGATCAGCGCGACCTGGCGCATGAACGTGCTCTTTCCGCCCATGTTCGGGCCGGTGATCACGAGCATCCTGTGGGTCGCGTCGAGCCGGCAGTCGTTGGCCATGAAATTCGCGCCCGAGGTCTCCATCAGGCGCGCTTCGACGACCGGGTGGCGGCCGGCGCTGATCTCGATGCACGGCTCGCGCACGAACTCGGGTCGACACCAGTTCAGCGTGGCGGCACGCTCGGCCAGCGCGGTCAGCGCGTCCAGCGTCGCGAGCGCACGCGCGAGCGCGGCCAACGGCTCGAGGTGCGCTTGCAAGGTGTCGAGCAGCTGCTCGTACAGCAGCTTCTCGCGCGCCAGCGCGCGGTCCTGGGCCGACAGCGCCTTGTCCTCGAACGCCTTCAGTTCCGGCGTGATGTAGCGCTCGGCGTTCTTCAGGGTCTGGCGGCGCCGATAGTCGATCGGGACCTTGGCCGTCTGGCCCTGCGTCACCTCGATGTAGAAGCCGTGCACCTTGTTGAACTGCACGCGCAGATTCGGGATTCCGGTGCGGCCTCGCTCGCGGGCTTCGAGTTCGAGCAGGAAGGCGTCGCAGTTCTGGCCGATGTGGCGGAGTTCGTCGAGGTCGGCGTCGAAGCCGGTCGCGATCACGCCACCGTCGCGCAACAGCACCGCGGGCTCGTCGGCGATCGTGCGGGCGAGCGCCTCGACGATCTCGGCGGGCGGCGCGAGCCCCTCGGCGAGCACGTCCAGCAACGCCGCTTCGCCGAGCGGCACGAGCGCGCGCAGCGCCGGCAACGCCTGCAGCGTCGCGCGCAGGCCGGTCAGCTCGCGCGGGCGCGCCTGGCGCAGTGCGATGCGTGCGGTGATGCGCTCGACGTCGCTGATGCCGCGCAGCGTCGTGCGCAGTTCCTCGACACCGCCAGGCTGCAGCGCTTCGATCGCATCGTGGCGCTGCGTCGCGACCCGGCGTTCGCGCAGCGGGTGGGTCAGCCACTGGCGCAGCGCGCGGCTGCCCATGCCGGTGCGGCAGGTGTCGATCAGCGACAGCAGCGTCGGCGCATCCTCGCCGCGCAGCGTCTGCGTCAGCTCGAGGTTGCGGTGCGTCGTCGGCGGCAGCTCGAGCAGGTCGCTCGCGCGCTGCACGCTCAACTGACGCACGTGCGCGAGCGCCTGACCCTGGGTGTGCTCGGCGTAGCTCAACAGCGCCGCCGCGGCGGCCTGCGCGGCGCGCAGGTCCTGGGCGCTGTAGCCCGCCAGCGACGCGACGCGCAGCTGCTCGCACAGCTTGCGAGCGCCGAGCGCCGTGTCGAACTGCCACGCGGGCCGATGCGTCAGCGCGATGCGCGTGGCCGCGAGCGGGGCGGGCACGTGATCGCGATCCACCAGCGCCTCGGCCGGCGCGAGCCGCGCCAGCCACGCACCGAGTTCGGCGTCGCTGCACTCGGTCAGGCCGATTTCGCCCGCGGTCAGCGCCAGCCAGGCCAGGCCCCAGGACTTGCCGACCCGGGCGACGGCCAGCAGGCGCGCGTCGCTCTTGTCGGCCAGCAATTCGCTGTCGGTCACGGTGCCGGGCGTGACGACGCGCACGACCTTGCGCTCGACCGGTCCCTTGGCGGTCGCGACATCGCCGACCTGCTCGCAGATCGCCACCGCTTCGCCGAGCTTGATCAGCTTGGCGAGGTAGCTTTCGAGCGCATGCACCGGCACGCCGGCCATCACGACCGGTTCGCCCGCGCTCGCGCCGCGCGCGGTCAGCGTGATGTCGAGCAGGCGGTTCGCGCGCCGGGCGTCGTCGAAGAACACCTCGTAGAAGTCGCCCATGCGGTAGAACACGAGCGTGTCGGGGTAGTCCGCCTTGATGCGCAGGTATTGCTGCATCATCGGCGTGTGCGCGCTCAAGGGTGCGGCGTCGGCGGCCTGGGTCGGTTGCAACATGGCTCGATTGTCTGCGACGGCGAGCCGGCCGCCTGGAAGAGGGAGGTGCCATGACGACCTTGCATGTCGCGGTCGATCCCGAACGGGGCCGCGTCGAGTATCGCGATCGCAAGCAATGGTGGTGGCTGCTGTCGGTCGTCTATCCGCTGATGCCGTTCACCGGGATCGCGCTGCACGCCCTCACCGGGGTTCAGATCGCGCTCGGGCTGTCGCTCGTGATCGGCTATGGGTTGATGCCGCTGCTGGATGCGTGGATCGGCGAGGACCGCAACAATCCGCCCGAGGCGGTCGTGCCGCAGCTCGAGGCGAGCCGCTACTACCGCTGGCTGACATGGTTGACCGTGCCGCTGCACTTCATCGCCCTGATCGGCTGCGCGTGGTGGGTCGGCACGCAGCAACTGTCGTGGTGGGCCGTGCTGCTGCTCGGCTATGTGGCCGGGACCGGCTCGGGGCTGGGGATCAACACCGGCCATGAGCTGGGGCACAAGCGCACCGCGGTCGAGCAATGGCTGGCGCGGCTCGTGCTGGCGGTGCCGGCGTACGGGCACTTCACGGTCGAGCATGGACGCGGCCACCATCGCAGCGTCGCGACGCCGCAGGATCACGCCAGCGCGCGCATGGGCGAGAGCATCTACCGCTTCGCGCTGCGCGAGCTGCCGGGCGGCATCCAGCGCGCGTGGCAGCTCGAACGCGAGCGGCTGGTGGCCGAGGGGCGCTCGGCATGGAGCGTGCACAACACGATGCTGCAGTCGTATGCGATCACGGCGCTGCTGCAGCTCGGGCTGATCGCGCTGTATGGCGCGGTGATGGTGCCGTTTCTGGCCGTGCACAACGTCGTCGCGTGGTGGCAGCTCACCTCGGCCAACTACGTCGAGCACTACGGCTTGCTGCGCGACAAGCTGCCCAGCGGCCGCTACGAGGCGCCGCAGCCGCACCATTCGTGGAACACCAACCACCTGATCACGAACCTCGCGCTGTTCCATCTGCAGCGCCATTCGGACCATCACGCGCATCCCTCGCGCCGCTATCAGTCGTTGCGCCACTTCGACGACGTGCCGCAGCTGCCGAGCGGCTACTTCGGCATGTTCCCGTTGTCCTATGTGCCGTCGCTGTGGTTCAAGGTGATGGATCCGCGGCTGCTCGCGCTGCCGCACGTGCGGGGCGATCTGACGCGCGTCAACCTCGATCCGCGTCGCCGCGCGGAACTCGTCGCACGCTACGCGCGAGTGCCTTCTCGGGCGTGAGGACAGCGTCCTGCGGGGCCGGTGCCGGTGTTGGTGCCGACGCCGCGGCGGGCTCGGGTGCGATCACGTGGCTGAACTTGCTCAGCAGCGGCACGAGCTGGGCGTAGATCTTCGGGTTCGCCGCCATCACCTCGCGTTGGTAGAGGTAGTCGGATTCGCCGGTGAAGTTGCCGATCAGCCCGCCGGCCTCGGTGACGATCAGCGCGCCGGCGGCGATGTCCCAGGGGCTCAGGCCGGTCTCGAAGAAGCCGTCGGTGTGGCCCGCGGCCATGTAGCACAAGTCCAGCGCGGCCGATCCGGGGCGGCGCAGCCCGGCGCACGCCGGCATGATCACCTCGAGCATCTGCAGGTAGCGCTTGAAGTTGTCGCCCTTGCGGAACGGGAAGCCGGTGCTGATCAGGCACTCCGCCAGCCGCGTGCGGCGCGACACCCGCAGCCGCCGGTCGTTCAGGAATGCGCCACGGCCCTTGGAGGCATAGAACAGATCATTGCGCGTCGGGTCGTAGACGACGGCCTGCTGCACTTGGCCGCGGAAGGCGAGCGCGATCGACACCGCGTAGAACGGGAAGCCGTGGATGAAATTCGTCGTGCCGTCCAGCGGGTCGATGATCCAGACGTATTCGCTGTCCTTGGCGCCCTGGCTGGTGCCGGACTCCTCGGCGAGGATGCCATGCCCCGGGTAGGCGCCGAGCAGCGTCTCGATCACGACGGCTTCGGACTTGTGATCCACCTCGGTGACGAAGTCGTTCGGCGACTTCGTGTTGACCTTCAGCAGGTCGAGATCGAGCGAGGCGCGATTGATGATCGCTCCGGCGCTGCGCGCGGCCTTGATGGCCGTGTTGAGCATCGGGTGGAGTGCTTGGGACATGGTTGGCAGTCGGTAAGAGCGGGCAGGGGCCGAGCGACGAACGCGTTCGGCCCCTGCGGATAATGGGCATTTTATCCTGCCCGCCTCTCATGACCCCGGCCGACCCGACGCGCTTCGTATTGATCGGCACCAGCCACGCCGGCAATGTCGGCGCCACCGCGCGCGCGATGAAGGTGATGGGCTTCGACGACCTGGTGCTGGTCGCGCCCCGCTGGCCCGACGTGCTGCGGCGCGACGAGGCGCATGCAATGGCCAGCGGTGCGACCGACGTGCTCGAACGGGCGCGCGTCGTGGCCACGCTCGCCGAGGCCCTGGACGGCATCACCTGCGCCTGCGCGACCGCGATGACGCCGCGCGACTTCGGCCCGCCGACGCGGGCGCCGCGCGAGGCCCTGCCTGACCTCGTGGCGCAGTGCCAGCGCGTCGCGTTCGTGTTCGGCTCCGAACGCCACGGGATGAGCAACGACGATGTCTACCGCTGCCACGTCGCGCTCAGCATCCCGACGTCGCCGGCCTACGGTTCGCTGAACCTGGCGCAGGCGGTGCAATTGATCGCCTACGACTGGCGCCATGCCCTGGGCGGCTTCGATGTCGAGCCGCGCACGCCACCGCTCGAGCGGGCCGATGCGGTCGCCCTCGAGGGCGCACTGGCGCATTGGCAGCGCACGCTCGTCGACATCGACTTCCTCGACCCGGCGACGCCGCGCAAGCTGATGCCGCGGCTGCAGCAGTTGCTGAATCGGGCGCAACCGACGGTGGAGGAACTGCACATCCTGCGCGGCATCGCGCGCGCCGTGGACAAAGCGCGCTCCAAGCAGGAGCGCGGCGCAACGGCTAAACTGCCTCGCGACTAGACGAACGGCACCCCATGTTCCAGCGCCTGCGTGAAGACATCGCCTGCATCCTCGAGCGCGACCCCGCCGCGCGCAGCGCATGGGAAGTGCTCACCTGTTATCCGGGCCTGCACGCGCTGGTCCTGCATCGGCGCGCGGCGTGGTGCCGTCGGCATGGATTGCACTGGCTGGCGCGCTTCATCTCGCACGTCGGCCGCTTCCTGACCGGGATCGAGATCCACCCCGGCGCCACGATCGGCCGGCGCGTCTTCATCGACCACGGCATGGGTGTGGTCATCGGCGAGACCGCCGAGATCGGCGACGAGTGCACGATCTACCAGGGCGTGACGCTCGGCGGGACATCGCTGACCAAAGGCGCCAAGCGCCATCCGACACTGGGCCGCGGCGTGATCGTCGGCGCCAACTCGCAGGTGCTCGGCGGCTTCACGGTCGGCGAGGGCGCGCGTATCGGATCGAATGCGGTGGTGGTCAAGCCGGTGCCGCCGGGTACCACTGCGGTCGGCAATCCCGCCCGCATCCTGCAGAAGGAGGCCGATACCGCGCGCGAAGAGGCGGCGGCGAAGATGGGCTTCTCGGCCTACGGCATCACCCAGGGCGATGATCCGCTGTCGCATGCGATGAAGGGCCTGATCGACAACGCCTCGGGCCAGGAGCATCAGATTGCACTGCTGTGGCAGGCGATCGAGAAGCTCTCGGCGCGCTCGCGGGAGCTGCCGACGGAGGATTGCGTCCCGGCTGACGCGCACACCACCGAAAGTTTCGACGCCGAGCGCTACAGCCAGTTGATGAAGTAGGCCGCGGCCGCCGTCACAGCAGCACCAGCGGCAGCAGCAGCAGCCACAACGACCAGTCGCGCGGCACCTCGACCATCGCGACCTCGCTGTACGGCGTCGTGTAGCCGTCGGGCTCGATGCTCCGGTAGCGGAAGTAGTAGCGCCCGCCGCGCGACGGCTTCGGCAGCACCCATTCGGCGGCGTTGACCTCGTCCTGCGCGACGATCTCGGTGAATGCCGGATCGCGCGCCAGCTCGACGCGCTGCTTGTCCTGCGGCCGACCGCCCCACTTGAAGATGAGCGAATTGCCGTCGGCGGAGCGCCCGGCCGTCGGCGGCTCGGGCTGCGGGCGCAGTTCGAACCGCTGCGGATCGCCGTACGGACCGGCGTCGCCGTTCGGGCGCACGCTGGCCAAGCGCCAGTAGTAGACACCGGGGCGGGTCAGGGTTTCGCTCGCGCCCGGACCGTCGAGCCCGACGCGCTGCTCGACGATCCGCGTGAACGCCTCGTCTTCCGCAATCTGCAGCCGCGCCTGCGGCGCCGCGACGTTCTGCGCCCAGGCGAACGCGACCGGGCCGATCTGCTGCTTCGCATTCGAACGCGGCGCGTTGTAGATCGGTGGCTCCGGGCGCGCTTTCAGCACGAACGCGCGCTGCGCATCCAGTCCCTCGAGGCCCAGACCGTCGACGCGGCGGGCGCGCAGATGCCAGGACGCGTCGTCGAGCCCGGCAATGCGCACCTCCTCGCCGGCGGCCACTTGCTGATCGACGACGATCTTGTCGAACGCCTCGTCGCGGGCGACCTGGACGTGCAGCGGCACCGTCTCGGCCGGCAGCGCGAAGCGCACCAGTGGTCGCTCGAATCGACTCGGAATGCCGGCCAGGTCGGGCGCAGCCTGCAGCCTGACGGCGGCCGGCGCGTTCGTGCCGCCTGCGACGGACGCGTCGCTCACGGCCCCGAATCCGGCGGGCAAGTCGGTGCCGGTCGAATGGCGCGGCAGGTCGAAGCGCACCAAGCCTTCGACGACTTCGCCGCGCGTGCGCCCTTCGACCGCCTCGTCGACGCTGACGCGGTAGCGCGTGCCGCGCACGCCGACGACGGCCGTCGGCGTCACGACCTCCAGGGGCTTCGCGCGCAAGACCTTGGTCGCGAAGACTTCGACCGAACCGCGCACCACGCGCATCGTCCCGACGAACCAGCCGTTGGCGACGCCCGCCGAGCCGGCGGCGGCGGGGCTAGCCGCGTTGGGCACGTCGGTGCGCTCGCCGAGCTGGCGGCTGGCCATGACCTGCGCCAGGCTGCTGGGCGGCAGTCGCACGCGTGAGCCGTCGGCAAGTTCGAGTACCGCCGAGCTGCGCGGGCCGGTCTGCACCGATTGCCCTTCCTTGACGCCCTGGCCGTCACTGGCGGCGCTGTCACCGACGCGCACCTCGCCCTGGGTGCTGACGACGCGGGCATCACGGGTGTCGGCACGCAGCAGCCGCGTCGGGATCTTCAGGACCTGTCCGGGCGTGATCCGGTTCGCGTCGGGCAACCGGTTGAGTTTGGCGACCTCTCGCCACGCCGTGGGCGAGGTGAGCACGCTGTTGGAGAGCCCGCGCAGCGTGTCGGACTCGACCACCGTGAAATCGATCGTCGGCTCGTCGGCCGCATGGGCACAGAGCACCGCGGCCAGCGCGAGCGCGAGCACGGTGAGGCGCGGAGGATGGCGGAGGGCGAGCATCGAGCGGCGGCGCGGCGGCCGATCACTGCGGCGCAGCCGGGCGCTGCGCGGACTTCGGCCGGAAGGCCTTGCACACCGCCGGGTCGGTCTCGATGTACGGGCCGCCGATCAGATCGATGCAATAGGGCACCGCGGCAAAGATGCCCTGCACCGGGCGTTCGGCGTTGGGCAGGCCGGCGAGGGTCTCGGCGATCGCCTTGGGCTGCCCCGGGAGGTTGATGACCAGGGCCTTGCCGCGGATCACGGCCACCTGGCGCGACAGGATCGCGGTCGGCACGAACGTCAGGCTGATCTGGCGCATCTGCTCGCCGAAGCCGGGCATCACCTTGTCGGCCACGGCGAGTGTCGCCTCGGGCGTCACGTCGCGCGGCGCCGGGCCGGTACCGCCGGTCGTGAGCACCAGGTCGCAGTGGTGCGTGTCGACCAGGTCGACGAGCGCGGCGCTGATGCCCGGCGCGTCGTCGGGGATCAGCCGCGTCTCCCAATGGATTGGATTGCGCACGGCGCCGGTCAACCAGGATTGAAGTGCGGGAAGGCCCATGTCGGGGTAAACGCCGCTGGAGGCGCGGTCGCTGACAGAGACTAAGCCGATACGTAAGCTGGCGAGGTCGCTCATTCCAGGGATTGCTGCCGGATGAATTGAAAGAGTTCACGAAACGCACGTCCGCTGCGTTGCTCGGGCGTGAGCGCCGCGTCCTTGCGCGCGGCGCGCACCAGGCTGCGCAGCTGCTGCGCGTCGGATTCGGGGTGTGCGGCGATCCAGCGCGTCGTGGCGTCGTCGTCGCGTATCAATTCGGCGCGCCATCGCTCGGCCTCGTGCAGTGCCAAGGCATCTTGCGCGCGCCCGAGCTGCAGGTCGGTCACGGCCTGGCGCAGCGGTTCGACATCGTGGCGGCGCATCAGCTTGCCGATGAACTGCATCTGGCGGCGCCGGCCTTCGTGGCTGCGCGTCTTCTTGTACGTGCGAATGGCATCGCGCAGCGACTCGTCGATCGGCAGCGCATCGAGGCGCGCATCCGGCAGCGCGACCGCAGCCTCGCCGAGGTCCTGCAGCGCATGCGAGGCCTGCTTGAGCCGCGTCTTGCTCGGCCGCTCGCCATCGAGCGGCTCGGGCGGGAGCGCAGCGGATTCGGCGGGGACGTGGGCGCGTGACATGCGGGCAGGCGGCAAGGCGGGGGCTGGGTATGATAGTCGGCTATGCCCCATTCTCCCTCCGCCACGCCCGCAACGGGCTTTGCCTACAGCCGCGCCCAGTTCGAGCAGGTCGTCGACGATGCGTTGAAGCTGGCGCGCTCGCTCGGCGCCAGCGATGCGGCCGCGGAGGTGTCGGAGGGCTCCGGCCTGTCGGTGTCGGTGCGCAAGGGCGAGTCGGAGAACGTCGAGCGCAACCGCGACAAGTCGATGGGCATCACGGTGTACGCTGGCCAGCGGCGCGGCAACGCGAGCACGTCGGACTTCTCGCGCGCCGCGCTCGAGCAAACGGTGCGCGCCGCCTATGACATCGCGCGCTTCACCGCCGAAGATTCGGCCGCCGGCTTGCCCGACGCCGACGACCTCGCGACGCCGGAACAGGCCGCGCGCGATCTCGACCTGTTCCATCCGTGGGCGATCGATGCCGAAGGTGCGCTCGAGATCGCACTGCGCTGCGAGCGCGCCGCGCTCGAGCTCGATCCGCGCATCACGAATTCCGAAGGTGCGGGCGTGTCCGTCCAGCAGTCGCACTTCTACGCGGGCAATACCCGTGGCTTTCGCGGCGGCTATGCGAGTTCGCGGCATTCGCTCTCGGTCGCGCCGATCGCCTCCAGCCCCGGCAAGGGCGGCGACGACATGCAGCGCGACGCCTGGTACACCTCGATGCGCGCGCCGGGCGAGCTCGCGGCGCCGGAAGCGGTGGGCCGCTATGCGGCGGAGCGCGCGTTGTCGCGCCTGAAGTCGCGCAAGATCAAGACCTGCGAAGTGCCGGTGCTGTACGAGTCGTCGATCGCCTCGGGGCTGCTCGGTGCCTACGTGCAGGCAACCAGTGGCGGCGCGCTGTACCGCAAGTCGAGCTTCCTGCAGGGCAGCCTGGGCCAGCAGGTGCTGGCGCCGCATCTGGACATCCACGAGGATCCGCACGAATTGCGCGGCAAGGGCAGCGCGCCGTTCGACGACGAGGGCGTGCTGACGCGCCGGCGCGAGATCGCCAGCGCCGGGGTGGTGCAGAGCTACTTTCTCTCGACCTATTCGGCCCGCAAGCTCGGGCTGCGCACGACCGGCCATGCGGGCGGCTCGCAGAACCTGGCACTGAAGAGCCGGCTGACCGCAGCGGGCGACGACCTCGACGCGATGCTGAAGAAGCTGCACCGTGGCCTGTTCGTGATCGAGCTGATGGGGCAGGGTGTCAACTACGTGACCGGCGACTATTCGCGCGGCGCGGCGGGCTTCTGGGTCGACAACGGCCGCATCCAGTACCCGGTGCACGAGATCACGATCGCCGGCAACCTGCGCGACATGTTCCGCGGCATCACCGCGGTCGGCGCGGACGCCTACACGATGGGCAGCAAGACGATCGGCTCGGTGCTGATCGAGCGGATGAAGATCGCCGGGCTCTGACCTGAGCTGAACCCCGGGCGCCGCTCAGCCCCCGATCGCAGCGCGGTACAGGTTGCCCGAGCGCGTGCCGCTGCGGCAGAACGCGAGCAGCGGGCGCGGCAGCTCCTTCAGCAATTGCGCCATGCGCGCGACCTGCTCCGGCGTTTGCGCACCCGAGACGACCGGCAGGTAGGCGTACTCCATCCCGGCCGCCTTCGCGGCCGCCTCGATCGCGGCGCTGGTCGGCTGGTCCGGGCCGCCTTCGTGGTCCGGCCGGTTGTTGATCACCGATTTGAACCCGGCCGCGGCCAGCGCCGGCATCGTCGACGGGTCGAGCTGGCCGGCGACGCAGACATCGTCGGCGATCTGTTGGACGCGAAGTTCTGTGCTCATGGTTGCAGTGCCTTCTTGACGGCGGCGGAAACGAGTCCCATGTCGGCCTTGCCGGCCAGGCGCGTCTTCACCGCGCCCATCACCTTGCCCATGTCGCCCGGGCCGGCCGGTCTGCCCAATTCCGCGCCCAGCGCGGCGACGATCGACCCCACCTCGGCGGCGATCGCGTCCGCGCTCAGGCGCTGGGGCAGGTAGCCTTCGAGCACCTGCAGTTCCGCGGTTTCCTTCTCGACCAGGTCGGGCCGGTTGCCGGCGCTGAACTGGGCGATCGAATCCTTGCGCTGCTTGACCAGCTTGTCGATGATGCCGATCACCGCGGCGTCGTCGAGGACGATGCGCTCGTCGACTTCGCGCTGCTTGCAGGCGGCCAGCAGGCCGCGGATCGTCAGCAGGCGCGCGGCGTCCTTGGCACGCATCGCGGTCTTCATGTCTTCGTTGATCTGGTCTTTCAGGCTCATCGGCAGTCCTTCGAGAGGGGCACAAATGACGAAGCCCGCTCTCTCAGCGGGCTTTCGGCAGGCCACCCGCTGGTGCGGGCTTAGAACAGCTTCTTCGGGAGCTGCATGCTCCGCACGCGCTTGAAGTGGCGCTTGACCGCGGCGGCCTTCTTGCGCTTGCGCTCGGCGGTCGGCTTTTCGTAGAACTCACGGGCACGCAGGTCGGTCAGCAGGCCGAGCTTTTCGATGGTGCGCTTGAAACGGCGCAGAGCCACGTCGAACGGCTCGTTTTCTTTGACGCGTATCGTTGTCATGTACAGGGTGGTGGGGCCAGCAAAGACCGCGAGTATAGCATTTGTCGTCAGTGGCGCAACGCCCGGGCGCAGGCGGCGGCGCTCGCCCAGGCCCACTGGAAGTTGTAACCGCCGAGCCAGCCGGTCACGTCGACGACCTCGCCGATGAAGTGCAGGCCGGGGGCGCGCCGGCTTTCCAGCGTCTGCGAGCTGAGTTCGCGGGTGTCGACACCGCCCGCGGTCACCTCGGCCTTGCGATAGCCTTCGCTTCCTTGCGGCTTGAGCTCCCAGCGGTGCAGCCGCTCGGCCAGCGCGATGAGGTCGCGGTCGCGCTGTTCCGGCATCGCCTTGCCGGCGAGTTCGGGGTCGCAGGCGAGCCAGACCTCGGCGAGGCGACGCGGGATGGCCTCGGCCAGTTCGTTGCCGAGCAGGCGGCGTGAATCGCGCTTGGCGGCCAGCAATTCGGCGCGCAGCGCGCGTCCCGGGGCGAGGTCGATGGCCAGCGGCGTGCCGGGTTGCCAGTGGCTCGAGATCTGCAGCACGGCCGGGCCGCTGAGGCCGCGATGGGTGAAGAGCAAGTCCTCGAGAAAGCGGACACGCGCCTTGCCGGAGCCGGTTTCGATCCGCACTTCGAGCGATGCACCGGCGAGTGCGGCCCACGGCGCCCAGCCGACCGGATCGAAGGTCAGCGGCACGAGCGCGGCGCGCGTCGGTTCGATCGCGTGGCCGAACTGGCGCGCGATCCGGTAGCCGAAGTCGGTGGCGCCGATCTTCGGGATCGACAACCCGCCGGTGGCGATCACGAGTTGCGTGGCGCGCACCGGACCGCGATCGGTGTCGAGTTCGAAGCCGGCGTCTCCATGACGCACCTGCTGCACCGCGCACGGTTGCCAGCGCGTCACGCGCCCCGCGTCGCACTCGCGCAGCAGCATCGCGATGATGTCTTCGGCGCTGTCGTCGCAGAACAGTTGCCCCTTGTGCTTCTCGTGCCAGGCGATGCCGTGCCGGCGCACCAGCGCGATGAAGTCCTGCGGCGTGTAGCGCGCCAGCGCCGAGCGGCAGAAGGCCGGATTGGCCGACAGGAAGTTCGCCGGCCCGACCTCGACGTTGGTGAAGTTGCAGCGCCCGCCGCCCGAGATGCGGATCTTCTCGGCGACCTTCGCGGCGTGGTCGATCAGCAGCAAGTTCAGCCCGCGCTGCCCGGCGATCGCTGCGCAATGCAGCCCGGCGGCGCCGGCGCCGACGACGATCGCGTCGAACGCGCCGTCTGACGCTAGCCGCGCCACACGAACGGGAAGGCGAGTTGCTTCAGGAAGCCGTTGGGCACGTAGTCGCCGACCACGCCGTAGTGGTCCGGCCACTTGCGATCGGACTGCACCGCGGTGCCGAACAGGTGATCGAGGAACGCGAAGTGCGCCGCGTAGTTCTTGTCGATCGCCTCGTCGTCCTGGCTGTGGTGCCAGTGGTGGAAGTTCGGTGTCACGATGATGTAGCGCAGCGGCCCGAGCCGCACGCTCACGTTGGCGTGATTGAACACCGCCTGGAAGCCGACGATGATGATGTAGGCGTCGATCACTTCCTTCGAGAAGCCCAGCACGTAGATCGGCGCCAGCACCAAGGTGCGCGTGATGATCAGCTCGAGGATGTGCTGGCGCGAGCCGGCGAGCCAGTCCATGCTCTTGACGCTGTGGTGCACCGCGTGCAGACGCCACAGCGTGGGCACCTCGTGGTACGCGCGGTGCGTCCAGTACTGCACCAGGTCGGCGACGAGCACGATGAGAAACAGGGCGACCCAGAAGTTCAGGCCCGCGACCCAGCCGCGGATGCCGTCGTTCGCCGCCCAGCCGAAGAGCTTGTGAACCAGCAGATTCGTCGCGAGCAGCACGAAGCCGACGATCATGTGGTTCACGATGAAATGGTGGAAGTCAGTCTGCCATTCGGGCCGGAAGACCGGCTGATCGCGGCGCAGCGCGAACAGCTTCTCGATGAAGACGAAGATCAACGTCGAGCCGAGCAGATCGAGGATGAACCAGTCGAGCCCGATGTACGGCGTGTGGTCGGGGAAGTCGCTGTTCACGGGGACCTTGTGCCCACCCAGCGCCAGGCTCAATCCGATCAGCACGAAGGCGGCAAGCGCCAGCCAGCGCGCGCGGCCGCGGATGACGTTGAACAGCGCGAGCGCGCCCGAGATCACGAGCGACCAGAACAGCAGCAGGCGCATCACGTCGACGTTGTACGACTTGCGCAGCTGCGGCGTCGTCAAATACTCCGGCCAGTGAAACGCCAGCACGCCGAGGAAGCACAGCACCGCCAGCGACAGCGCGATCACGCCCGAGACCATGCCCTTGCCGGGCTGCAACGCGCCATGCGATTCGCTCAGGCGGTTGAGTTTGTCGAGTTCTTCTTTCATGCGCCGGATTATGCGGCGCGGGTCTCCGTCTGTGCGTCCCGCGCGGCCGCCTGCAGCCCGCGCAGCACGTCGCCGATGAGCACGATTGCCGGACTGCCGAACCCTTGTTCGCGCACCGCGCCGGCGAGCGCGCCGAGTTCGCAATTCAGCACGCGCTGCCGCGGCAGGCTGGCGTGCTGCACCACCGCCGCCGGTGTGCTCGACGGAAGTGCGCGCAGCAGCCCGGCGCTGAGCGACTCGATCGCGCTCACGCCCATGTAGATCACCAGCGTCAGCCCTTGTGCTGCGGCAGCGCCGAGCGCGGTCCAGTCGAGCGGGGCGCCGTCGGCCCGTGCGTGGCCGGTGACGAAGATCACGCCGTGCGCATGGTCGCGGTGCGTCAACGGCGCGCCGAGCGCGGTCGATGCGGCCATGCCCGCCGTGATGCCGCCGACGACATCGACCTAAGA
>Ga0209023_10001317_pt1 | contig 33702 bp, 32 predicted proteins | sample LakOneMetagenome_FD_187468 | JGI IMG/M metagenome (GOLD analysis project Ga0209023, IMG submission 187468) | Freshwater and sediment microbial communities from Lake Erie, Canada (SPAdes) (version 2) | ecosystem: Environmental > Aquatic > Freshwater > Lentic | place: Lake Erie, Canada...
CCGGAGACCAGGATCGCGTGGCCGGACGTCTCGGCGGCGATCGTCACGGCGTCGAGGTGGGTCCGCCCGGCGGCGCGCTCCTGGCGCTCCCGCTTGAGGTAGAACAGCGAGTAGTCCACGCCGACCGCCATGCCGATCAGCACGATCATGCTGTAGACCGTGGGCTCGGCCGGGACCAGGTGCGAGATCGGGGCGGTGACACCGATGGTGGCCGCGACGCTGGTGGCCGCGAGGAGCACCGGCAGGCCCGCGGCGATCAGTGCTCCGAAGGCGAGCAGCATCAGGAGCAGGGTGATGGGGACGCTGATGATCTCGGCGGAGTGCAGGTCCTCGGCGACCCGGTCGTTGATGGCCGCGTCGAGGGTGACGTCGCCGACTTCGCGGATCGTCAGGTCGGGATGGTCGGACTGGACCGCGGAGGTGGCGTCGAGGAGGGGTTGTGCCTCGATCTCGGTGGACTCCAGCTCGACGGGCACGAGGAGCGCTGTGCCGGCGGCGTTGGGGATCGGCTCGCCGACGGAGGAGACGCCCGCGGTGTCTGACAGCCCCCGGGCGACCTGGCGGGCGGCCGCCTCGAGCTCCGCCGGGGCGACGCGGTCGGTCCGGCCGGTGATCAGGACACTCTCGGCGGGCGGCTGGTCGAGCCCGGCCCGCTCGAGCATGGTGGAGGCGCGGCCGGACTCGCCGATGAGGTAGTCGGCGTTCGTGGCCTCCTGGGTGGGCACGGTGGCGGCCAGTGCCACTGCGACGGCGACCAGCACCAGCCAGGCGCCGATCGCTCGCCACGGGTGCGTGGCGCTCCAGCGGGCAGCTCTGATCGGGATGCCGGCCAGCGGGGTGCGGGTCATGGGTGCTCCTCGGGACGGGGCGTTGGGTCTTCGTCCAGGCTCGCGCGAAGTGCTCGCCGGGTCAGGGGTGCCATGACCCGAGCGATGGTGGTGCTGGCACCACTGCGGCCACGCAGTCGGTCCGGGAGGATGAGAGGCGTGCAGTCTGTCGTCACCTCCGAGCAGGCCGGCCCCTTCCGGCTCACCGGCTTCGCCGCGCTCCAGGTGCTCTATGGGGCCGCGGTCATCCTGCTGTTCACCCTCACTGTGGTCAGTGGCGTCCTGGTGATCGCCTGGGTGGGCATTCCGCTCCTCATGGGACTCCTGCCGGTCAACCGAGCGGTCGCCGAGCACCATCGCCGGATGGCGTCGGCCACCCTGGGCGGGCCGGTGCTGGCGCCGTACGCGCCGCTGGTCGGTCGACCGCTCGACGATCTGCGCATCCGTGCGAAGGACCCCGTGACCTGGCGTGACCTGATCTGGATGCTCTGGGCGATGAGCGGTGGGCTGGCGCTCTCGCTCACCGTGGTCGTGGTGTTCCTCGCGGTCGCCACGTTCCCGATCTGGCTCTTCGGCGTGGGCCCGCTCATGCGCATCCGCGCGTCTGTGGACCGCGCGCTGCTCAGCACGGGGCACACCGAGCGACTGGAGGAGCGGGTGCACTCGCTCACCGAGTCACGCGCGGTGCTGGTCGACCACTCGGCTGCGGAGTTGCGGCGGATCGAGAGGGATCTCCACGACGGGCCGCAGGCCCGGCTCGCCGCCGTGTCCCTCAACCTCGGCCTTGCTGCCGACCTCTTCGACTCCGACCCCGACTCCGCCCGTCGGCTGCTGGGAGAGGCTCGGACGACCTCGTCGTCGGCGCTCGCGGAGCTGCGTGACGTCGTCCGCGGCGTCCACCCACCCGTCCTCGCCGACCGAGGGCTGGCGGGGGCCGTGTCCGCGCTCGCCCTCGACATGGCCCTTCCGGTCGAGCTGGACCTCCAGGTGACGGAGCGGCTCCCGGCTCCGGTCGAGTCCGCCGCCTACTTCACGGTGGCCGAGTGCCTGGCCAACATCGGCAAGCACGCCTCGGCATCGGCCGCGACGGTCCGGGTCCGGCATGCGGACGACCTGCTGTCCGGGGAGGTGTACGACGACGGCTGCGGCGGTGCCGATCCTCGTCACGGAAGCGGCCTGCAGGGGATCGCTGCGCGGCTGGCGGCCTTCGACGGCAAGATGTCGTTGTCGAGCCCGCCCGGCGGCCCGACCGTCGTCCGTTGGGAGATCCCGTGCGCATCGTCCTCGCCGAAGACCATGCCCTCCTCCGCGCCGGGCTGACCCAGTTGCTCGAGGCCAAGGGGTTCGAGGTGCTGGCCGCCGTCGACAACCTGCCGGAGCTCCAGCGCGCCCTCACCGATCCCGAGGCGGACGCGGCCGTGGTCGACGTACGCCTGCCGCCGACGTTCACCGACGAGGGGCTGCGCGCGGCGATCGAGGCACGCGCCGCCCGGCCGGGGTTCCCCGTCCTGGTGCTGTCGCAGTACGTCGAGCAGCTCTATGCCCGTGAGCTGCTGGCCAGCGGCGAGGGGTCCGTCGGCTACCTGCTCAAGGACCGCGTCGCCGACGTGGGGGAGTTCGTGGACTCGCTACGGCGCGTCGCCGCGGGGGCCACGGTCCTCGACCCCACCGTGGTGGCTGCCGTCATGGAGCGGGCCGCGCAGTCACCGATCTCCCGGCTCACCGAGCGAGAGCGCGAGGTGCTCGCCCTGATGGCCGAGGGCCGCGCCAACGCCGGCATCGCCACGCAGCTGGTGATCACGGAGAAGGCGGTCGCCAAGCACATCAACAGCATCTTCGCCAAGCTCGACCTGCCCACCGACACCGACGACCACCGGCGGGTGCGGGCCGTGCTGACCTGGCTGCGTGTCTGAGCAAGCCCGGACAGGTGATCATGCGCTGGTCCGGTAGTCCTTGACCCAGCCGGCGGTCGCCGCGAGGCCACCGAAGGTGAAGAAGTGCAGGTGCACCTTCCCGTGCCGTTGCGGCTGGTAGCCCTCTGCGAACCGACGAATGAACCGGTCGGGGCCGGCCGTCCCCGCCAGGTTGGCCAGGGACAGGCCGTACTTCCTGGCGATGCCGGTGCTTGTCCGTACACCGAAGCGGGTGGCAAAGCCGAGCAGGCGTTTCACCCCGGCAGGTCCCGGAACCCCGACCCGCACCGGCAGGTCCACGCCGCGGTCGCGGGCCTCCTCGAGCCAGGTGAGCACTGCGTCCGCGTCGAAGCCGAACTGCGTGACCACACTCCCGTCGAGGCCGCGCCGGCGCAGTGCGGCGGCCTTGTCGGTCACTGCTGCCCACAGCACGTCGTCGGCGATGGCGGGGTGACCCTCCGGGTAGCCGCTGATCGCGACGTGTCGTACGCCGTGCCGCTCCAGGATTCCGGACTCGATCACCGCCAACGCGTCCTCGAATGGACCGTCCGGGACCGCCGGGTCACCGGCGATCACCAGCAGGTTGTCGGCGCAGCCGGCGACCGCCAGGCCAGCGAGCAGGTCGTCGAGCTCCTCGGCCGACCTCAGTCGCCGCGCGGCCACGTGGGGCACGGGCACCAGGCCGAGGCCTCGTACGCCGGCGGCGGCCGCGCGCCGGCTGGCGGCGTCCTCGTGGGCGAGGAAGGTGACGTGCACCCGGGTGCCCGGCGGCAGAAGGGTGCTCGCCTCGCCGAGCGCGGCCAGGTCCTGACAGGTGATCTCGAGTGAGAAGTCCTGAAGCAGGGCTGCTCCGGCCGAGTGACGGGTGGGAGACGCCGCCATCGGGTCAGGAGTCGCTCTTGACGACGGTCGCTCGGATCTCGACCTGCCGGTGCGGCTCCAGCCACGGGGAGCTCTTGGCACCCTCGTCGGGCTCGCCCCACACGAGCGTCAGCGGTGTCCCCGGCTCGCCGAGCTCTGGACTGACGACGGCCAGCGACAGCAGTGCGCGTTCGTTCCAGCTCGCGCAGTGATAGGCGGCCACTCCCGCCTGGTTGCCGCGGTCGTCGAGCACGCGATCGTACTGCCAGGTGGCATAGGTGGCCCGGGGCAGGTCGATGTACTTCGCGGGCAGGGACTCCGGCTGGGCGAATGAGGCGAACACCCGCCCGAGATCCTCGGCGTTCCACGCCAGGGTGACCTTGCGTCGGTGCTGGCGGGTCGCCATCTCCTCGAGCGCCGCACGCCCGACGAAGTCGTGGTTGAACTTCACCAGGTGGCCGTAGCCCAGGTCCCAGGGCGTGAAGTAGTAGTCCTGGATGTCGGGGGAGTAGAAGCTGCCGCCGAGCGACCAGGTCGCCTCCTCACACGTCGCGGGCAGCCACTCGCGGAACGAGCGCAGGTCGGGGTCGGTGTAGATCGCGGGCACGGGGCGGGGGATCCACCCCAGCTCGACGGCGGTCGTGAAGTAGGCCATGGACCCGACCTGGCGCAGCCCGTGGCCCGCGCCCGCCTCGACGATGGCCGCCTTGACCGCGGGACCCTCGTCCCAGGGGCCGTAGAGCTCATAGCCCGGCCCACCCGCCATGGTGTGGCGCAGTGCCTCGACCCGGTGACCGCCAATGGTCAACCCGATGATCTGGAAGGTGCGCGTGTCCGGTAGCGGAGCGCCGTTGAGCTCCTCCAGCAAGGCGAACGCATGTGGACCCTCGACCTGGAACCGATAGACCGTGCGACGCCCGGCCGGGTTGGCGGAGAAGATCTCGTCGCGCTCCAGCACGACGTCCCAGGGGCCCGTCTCGGCCTGGAACTGGAGCCAGTTGTGTCCGGCGGCGCGGCCAACCAGGGCGATCTCCTCGGGGTGGGAGAAGTAGAGGACGCCGTCCCCGATCACGTGGCCGCTCGGGCTGCAGCAGACGAAGTGCCGGGCCTTCCCGGGCTCGAAGGTGGCGAAGCCGTTGACCCCCACCGAGGTGACGAATGCCAGGGCGTCGGGGCCTCGGACGAACGTCGTGGTCATGTGGAAGGACTGGTCGTAGAGCGCCACCGTTTCGCGCCAGGCGCGCTGCTCGTCACGCCAGTTGGTGAACTCGGGGGCGACGAACTCGGTGGGCTGGCGAAGTACCGCGTCACGGACGACCGAGCCCTTGCGATTGGCATAGAGCCGGTCGACGAAGCTGCTGCTCCCGTCCATCAGCTCCTGGAGCGTCGTCGGTGCGTGGGCCTCGGTCATCGGTTCCTCCTGCGCGGTTCGTCGTGGCTGCCGACCACGGGACCTTAGGGAGGGCGCGGCACGATGCGATAGCGCCGCGTTTCGCAGTGCCGAACGAGAGCCCGACGGATCTGGACGAACCTTGCCGGGGCTTCAGCCTCACTTCGTCGCCGGCCGTTCTTCTCTGCGAAACGGGGGCGTAGCGTTGGCGTCGTCGTTCGGGGATGTTACGGGGATGTTGCGCGCAGCCGACGCGCCCCCGGCCCGGAGGAGACAGACCCATGGCCCACGTCATTGCCCTTGACGAGTTCATCACCGACGAGTGGTACCCGGGCTTCAAGCCCGCGTTCGACCACGCCCCGTTCTATGTCGAGCCGTTCCGGACGTTCAACCGGGAGGACGAGAGCCGCTTCTGGTTCCTCGACTTCCACTGGCCCCGGGGCCTCACCCCCCTCGGTCTGATCTGGAACGAGGACGGCTATGCGTGGGGCACGCAGTTCGCCGCCGAGAACCTGCCCCTGCCGCCAGGCCGCGGGATCGGGGTCCGGATGGCGGGGATCCACACCTATGCCTCCCCGGTCGACGTCGCCAGCCCCGTCCAGATCGGGGAGCGCGCCCAGCGCATGGGACCCCGGCTCGGCCACTTCCTGGAGAACTTCGACGACATCTGGGCCGAGCGTCGCGACGAGGTCGAGCGCGGCTGGCAGCATTTCGTGGCACAAGACACCTCGGCGATGTCCCTTCCCGAGCTGGCCGGGATGCTCACGGACGCTCGGGCGTTCCACAAGCGGGCCTTCGAGATCCACTTCGAGGTCATGTATCCGATGCTGGTCAACTACCTGGGGTTCTATGGACTCTGCGGCGACATCGGCGTCGACCAGAGCCAGATCGGGAAGTTCCTTCAGGGATACGACACCAAGATCATGGAGACCGACCGCGAGCTCGGGCGGCTCGCCAAGGCCGCCCGCTCGGCCGGGCTGCAGGACGTCTTCACCAGCACGGCCGACGGGGAGCTGGGCGCTTCCCTCGATGCGCTCGGTGGGGCGGGGTCTGCCTGGATGACTCAGTTCCGCGACTTCCTGTCGGTCTACGGCTATCGCACCGAGGGCTCCTGTGACGTGGCGCTACCGTCGTGGATCGAGGACCCGACGCCGGCGCTGGCGATGATCAAGTCGTTCCTGCTGCGCCCCGACGAGCACGACTACGAGAAGGCGCGCGCCGAGGCGATCGACGAGCGCGAGGCTGCGATCGACGACGCGCGGTCCCAGCTGACCAAGGAGGAGCAGGAGGCCTTCGACGCCGGCCTGGCCTCCTGTCAGCGGGTCAACTTCCCCTGGTGGCAAGATGACCACAACTACTACATCGACCTCCGGGTATCCCTGCCCCTGCGCTGGGCGGCTCGGGCGATCGCCGAGCGCGTCGGCGGCGAGCCGGACGACGGTCTGTTCCTGTTCTGGCCCGAGCTCACCGCGGTGGCCGCGGGCGAGAAGGACTACACGGGTCTCAAGGGCATCGTCGAGGACCGCAAGCAGTACTTCCAGCACTGGCACGAGAAGCGGTCCGCCATGCCCAAGGTGCTCGGGACGGTGCCTGATGCGGTCACCGACCCGATCCTCATCGAGATCTTCGGACTCAACGACCACTTCCTCAACGGCATCAAGGCGCTCGGCTCCGACGAGGAGATCCGGACCCTCACAGGGCTGCCCGCCTCGAAGGGGAAGGCCCGAGGCATCGCGCGCGTCCTCAACGACGCCGACGAGCTGGCGCGCGTCAACCCGGGAGAGATCCTGGTCTGCGAGTCCACCTCTCCCAACTGGACACCCGCGTTCGCCAAGATCGCGGCCTGCGTCTGTGATGGCGGCGGCATGCTCTCGCACGCCGCCATCGTCGGACGGGAGTACCGCGTCCCGACGGTGACCGCGGTCGGCCTCGCCACGGTCGCCATCACCGACGGCGACGAGATCGAGGTCGACGGGGACGCGGGGACGGTCACTATCTTCACGCGCGCGACGGATAGGGTCTGATCGTGCTGGTCGCCTGGCTTGACGAGCTCGACCCTGCCGAGGCCATCCGGGTCGGCGGCAGCAAGATGGGCCGGCTCGTCGAGCTCGAGCGCCTCGGGGCGCTCGTCCCCAAGGCGTTCACGGTGACGGTGGAGGCGTTCCTCCGGCACCTCGCCGACTCGGGGCTCGACAGCCTGATCGACGAGGCGATGGTCGAGCTCGACCCCGAGGACACGTTGATGGTCGAGTCCGCCTCCGACCGCATCCGCGGTGCGCTCATGCAGACGCCGCTCGGCCCAGAGCTCGCCGCGATCATCACCGACGAGTACGACGAGCTCTGCGACCGCTGCTCGGAGCTCAACGCGCCGACCGCGGTCCGCTCCTCGGCGACCGGTGAGGACGGCGCGGACGCCAGCTTCGCCGGGATCTTCGACACGTTCCTGGGTGTCTCGGGCACGGGGCGCGTCATCGAGGCCGTTCAGGCCTGCTGGGCGAGCCTGTTCTCACCGCGCGCCGTGTCCTACCGCGCCCGACGCGGGATCAGTCATCGCGAGATGCCGATGGCGGTCGGCGTCGTCGAGCTGGTGCAGGCCAAGTGCTCGGGGGTGGCGTTCTCGGTCCACCCGGTGACCGGGAAGGCCGACCGCGTCGTGGTCGAGTCCAACTGGGGGTGGGGCGAGGCCGTGGTGCAGGGCCTGGTCACCCCCGACCACTTCGAGGTCGGTAAGGCCGACCGGCGGATCTTGCGCCGTCACGTCAACGAGAAGCGCGTGGTCTCCGCCTTCGACTTCGCCACCGGCCGGGTCTCGGAGACGGAGATGCCCACCCGGCTGAGGGGGCGGCTCTCCCTCGACGACGAGCAGCTCCTGGCCGTCGTGGAAGCCGTGCTCACCGTCGAGGCGCACTACGGCTACCCCGTTGACGTCGAGTGGGTCATCGACAGGCACCGGCGCCACGGTGACCCGGTCCACCTGGTGCAGACCCGCCCGGTCACCGTGGTGGAGGTCGCTGCCAAGCCGGCGTACGATCCGGTCGCGCTGGCCAACCGGCACATCTTCGGGCGTGCGTGATGGCCGGACCGTCGGCCGACGAGCCGGGGGCGGGGGAGATCCGCTCGGTCCGCACGGCACTGGCCGTGCTCGAGTGCTTCTTGAGTAGCCCCGAGCTGGGGGCGACGGAGGTGGCGGGCCGCGTCGGCGTCGCGAAGAGCACGGCCCACCGGGTCCTGGTCACGCTGGCCGCGAGCGGGCTTCTCGACCGCAGCGGGGGTGGGCGCTATCGCCTCGGGATCCGGCTCTATGACTTCGGGCAGCTGTCCATCGAGCGGCTCTATCTCCGCGAGCTGGCCGTTCCCGTGATGGCGGACCTGCGTGACCAGGTCGGAGAGACCGTGCAGCTCGGGATCCCGTCCGGCGCCGAGGTGCTCTATGTCGATCGCCTGGAAGGGACGAACGGCCTTCGCTTCCACAGCGGCAGCTATCGACGGGTGCCCAGTCACTCCTCGAGCAGCGGCAAGGCCATTGCGGCTTTCAACCCTACGGTGCGCCAAGCAGTGCTGGACGCCGGTTTCGTCGCCCACACCGCCCGGACCCCGACCAATCACCGAAGCTATCTCCAGGCGCTCGAGCAGGTCCGGGTTCGCGGCTACGCCGAATCCATCGAGGAGTTCGAGGTCGGGCTTTCGTCCATCGCGGCGCCGGTGCTGCTGCCCGATGGTCAGGGCGGCATGCAGGCGGTGGCCGCCTTGTCCGTGGCAGGACCCACGGCCCGGATCACCGGGAGGGCCACGACCGCTCCGGCTCGGGCCATCGAGGCGGGCAAGCATCTGGGGCGGAGCCTGGAGCAAGCCCTCCGGTCGACCCTGTGACGCACTGGCGGGTTCGCTCTTTTCAACCGATCGGTGCGTCCCGGGTGAACACGAACACCCGGCTCGAGCCGCGCGGCAGCACCAGGCCGCTCAGGGTGGTGTCGTGTCTCATCGAGAAACCCTGCTGGTCGCGGTAGGCGGCCCAGTCGCCGGCGTCCTGGTCGGATCGGCTCACGATGACGACGTAGGTGTCGACGGACCCGGTCGCGAAGACACGTTTCTCGAAGGAGTTGCCCGGCGGCGGCCAGGAGCAGACGACCACCTCGGGGGCGAAGCGGTCCAGTGACGTGCGGGCATCCAGCCGGTCGACCTGCTCGGGGTCGTAGTCGACGTGCTGTTGCCAGCTGAAGTCGTCGGTGGCCGTGACCGCGACGCCCTCGTCGCGCAGGAACCGGGAGAGGGTGCCGTCGCCGGCGGCGATCTCCAGGCATCGTCGCCCGTCGACCAGGGCGGCAAGGCGGCGTACGAACGCCCGACTGTAGAAGCAGTAGATGCCCTGCCGACGTACGAGGGGGAGGAGGAACCGTCGCTGCCAGGCCAGCGGCCACACGGTCCGATAGGCCAGCATCGACGCCGGTTTGCGGCGCAGCCCGTCCTCGAAGAAGACCCCTTGGAGCAGCGAACCGTTGAGCTTGTTGAACCGGATCGTCCCCGTGGTCTGACCTGTCTCGCGGCTCAGGTTGGCCTGGCGGAGCAGCTCGAGCAGCATCCGCCGGCGTACCTCTTGGGCGACCAGCGCGTCCTGGGCCCGAGCGTGGCCGCGGCTCTGCTGGACCGGCCGGAGTCCGCCGAGGATCCACGATCGCAGCGCGTCGTCACCGCTGGTGCCCTGCTTGGCGGCCTCGCGGCGAAGCGTCGCCCACTCCTCCGGGAACCGCTCGATCAGGGCGTCGATCGGTGGCTCGGTGCGCAGCCAGGTGAGTACGGCGTCGGTGCGACGTGCCTTGGCCACCAGCTCCACCACCTCGACCGCGAACGACTCACTGGCCCCCATCCAACCATCGGGTCCGGCGTCGCGGGGCCGGATGCTGGACGGCGGGCGGAGGCGGTGTGCGCCGGGTCACACTCTCCCCCGGGGAGACACCCACGCCGCGGTGTAGTGTCGAAGCACTGGATCCACAGTCGGTTCGAAGAGGCGTTGGCCGTCCGCCGCCACCCTCGGGAGAGATCCCCTGTCGAACACTCCGGTGACCTTGTTCAAGAAGGATCACCATGCCGAACAGCATCACGTCATCAGATCCGGACCAGTCGCGCTTCCACGTGATCACGTCGCAGGGGCGACGGCTCGGAGTCCTCAGCAGCGCGACGCCTCCCGCGAGGGTCGAGAACCATCCGCGCGAGGTCGGAGTCTCCCGGCAGCTTGTCGTCGTGCCGGCGCAGGCTCCCGAGGACAGCCTCCGCCCCGTACAGCGGTCGCCACTCGGGGACTTCTCATGTGGTGGGTGATCACGATCATCGCACTCGCCGCAGCCTCACTCGCCGTGGCGGCGACCTTGGTCCTGCAGTCGCACCGCCGTAGGGGTGGGGTCATCGCTGGCACGGGACGGCCTGCGGCAGACCGACGTGGGGGTGCGCGGCAATGAGGCTGATGCGCACATCGGCGGTGGCCGGTAGGCCCGTGGTCACGTTGGCTGGGGAGGACGTTGCCCAGATCAAGGATGTCGTCTACGCCGCCGGGGGCGGCGCGATCGCCGGGTTCACCCTGGCCGGCCGGGGCATCTTCTCGGGGCCGCTGAAGCAAGGTCTTCCCTGGGGCGCCGTGCTGGCTCTGGGCGCCGACGCGGTGATGGTGAACGACGACACCGTCCTGCGACCCAAGCAGAGCGTGCTCGATGAGTCCGCCACCTTCGACGGCTCTGTCGGCACCGGTGGCGACATCCTCGGCGCACAGGTGCTGACCGACGCCGGTGTTGATCTCGGCACGGTGGTCGACGTCATCATCGAGGTCGAGCACACCCATGCGGGCACGTGTGCCGTGGTCGGCTACGAGGTCGAAGCCTCCGAAGCGCTGGCTCCGAAGGGCACCCGGATGCTGATCCCCTTGCCGGACACCCTGGCCGCCTCCGGCGAGCACTTGATGGTGCCGACGGCCGCGCGGGACTTCGTCTCCACGGACCTGGGCGGCTTCGAGGCTGCTCTCCCTGCGTTCCGCGACCGCGTGAGTGGAGCGCTTCGATGAGATTGTCCGAGACGCTCGGCCGGCAGGTCGTGAGCACGGCTTCGGCAGCCACGGTCGGCAGCATCCACGAACTGGTGATTGACCCGCAGACAGCGGCCGTGGTCGCGATGATCCTGAAGAAGACCGACGATGGCGACACCCTGCGCTGGTCGGACATCGTGGCGTTCGGAGCGGATGCCGTCACCGTCACCGGTGCGGACAAGCTGACCTCGACCCCACCGGAGATCGCCGACCTACACCGCAAGACGCACCGGATCATGGGGAAGCGTGTCCTGACCTCGGCAGGGGACGAGCTCGGCACGGTCGCCGACGTCGAGTTCGACCCTGACACCGGTGGCGTCACCGCCCTCGTCCTCGGCGACGGCCGAGTCGCCGGCGGTCGGTTGGTCGGCGCCGGCTCCTACGCGGTCGTCGTGCGAGACGAGTAGCACGCGCAGGTCTTCCAGTCCACGCTCCACCAATCGAAAGGAGAGTCCGACCATGAGCGGCAAGACCGATCAGATGAAGGGTCGTTTGAAGGAGGCCTTCGGAGTGCTCCGGGGCGACAACAAGCTCCGGTCCGAGGGCAAGCGCGACCAGCAGGCGGGTGAGGCGAAGGGCAAGGTCGCTCGAGCCGAGAAGAAGCTGGAGGACGGCATCGACAAGGCGAAGGACACCCTCGGGGGTCACGCCTGACGCACAGGCAGGACCGGGACGTTCTGACCGGTCCTGCACCGTCGAGGCTAGAGTCGAATCCAGATGTCGACCGCCGGTTGGCACGACCACGAGTGGATGCATGATGACCGGCAACGATGAACCCCTGCCCCTCGACGACGCTTCCGCGACGCATGGTGGGGAACGAGCCGGACTCGACACCGCCGACCTCGATCAGGCCGTTGGCGACCTGGCGGGGCTGGTCACCGAGAGCCTCGGCCTGCCCGAGCTGCTGTCCCACGTCGCCTCGTTCGCCGTCCACGCGATCCCGGGCGCGGACGGCGCCGGGGTCACCCTGCTCAAGGTGGACCAGCCCGACAACATGGTGCAGGTGCTCGCTGCCAGCCACCCGTTCGTCGTTGAGATCGACGAGATCCAATACCGGGTTCTCAGCGAGGGGCCGTGCATCACCGCGGCGCTCGAACGCCGTACGGTCCGGTCCGGATCTCTGGGCGGCGAGCAGATGTGGCCCCGGTTCGGGCCCCGGGTGGGCCGGCTGGGCGTGCACAGCGCGCTGTCACTGCCACTGTTGGTAGCCGACCGCGTGGTCGGGGCCATCAACGTCTACGCCCGCGCCAAGGACGCCTTCGATGACCGCGCCGCAGAGCTCGGTGAGCTCTTCGCCACGCCTGCCGCGGTGGCGGTCCACAACGCTCAGGTGCTCGCTCGGGCCCAGGACCTGGCGGCGCAGCTGCAGTCGGCCCTGTCCAGCCGTGCCATCGTCGACCAGGCGATCGGGATCCTCCGCGGCCGCGGAGGCGGGAGCGCGGACGAGGCGTTCGCCACCTTGCGGCGGATGAGCCAAGCCGATCACGTCAAGCTGGTCCACGTTGCCGAGAAGCTGGTCGACGAGGCTGTCCGCCGAGCCCGAGCGCGCCACCTCGACGCCTGATGCGGCCTTCGTCCCGTCAACCCGTCGGGTCGCCGCCGACAGCCTGCAGTTCGGGGTCGGCGTACTGTCGAAGTCACGGGAGCCAGGTGGCCCAGGCCCTGACCTGGAGCCACGGTTTCCCACCTCGCGCGGCGACCTGCGGCGCTCGGCCTCGGTGCAGATGATGCGACGCCCGGGAGCGTCCTGTGGAGCACACGTCTTGTGAACATCCCACCGGAGCTCGCCGGCGACCTCCTCCTGCTCAGCGAGGTGCTCGACGGGGACCACCCTGACATCGGCGCATCCCTGTCTTCGCTCGCCTCCGCAGCCTCGCTCGCAGCGCCCTCCTACCTCGGGCTGTCGGTCCTCGTGACCAACCTGGGCGACGCTCCGCTCCGGCTCACCACGCTCCAGGACGGCGACGACCGCGGACCTTTCCAGACATCCCTCCGGTTCGCGCTGTCGGCTGGTGCTCCGTCCCCGCAAGGCGCCATCGCCGGGATCGAGCTGACCCTCTATGCCACGCAGCCCGGAGCGTTCGTCGACCTCGCAGCGGACCTCGCCTGGCTGACCGGGCGGCCCCATCAGGACTTCGGGCTCGATGAGGACCTCGTCGGTCCTCAGGACGGAGCCCGCATCTCGCTGACGGCGTGGTCCACCGTGAACCAGGCGCGGGGGCTCCTCATGGGCGGCGGGCTGACCGTCGGGGAGGCCGACGCGGAGCTGGACGCCCGTGCCAGGTCTGAGGGGACCAGTCGGCATCGAGCGGCGGCAGACCTGCTCGAGGGCCTCTCGAGCCCGACCACCGAACTCTAGATGGGCTGGCCTGTGGCGAACGGCGCGAAGTGCGCCATCAGTGTGGCCAGCTGCTCGGCGCTCAGCCGCGCGCGGCTCGTGAAGTAGTGCGCAGGGTCGTCGAGGAAGCCTGGATCTATCTCCAGGACCTGGGACATCTCCGTCCAGGCCTGATCGAGGTAGCCCAGGCCCGCCAGCGCGAGCGCCCGATAGAGGGGGCCCCAGAGCTGGCCGGGTGCGTGCACCATGCTGGCTTCTGCGAGCGCGCCGGCATCGTCGCCGGCGATGAGGCGGGTGAGGGCAGGTACGGCGTGGGCGTAGCCGGCATGGAGGGGGTTGAGCCGAAAGCCCCTCCGCATGACCTGCGAGCCGGTGTCCCAGTCCCCGGAGACGGCGATGATCGTCCCCGCAGACATCAGGACCGTGGGTTGACATGGTGCGAGGCTGACGGCGCGCCCTGCGTGGTCGTGGGCGCGGTCCCAGTCCTGACGCTGCCACGCTGTTCCGCCCAGCACGAGGTGGGCAGCAGCGTTCTGCGGGTCGAGCTCCAACGCCTGGTGGGCGAGGGTCTCGGCGCGGCTCAGCTCCCACTCCCGCAAGCTCCCGGCGGCACCTTGGTTCGCCTCCGCGTTGTGCACGGCTCCCCGCATCGCCAGCAGGTCGGGCCGTGGCCCGGCTGCCAGAGCCCGGTCCAGGGCTTGCGCCGCCGCCGCGACGGACTCGCTCGTCCCCTTCATCAGGTAGTCGGTGTAGGCGAGCCTGGCGGCGTAGACGGCCGAGTCGACCTCCTGGTCGCGAGCGAGGTCACGCCTGAAGATGATTCCGGTGGAGTCGCCGATCTGGCCGGCGATCGCTGCCGCCCAGCGGTCCTCGAGCTGGAGTCCGTCGAACTCCTCGGCCGACAGGCACTCGGCAACCGTCCACACGACCTCTCCGGACGAGGCGTCGGTCAGTGCCGCGCCGAGGCCCACCGCCGTCTCGGTCGTGGTCACGGTGCCTTGCAGCACAAACCGGGCGCCGAGCGCGCGTGACGCCGCCTCGGCTCCGCTGGCCGTCAGCGCCGCTGGGCCCACGACCTCGAGGCCCGAGAAGTCGGCGAGGTGCTCCACGATGGCGTCGCACACGGTGGTCGCGATCAGTGGCGCGTCGGTCCCGGTCGCGTCGAACCGGAGCACGGCCACCACCGCTTCATCGGCCGCCGCCAGCGTGGGATGGTCCGGCTGTCGGCGCGAGATCGTCGGCAGGTAGCTGCCGATGGGCAGGCAGATCCTGACGGTGGCCTCGGCACCTTCCTGGGCGTAGTAGCGCTCGAGGACGGTGCGGAGGCGGGTCGCCTGCACCCGGACCGACGAGTTCAGGCGGGCGTCGTACTCGGCCCGCCCGAGCGCGTGGCGAGCCACCTTGTGCTCGCTGATCAGGCCACCTCGGCCGGCGATCCACTCGGTGACGATGTAGGCCAGGAAGTCTCGCGACCGGGGCGCGGCGGCGAAGCTCCGGCTGCCGAGGATCGCCGTGAGTGCTTCGACCACCTCCGCGGCCCGCGGGGCGTCGGGGTCGTCGTCCTCTGCCGGGAGCGCCGTCTGGGAGCTCGACATCACACCCCTACCTTCGATCGGTCGCGTCGCACGCGTCGCCGGTCGTCGCATCGGTACGACGGCCGCCGTGTGTGGACGGGAACCGCGCCGGGGGGTCGCTTGTTCCCGAGAAGCACCGCGGAGGTGCGCGAACCTCACGGCGGCCCGGGGTCTCGGCCCCTCCGCCGCGCACTCACGCAGCGCTGGCGAGCGCTCCCTCGTCACGACGATAGAAGCGCACCAGCGTGACCACCCGGGCGCAGGACTCCACGAGGAGGAACCCGAGCAGCCCGGCGAGCACGATCCCGAAGATCTCCCCCTCGGGCAGGAGGTTGCGCTCGGCCACCAGCTTGATGACCAGCAGCAGGCCGAGTGCCAGGAAGGACTCCACGCTGTAGCGAAGGATGACGCCTCGGTGCGCGGGGACGGCCGACACATAGGTGGACCGGGCACGGTAGGCGCCGAAGACGTAGCCGACTGCGGCGCCCACGAGTGCGGCGATCGCGTGCCACAGACCCCGTTCGAGGTCGGTGATCAGCAGTGAACCGACCACGACGACCGCCACCAACGGCTCCAGGACCTGCATCCTGAGCGTGCGGAACCGCTCGCTCGGCTTCAGCTGGATGCTCGGGTCCGAGCCGACCGCCCGCGTGCCCGCACGGCTCTCCCGCACGATGAGACCGAGGAGGACCAGCAGGACGACGAGGGACGCGGTCTCCACGAAGCTCTCACTCCTCAGTGCAGTGGCGGATGCACTGTGAATGATGCTGCCTCGGACCGCGGGATCCCCGTCCGCTGGACGGTGATAACTGTTACGGCATGGTGGCGACGCGCCGGCCTAGACGGTGACGACCAGGGTGAACCGCTTGCTGGCGGTCGCCGGGGCGCCACTGACCTCGCTCGAGGCCGTCAGGGTGAAGCTGACCTGACCGGCCTTCGTCGGCGTGCCCTTCAGCTTGCCGTTCGCCGTGAGCTTGATGCCCGCGGGCAGCTTGCCCTTGGTGACGGCCAGGGTCGGTGTGGGGGACCCGCTCACGGTGACCGTGACGGCGTACGCCTTGCCGACCTTGGCTTTGGGCAGGCCGGACAGGGTGATCGCCGGCTGTGTGTCGAGGCGCACGACGGCGACGGACTCCGTGGACGAGCCGGCGCCGTTGAGCGCGACGAAAGCGCGGTTGCCGGCCGGGTTGATCGCCAGCCCCCAGGCGCCCGGCCCGACGGTGAGCCGTTGGGTGACCTTGTTGGTCGCCGTGCTGACGGTGACGAGCTTGCCGGTGGCGGAGCTCGTGGCATAGACCCGGGTGCCGTCGGGCGTGGCCGCGAGCCCGTAGCCGGCGACCCCGGTGCCGACCTTGCCGAGGACCGCGCCCGTGGCGGTGTCGACCGTGACGAGCTTGCCGTCGTTGTAGGCGAGGGCATACAGGCGGCTGCCGTCCGGGCTCAGGGCCAGGCCGGACGGGCCGCTGCCGATGGCGATCGGGTCGCCGACCTGCGCTCCGTCCGTGGCGTCGAGAACGGTGACCGTGTCGGTGCTGAAGCTGCCGACATAGAGCAGGCTGCCGTCGGGGCTGATCGTGATGCCCCAGGGACCCGTCGCGGGGAACGTAGTGGTTTCGGTGGCTGTCGTGGTGTCCACGACCGAGACCGTGGCGCCGTACCAGTTGGTGACATAAAGGGTGGCGCCGTCGGGGCTGATCGCGAGGCCGTTGGGGTAGTCGCCCACGGTGATGGAGGTGACCGTCTTGGTGGCCACGTCGATGGCGGAGACGGTGTCGTCGTTCTGGTTGGCCGTATAGACGGTCGCTCCGTCCGGGCTGACCACGATGGCAGACGGGGCCGCCCCGACAGCGATCGGGTCACCCACGACCACGTTGGTGGACGTCCTGACGACCGACACCTGGTTGGTGGCGAAGTCGCTCGTGTAGGCGAACCTGCCGTCGGGGCTGACGGCCACGCCGTACGGCGCCGCGCCCGACGGCAAGGACACCGTCCCGCTCGAGGAGTCCGCGGACGCGACCCCGGGGGACAAGGTGCCGAGCACCAGGACTGTCATTGCTACCCACGCGACCCGACGCATAGGTCCTCCATTCAGTTGGTGCCGCGGCTCCCCGCAGCCGTGCCTGATGCTAGCGACCCCCCGGCACGGGTGGTTCTGGCGTCGGAGGGTGGTCGGGAACCGCTGGCGACTGCGGGGTGTCCACCCCGATGGTGCGGACGTCCAGGTGGGCGCCGGTCACCTCGAGGTGGAGGAGCTCATCCGAGGCGGCCGACCCCGGGATCGGGGGATCGTCGAGGCGCCGCAGCGAGCCCATGAAGACGGCGCTCGCCGAGGCGATGAACACCAGCACGGCCATCACCTGAAACGCCCGTTCCACGTCGATGGCGGTGATCAGGGGTCCCGCGATCAGGTACCCGAGCGGGCCGGCGACGTTCGCCACCGAGCCGTAGATGCCGTTCACCCGCCCGCGCATGTCGTTGGTGGTGCGGTGCTGGATCGCCAGGTTGATGATCGGGTTGACCGATCCGAAGAAAAGGCCGGTGAGGACGCCGAGGACGATCATCCAGGGGTACGGCGGCAGCAGGGACATGCCGAGCACGGGGACCGCGCACAGCACCAACGAGCTGACGAACGCCGTACGACGGCTGATGCGTGGCCCGACCGCGGCATAGAGCAGGGCGCCGACGACCCCGCCGCCGCTCATCGCCGTGATCAGGAAGCCGAGCTGGGCGGGCTCGTCGATCCCGTTGAAGTAGACAGGCAGGATCACCGACTCGATGGGCAGCCAGACGAGGATCAGGGCCGCGAACAGGATCGACGACTCACGGAGGACCTGGTCGGCCCAGAGGTAGCGAAGTCCCGCCCCGGTCGCGCTCAGCAGGCCCTTCGGCCGCTCGTGCGCTGCCGGACGGCCGCTCCCGGGGGTGGGGCTGATCCCGATGAGTACGGCGGAGACCGCGAACGCGATGCCGGTCGCCCAGAACGTGTGCACCGCACCGAACCACGAGATGAGCAGCCCGCCGATCCCGGGGCCGAGCAGGAACGCGAACCCGAACGCGCTCTCGTGGATCCCGTTGGCGCGCTCGAGCCGCAGCCCCGCCCTCGCCGCCGCCTCCGGGAGCATCGCCTCCCTCGCCGTCAGCCCGGCCGGGTCGAACACCGCGCCGAGCAGCGCCACGGCACCCAGCAGGAGCACGTTGAGCTCGGTGGCGGCGGCCAGCGCCGGCACCGCCAGCACGCTCCCCATCGAGAGCAGGTCGCTCACGACGGCCACCGGCCTGCGGCCGACCATGTCGATGATGGCTCCGCTGAAGAGCATCGACACCACCAGCGGCAGGGTTGCCACCGCCGCGATCGTGGCGGCCGCCGTCGGGCTCCCGGTCTCCTGGAGGACCAGCCACGGGAACGCGACCATCGTGATCCCGTTGCCGGTGCTCGACAGCAGCACCGAGGCCTCGAGGGTGCCGAAGGCGGCCCAGCTCGTGGTCCTCATCGCGGCCTCACGAGGAACCAGGGGCACACGCGTCGCTCATGGCGCCAGGGTGTGGAGTTCGAAGCGCAGCCCGAGCGCGTTGGTGACCTTGAGGATGGTGGACCAGGTCGGGTTGCCCTCGGCGGACAGCGCCTTGTAGAGGCCGTCGCGGCTCATGTCGACGCGGCGGGCGAGCTCGCTCATGTTTCGCGAGCGGGCAATGATGCCGAGTGCCTGGGGGACGGCGCTGGGGTCCTCGACGGAGTCTTCGAGGGCGACCTCGAGGAAGGCCGCGACGTCGTCGAGGTTCTCGAGGTGGTCGGCAGCGTCGAAGCGCTGGTACTTCTCGCTCGCGGCCACTGCTTGCGGTCCTTCTTCTGGTTGACGTGCCGACGACCCCGATTGCATGTCGACTTTAACTGACACTGGGGGCCGGGATCCATGGGCGCGAGCGACCAAGTCAGTGCGCCAGTGGCGCGCTCGTCCACGGGCCGTCGGGATCGGCCCGCAGCGCCTCCTCGTCGAGGCCCAAGTTGCTGAGCTCACGGAGACTCGGCGCGGAGCGGACCAGATGAGCGAGGTGCACGACTCGCATGTCCTCTGTGTCGTGGCCCAACGCGCCGCAGTGGATGCTCCAGTCCTCGCCGCGAGTCGCGTCCGATTGCCGCGCGGCCCAAAGGACTGCTTCACCATCGTCCACGATGTGGGTGCATGAGAACGCCATGTGGTCCGGTGGCACAGGGAAGTCCCAGGCCGGATCTGCCGCGAGGCCGCCGGTGTGTCCGATGGGCACGCGCCATCCGCGAGGCTGGAGTTCGTCGAGGATCCCCGGAGCCCCGGGCTGCCACGCGAAGACGCCAAACCGATCGGGCCACACGATTGCCAGCGCCTCTGGCTTTCGGCGGTGGAACCAGCCAGACCAGCTGACAGTCTCTCGGAGTGCCCCGTCGGCGACCTGTTCGATCGCGACGGGTACGCCAGCCAGGACGTCTTCGAGTGCGTCGCCGGCAGCAAGGCGTCGGCCGTTCATGATCCGTCGAGCGACGCCGTTGAGAGCGCGATGCATCAAACCGGGGTCGAGTCCGGAAATCAGCAACTCCGGATGCCCGAGGCGGTGTCCCAGGCCGATCGTGTACGCGAATGCCGGCCCGGGATCGTCGTGGTCGGCTTCTGAATGATCCTGGTGCGTCGGATCGCTGCAGTCGGCATTCGCGGCCACCAGGATCACCTGCCACCCGTGCTCAAGGACGGAGTCGATGGTCCGACGATCCAACTCGTTGTACGACGCGTCCGGGTGACAGATATGGCAATCGCAGCCGGGCGCGGCGGGGAGCGGGCCCATCCAGGTGTTGTCGTCCTCAGATCGAGACACTGCTCCTCCTTGCGTTGGCCCCTTTGTATCGCGGCCCAGCGGCGCCGGTGATGAGCTGTCCACAGGCACGCCGACCGGAGGCCTGCCTGATGCTCCCAGGCTCTTTACACCACTTTAATGCTATAAAGTGGTGTAAGGTCGTGCTGTGAACCAAGGGCGAGGCGAATTGCATCCCGAGTTCGCTGTCGCCTGGGAGAGCCATCCTTGGAACCGCGAACCAGACCACGCTGTCTCGCGCCGCCAGCAGCTCTCGGCTCGCGGTCCCTACCAGGCGGCCGTCCCCGCAGTGATCGCTGATTCAAAGCTGCAGGTCGATGCCGCAATCCAAGCTGAGGCCGAGGACGCCGTTCGCGAGATCACCCGCTTCGATGCCGAGGTCACTGCGATCGCCGTACGCCGTGCCGCCCGCGAAGGCGACGATGAAGCCGCCGAACTCGCGCCGCTGGCGTCAGTGCTCCTGCGCACGGAGTCCGCATCCTCGTCAGAGATCGAGGGAGTGACGGCTGGTGCTCGCGCTCTGGCGATGGCTGCCATCGATGCGAAGGCTGGGCCGAACGCTCAGTTGGTGACGGCGAACGTCACCGCCATGCAGCGCGCTGTCGCGTTGGCAGACGACATCAGCGTCGACACGATCCTTGCTGCCCACCAGGCGTTGCTCGACCGGCATGCCTATGCCGCTCCTGGTCGACTTCGTGACCAGCAGGTCTGGATCGGCAGCAACGCGCTGAGCCCGCACACGGCATCGTTCGTGCCGCCGCATCAATCGCGGGTTCCGGCCGCCCTCGATGACCTCATCGCCTATGTCCACCGCGCCGACCTGCCCGTGTTGGTGCAGGTCGCCACCGCGCACGCGCAGTTCGAGACGGTCCACCCCTTCAATGACGGCAACGGCCGCATCGGGCGGACCCTCGTCCACGCGATGCTGCGCCACTCGGGCGTCACCCGCACGCTGACGGTCCCGGTCTCTGCCGGGCTGTTGACCGACACGTCGGCCTACTTCCAAGCGCTGACGGACTACCGCGAGGGGTATGTCGAGACGATCATCCGGCAGTTCATCAACGCTTCGTTCCGCGCGATCGGCAACGGCCGGATTCTCGTCGACGACCTGGAGCAGGTCTACGAAGGGTGGAGCGAGAGCCTTGCCTCCAGGCGTGGGTCGGCGGCACGACGCCTGCTTCCGCATCTGTTGAACCAGCCTGCGGTCAACATCGCCTACGTCGAAACCGCCACGGGCGTCGCCTTGTCTGCGGCCCAACGGGCCGTGGAGCAACTCGAGGAAGCGGGCATCCTCAAACGTGCCGGCGTCGGGCAGCGCAACCGGGCGTGGATCGCCCAAGACGCCATTGACGTGCTCGACGCCTTCGCGGAACGCGTCGGGCGTCGGGGGTACGGCACTCATGGCCCCAGGGGCTGACCGCTGAGGCTGCGTGCTCACTTGCGTCGCCATCACCGCCCTCACCCCGGTGATTCAGCGCGTGCCCGCCGCCGAGGCGGCCCTCGTGGGTCATCGATTGGACGCAAACCGCGCGCTGGAGAACGTGGCGCACAGGATGATGTCGACGGCGCTGATGGTTGGCTCGTTCGAGTCGAGCTCGACGACGTCGACGCGGTCGGCGTACGGAGAGAGGAGGGCTGCTACGCCGGCGACGACCAGTTCGTAGTCGTCGTTGATGGCAATGCGGACCTGGGACGAGGCGGGCATGGTCGCGACCTGCGCGCCTGCGCTGATCGTGATGTGCGCGCGAACGGGTGAGGCCATCGGCAAAGTTGTCGCGGACCCACAGCGCGATGTGCTGTCGCGTCTGCGGGTCTTCTGGTTGCATCTCAGTTGCTCGGACTCCCTGCGCGTCAACTGCGATGCTGGCTTGGCGCTCAGTTGTCGAGGTACGTGCGTAGGGTCCGTGCGTTGCGGACCGCGTTGGCATCGCCATCGTTGTTGAAGTACCCGTAGACGTCGCGGTCTTGGTCCAGCCACTCGCGGATGCGCTCAGCCCACCAGCGCAGGTCGTCAGCGGAGTACGACCCGGCGTACAGGTGCTGGTCGTTTGGACCGTGCCAGCGGATGTACACGAATGGGGCGGTCGCGCGGAGCAGACACGGCAGCATCGCCCCGCTCATCACCGTGTACGCGGCACCGTGGCGCTCCAAAGTGGCGAGGATGTCGTCGGTGTGCCAGCTCGGATTTCGGAACTCGACCGCGACCCGCATCCAGTCCGGCAGTGCGCCGAGGAAATAGTCGAGGCGGGCATCGTCGCGCTCGTGTGCGGGGTGCAGCTGCACTAGCAGCACGCCGCGGCGGTCGCGCAGCTCGTGCCATGACCGGGTGAGCCGTTCGACCCAGAGGTCGGGTTCGAGCAGCCTCTTGGCGTGGGTGAGCCCGCGGGGCGCTTTGACGGACAGGGTGAAGCCAGGTGGCAGGTTGCGGTTCCACGATGCGAACGTCGCCCGGCGTGGCCACCGATAGAAGCTGGCGTTGAGCTCGACGGTGTCGAAGTTCGCGACGTACACGTCTCGGCGTTTCACCGTCGGTAGGCCGGGCGGGTAGAGCTCGTCGGCCCAGTGGTCGTAGCTCCACCCGGATGTCCCGATGTAGGCGCGTGGCACGGACTCACCGTCGCAGTTTCGTCCAAGGCTTCAGGTCGTCTGGCAGTCAGGAGACTGGCTCGACCACTCGACCACTCGACCACTCGACCACTCGACCACTCGAGCCGCGCCGAGGACTGCGGAGCGCGAGCACGTAGGCTCACGACCATGCGGATCTCGGGTACACCGTGATACGCCTCGCAATCGTCAACGACTACGAGGTCATTGTTTCCGGCGTCGCTGGGATGCTGGCCGATGACCGGCACCGGATCCAGGCCACCTCCGTCGACCCGACTCAGGACAACCTAGGCAGCGTCGACGTCATCCTCTACGACACCTTCGGTCCGGTGGACAGCTCCATGGACTACCTCGAGGAGTTGGTCCACCGCACGAATGTTCCCGTCGTCGTCTACTCGTGGAACCTGCGTCCCGACGTGGCAGCTGAGGCCATCGAGCGGGGTGCAACAGGGTACCTGTCGAAGGCACTGACTGGTGCCCAGATCGCCGACGCCATCGAGGCAGTCGTTAAGGGAGAGGTCGTCGTCAGCCCGGAGATTGACCCGCCCCAGCCGCTGGTCGGCGGTGACTGGCCGGGCCGCACGACCGCAGACCTCTCTCCTCGAGAGGCGGAGATTCTCACGATGATTGCGGCCGGGATGAGCAACCAGGAGATTGCGGACCGCAGCTACCTGTCGATCAACTCGGTGAAGACCTACGTCCGTACGGCGTATCGGAAGATCGGCGCGCAGCGTCGCTCCCAGGCCGTCCGGTGGGCTGTCGAGAACGGATTCGTCGCGACCCCGGGCACGACGGCCGCCACGGACTCCACAGCCGGCTGACCAGGCGGTTTCGGAGACCTCGTGGGCATGCACGCATCGCCGAGACCGGAGACGGGGAACGCCTCAGCGCCACCTTGCGCTTAGTGGACCGGGGCGACACCCACGGTGAACCGCTCCGGGTCTGCGCGGCGCCCGGAACGTCGTCCCATGCCAGCCTCCTGTGGGCCTCGAGTGGCACGAGAATCTACTTATCCGACTCCGCAGAACACCGGGCAGACCAGTCGTAATACTGACTGACTGACCCATGCTGACCTGCGCAAACGTCGAGGATGGCCGGCTGTTTGTACCGGAGTTGTCACAGGCTACCCCCGCGATTCGTCCGTCCCGGGCTCGGGCGACCGGGCTAGATTGATCTAGATCTGGGCCGCTCCTAGACCTGCCGAATTGACGAATAACTTCGCTTAAGCGAACATGTATGTCATGTCGATGCTCGCCGTCTCCGAGGCCGCTGAGCGGCTCGGTGTCTCGACGCGACAGGTCCAGCACCTGGTCGCGCGGGGTGAGCTGCGTTCGCTGGCCAGGGGCGTGGTCGACGAGACCTCCGTCGAGCGACTGCTGGCAGTCCGACGGGGTTCGCACACGAGGGCGTGGGCTGAGTCGACGGCCTGGGCGGCCGTGGCTCTGCTGTCCGGACGTGAGGCGGGGTGGCTGGGGGAGAGCCAGCGGTCCCGACTCAGAGGACGACTCCGTGGTCTCGGCGCCGAGGAACTGGTCGAGCGCGCCCGCGAGCGCGCCAGCGTGAGCCGGTACGTCGCGCATCGCAGCGCGGGGGAGCGGCTGCGTGCGGAGCTGGTTGACACCTCGTCGTCGGCCCCGCGCTTCGAGCTGGCGACGACGAACGCGATCGACGGCTACCTGGCCGCGACCGACTTGAAAGCGGTCGTGGCGCGTCATGGCTTGGTTCGCGATGACACCGGGAGCGTGACCCTTCGCGCTACCTCGATGGACCTTGATGTGGTTCGTGACCTCGTCAGCGCCAGCGATGTTCTGGCCGCTCTCGATCTGGCCGAGTCTCTGAACGTCCGCGAGCGCCGATCCGGAATTGATGCGCTCGACCGAGCACTGGGCGTGTTCCGTGGCTGACCGTCCAACCATCGATGTCGCTACGCCCGCCGGTGGCTGGGGCGCGCCGTGGCCGAGTGTCGCCGAGATCGAGGCCGTGCTACCCCACGACAAGTGGACGCTTGTCGGCGGCCTGATGGCTCAGTTGCACGGCATCCACGCAGGCATCGATGCCGTGCGCCCCACCAACGATGTCGACATCGTCCTCCACGTCGAGACCACTCGGGGCGTTGCGTCGGAGACTGCGCGCGCGCTCGAGTCGCTAGGCTACGAACTGGCGCCGTCCATCGACGAGCGGAACAACACGGCTCACCGCTTCAAGCGTCGGGAGTCGGCGGTCGACGTGACGAGTGGTCCCGACGTGGTGGACGTTCTCGTTGCTGACCACGCCGCACCGCGAGTGGTCGAGAAGCTGCGTGGTCGCACGATGGTCGCCATCGAGGGCGGTACCCAGGCCCTACGTCGAACGATCAACGCGCGGCTCCAGATCGCCGCCGGGCGCACCATCACGGTGAGCGTGCCATCGCCGTTGGGCGCAGTCATCCTGAAGGCCGCTGCGTACCAGACCGACTCCCGAGATCGGGAACGTCATCTCCAGGACGCCGCGCTCCTGCTCGCGGTCATCGAGGACCCCTACATCGAACGCGATCAGCTCGCCGGCTCCGACCGCTCCCGACTTCAGATGCTGGCTGGCGCGCTACCGGAGTCCGCTGCACCATGGCGCACGCTGCCTGCCGACGCACGGGCAAACGGACAGACCGCGCTGCGGATCCTGAATGCCTGACCAGTAGACAATATCGGTTGTCGTGGCTGTCCTTCGTCGATACCTTGCGGAGGCTGGACCCGGACTAGAGGAGGTGGTGCCCGTGAACACATCGACATGGGCGCTCTTCTCTGGGGACCTGGCCGGACGATAGGAGGTCCGGGAGCGCCGATACCGAGCACTCCCGAAAGGCATCACCATGCGCATGGCGTCCGAGAAGTTCCTCGATGACGGCACCCGCGAACGTGAGTTCACCCTTGGCGAGATCCCTGGCACCTTGTGGACGCCGGGGACAGCGACGTCATCCGCGCCATCGCGTCTGATTCTCCTGGGCCATCCACGCGGCCTCGGCGCGATGTATCCCCGCCTGGAAGCTCGAGCGCGCCACTCGGCCGCACTCGGATTCGCCTCAGTTGCCATTGAGCTACCTGGTACCGGCGAGCGGCCGAGCATTGCCACCGTCGACGAAGCTCGAAGCGAGCTACGTCAGACGCTGGAGGACGGAGGGCAGCCGGACCACGAGGTCGTCGACCGGCTCGTGCTTCCACTAGTCGAGAAGGCAGTTCCGGAGTGGCGTGCCCTCCTCGACGCGGTGCTCGCGCTGCCCGAAGTGGGCGGCCCGGTAGGCCTCTCAGGCGGCGTCACCGCCATCGGCGTCCGGCTCGCACGGGTCGAGCCGCGCCTTGCAGCAGCAGGGCTCTTCGCCGGCAGCTTCGTGCCGCGCTCTATCGTGGGGGAAGCTCGTCAGGTCACGATTCCGGTGCACCTTCTGCTCCAGTGGGACGATCGGGGCAACGACAGGCAGACGGCCTTGGAACTGTTCGATGCCTTCGCGTCCGAGGAGAAGACGCTCCAAGCGAACATGGGCGGCCACACCGGGATCCCACCCCACGCTGCAGAGGACGCGGGTCGCTTCTTCCTCCGCCACCTTCGCGAGTAGGGGAGTGGCGTCCGGTACTCGCAGGACTGGGCGCGCTAGCCGAGCAGCAGTTCCGGTCCGGGAACGCGATGCGGTCCAGGGCCCAAATGGTGTCGACATTGCTCGCGAGGACCGCAAGCGGATGGGCATGGCGCAAACCGGACGGACATCCTCCAGCCCGGTCGCACCGAGGGTCCTGGCTGCACCGGGGCCCTGGACTTGGCCGGATTAGCGGGCGGTTCGGCGTTGACTGCGGGGGAGTAGTCGGCGCGCCCTTGTGCAGCTGGACCAGATGACGCGACAAGGGCCCCGGGTTCAGCCGGGGCCCTCGCGCCCGAACGGCGAGTTCGAGCTCTACGTGCAGAAGTGACTAGATGTCGTAGTACAACCGGGACCATGATCGACTCGCTTCGAGTTAGACGTGTTTTCGCAGGTCAGATGAGGTGTGTCGACGGTACGTCGTGACGGGGTCGGCGTCTAGTAGGCACTGACTGGGCACCCCTTTGGGGGAAATCTGGGGGAACTCGGGGAGGCTCTTACCGTGCACGCTATCTGCGGCATGACAGCCAACTGCAGCGTTTGGATGTCTGGGTCGATTGCCACATCGACGTGGTGGCCAGTCAGAGACAGCATCCAGTCGATGCTCGTCCCACTTGATTCGGGGCCCGGCGAGTTTGCCGAATCTGCCGACGACAGTAAGCGTGGCCCGCCCTGTGCCCACACCTGACCCGGGTGGTGGGTGTCGTGCACGGGTTAGTCGTGTGCCACGTGCACCTCGGAGAGCTGAGGACGAGCGGTAGGCTACGAGTCAGCCTCGCGGTCGTGCACGAGCAGGGCCAGTCGGGTGACCAGCCAGCCGTCGGAGGACGCGAGCGGCAGGCTCAGGGAGCGATCCAGCTTGTCGAGGCGCTGACGCATCGTGTTGCGGTGGATGAAGAGCTGTTTGGCGGCGTCGGCAGCGGACCCGTGGTGCTCGAGGTAGGCGCGCAGCGTCTCGACGAGGTTCGATCCGCTCTCGTCATCCTGCTGGTGCAGTTGGTCGATCTCGTTGCAGGTGCGCAGCAGGTCCCGCCGCAGGTCGTGGGTGGCGGACGTCAGGTTGCGCAAGAGGGGTGTCTCCTTGTGGGAGACCGTGTGTGACCCGGTGCCTACCAGGGTCGCCCAGGTCGCGGCGCTCGCTGCGGCGCGCAGCCCTTCGACGAGGCCCGTGGCGGCGGCAGACGGGCCACCCCAGCCGATAACCAGCCGCACCTGGTGGCCGCTAGCGGCTAAGGCCTCCTCGAGGTCCGCGAGCACCCCTCGTTGGGCGGAGTCGTCGACGACGGCTCCCAGGGCCAATCCGGCAACCTTGCCCGGCCCGTCGGGAACCAGGCGGCGGCTGCGGGTGTTGACCGCGTTCTCGACCGTTCGGGTCGCGTTGACCAGGGCCTGTTGTCGCGCCAGGTCGTGCTCCGGGTCGACGCGGACGACGAACGGGGTCGCCAGGCTTTTGGCGGCCCAGCCGAGCTCGGCGAGAAGCGCCTCGGCGCGCTCGGGGTCACGCCCACGGACCAGCTCGTCGAGCGGCGAGGGACCGGATGTCGTGACGCCGGTCAGCACCAGTGCGGCGTAGTTGGTCACCGCCTCCAGAAGCAGCCTGTCGTCGCTGGCGAACCGCGAGTGCCGGTGGCACGTCACGGTGCCGACCAGCCTTCCTGACAGGCGGATGGGTTGGCTGAGCGCCTCCAGTCCGGGCTCCCAGTTGCGCAGGACCGTCTGCACGGTGGTGCTGTCTGTAGTGCCGGTCTCGCGCGCACGTTCGGATAGCCGGGCCTCGTCGGAGCGCGCGATCGCTACGCCGACGACGTCTTCGCCGTGATTCTCTGCTTCGGTCAGCTCGACCACGCAGAGGTTGGACGGGATGATCGAGAGACACCGTTCGGCGACGACACCGAGGGCTGCTGTCACGGTCCGCGGCGGCGACTCGGCCATGCCCACCAGTGAGTTGAGCGCCTTCGACTGCCGAGTGCGCACCTCGAACTGGGCTGCTCGGTCGATGCCACTGGCGAGGAGCTTCGCCACCTCGCTGACGGTCTCGGCCATCTGGTCGTCGAAGGCGTGCGTCGTCGTCGAGTAGATCGAGAAGACCCCCACCGGCTCACCGCCTGGAATGAGGATCGGCACGAACAGGGCGGACTTGAAGTCGGCCTCCATGGCCGAGGGGATGTGCACGAAGCGTGGATCCTCGAGCAGGTTGTCGGTGACCAGAGCGGTCCGTCGCATCAGCGCGCTCCACCCGGTGATCCCCTCACCGAGGCGCAGAGTCAGCTTTTTCACGAACCGCTGTTGGCGCCCCTCGGTGGCAGCCCGCAGCACCAGCAGTGACCGCTCGGCGTCCCACAGGTAGACGAAGGCACCGTCGGCTCGGGAGGCACGGGTGACCAGCTCGACCGCGCGTTGGGCGAGGATCGTCGCGTCGGGGGACAGGCTCAAGGCCTCGATAACCTCGGCCAGCATCGCGGCCCGCCGCTCCGCGTCGAGCAAGGAGGCGTGCAGCATCCGGACGTCTCCCTGGTCGACGTCAGGGGGCTTTGAGTCGTCCCGTTTGCTCACTTGTTGGCCTGGTCTGCCCGTTCGTCCCTCATGATCATCGCGAAGTCGCGGGGAGCGTTGACCGCCACCCACGCGGCGGGCACACCATCGCCGTCGAACCGGTACACCGCGCCGTTGGCTTCAGGGTAGTCGGCGAGCAGGACCCGCGAGGTGGCTTCCATGGGCACCCGACCCAGGACCTGGACGCGGCGCCCGAACACCTCGGTCCAGAAGTACGGGCGCCCGAGGATCGGCGGCGTACGCCCGAGGAGCTCGGCGGCCACGGCAGCACCCTGCTCCGAGGCATTGGTCCACGACTCGAGGTGCAACAGCGTCCCCTTCACTGGGTGGCTGACGGCGGCGACGTCGCCGATGGCGTACACGGTGTCGTACGGCGCCCCGTCCTCGGCGAGCACGCGACCCCGGGCGTCGCAGTGGATGCCGCGGCTGTCGGCCGAGGCCCATCCGGCGACCAGCTCGCTGGCAGGCGTCATCCCGATCGCGCTCAGCGCCACCGAGACGTCGAGCCTTTGGCCGTCGGACAGTTCGATCGCGTAGCGCCCGGTGCTGCTCCGGTCGACGGCCAGGATGTGGCGCTCGAGGCGGAGGTCGACCCCGGCTTCCATGGCCCAGGTGGCCACCTCCGCACCGATCTCGGGGCCCAGCAGCCGCCGCATCGGAAGCCGGTCGGCCTCCACGAGAGTCACTGGCACACCGCGCAGGTTCAGCGACGTGGCCAACTCGCAGCCGAGCGGCCCAGCGCCCTCGATGATGGCCGTCGCTGACGGCATGGACAGCACCCGCTCGCGTACCCATCGCGCGTCAGCGGCCGTTCGGATGCAGGCGAACCCCCACATGTCGGAGGATTGCCTGCGCGGACGTCCGCCGGTCGCCATCACGACTGCGTCCGGCATGAGAACGGTGCCCGACTCCAGGTGGACCGTCGGACCGTTCGGGTCGATTGTGAGCACGCGGTCGTGCAGCCATTGCAGGTCTTTTGTCGCGGCCCACGCCGGCTGCGCCGCCGCGTCGAACTGGTCCTGGAAGAGGCGCTTGGTGAGTGGTGGCCGGTCGTAGGGGCTGTCCGGGTCCTCGTCGACAACGGTGACCTCGACGCCCTCGCCCGCTGTGGCGAGCAGGTGGGCCGCGGTGCTGCCGGCCAGTCCGCCTCCGATGATGCAGACCGAGAGCGCGGCCACTGGTCAGCCCCCAGAGAGGACGATTGCCATTTCCGGGCAGTTCCGGGCCGCCCCCTCGACCGCCTCGCGGTGGTCCTCAGTCACCTCACGCTTGTCCTCCGGCACATGGGCGAAGCCCATGTCGTCGACCTCGAAGGTCTCCGGCGCCAGGATCATGCAGCGGTTGTGACCTTGACACTTGGTCTCGTCGACACTGACGTGCATCTTTGTGTTCCTCTCAGGAGGTTTGATCAGGACGCTGGGTCAGGAGAAGGCGACGTGGAGCGGGCCGACGCCGTGCCACGGCTCGCTCGGCTCGGCAAGGCTGAACGGCGGCAGGGTGGTCAGGAACTGCCGCAGCGCGACGATCACCTCGCGTCGCCCGAGGTTGGAGCCGAGGCAGCGGTGGATCCCGACGCCGAACGCGAAGTGTCGGTTCTGCTCCCGGTCGATGATGACCTCGTCGGACTTCTCGTAGGTCTCCTCGTCGCGGTTGCCCGAGCCGAACGCCAGGACCACGCGCTCACCGGCCTTGATCTGCTTGCCGCCGACCTCGACATCCTGGGTCGCGGTGCGCGCCATGGCCTGCACGGGGGAGAGCGTGCGCAGGAACTCCTCGACTGCGGCTGGCAGGGCGGCGGGGTCGTCGCGTAGTTGCTGCTGCTCCACGGGGTGCTGGGCAAGCCACCAAAGGCTGGACCGGATGGCCCACCCCGTGGTGTCCAGACCGGCGAGGAAGAGAAGGTAGCAGTAGGACAGCAGTTCCTCGTGGGAGAGCGGCTTCCCATCGACCTGCGCATTGAGCAGGTAGCCGATGATGTCCTCGCGCGGCTCCTCGGCTCGCCGTTTGGCCAGCAAGTCGTCGAAGTAGGCGAACACCTGGTCAGCTGCTTTCACCGCGACCTCGGGCTTCTCGACGCGCTCGTAGATGATCTCGTCGACCCATTGGTCGAACTTCGGCCAGTCCGTTTCCGGGAAGCCGGCCAGGACGCTGAAGATGATCGTGGGCAGCGGTCGGGCAAATGCGGCCGACACGTCGACGACCCTGCTGGTGTCGATCGCTCCGGCCAGGTCATCGGCCACTTGGACAACCCGCGGAGTAAGGGCTTCGATGGCCTTGGGTGTGAACAGCGGCAGGAGGATCCGTCGGTAGGCGGTGTGCGCTGGCTGGTCGATGTCGATGGGGATCAGCGGTGTCTCGGTCCCGAAGTTCGGCAGCAGCATCGACGGTGCTACCGAGAACGTCTGGTGGTCTTGCTCGGCGGCGAAGATGTCATCGTTCCTGGTGAGGAACCAGAACCCGCCGTACTTGTCGCTGTATCCGACGGGGCACTCCGACCGGAGCTGCTTGTATCGGTCGAAGATCGTGTCGAGTGCCTCGCCGTGGTAGTCGAAATCGACAGGGCATTTGTTCTCAGACATGGCTGTTGCTCCTGGATGTCGGGTCGAAGGTGGGGGACTGCCGGTCGCACTGGTGGGCGGCCCGGATGAACGCCTCAAACAGCGCGAGCTGTCGCGGGTGGTGCTCGATCATCTGCTCGGGGTGCCACTGGATGCCGATCACGAGACCGTCGGTGGTCTCGAAGGCCTCGGGCAGGCCGCCGGAGTCGGCAACCACCCGCAGCCCGGAGCCGAGCCTCCCGATGGCCTGATGGTGATAGCTGTTCACCAGAAGCTCGTCGGGGCCGACCATCCCGGCCAGGGCGGAGTCAGACTGGATGGTTACCGTGTGGGCGCCCTCGTGCGACGGCGCCGTCTGCCAGTGCACCTCGGGATCGTCGACGTGCTGAATCAGCGTGCCCGCGCGGCTCACGTTCACCAGCTGGAGGCCGCGGCAGATGGCGAGCACCGGGACGCCCCGTGCCTCGGCAGCGGCGAGCAGGGCGAACTCGAAGTCGTCCCGCTCTCGATCGACGCCGTAGACCTGCTCGACCGCCTCCTCGCCGTAGCACGCAGGGTCGAGGTCACCACCTCCGGTGAGCACGAGGCCATCGAGGGTGGCGACCAGCTCCTCCGGGTCGGCCCCCGACGCCACGAGAGGCAGGGGGAGACCGCCGGCGCGCGCGACAGCGTGCACGTACCGCATGTTGAGCAAGGCCGTCGGTTGCTCGCCGAAGGCGGTCTTCTGCACCTGCGTGCCGCAGGTGACACCGATCCGGGCCGGTACTCGGTCGAGCTCGAGAGTGGGGGTCGACATGTCAGTAGACCGTCCAGCCGCCGTCGACGAGCAGGGTGGTTCCGGTCACGAAGCTCGCGTTCTCCGAGGCCAGGAAGCTCACTGCGTTGGCGACGTCCTCGGGGCGACCGATGCGTCCCATCGGGGTCCGGTCGAGGAGCCACTGCTTGACAGCCGGATCGCCCAGGACCTTGCTCGTAAAGGGCGTCTCGATGAAACCTGGCGCCACCGCATTGACCCGGACTCCGGTCCCGGCCGTCTCGACCGCGAGACCCTTGGTGAACATGAGCAGGGCGCCCTTGGAGGCGTTGTAGTGGATCTGCGGGTGGCCGCTGCTCGAGATGACGATGTGTGCCTCGACTGAGGTGATGTTCACGATGGCGCCGGTGCTCCCCGGCTTGCCCTCGAGGGTCTTGCGGATCGCCGGCACAGCGGCCTTGCTGGCCAGGAAGGGTCCGGTCGAGTTGACCTTGAAGACCTCCTCCCACTCGGTCTCGTCGAGGTCGTCGAAGGACGAGCCGCGGACGATGCCGGCGTTGTTGACAAGGATGTCGAGACCACCGAAGGAGTCCACAGTCTTGGCGACGGCCTGCTGCATGCTGGCCAGGTCCGTCACGTCGGCGACGACGGCAAGCGCACCGTCGTACGGCGCGCAGACCTTCTCCAACGCTTCGGCGTTCACGTCGACCAACGCGACGCGTGCGCCTTCGTCGAGCAGCTTCTCGGCGATGCCGCGGCCGTTGCCGGACGCGGCGCCGGTGACGAGCGCGACCTGTCCGTCGTGGACGTTCATGGGAATCCTCTCAATCAAGGGGTGGGTCGTGGGTGTGGTGGGTCGTGCGGGGGCGAGCCGGTCAGATGACCTCGAGGTAGCGGCGCAGCTCCCAGTCGGTGACGGCCTTGCCGCACTGCGCTAGCTCCCAGCGCCGGGTGGCGGCGTAGTGCTCGACGAAACGCTCGCCCAATAGGTGGCGGGTCATGTCCGAGCCGAGGAACGCATCCACGGCGGCGCCGAGGGTGGTCGGCAGCGCGGTCTCGGCGGCGTTCTTCGCCTCGTAGGCGTTGCCGGTCGTCTCCTCCGGCGGGAGCAGGCCCTTGCGGATGCCGTGCAAGCCCGCGGCCAGGTTGGCCGCGATGACCAGGTACGGGTTGGCGTCGGCGCCGGGGACCCGGTTCTCGACCCGGGCTGCTGCTCCGGTTGACGGGATCGAGCGGATCGCGACGGTCCGGTTGTCGCGCCCCCAGGTGGCGCTGGCGCCGGCCCAGGAGCCGCCCTCACTGCGCTTGTAAGAGTTGACCGTTGGTAGGTAGATAGCGGTCAGGTCCTTGGCCAAGCCGACCAGTCCCGCCAGGTACTGGCGACCGGTCTCGGACAGGGCGTTCGTCTCGTCGGACGCGAAGGCCGGGGAGCCGTCGGCCGCCACCAGACTCTGGTGAACGTGGCCAGACGAACCGGCCCAGGCTGGGTTCAGCTTGGCCATGAAGGTGGCGGTGTGGCCGTGGGAAGCGGCGATCTCCTTGATCGCGTTCTTCAGGATCAGGGCGTGATCTGCGGCCCGGACGGCGTCGTCGTGGTGGATGTTCACCTCGAACTGGCCGGGTCCGTGCTCGCTGTTGCACGCCTCGATGTAGACGCCGGCGGCTGCGAGCTGCTCGCGGATGTCGCCGAGGAGGTACTCGGTCGCGTGACCGCGCTGGAGGCTGTAGGTGCGGCTGCCGTACGTCAGCGGCTCGAGATCTCGGAAATCGGTGGCGTTGAGCTGCCCCGGGGGCTGCCGGAGCACGTAGAACTCGAA
>Ga0209023_10001318_pt1 | contig 33688 bp, 30 predicted proteins | sample LakOneMetagenome_FD_187468 | JGI IMG/M metagenome (GOLD analysis project Ga0209023, IMG submission 187468) | Freshwater and sediment microbial communities from Lake Erie, Canada (SPAdes) (version 2) | ecosystem: Environmental > Aquatic > Freshwater > Lentic | place: Lake Erie, Canada...
AGAAGGGCACGTTGAACTCGGTGGCGAAGCGAGCGGCCAGGGCCGGGGTGCGCTTGGGTCCGAGCCCACCGATGATGATCGGCGGGCGGGGCGCCTGCACCGGTTTGGGCAGCCCGTTGCCGCCGATGAGCTGGTAGTGCACGCCGCGGTGATCGACGCTCGCCCCCAGCGGGGCATCCCACAGCGCGGTGATGAGCTCGAGCTGCTCCTCGAGGCGGTCGAAGCGCTCACCGGTGCCCGGGAAGGGGATCGCGAACGCCCGGTGCTCGCTGTCGAACCATCCGGCGCCCAGGCCGAGCTCGACCCGTCCGCCGCTCATGGCGTCGACGGTCGCAACGCTGACGGCGAGGGGACCGGGCAGCCGGAAGGTGGCCGAGGTGACCAGCGTGCCGAGGCGGATGGTGGATGTGTCACGGGCCAGCCCGGCCAGGGTGATCCACGCATCGGTGGACCCGGGGCCTGGCTCGCCACCCATGTGCAGGTAGTGGTCGGACCGGAAGAAGGCACCGAACCCGAGCTGCTCGGCCCGGAGGGCCACGGCGAGGAGCTGGTCGTAGGTGGCGCCCTGCTGGGGCTCGGTGAAGATGCGCAGTTCCATGACCGGCGACGGTACCGATTCGGTCAGGAGGAGTGGTGGTCCGCTCGATCGGTCTGCTCGAGCCGGTCCGCTCGGTCGGCTCGCAGCAGGGCAACCAGCACCACCACGGCCACCACGAGGCCGAGCGCCAGGGCGATGGTCAGGGTGTCGCGTCGCACGAGCCACTCCGACACATCGGACGACCAGCCGGTGACCAGATCCACCGGCCCCTGCCCGGTGGCCCTGCCCTTGCGGGAGAGCTGGATCTCGTACACGCCGTACCAGGCCAGGTAGGCACCCATCAGCACCATGATCACGCCCGAGATGCGGGCCACGTAGGGCAGGACCCGGCGCACCGCGGTGACCATGCCTCGCTGGGCCAGGGCGAGGGCGACCGTGAGGACCATCAAGAGCAGGGCCATGCCGAGGGCGTAGGCCACGAACGTGGCGATCCCGGCCACGACCGAGGCTCGGGTGAAGGTGGACGCCACCACGCTGGTGAAGGGGCCGATGGTGCACGACAGCGAGGCGATGGCGTACGAGAGGCCGAACAGGAACATCGACCAGAGGCCACGATCCCGCCCGCCCTTGTTCAGGTGGGGGAGCATGAGCTGCGGTTCCCACCCGGCGATGAACGCCACGCCCAGGCCGGCCAGCACCAGGCCGATCACCACCGTCAGCCAGGGCGAGTACTCGCCGACGCGGAACGAGGTCCACGACACCAGAGCTCCGGCCACGATGAAGAGCAGCAGGAACCCTGCCGACACCACCGCCCCCACGAGCAGGGCCCGCATGAGGGCCGGAACGGTGCCCTGGTCATCAGGACGGTCGGCCCCTTCGATGCCCAGGAAGTAGCCAAGGTAGGCAGGGAGCATGGCGAAGCCGCACGGGTTGACCGTGGCGACCATGCCCGCGGTGAACGCCAGTCCGTATTGCGCGTCGATCACGGCGGGGTGGCCCCGCCCGTGCCGCTGCCCAGGTAGTCCTCGATCCATCCCTGGAGCTGGGCCTGGCTCTTGAACGCCCCGGTGTGGCTGGCCAGGATCTGGCCCTTGGGGTTCACGGCCAACGTGGTGGGCAGCGCAGCGGCACGCACGGCGTAGAAGAAGTCGCCTCGGGGATCACGCACCCAGGGGTAGGTCATGCCGGCCTTGGCCGCCATGGCCTTGGCCTTGTCGAGCTGCTGGTCCTGGGCGTCGACCCCCAGGAAGTCGATCCCGGCGTTCGTCTTGGAGGCCTGCTCCAGGAGCGGCAGCTCCTTCACGCACGGCGCACAGCTCTGGGCCCAGAGGTTGATCACCATCGGCTTCTCCGACAGCTGGGCCTTGAGCGTCGTCTTCTTGCCGTCGACGGTGAGCAGCGTGGTCTTGAGCGCCTGATCGGGATGGGGCTGCTCGGACAGGTCCAGGCCGCTCGTGGCCGTCTTCGACGTGGCGTCGTCGCCCATCAAGGCGTTGGCCACGAGTCCTGCGGCGATCGCACCGATGAGCGCGATGCACACGCAGATGGCGACGGTGCGGGCCTTCACGGTCGCGACGGTATCGGCGCGAGGACCCCTACAGCCCATCGGGACCCCGGTCGACGGGGTTCCCGATGGGCCGGTTCCTGTACCGATCAGGCCGAGCGCAGGTGCTCGGGGATCGGGACGTCGGGCAGGTGGTCCTCAGGACGGGCCACCTTCGGGGGACGGCCCCGGCGCCGCTTGGACGCCAGGATCCGGCCGTTGAGGAACAGCTGGCCGCCCCAGACGCCCCAGGGCTCGCGGCGAGCCATGGCGCCCTCGAGGCATTCGGCCATCACCGGGCACTCGGCGCACAGGCGCTTGGCGGCGGCGATGTCCTGCAGCTCTTCGGAGAAGAACAGCGCGGTGAGTCCAGCGCCTCCCGTGGCGCAGGAGGCATCGGCCCACCAGGACCGGTCTTCGATGTCGTCTTCTCGGTGGTTGTGCTCCGGTGCGGCCAGCATCGGGGTCCCCTATCTCTTCTTGGTGATGTGGTGGTTCTCGTTGGTGGATGGTGGGGTGCAGGTGGGAGGCCTGGGTGTCCTGGTCGGAAAAGGCGAAAGGCCGCCGGGAGATCCCAGCGGCCTTTCGGAGGTCTTGTTCGAACTTGGCGGGTGTGCCTAGGTCGAACCCTCCGTCAGCCGACGGGTAATGCCCTTGAAGGACGGCTTCACCTCGTAGGTGGTGGCCGTCACCGGGGACATCACGGTGGCGTGATGGTTCCCGGCGGGGGCGGCGGCGTCGGACCAGCGCGAGGCGGGCGCGACGCAACCAGCAGCCACGAGGCTCTGGTTGAGGTGCGTCAGCGTTGCCATGGAAGCGCTCCGGAGTGCGGATCGGTCGGGTTCGGGTGGCGCCCCTGCGGGGCGCCGGATGCATCGCACCACGTGGGCGACAGATTCGTCAACCGAATTAACGGATTTCTTCGTCGGCACCCGAGACGGTCGTCGCACCGGCGACGGGAACGAAGAGGTGATCGCGATAGAAGGTCAGCTCGGCGATGCTCTCGCGGATGTCGTCGAGCGCCCGGTGCGCCGTGGCCTTGCGGGGTTGCGATGCCAGCACCTCGGGGTACCAGCGCCGAGCGAGCTCCTTGATGGTGGACACGTCGACCGACCGGTAGTGGAGGTAGTCCTCGATCTCGGTCAGGTACTTGGCCAGGAACCGGCGATCGGTGCCGATGGAGTTGCCGCACAAGGGGGTGCTGCGAGCATCGGGGATGTGCTCCTTGATGAAGGCGAGCGTCTGATCGCCGGCCTCTTCCAGGCTGACGGTGGACGCCTTGATCTGCTCGAGCAGGCCGGAGGACGTGTGCATGTCCACCACGATCTTCTCCATCAGCGCCAGGGCCTCATCGGGCTGGTGGATCACCAGGTCGGGGCCCTCGGCCACCACGTTGAGCTCATCGTCGGTGATGAGCGTGGCGATCTCCACGATCACGTTCCGCTCGGGGTCGAGACCGGTCATCTCCAGGTCCATCCACACCAACATCGGGTGGACACTACCGGGACCACCGTCGGAGCGGTTCGGGCCGCCGCTACGGTCTCGCTCGTGCTGCGCGTGCCGATCCTCCGCCTGGACCCCGATCTGGCCCTGCCCAGCTACGCCCACGTGGGCGACGCCGGCGCCGATCTGGTGGCGCGAGAGGGCGTCACGCTCGCTCCGGGGGGCGGCCGCGCACTGGTCCCCACCGGTGTGGCCATCGCCCTCCCGCCGGGGACGGCGGGCTTCATCCAGCCCCGGAGCGGCCTGGCCCTGCGCCACGGCGTCACCTGCCTCAACAGCCCGGGGCTGATCGACAGCGGCTACCGAGACGAGCTACGCGTGATCCTGGTGAACCTGGACCCCGCCGAGGCGTTCACCGTCGCCCGCGGCGATCGCATCGCTCAGCTGGTGATCCAGCGGGTGGAGCAGGCCGACTTCGTGGTGTTCGACGACCGCGATGCGTTCGATGACCTGGGCGACTCCGCCCGCGGCGCCGGCGGCTTCGGTTCCACCGGTGGATTCGGCACCTCGCCGCCCGCCTGACGTTCGGCCGACGGAGAGGATCGCGCGCTGGACCACCTCATAGGTGGCTGGCGCACAACGCCTGGCCAAGCGGCAGATGCCGAGTGGTGCAGGCTCGTGGCGATCAGGTGGCGGAGTGGTCGGCGTCGGCCTTGGCGTCGGCGACGGCGTCGGCTTCGAGGAGGGCGCGGAGTTGCTCGAGGCAGCGGGTGAGCAGCCGTGACACGTGCATCTGGGAGATGTCGAGCCGCTCGGCGATCTCGGTCTGGGTCATCTCCTCGTAGAACCGCAGCCGGACCATGAGCTGCTCTCGGGGAGCGAGGTTGGCGAGGAGGCGGTCGACCACCAGCTTGTCGTCGACCTGGAACAACGTGGCGTCGACCTCCGCCGACGGATCGGTGGCATCGGAGCCCTCATCTCGGTCGACACCGGGCGCATCGAGCGATGCCGATCGGTAGGCCTGGGCCGCCTCCATGGCCTCGAGCACCTCTTCGGGCGAGGTGCGGGCCGCGGAGGCCAACTCGGCGATGGTGGGTGACCGGCCCAGCTGCTGGGTCAGATCGCTCGCCAGCCGGTTGATCCGGACGTGGAGCTCCTGGACTCGCCGGGGAACCCGGACCGCCCAGCCCTTGTCGCGGAAGTGCCGACGCAGCTCCCCCACGATGGTGGGGGTGGCGAAGCTGGAGAACTCGAGCCCCCGCTCGGGCTCGAACCGCTCGACGGCGTGGACCAGGCCCAGCGACGCCACCTGCATGAGATCGTCGAAGGGAACCCCGCGGTGGTCGAACCGGCGTGCGAGGTGAGCAGCCAACCGGAGATGCGCGGCGACCAGCTGGTCTCGGGTGGCCGGCTCGCGATCTCGGGCGTAGGCCTCGAACTGGCGGCGGAGCTCCTCCCGCTCGTCATCGGGGATCGCCACGTCAGTCGTGATGGCGCTTGGCCACCCGAACGAAGGCAGAGCCGGCATCCATGTCGAACTGGTCGACCACCGCAGCCAGGATCTGGCGGCTGAGCTCGGTGAGCTCCACCGGGTTGCCGACCGGCTGCCGGTTGGCCTCCACCACGAGCAGATCCTGGCTCAGCTGACACCGCAGCGAGAGGCGGCCCGGGCCGTCGTCAAGCAGCAGCCCGCACATCTCGCCCACCGCGATCCGCAGGTCTTCGATCTCGTCGTAGGTGAAGCCCATGCGGGAAGCCAGCCCGGTGACGGTGAGGCGCGCCACTCGGGCGTACTGCACCCGGGCCGGCAGCGTGAGGTGTATCTCCTCCGCCTCGTCGTCGTGGCTTGTTCCGTTCACGGCGATTCCGACCCTAGCGAGACGAGGCGCCGTCAGGGCGCGGGGGCGATGTCGGTGGTGACCGCGAGGTCTTGGGTGAGCCGTTGGGTCTTGCCGTTGGTGGTCATGTCGAGGACCTGGGTGCCCGTGTTCGACGCGTGGGCGGTGGCGGCCAGCGACGTGAACCCGGTGGTGCCCGCCGCCTGTCCGGTGAACCGGGCCGACACCAGGTGGGTGGTGGTCCCGGTCGGGAGGGTGGGCAGGTCCATCGCCTGGTCCTGGGCCGTCTGGGTGACGACCGACGTGTAGCCCATGGCGGTGTCCGTGAGGCTGGTGACGGTGTAGGTGGTCTCCTGGGCGATGTTCACCCCCGACGAGACCACGGTGCGGGTGGTACGCCACCGCGCCCCCACACCGACGGCCTCGGTGGGCAGGGGCACGGTGAGGTCCTGGAACTGGTCCTGCACCTTGTCGAGGTAGGTGCGCATCTCGGGAGCGACCGTGGCGGGGCTCTGGTACGAGAAGCCGGTGAGGTGACCCTGGGCGTCGAGCTGTCCCGTTCCGCCGATGCCGACGAGGGTGGCGTAGGCCTGGTTGACCGATGCCACCTGGGCGTCGGTCAGGTCGGTGTTGGCCCGCACCATCGCCGCGCTCTTGATCACGAACGAGACGTCTGCGGTCCCGTCGGTGACCGGCCCGACCGTGAAGGTGACCACTTCGCGGACGGCGGGCGAGGGGACCGTGATGGTGGTCCCGCTGGTGCGTTGGGTCACGTCGATGTCGGTCGTGAGGGCGAGGGTGGTGACCCCGGGGGTGAGCTGCAGCTGGAGCACCCGGCGGGGCGCGGCACCCGGCGCGAGCAGGTCGGTGGCCGGCGCCGGAGTGGTGGTGGAGGTCGTGCTGGTGGACGCCAGGGCGGTGGTCTGGCTGGCGTCGGACCCGTCGCCGTCGCTCCCGAACAGGCCGCAGCTGGTCAGCGCGAGGGCCGCACATGCCAGGAGGGCGCCGGCAGCGAGGGTCCTCGGATTCCGCACGGAGCGACCCTAGTGAGGGTGCGAGGTGGGGTCGGAGGCGCGGCTGCGTAGGCTCGAAAAATGGAACACGTTCTCGTCCATGTGGTCAGTCCCGATGAGGTCGAGGTGGCTGGTGGCCGAGAGGAGGACCGTCTCCTGGTGCCCGAAGGAGACCTGGCCGCGGCCACCGGGTGGGAGCTCAAGGCGCAGGGACTCTGTCGGGCCGATGCCTGCGTGCCGGTTCGTGATCGGAGCCTGCTCGGTCCCGAAGGGTGGATCGACCTGGTGGCCTTCGCCGGCGCGATCGGGCACCCGGTGGCTGTCGAGCTCGATCCCCCCACCGTGGTGATCGGCGAGACGGCCCAGGCGCGCGGCGCGGAGCTGTCCTCGCTGGACGCCCCCGATGTGGTGCTGCCCACCGTCGCCGGCGGACACGCGAGCGTGCGCGACCTGAGCGGTGCCAAGCGCCTGGTGGTCTCGTTCTCGTCGTGGTGCGGCTGCCGCTACGACCTGCCGGTCTGGCAGGAGCTCCACGAGCGCTGGGCCGACAAGGGGTTCTCGGTGATCGGCGTGGCGGTCGATGAGAACGCCGACGTCGTTCGGCCCTGGGTGGATGCGGCCGCCGCCACCTTCCCGGTGCTGGTCGACACCGATCACCGGTTCGTGGACGCCTACGGGATCCGCAACGTGCCGACCGTGGTGTGGATCGACGAGGACGACCGGATCGTGCAGCCCAACCGGGCTGCGTTCGGCGACGACGAGTTCATCGATTTCACCGGTGTCCCGGCCGGGCCGCACCTCGAAGCACTGGCTCGCTGGGTGGAACAGGACGAGAAGCCGTTCGCGGACGAGGCCGCCCTTCGCGCCTCCCAGGCCCTTCCCACCGACGACGACCAACTGGCCCGGGCCGAGTTCCGCCTGGCGTTGTCGCTGCACCGCCGAGGCGAGGAGGTCGCGGCCGAGCGCCACTTCGACGAGGCCGGTCGCTTGGCGCCGTGGGACTTCACCATCCGCCGAGGGGCCATGCCCTTGCGGGGCCAGGACCCGTTCGGCGAGCCGTTCTTCGAGCTCTACACCGAGTGGGAAGCCGTGGGGCGGCCGTACTACACCGATCCGGTGGAGCCGGCGGCCGGTGGAGGCCCTCCAGTCACCGAATGATTTGACAATGATTCTCATTATGGTGAGGATGCCACGGTGTCCTCTGCCGCCCGACGAGCCTCGCGCCGCGGGATCGGCCCGTCCGCACGGGCCGCCACGGTCGTCTTGCTCCTGAGCCTGCTGAGCGCCTGCTCGTCGCTCAGCTCCGACGGCCAGCCCGCTGCCCACGACGGGCCGTTGCGGGTGGCGACGTCGTTCTACCCGCTGCAGTGGATGGCCCAGCGGGTCGGCGGCGATCTGGTGACGGTCACGAACCTGACCAAGCCCGGCGCCGAGCCGCACGACCTGGAACTGACCCCCCGAGACGTGGCCTCGCTCAGCGATGCCGACGTGGTGGCGTACCTGTCGGGGTTCCAGCCCGCGGTGGACGACGCCCTCCGGACCACGGGAGCCACACGCTTCGACGCCGCGCCGGCGGCCGACCTGAACCTGGTCTTCACGCCCAACCTGGGCGACCCGTCCCCCGGCGAACGGCTGGAGGCCAAGGCCGACGCCACCGGACGGACCGACCCGCACTTCTGGCTCGATCCCACCCGGCTGGCCGACGTGGCCCAGGCCTTCGCCGACACCCTGGCCGAGCAGGACCCCGAACACGCCGCCCGGTATCGGGCCAACGCCACAGCGCTCACCGCCGAGCTCAACGACCTGGACCACGACATGAAGGCCGGGCTGACGGATTGTCGGAGCCGAGACCTGGTCACCAGCCACCGGGCGTTCGGGTACCTGGCCGTCCGGTACGGCCTACGTCAGGTGGGAATCAGCGGTCTCAGCCCGGAAGAGGAGCCGTCGGCTCGTTCGCTCGCCCGAGTGAGCGACTTCGTCCGGGCGAACCACGTGGCCACGATCTACTCCGAGGCGCTGGTGAGCCCGGCGGTGGCCAAGACCGTGGCCCGTGAATCGGGTGCCATCACCAAGGTCCTGGATCCACTCGAGGGCATGGGACCGAGATCCAAGGGTTCCGACTACCTCGAGGTGATGCGCTCCAACCTGGCGACCCTGCGAGCCGGTCAGGACTGCTCGTGAGCGAGCACGTGGCGTCGGGACCCATCGTGGAGTTCCGGCGTGCCGACATCGGCTACGACGGCCAGGCCGTGGTGCAGGGCCTCGACCTGCGGATCGATGCCGGCGAGGTGGTGGGCCTGCTCGGGCCGAACGGGTCGGGCAAGTCGACGCTGATCCGCGGCCTCCTCGGCCTCACGCCGCTGCTGGGCGGATCGCTCCAGCTGTTCGGCGTGGACCGCCCACGGTTCCGGGAGTGGTGGCGCGTGGGGTACGTGCCGCAGCGGCACACGGTGTCGGGCGGCGTCCCGTCGACCGTTCGCGAGGTGGTGGCATCGGGGCGCCTCACCCGCCTGCGGCCCTTCCGCCCGATGCGCGCCCAGGACCATCGGGCGGTAGCCGACGCGATCGACGCGGTCGGGCTGACCGGGCACGGCGGTCGGGCGATCGCCACGCTGTCGGGTGGCCAGCAGCGCCGGGCGCTGATCGCTCGGGCCCTGGCGTCGGACCCTGAGCTGCTGGTGCTCGACGAGCCCACCGCCGGTGTTGACGCCGCCAACCAGCACGCCCTGGCCGAGACCCTGGGTGCCCTCAAGGAGCGCAGCACCACCATCTTGTTGATCACCCACGAGCTGGGGCCGGCGGCGCCGATCATCACCCGCACCCTCGCCCTGCGGGACGGGCGCATCGTGCACGACGGCTCGGCCGAGGACGCACCCGACGAGCACGACGACCACTGGCACCACGCCCACGGCGAACCGCCTGAGCGGGGCCCCGACCTCGGGCTCACCGGGCTCGCGCCGTGACCGCGCTCCACCCGGTGCTGGCGCTCGACGTCGTCCACTACGCGTTCATGCGACGCGCCCTGGTGGCCGCGGTGCTCATCGGGCTGGCCGCGCCGTCGGTCGGGATCTTCCTGGTGCAGCGTCGCCTGGCGCTCATCGGCGACGGCCTGGGCCACGTCGCCCTGGCCGGCGTGGCGGTGGGCGTGCTCACGTCGACCGCGCCGGTGTTCACCGCCCTCATCGCCGCGGTGGCCGGCGCGGTGGCGATCGAGCTCATCCGGGTGAGGGGTCGGACCAGCGGCGACGTGGCCCTGGCCGTGCTCTTCTATGGGGGCATCGCCGGTGGTGTGGTGATCATCTCGCAGGCTCCGGGCGGGACGCCGGCCAACCTCAACGCCTACCTGTTCGGGGCCATCACCACCACGACCGTCGGCGACCTTGCGGTGTTCGCCGTCCTGACCGCGGTGGTGCTCCTGGTGACGCACGGGCTCGGGCGGTACCTGTTCGCGGTGAGCAACGACGAGGAGTACGCCCTGGCCTCGGGCCTGCCGGTGCTCTGGCTCAACCTGGCCCTGGCGATCGTCACCGCCGTCACCGTGGTTGTCGCTATGCGGGTGGTCGGGCTGCTGTTGATCAGCGCCCTGATGATCATCCCGGTGGCCACCGCGCAGCTCGTCACCCGCAGCTTCCGGGCGACGGTGCTGGTGGCCACCGTGATCGGGATCGTGGTGTCGCTGGCCGGAGTGGGGACCTCGTTCTACGCCGACACGCCGTCGGGCGGGACCATCGTGCTGTTCGCCATCGGGCTGTTCGTGGTGGTCGCCATGGGTGTGGCCATCCGGGGTCGCCTGGCTGGTCGTTGACCGTCAGGCCGGCAGCTGGCCGTTGACCGACGGCGCGGTGGTGCTCGACGACGGCGACGGGGTGGGCGGCGAGGCCGACGTGGTGCCCGGCGCGAAGGTGGCCGGCGGTTGGCCGGGCTGGCCGGCGCCACCAGAGCCACCGCTGCCGCCTGTACCGCCCGCCCCTCCTCCGCTCGGTGAGCCGCCCGGCCTGCCCATGGCACCGTCGGCCCCCGCCTCGCCGTCGGCACCGCGCCCGCCGTCGCCGGGCGCGGTGGTGGGTGATGCCGGATCGGTCGCCGCGGTGTCCCGCGGGGCCAGGCCGACCACGATCAGCGCCCGGCTCCCGCCGATGGCGTGGTCGTCGGACACCGCGAGCAAGGTGCCTTGGGCGGCGGGGTCGCCCGCAATGGCGTCTTGGCTGTTGAGCGTGTCCTGGTCGCCGAGGTACGGCGCGTGGGCGAACACCCGCTTGCTCAGATCGTCGTCGAAGAAGAACTGGGTGGTGAGGGTGCGGCCATCGGCGGTGGTGATCCGGGCGTGGATGTGGACCGCCCGGCCCTTGTACCAGCCCGGGTAGAGGGTGTGGATCTCCACGATCCCTTGGCCGTTGGTGGTCTGAGCACCGCGCAAGAAGGTGGTGCCCGGGCCAGCGTCGTCCTTGGTGGCTCCATCGACGTAGAACGAGTAGTCGCCGTCGACGTCGCACTGCCACACGCTCACCAGTGCATCGGCCAGGGGAGCGCAGGCTTCATCCACCACCTGCACGCCGAGTCGCAGCCGATGGCCGGGATGCTGCTCGGTGATGTCGCGACGCTCCCAGACCTGCGGCGACGGGAAGGGCCCGGCCGTCTTCTGCGGGAGCACCCTGCACGTGCCGAGCGGGGCGAAGTCCCTGGCCGTGAAGACCGTGGTGGGCGGGGTGCCGGAGTTGAGCGCGCCCTGCGTCGGCGGAGCCGTGGTGGAGCTGGCGGGACGCGTGCTGCTGGGGGACGGCTCGGAGGCGGTGGTGTTGGCGGCCTCGTCGCTGCCGCTACCGCTGCAGGCGGTGACCACCCAGGCCAGGGCGGCGGCGCCCCCGGCCTCGAGCACGCGCCGACGGGAGAACGAGGCGGGACCGTTCGACACCCTCCCTTGGCCAGCCATGGTCCCCATGAAACACCCTGGGGGATCAGCCCGCGGCGAGGGCGGTCGCCACGGCCGGGGCGACCATGGGCCATGGGCGTTCGCGCTCCACCGACAAGGCGACGTCGAACAACAAGGCGTCCTCGTGGTGGCGGCCGAGCACCTGCATGCCCACCGGAAGTCCGCCGACCGTGCCGGCCGGGATGGACACCGCCGGGTTGCCGTAGATGTTGGAGATGATCGTGAGCGCTCCCATGTTGACCATCTCGGGGAAGCGAGCACTTGCCGCACCCAACAGGTTGGCCGGCAGCTTGGGGGCGACCGAGCTGGCCAGTCGGGTGCCGAAAAGCGCGCCTCGCAGCGCGTAGCGGGCGATGGGGTTGCCCTTGACCCAATCGATGAGGTCGTCGTCGCTGTTGCTGGTGGTGGCCTCGGCGGCGAACGCCGGGCCGGGGTTGGTGGCGGCCACGATGAAGTCGACCTCGTCGAAGGCGGCGGCCACGGCCTCGTTGGCCTGGATGCGGAGCTTCTCGGCGTCGGCCGCGGTCTGCAGGTTGTAGAGCGACTGGGCCAGGTAGAGGCCGATGGCGACCTCATCGGTGAGGTCCTTGGCGCAGTGCGGCCACTTGCCCTCGAGCTCGGCCAGGAGGGTGGCCAGGTTGCCCATCATCCACTGGGCGGCCAGGTTCGGTGGCTTGATCTCCAGGTCGACCTGGATCATCCCGTTGTCGGCGATGAGTTGGTCGGCTTCGGCTCGGAGCCGGTCTTCCACACCGGGTTCCAAGGTGACCCCGCCGAGGTTCGGGACGACGGCGATCTTGCGACCCTCGAGGTCGTGGGTGCCGAGGTTGCGCTCCCAGTTGCCGTCCGATGGGAGGGTGGAGGGGTCGTACCCGTCGTAGCCGGCGCACACGTCGTAGAAGCGGGCGGCGTCGCGGACGGACCGAGCGAGGTTGCCCTCCAGCACGGTGTTGGGCCGCATGTAGGCGCCGGGGCCGCGGCTGATCCGCCCGAACGTGCCCTTCATGCCCAGCAGGCCGGTGTACCCGGCGGGAATGCGGATGGACCCGCCGCCGTCGCCGCCCGTGGCGAGGCTCAGCAGGCCGCCCGATACCGCTGCGGCGGATCCGCCCGACGAGCCGCCGACGGTGCGGCCGTGCTTCCAGGGGTTGTGGGTGACGCCGTTGAGCCGGGTGATGCTCACGTTCAGACCGCCGAACTCGCTGGCGGTGGTGAGCCCCACGGGCACCACGCCGCCCTGTTGGAAGAGGCGATCCACCATGTGGCAGTTGTGGGTGGCGATGCGGTCCTTGAACACCAGCGAACCGCCGGTCTCGGGCCAGCCCTCGACCTCCTCGAGCTCCTTCACCCCGGTGGGCACGCCACCGAACGGGAGGCTCAGATCGGCCTTGGCCGCTGCGGCGCGGGCCCGCTCGGAGTCGACGTGCGAGAAGCAGTTGAGGTCAGACTTCTCGATGGCCGCCAGGGTGGCTTCGACCTCCTCCACGGGAGAGCGGTCACCGGCGCGGAACGCGTCGACCAGGGAGCATGCATCGTCTTGCCACGGAGCGTCGGTCACGTCGACCAGTCTGGCCGCTCCCCATGTGCCCGGGTAACTTGACCGGCGAGTCAAGAACTGTCGCCAGGGGGCCCAGATGACCGTGACCGATCCCACCGATGCCACCGAGGTCGACCCGGTGCTCGACGAGCTCACCGCCTGGTTGGAGGACAACTGGGACGCCGACCTCACCGTCGCCGGGTGGTGGGAGCGACTCGGCCTGTCCGGCTGGGCCGCGCCCACCCTCCCCGAGAACGCCTACGGCAAGAGCCTGGCCCGCAGCGTGGCGGTGAAGGTGCAGACCGAGATCGCCGAGTTCGGCGCCCTGGGAGCGCCCAGCGGCTTGGGGCTGCTGCTCGCCGCGCCCACCATCGCCGACCACGGCACCCAGGAGCAGATCGACACCTACGTCCGCGACATCGTCACCGGGCAGCGGTCCTGGTGCCAGCTCTTCAGCGAGCCGGGCGCGGGCTCCGACCTGGCCGGGCTCACCTGTCGGGCCGTGAAGGACGGCGACGAGTGGATCGTCGACGGGCAGAAGGTCTGGACCTCGCTCGGGCAGGTGGCCGATCTCGGCATGCTCATCGCCCGCACCGCGCCCGACCAGCCCAAGCACCAGGGCATCACCTACTTCGCCCTGGACATGCACCAGCCCGGGGTGGAGGTGCGGCCCCTTCGGGAGATGACCGGCCACGCCATGTTCAACGAGACCTTCCTCACCGAGGCGCGCGTCCCCGACTCGGCCATCATCGGCGAGCGCAACGGCGGGTGGGCCGTCACCAACTCCACGCTCGGCCACGAGCGGGCCGGCCTCGGCGCTGGGGGCGGCGGTGCTGGCATGGGGGCCACGCCCGGCACCATCGCCGGACACCTGAGCCGCCGTGCGGGCGACTTCGTGTCGGGCAAGCGGGCCAAGCGCGCTGCCGGCGGGCCTCGTCGGTCGGCTGGCCAGGCCGCCGAGCTGCTCATCGGGCTGGCCCGGGGCAACGGCTCGATCAAGGATCCGGTGGTGCGCCAGGGCCTGGCCAAGCTGCACACGTTGGGCGAGATCGGTCGCTACAACGCCGAGCGGCTCAAGGCCACCCGGAGCGCGGGGAGCGATATCCCTGGCATGGCCAACATCTCCAAGCTGGGCATGAGCCAGATCGTCGGCCTCCAGCGCGACCTCGGGCTGGCGATCGTCGGTCCGCAGGGGATGCTCCACGCCTACGAACCCGCGGCCCAGAAGGTGCTCGACGAAGCCACCGGTAACCCGTTCCTGGCCGCGGTCACCATCACGGCGCTGTATGCGTCGGCGCCGCCCATCTACGGGGGCACCGACCAGATCCAGCGCAACATCATCGGCGAGCGGGTGCTGGGCCTCCCCAAGGAGCCCGGCAACGACAAGGTCGTCCCCTTCTCCGAGCTGCCCAAGAACGGCTGACCCGCTTCCGCACGCGCCGAGAGGCCAAAAAGCGCGTTCTCCCGCCGCACATTCGCGGGGTGGGGTTCTGCGGGCAGGTTCGGGTAGGGGTCAGTCGCCTTCGGACTGGTGCTCGATGTCGAGCAGGTTGCCTTCGGTGAAGAGGTAGGTGCGGAGGTGCTCGTCGAGCTTGGGGTCTCGGCGGCGCAGCCACTCCAGGGTCATGGCGGCGTGCTCCTTCTCCTCGTCGCGGTTGTGGGCGAGGATCTCGGCCAGCTCCGGGTCGTTGGTGGCCTTCACCCGCTGGTCGTACCAGTCGACCGCCTCGAGCTCTTCCATGATCGAGCGGATGGCGCGGTGGCGATCCATGGTGTCGTCGTCCAGGAGCTCCAGCGGCTCGTGGTATCCCTCGCTCGTCATCGGTGTTCCTTCGTGGGGGGTAGGTGGGAAGGACCCTCATCCTGCCCCACCGGTAGGGTCGCTGACCATGGGGAGGACCACCGCCGGTGAGCTGGCCGAACGGCTGACCCGGTGGGTGGTGGACACGCTCGAGGTCCACCAGGACGCCGCGCGCGGCCACCTCCCGGGCTGGCAGATCCCTCGCACCTACGCCGGGCACCAGGTGGGAGCCGACGTGCGGGCCGACGTGTGCTTCACGCTCCACCACCTGGCCGCCGCCGGCGTCACCGAGGTGGCAGGCGAGCGGATCGACGAGGTGCTGTGCCGACTGCTGGCCGAGGTCGACGGACGGTCGACCCACACCTTCTTCTCGTATCGGATCGCCGAGACCCTGCTGCGCCACGGGCCCTTCGAGGGCAACCCGCTGTTGGCCCAGATGACCGACGGGCAGCGGGCCGAGGTGGCCCTCGCCGTGGACAGCTCGGACTGGCTGGAGCTGCTCGACGCCGGGGTGCTGCCTCGCAACTACGCCGGTGTGCTGGCTCGCTGCGAGCTGGCCCGGGTGCATCTCGGTCTGGTCACCGACACCACCCGGCTCGACGAGCTGGTGGGTCGCGTGGGCAAGGTGCTGGGCGGCAACCCCCGCCGGGCGCTGGACGACTCCAACGACCGGATCGGGCGCTACGACATCTACACCGCCGACGTCTGGCTGTTCACCGAGCCCCTGGCCGACCGGGTCGGGTCGGTGTGGGGCGACGGGCTGGGCAAGGCGCTCGACCTGGTGCTGGCCGTCGGGGCCCGAGACGGGTCGGCCATCGCCTGGGGACGATCCACCGGCGACCTGGCCGCGGCGCTGACGATCGAGCTGGCCGCCCTGGCCCTGTCCGAGGGACGAGCTGGCGGGCAGGAGTCGGTGTGGCTGCGGAGGGCCGACGACGCCGCTCGCACGCTCATGGCCGGGTTCGCGGCCGACGGGGTGACCACGTCGCACGTGCGGCGGGGCCAGGACGCCTACCGCGGTCCGGAGCGTCGGCTGCAGCTCACCTTCGACCTCCTGGGCAAGGCGGCGTGGGCGGCCGGGGCGCTGGCCACGGTGGAGCCCGATCTCGAGACCGCGTCCGTTCGTGACGCCTACCCCGACGGCGACCGGTGGATCCCGTTCGAGGACGGCCGGCCCGCAGGGGTGTGGGCCCATCGGAGCCCCGGCGCCGACTTCGTGGTCCCGTTCGTGGGCACCACGCGCAGCCACTACCTCCCCGCCTTGCACCACCCCGGCACGTGGGAGGTGCCGGTGGATCGGGACCTGCCCACCTGGACGCCGCTGGTGGTCCACGGGCTCAAGCGCTACACCGCGGGCGGGTTGCCGGCATCGGTTGAGCACGTCGACGGCCGGGTGACGGCGCGGTGGGATTCTCTGCCGGTGTCGGGTCGTGGCCTCGACGGCGACGACCCCGGACCCGATCTCAACGGCACCAGGACCGTCGACATCTCGGTGGAGGGTCGCACGATCGTGGTGAGCGATCACCTCACCTTCGAGCGGCCACCGCTGGCCGTGAGCGTGGCCATCCCGGAGGTGGCCGAGCGACCCCTGGACGTGGCCTGGACCTCGGACGCGCCGCACCTCGACACCATCGCCCCGGTGGCCGGGCTCAGCGAGTGGCGCAGCTCGTGGTCCGAGATCCAGTCCGTGCACCAGATCGACCTCGCCCCGTCCACCGACGTGTCGTTCGGGGTTCGGGTCACGCCCAAGCTGCGGGTGGGCACCACCGAGCTCGACCATCACTACAACCGGTCGCTCTACGGGCCCATGGCCGACCGGCTGGTGTGTCGACGCACGCCCATCGGCTGGGCCGCGGCGCCCGACCCGCTCGGCCTGGCCCTGCGCTCGCTCGACCTGTTGCACATGCACTGGCCCGAGTGGGTGGCGTTCGACGACCTCGACGCCCACCGCCGCATCATCGATCACCTGCACCACGAGGGCCTGCCCGTGGTGTGGACCGCCCACAACCTCACGCCCCACGAGAAGCGGGCCGAGGCCTACGACCCGATCTACCAGGCCTGGGCCGAGGCAGCCGACAGCGTGATCCACCACTCGGCATGGGGCGAGCAGCTGATGCGGTCTCGGTATGGGTTTCGGGCCGACTGCCGCCACGAGGTCATCCCGCATGGGCACTTCGGGCGGATGTGGGAGCGGGCCGGCCTGCCCGAGCGAGCCGAGGCCGAGCGGCGACTCGGCCTGTCGCCCGCCGGGCTGCGCATCGGGATCGTGGGCGCACCGCGAGCCGAGAAGCGGGTGCAGGAGGTGCTCGACGCGGTGGCAGCGTGCGGGCGCGCCGACGTGGAGCTGGTGTGCTGGTCCCTCGGTCCCGACGACGTGGTCCCCGCCGACGATCGGATCGCCATCGCCGAGCCCTACGCCATGGTCGACCGTCCGGTGTACGCCACCCGACTGGCGGCGTGCGACGTGCTGGCCCTGGTGTTCGACGCCGATGGCGAGATGCTGGCCACCGGCGCAGCGGCCGACGCCATCGGCCTCGGTCTGCCGGCCCTGCGCTCGGACTGGGGCTACCTGGTGGAGCAGCTGGGCGACGCCGGCATCCCCGTCGGGCAGACCGTCGACTCCATCGCCTCCCGACTCGACGCCCTCACGCCCGAGGTGCTCGCCACCGCCCGGGCCGCCGCGGCCCAGCGCAACGTCGACCTGGACTGGGGTCCGCTGGCCGCGCGCACCGCCGACCTGTTCGAGCGCACCGTCCTCCGCCAGCCCTGATCCAGGTCGGCGTGGTGCAAGACCGAGCGGCTACCCCTCTCTACTGACATGGGGACCAAGGCGGCGCATCGACACGGGCCGGGGGCCGTGTTCGACGACTTCGTCCGAGCCACCGAGCCACGCCTGCGTCGCGCTCTGGTGGCAGCGTTCGGCCCGGAGGCCGGTCGAGAGGCCACGGTCGATGCCCTGGCGTGGGCCTGGAGGCACTGGGATCGGGTGGAGGGCCTCGACAGCCCGGTGGGGTACCTCTACCGGGTGGGGCGGACCAAGGCCCGAGATGCCCGGCCCCGTCCCGTGGACCGTGTTCCCGTTCCCGTCGACATCGTCCCCGACGGACTCGTCCACCACGACCCGCCGGTGACCGAACCCGGACTGGGCCCGGCCCTGCTCGTGTTGACGGAGCACCAGCGGGTGGCGGTGGTGCTGTGCCACGGGTTCCAGTGGACCCACCGAGAGGTTGGCGAGCTGATGGAGCTGTCGCCCTCCACCGTGCAGAACCACGTCGAGCGCGGGTTGGCCAACCTGCGTCGCAGCCTGGAAGGAGCCCACGATGGCTGACCTCGACGATCAGATCCGCGCCTGGGCCGACGCCGCGCCGCCCATCTCGGCCGATGAGGTTCGCCGCGCCGCGGGCGATGACGCCCGGGGTGCGCCCGGGCTTGGTCGCCGTCGGTCGTTGTTGGCCGCGGCCGCGGTGGTCCTGGTCGTCGCGGCCGTGGCGGCGCTGGTGGCCGTCCGTGGTGGCGACGGATCGGATCGGGTTCGCACCGACCGCATCGATGGGGTCAACACCTCGTCGACGTCTCCGTCCACGACCGAGGGGACCGGCCGCACCACGGTGCCCGAGCGCGTCGGAGACGACGCCTTCCCGCCCTGGTTCGTCGCGCACCTCCCGTCGCACCAGCTCGCCGTGGTCGACTCCGTCTCCGGGAGGCGGATCCGGACCCTGGCATCCTTCGACGATCCGAACGACGGCACGACCGGCCAGCCGACGGCATCGGGCTCCTACCTCGGCCATCTCGCCCTGTCGCCTGACCGGAAGACCGTGTTCTTCGACACCTGTTGCGAGCCGGCGGTGGGCGAGGTGTTCCGGGTGGCGGTGACCGGCGGGAAGCCCCATCTGGTGACCACCGGCAGCGACCCGGCCGTGAGCCCGGACGGTTCCAAGCTCGCCGTCCTCGAAGGCCAGGCGCTGAAGGTCATCGATCTCGCCACCGGCAAGGAGACCCGGTACCCGCTGGCCGACAACGCGCCGGCCGTCGCCCTGGCCAACCCGGCGTGGTCACCGGATGGCTCCATGCTGGCCCTGGAGCGATACGACGACTCGCTGCAGGACGGCCGCGTGGTGCTGGTCACCTTCGATGGCGCCGAGGACGACCTCAACGCCGCGTCCACCGTTGCCTCCACGGACACTGATGGCACCCCGCGGTTCCCTGCGTTCGACGCCGACGGCCGCATCCAACTGATCCGCGAACACCTCGGGGCCGACGGTGGTACGCAGCCGGTCGGATCGGCTCGCCTCGAGGTGTACGACCCGTACCAGGACGCCCCGGTGCGGACCGAGGTCGTGCCGGCGGCCCTGGCCCAGCGGATCGATGCCACCGGCCGAGCGAGGCTGGTGGTGCGCGCCGACGGAACGGTGGAGCTGTCGCCGACGACCGCCGGGTCGCCGATGTCGTCGCAGGTGCTGCCCGCGCTCCGGCTGGTGGATGCGGCGTGGTGACGGTCTCCCGTCAGCCGACCACCTCTTCGGCCGGGCCGGAGAACTGGGCGTTGTAGAGGGTGAAGTAGGCGCCGCCCTGGGCCAGCAGCTCGTCGTGGTTGCCCTGCTCCACGATCTGGCCGGCATCCATCACCAAGATGGTGTCGGCGTCGCGGATGGTGGACAGGCGGTGGGCGATCACGAAGCTGGTGCGCTGCTTGCGGAGGGCGGCCATGGCGTGCTGGATGAGCACCTCGGTGCGGGTGTCGACCGAGCTGGTGGCCTCGTCGAGGATCAGGATCGACGGGTTGGCCAGGAAGGCGCGGGCGATGGTGAGGAGCTGCTTCTCGCCGGCGCTGATGCTGCCGCCCTCGTCGTCGACCACGGTGTCGTAGCCCTCGGGGAGGGAGTGCACGAAGCGGTCGACGTAGGTGGCCTTGGCTGCGGCCTGGATCTGCTCCTCGGTGGCTTCCAGGTTGCCGTAGGCGATGTTCTCGCGGATCGTGCCGCCGAAGAGCCAGGTGTCCTGGAGGACCATGCCGACGTTGGCCCGCAGCTCGCGGCGGGGGAGCTCGGCGGTGTTGATGCCGTCCAGGCGGATCTGGCCCGAGTCGATCTCGTAGAAGCGCATGATCAGGTTGACCAGCGTGGTCTTGCCCGCACCGGTGGGCCCGACGATGGCGACGGTCTGACCTGGCTCGGCGGTGAGCGAGAGGTCGGTGATCAGCGGGTTCTCGGCGTCGTAGGAGAACGACACGTGGTCGAACTCGACCTTGCCGAGGCGGGGGAGCTGGGTCTCGGTGTCGGGCGGCTCGATCGACTCCTCCTCGGCATCGAGGAGCTCGAACACCCGCTCGGCCGAGGCGATGCCCGACTGCATGACGTTGGCCATGGATGCCAGCTGGGTGAGGGGCTGGGTGAACTGGCGGGAGTATTGGATGAAGGCCTGGACGTCGCCGATGGTCATGGACCCCGACGCCACCCGCAGGCCGCCGATCACCGCGATGGCCACGAAGTTGAGGTTGCCGAGGAACATCATCGCCGGCTGGATCGTGCCGGCGATGAACTGGGCGCCGAAGCTGGCCTCGTAGAGCTCCTCGTTCTTGGCGTCGAAGCGCTCCTCGACGTCCTCGGTGCGGCCGAACACCTTGACCAGGGCGTGGCCGGTGAAGGCCTCCTCCACCTGGGCGTTGAGGATGCCGGTGTGGGTCCACTGGGCGATGAAGCGACCGCGCGACCGCTTGGCGATGGTCTTGGTGATGAGCAGCGACGCTGGGATGGTGAAGATGGCGATCAGGGCCAGCACCGGCGAGATGGTGATCATCATGATCAGCACGCCGACCACGGTGAGCACCGAGGTGAGCAGCTGGCTGAGCGTCTGCTGGAGGCTCTGGGCGATGTTGTCGATGTCGTTGGTGACGCGGCTCAGCAGGTCGCCGCGAGGGGTGCGGTCGACGTAGCCCAGCGGCAGCCGGTTGAGCTTGTCCTCGACGTCGGCCCGCAGGCGGAACATGGTGCGCTGCACCACGCCGGCCAGCACGTAGGACTGGAGCCACGAGAGGGTGGCCGACACCACGTACACGGCCAGGGCGATGAACAGCACGTGGTGCAGGCGCTTGGTGTCGATCCCGCCCGGCGCGAACAACCCGTGCACGATGACGTCGGTGGCCCGGCCGAGGATCTTGGGGCCGATGACCGACAGCGAGACGCTGACCACGGCCAGGACCAGCACGGCCACGGCGAACACGCCGTCGGGAGCCATGCGGCGAGCCAGGCGCTTGGCCGACTTGCCGAAGTTCTCCGACTTCTCAGCTGGCATGCCGGCGGTGGCGAACCGGCCGGCGATGGTGCTGCGGGCTGCGGCCTGCGGCGAGAGAGCGGGTGCGTTCTTGTCGGTCATGCCACCGCCTCCTCTGCGTGCTGCGAGGCGACGATCTCGATGTAGGTCGGACAGTGCTCCAACAGGTCCTCGTGGGTGCCCAACCCGACGGCCTTGCCGTCTTCGAGCACCAGGATCTGGTGGGCGGTGGAGATGGTGGACACCCGCTGGGCGACGATCACCGTGACCACGTCACGGGTGTGCGGCGCCAGGGCGGCTCGCAGCCGTGCGTCGGTGGCCAGGTCCAGCGCCGAGAACGAGTCGTCGAAGAGGAAGATGCCGGGCTTGCGCACCAGGGCCCGGGCGATGGCGAGGCGCTGGCGCTGGCCGCCGGACACGTTGGCCCCGCCCTGGGTGATCGGGGAGTCCAGGCCCTCGGGCATGGCCCGCACGAAGTCGGTGGCCTGGGCGATCTCCAGGGCCTCCCACAGGTCGTCGTCGGTGGCCTCGGGGTCGGCGTAGCGCAGGTTGGACGCCACCGTGCCCGAGAACAGGTAGGGCTTCTGGGGGACCAGGCCGATGCGGCCCCAGAGGACCTCGGGATCGAGCTCTCGCACGTCGACGCCGTCGACCAGGACCGATCCGGCGGTGACGTCGAACAGGCGGGGGATGACACCGAGCAGGGTGGTCTTGCCCGAGCCGGTGCTGCCGATGACCGCGAGGGTCTGGCCCGGCTCGACGGTGAACGACACGTCGTCGAGCACGGGAGCAGCGGCGCCTGGGTAGTGGAAGCCCACGTGGCGGAGTTCGAGGCCGCGGCCGGTGGGCGCCACCACGGTGTCGGGGGCCACCACGGTGGACGGCGTGTCGAGCACCTCCTTGATGCGCTCGGCGCAGACCGCAGCGCGGGGGATCATGATGGCCATGAACGTGGCCATCATCACCGCCATGATGATCTGCGTGAGGTAGGTGAGGAAGGCGATGAGCGAGCCGATCTGCATGTCGCCCGATGCGATGCGATCGGCACCCATCCAGATGGCGGCCACGCTGGACACGTTGAGCACCACCATCACGATGGGGAACATCAGCGCCATGAGGTGGCCGGCCCGCAGCGATGCCGCGGTGAGCTCGGTGTTCACGTCCTCGAAGCGCTTGGCCTCCTCGGGCTCCCGGATGAACGCCCGCACCACCCGGATGCCGGTGATCTGCTCGCGCAGCACCCGGTTGACCACGTCGATGCGGTCCTGGATGGTGCGGAACTGCGGGACCATCCGGTACACCACGAACCCGATCGGGATCACCAGCGCCGGGATCACGAAGATCAGCAGGCCGGACAGGGCGATGTCTTGGCGCAGGGCCATGGTGACGCCGCCGACGGCCATGATCGGTGCCGCCACCAGGAGCGTGCACGACATGAGCACGAGCATCTGCACCTGCTGCACGTCGTTGGTGATGCGGGTGATCAGCGACGGGGAGCCGAAGTGGTTGACCTCTTGGGCCGAGAACGAGGTGACCCGGTGGAACAGACCGCTGCGCACGTCTCGCCCGAAGCCCATGGCCAGGCGGGCGCTGTAATACACGGCCCACACGGCGAAGACCACCTGCAGGAAGGTGATGGCCAACATGAGGGCGCCGTGGGTCCAGATGTAGTGCGTGTTGCCCTTGAGGATGCCGTTGTCGATGATCTCGGCGTTGATCGTGGGCAGGAACAGCGTGCACATGGTCTGCACGAACTGCAGGGCGATGACCGCAGCGATCGGCTTGCGGTAGCGGCCGAGGTGGCTGCGGAGGAGCGGGATGAGCACGGGCGGAAACTCGGTTCTTCTTCTGCGGGTGGCGACCCGCCGGCGTGGCCCGTCGAGAGTACCGGCCGAATCGGAAACGATCGTAGTCGGATCAACCGCGTTTTCGTCAGGCAGCCTGACGGCCGATGCCGTACGTTCCGGCCATGGAGCGCCACCTCGCCACCATCTGGGAATCGGTGGCCGACGAGCTCGGCGATCTGGTGGCGCTGGTGCAGGGCGACACCCGTCGGTCGTGGTCATCGTTCGACGATCGGTCTTCTCGCCTGGCTGCAGCGTTCCTCGCCGCCGGGATCGAGCCCGGCGCCAAGGTGGCCCACTACCTGTACAACTCGCCCGAGTACCTCGAGACCACGTTCGCCGCCCTCAAGGTCCGGGCCACGCCGGTGAACGTCAACTACCGGTACCTCGACGACGAGCTGCTCTACCTGCTGGAGAACTCCGAGGCCCAGGTCCTGGTGTTCCACACCAGCCTCGGCGACCGCGTGGCCCGGGTGCTCGGTCGCGCCGGCGGCCTGCGGCTCGTGGTGGCGGTGGACGACGGTGGGTCGATGGTGGGTGGTGCCCGGCCGGCGGGCGTGGTGGCCTACGAGGACCTGCTGGCGTCACACGACCCCGCGGCGCGCATCGATCGGAGCCCCGACGACATCACCATGACCTACACCGGCGGCACCACCGGGATGCCGAAGGGGGTGATGTCGCGCATCGGGGCATCGGTGGACACCATCTTGGCCACCACGCCGCCGCTGCTTGGTCGTCCGGCGATCCACGACCCGGCCGATGCCGCAATCCTGGCCCGGACCCTGGCCGAGGCCGGCGACCGGCTGGTGGGCCTCCCGGCCTGCCCGCTCATGCACGCCACCGGCATGGGCATCGGCGCTCTCCCGCCCCTGACCCTGGGTGGGACCGTGGCGCTGCTGGCCAACCGCGGCCTCGATGCCGACGAGGTCTGGGGTCTGGTGGAGGCAGAGGGAGCGGTCGGCCTCACCGTGGTGGGCGACGCCTTCGCCCGACCGTTGCTGCGGTCCCTCGCCGAGGGCCGGACCCGTGAGGTGGGATCGCTGCGGGCCATCTTGTCGTCGGGCGCCATGTTCTCGGCCGAGGTGAAGCACGGGCTGCTCGATCGGCTGGCGCCTGGCACCCTGATCATCGACTTCATGGCCTCCACCGAAGGCACCATGGGCATGTCGATCGCCTCCCGCGACCGTCCCGCTCCCACCGGGCACTTCCACCCGGGCGCCGGGGTGAAGGTGTTCGACGAGCACGACGCCGAGATCGCACCGGGCTCCGACATCGGGGGGTTGGTGGCCGTGCCCAACGCCGGTCCGATCGGCTACTTCAAGGACCAGGCCAAGACCGACCGCACCTTCCGCGAGATCGACGGCATTCGGTACGCGTTCCCGGGGGACTGGGCCACTGTCGGCGCCGACGGTTCGCTGACCCTGCTGGGCCGCGGCTCGCAGTGCATCAACACGGGCGGGGAGAAGGTGTTCCCCGAGGAGGTCGAGGAGGCGCTCAAGAGGCTGCCGTCGGTGGAGGACGCTCTGGTGTTCGGGGTGGCCGACGAGCGCTTCGGCCAGCGCGTGGTGGCGGTGGCGTCGGCGGCGCCCGGAGCGCCCCGGCCCGACCCCGACGACATGATCGGGTCGCTGCGCGAGGTGCTGTCGTCGTTCAAGGTGCCGCGCACGATCCTGGTGGTCGACGAGGTGCCGCGGGCCCCCAACGGCAAGGCCGACTACCCCTCGGCCCGGAACCTGTTCGAGCTCCCGCTTCAGGACTCGTCGGCGTCGGCGGAGCGGGCGCCGGGGTCGGGTCCGGGCTCGAATCGGTAGCCCATGCCCGGCTCGGTGAGCAGGTGCCGGGGCTGGCTGGGGTCGTCCTCGAGCTTGCGCCGCAGCTGGGCCAGGTAGACGCGGAGGTAGTTGGTCTCGGTCTCGTACTGCGGGCCCCACACGGCCTGGAGCAGCTGGCGCTGCGACACCAGGCGGCCGGGATGGCGGACCAGCACGTCGAGCAGGTGCCACTCGGTCGGGGTGAGGTGGATGTCCTCGCCGTGACGGGTGACCCGGCGGTCGGCCAGGTCGACGGTGAAGCTGTCGGTGACCACCACCGGGGCCTCGGGCTCACCCGGTGCAGCGCGGCGGGTGGCGGCTCGCAGCCGGGCCAGCAGCTCTCCCATGCCGAACGGCTTGGTGACGTAGTCGTCGGCCCCGGCATCGAGCGCGCCGATCTTGTCGGCCTCGGCGTCGCGCACCGAGAGCACGATGATCGGCACGTCGGTCCAGCCCCGAAGGCCCTCCACCACGCCGATCCCGTCGATGCCGGGCAGGCCGAGGTCGAGGATCACCACGTCGGGCCGGTGGGCAGCAGCCTGGGCCAGGGCAGCCTCGCCCGTGGCGGCCACGTCGACCTCGTACCCGCGCGCCGCCAGGTTGGTGCGCAGGGCGCGAAGGATCTGCGGCTCGTCGTCGACCACCAGGACGCGGGTCACGCCTGGCCACCGGGGTTGGCGGCGAGCGCCGGGGCGTCGGCTCGCGGCAGGGAGAACGCCACGGTCAGACCACCGCCGGGGGTGTCGCTCACCGTGATCTCGCCGCCCATGGCCACGACGAAGCCGTGGGCCACGGCCAGGCCGAGGCCCACGCCGGTGCCACTGGTGTCGCCCAACCGCTGGAAGGGCTCGAACAGGTGGTCGCGCTGGTCGGCCGCCACACCCGGGCCGTGGTCCACCACTCGCAGCACGACCCGGTCGCCCGCCTCCTCGGCTTCCAGGCCGATGGGCTTGCCGTCGGAGAACCGGGCGGCGTTGGCCACCACGTTGCCCAGCGCTCGCTCGAGGAGCCCGGGGTCGGCGATCACGGGGGGCAACGTCTCGGGCACGGTGATGTCGAACGCCATCGGTGGGCCGGTCATCCCACCGGTGGCTGCGGCCACCACCTCCTCCCAACCCACTGGCCGCATGGCCATCTGGAGCACGCCGGTTTCGAGCCGGCTCATGTCGAGCAGGTTGCCGACGAGGCGGTTGAGCCGATCCGTCTCCTCGTCGATGGTCTCCAGGAACTCGTGGCGGTCGTCGGCGGTCCAGGCGATGTCGTCCTGCAACAGGCTCGACACCGACGCCTTGATTGACGACAGCGGGGTGCGGAGGTCGTGCGACACGGCCCGCAGCAGCGCGGTGCGCAGCGCGTCGCCCTCGGCGGCCACCGCGGCGTGGGCGGCCTCGGCTCGGAACTGGCGCTGTTCGAGGGCGATGGCCAGCTGGGCGGCGAAGGCGCTGAGCACCAGACGGTCCTCGGCGGTGGGCGCCACCCCCGTGAGGGCCAGCACCGCGACGCTGCCGACGGCGACCTGGGTGGTGGCATCGTCGGGCGTGGAGGGGATGGGCTCGCCCGACGCGTGGATGAGGGTCCACCCGGCACCGTCGCCGGCATCGTGGTCCGTCGGCGCGAACAGCGAGGCAGCGTCGAGCTGGAACGTGGAGCGGATGCGGTCGAGCATGGAGGGCAGCGGGTCGTCGTCGAGCGCCAGCCCGGCCGCCACCCGAGCGAGAGCCTCAGCCTCCTGCCCGGCCCGGCGGGCCGCGTTGGACCGCTGCTCGGCTCGGGAGACCAGCAGGCTGATGGTCAGCGCCACCAGCACGAACGCAGCCAGTGCCGTGGCGTTCTCGGCCTGGGACACGGTGAAGGTGTGGATGGGCGGCGTGAAGTACCAGTTGACCAGCAGGCCGCTGGCGATGGCGCAGGTCACTCCGGGACCGATGCCCCCGACCGTGGACGCCGCCATCACGAGCAGGACGTAGGCCATGAGCTCCCCGGGCAGGCCGAAGTGGTCTCGCACCGAGGTCAACAGCAGGGTCAGCAGCGGCAGGCCGATGGCCACCAGCGCCCAGCCGGCCGCCCGTCGACGGGTGCTGATGGTCTGGCGGGTCCGGTCTCGGTGGCGGGTCTGACCCGGTCCGTCGTCACCGGCGGCGTGGCTGATGACGTGGACGTCGAGATCGCCCGACGACCGGACCACCCGGTTGATGACCGATCCTCGCCAGAGATCGTTGAGTCGGCTGTGGTGGGTGGCGCCCAGCACGATCTGGGTGGCCCGCTCCGCCCGGGCGAAGTGCACCAGGTCGGTGGCGATGTCGGTGCCCACCACCTCGTGGTACGCCCCACCGAGATCGGCGATCAGGGCGCGCTGGCGGTCCAGACCCGGCGACGGTCGCTGCTCGAGCCCATCGTCGGCCCGGATGTGGACACCGATGAGATCGCCTCTGGTTCGCCCGGCGATGCGGGCGGCTCGTCGGACGAGGGTCTCGCTGCTCGGCGCCCCGGTGAGGGCAACCACCACTCGTTCTCGGGTCTCCCACGACCGGTCGATGCCGTGACGGTCCTGGTAGGTCTGCAGCGCGTCGTCGACCTTGTCGGCCAGCCACAGCAGGGCCAGCTCGCGGAGTGCGGTGAGGTTGCCGACGCGGAAGTAGTTGGCCAGGGCAGCGTCGACCTTGTCGGGGGCGTAGATGTTGCCGTGGTCCATGCGACGCCGGAGGGCCTCGGCGGTCATGTCCACCAGCTCGACCTGATCGGCAGCCCGGACCACCCGATCCGGGACGGTCTCGCGCTGGACGATCCCCGTGATGCGCTCGACCACGTCGTTGAGCGACTCCAGGTGCTGCACGTTGACGGTGGACACCACGTCGATCCCGGCGTCGAGGAGCTCCTCGACGTCCTGCCAGCGCTTGGTGTTGCGAGAGCCCGGCACGTTGGTGTGGGCCAACTCGTCCACCAGCGCGACGTCGGGCTTCCGAGCCAGCACGGCGTCGAGGTCCATCTCGGTGAACGTCTGGCCCCGATGCTCGATCTGGCGCCGGGGCACCAGCTCGAGTCCGTCCAGCTTGGACGCCGTGTTGGGCCGGCCGTGGGTCTCCACCAGCGCCACGACCACGTCGGTGCCCCGCTCGGCCCGGCGATGGCCCTCGCCCAACATGGCGTAGGTCTTGCCCACCCCGGGGGCGGCGCCCAGGTAGATGCGCAGTCGGCCCCGTCCGGTGGCAGGGCCACCCGACGCTTCCCTCGCCTCGTCGGCCATGGCCGAAGCGTACGGCGGTGGGGGATCGGCCGGCCGTGGAGACGACCGATCCCCCCCGCCTCCCGGCGAGGTCCCTGTCGACGCCGCCTTCGACACCGCTAGGCCGCGGCCTTGGCGATGGCGAGGTTGAGAGCCAGCACGTCCACCCCCGGCTCGCCGAGGAAGCCGAGCGAACGGCCCTCGGTGTGCTGGTCGATCAGGTGCAGGACGGCGTCGGTGGACAGGCCCCGAGCCTTGGCCACCCGCGGTGCCTGGAGATGGGCGTTGGCCACCGAGATCTGGGGGTCGAGGCCCGAGCCCGAGCCGGTGATGGCATCTACGGGAACCTTGGCGGACGACGGGAGGTCGTTCTCGGTGCGGTAGGCCTTGGCCCGATCAGCCACCGCCTTGAGCAGCTCGGGGTTGGTGGGACCCAGGTTGCTCGACGAGCTGGCGGTGGGGTCGTAGCCGTCACCGGCCGACGAGGGGCGGCCGTGGAACCACTGGTCGCCGTCGAAGGACTGCCCGATGAGGCTGGAGCCGATCACCTGGCCCTTGGCGTCGTGGATGAGGCTGCCGTCGGCCTTGTCGGCGAAGGCGACGTGAGCCACCGCGGTGACGAGCAGCGGGAAGATCACCCCGCAGAGCACGGTGAGCACGGCGAGGGTGCGGAGGGCGGGGAGGAGTTGGCGGCGCATGTCAGCGGATCCTTTGGGCAGGAGGAACAGGGACGGTCATGGCGTTCACCGGATCCCCATGGCGTTGACGATCAGGTCGATGACCTTGATGCCGACGAACGGGGCGATCAGGCCGCCCACGCCGTAGATGAGGAGGTTGCGTCGGAGGATCTCGGCCGCACCGCCCACCCGGAACTTCACACCCCGGAGGGCGAGGGGGATCAGGGCCACGATCACGAGGGCGTTGAAGATGACCGCCGACAAGATGGCGGACTGGGCCGAGCCCAACCGCATGATGTTGAGGGTGGCGAGCTGCGGGAACGTCGCCACGAACATGGCCGGGATGATGGCGAAGTACTTGGCCACGTCGTTGGCGATCGAGAACGTGGTCAGGGCACCTCGGGTGATCAGCAGCTGCTTGCCGATGGCCACTACCTCGATGAGCTTGGTGGGGTCGCTGTCGAGGTCGACCATGTTCCCGGCCTCCTTGGCGGCCTGGGTGCCGGTGTTCATGGCCACGCCGACGTCGGCCAGGGCGAGGGCGGGAGCGTCGTTCGTGCCGTCGCCCGTCATGGCCACCAGGTTCCCGCCGGCCTGCTCGGCTCGGATGCGGGCCATCTTGTCCTCGGGGGTGGCCTCGGCGAGGAAGTCGTCGACGCCGGCCTCTGCGGCGATGGCCTTGGCCGTGAGCGGGTTGTCGCCGGTGATCATCACCGTGCGGATGCCCATGGCCCGGAGCTCGGCGAAGCGCTCGACCATGCCCTGCTTCACCGTGTCCTTGAGGTGGATGACCCCGAGGGTGCGCGGGCCGTCGGACACCGCCAGCGGCGTACCGCCGGTGTTGGAGATGCGCTCCACGATGTGCAGCAGGTCGGGCGGGGTCACCACGCCTTGGTCCTCGACCCACTGGCGGACGGAGTCGGTGGCGCCCTTGCGGATGCTGCGTCGCTGGCCCTGGTCGTCGTCGAAGTCGACACCGGACATGCGGGTCTGGGCGGTGAACGGGACGAGCTCGGCGTTGGCGAGCTCGCGATCGGGGTCGAGCCCGTAGCGATCCTTGGCGAGCGTCACGATCGAGCGGCCCTCAGGCGTCTCATCGGCCAGGCTCGACAGGAGGACGGCCTCGGCCAGATCGCGCTCGGACACGCCGTCGACGGGGATGAACTCGGCCGCCATGCGGTTGCCGTAGGTGATGGTGCCGGTCTTGTCGAGCAGCAGGGTGGACACGTCGCCGGCCGCCTCCACCGCCCGGCCCGACATGGCCAGCACGTTGCGCTGCACGAGGCGGTCCATGCCGGCGATGCCGATGGCGGACAGGAGGCCGCCGATCGTGGTGGGGATCAGGCAGACGAGCAGGGCGACGAGGATCACCAGGCTCTGCTCGCTGCCCGAGTACTTGGCGAAGGGCTGCAGGCTCACCACCGCGAGGAGGAAGATGATGGTCAGTCCCGACAACAAGATGTTGAGGGCGATCTCGTTCGGGGTCTTCTGCCGCTCCGCTCCCTCCACCAGGGCGATCATGCGGTCGATGAAGCCCTGTCCGGGCTCCTGGGTGATCTTCACCACGATCTCGTCGGACAGCACCCGGGTGCCGCCGGTGACCGCGCTGCGGTCGCCGCCGGACTCGCGGATGACCGGGGCCGACTCGCCGGTGATGGCCGACTCGTCGACGCTGGCGATGCCCTCCACGATCTCGCCGTCACCGGGGATGGTCTCGCCCGGTCGGACCACGCACAGGTCGCCCTTGCGCAGCTCGGGCGAGGGCCGCTCCACCAGCGAGCCGTCCTCGGTGCGGACCCGGGCCAGGGTCTCCGAGCGGGTCTTGCGAAGGGTGTCGGCCTGGGCCTTGCCCCGGCCCTCGGCCACCGCCTCGGCGAAGTTGGCGAACAGCACCGTGAACCACAGCCACACGCCCACCAGACCGGTGAACAGGTGGGGCTGGCCGGCCTTGGCGATGTCTCGCAGGAAGAGCACCGTCACCAGGACGCTGCCGATCTCCACGATGAACATCACCGGGTTCTTGGCCATCTGGCGGGGGTCGAGCTTGCGGAACGCGTCGCCCACTGCTCGCCGGATGATGGCCGGCTCGAACAGTGCGGCTCGACCGTGGGCCGGTTGCCCGGTGAGGTCGACGGGATCGCCCGATGCGGGGTCTGGGCTCGACGACGTCGGGTCTGGAGGGGTCATGGTTTCCACGGTGCTCCTAGAGGCCGAGGTGCTCGACGATGGGGCCGAGCGAGAGGACGGGGAAGTAGGTGAGGCCGACGACGATCACGACCACGCCGGTGAGCAGGGCCGCGAACAGGCCGGTGTCGGTGGGGAAGGTCCCTGCCGTGGCGGGCACCCGCTGCTTGCGGCCCAACGACCCGGCGATGGCCAGCACGGGCACGATCAGCAGGAAGCGGCCGATCAGCATCGAGAGACCGAGCGTGGTGTTGTACCAGTTGGTGTTGCCGGTGAGCCCGCCGAACGCCGAGCCGTTGTTGTTGGCCGCCGAGGTGAAGCCGTAGACCACCTCGGTCAGCCCGTGCGGCCCCGGATTGAGGATCGATGCCTTCGCGCTGGGTATGAGCACCGAGGCGGCAGCGAAGGCCAAGATCGCCGCTGGAACCACCACGATGTAGAGGACCACCAGCTTCATCTCGGCCGCCTGGATCTTCTTGCCGAGGTACTCCGGCGTGCGGCCCACCATCAGGCCGGCGATGAAGACCGACAGCAGGGCGAAGATCAACATGCCGTACAGACCGGCGCCCGTACCGCCCGGGCTCACCTCGCCGAACATCATGTTGGCGAGCGGGGCCATGCCGCCGAGGGGCGTCATGGAGTCGTGGGCGCAGTTCACCGCCCCGGTCGATGTCCCCGTCGTACTGGCCGAGAAGACCCCGCATCCGGCCGCACCGAAGCGTGTCTCCTTGCCCTCCATGTTCCCGCCGCTCTGGATCGATGACGTCGCTTGGTTGGCACCTCGAGCCGTGAGCTCGGGGTTGCCGTGGGTCTCCATGCCCGTGGCCAGGGCGACGGTGCCGAACCACAGCAGGAACATGGCGCCGAAGATCACCCAGCCCTGCTTCTGGTTGCGCACCATGCGGCCGTAGGCGTAGGTGAGGGCGAACGGGATCAGCAGGATCGTCACGATCTGCAGGAGGTTCGTGAAGCCGTTGGGATTCTCGAACGGGTGCATGGAGTTGGCGTTGAAGAACCCGCCACCGTTCTGGCCGAGCTGCTTGATGGCCTCCTGGCCGGCGACCGGCCCACCGGGGATCAGCTGGCTGCCTCCGGCCACCGAGTGCGCCGTGGTGAACCCGTGGAAGTTCTGGATCACGCCCTGGCTCACCAGCACCAGCGCGGCGATGAAGGCGAGGGGCAGGAAGATGCGGGTGGTGCCGCGCACCAGGTCGACCCAGAAGTTGCCCACGGCGTCGATGCGCCGGCGGGCCAGGCCACGGATCAAGACCATGGCCACGCAGAGCCCGACGATGGGCGACACGAAGTTCTGGACCGTGAGCCCGATCATCTGGGTGAGGTGGCTCATGGCCAGCTCACCGCCGTAGTTCTGCCAGTTGGTGTTGGTGACGAAGCTGACCGCCGTGTTGAACGCCAGGGGTCCCGGCACGGCGGGAGCGTCGGTCGGGTTCAGGGGCAGGACGTGTTGGAAGCGCAGCAGCGCGTACAGCGCCAGGACCGAGACCAGGCTGAAGGCCAGCAGCGAGAGGGCGTAGCTCGTCCAGCGCTGTTCGCGGTCGGCGTCGATGCCGCACAGCCGGTAGATGAATCGCTCGATCGGGTTGAAGATCCGATCACCAGGTGCCTTCGCCCGGCGGGCGGGTCCCGTGGCCCCGTCGACGTCGTCGTCGTCGCCGTACACCGCGGCGAGGTACGGACCGAGCAGACGGGTCCCGCCTGCGACCAAGACGATGATGGCCAGCAGCTGCAGCCAGCTCGAGGTGCTCATCAGAACCGCTCCGGGAAGATCAGGGCCACCACGAGGTAGCCGAGGATGAACAGGGCCAGGACCAGACCGATCACGTCGTCAGCCATCACGACCTCCCAGCGGGGACGGTCGCTTCGGCGGGGGCCGGGGCTGGCGGGGTGAGGGGATCGGTGGGGAGATCGTCTCGGCCGACGATGCGGTCGCACACGCGGACGAATCCGACAGACAGGGCGAAGAACCCCACCGTCACCAGGATGAACACCAAGTCGCTCATGACTCGGTTGTACGCCCCCGCCACCAGAGTCGGAATGCCCTTGACGCGTCCTTGACGCGCCGTCCGACGATCTTGTCGCCGTCCGCCTGACGGTGTGACCTCTGCCCCAGCTCCCGCCCCTATTTCCCGCCCGATTCGTCCGATTCTTCGGAACGAATCCACGTGGATTCGTCGCTCGAACCCCAGGTGGTCGCGCTCGAGCGGAACTGTTGCGCCTCAGCGCGGCCACCTCTGGCACCGTCCGCCGAGTGGCGCCAGAATGAAAACATGAAACATCATGAAACAACAGAAAAGCGTAGATCCGCCGACGCCGTCCTGGGCGAGGTCGCCGCAGGCCAGCACGGTCTGGTGACCACGCAGCAGGCGCGCCGCGCTGGGCTGAGCCGAGACCAGATCCGCTACCGCGTCGCGTCGGAGCGCTGGATGGCCGTTGCGGTCGGCGTCTACCGATTGGCTGGCGTGCCGACGACGTGGCGCCAGGCCGCCATGGCCGCATGCCTCGCCACCCCCGATTCGGCCGCTTCCCACCTGACCGCCGCAGCACTGGCTGGGCTGACCGTGCCGCGGCCGCCGATCCCGCACGTCACCGTCGAACGTGGTCGGTCCGGGCGTAGCCCGCTGGCGGTGGTGCACACGGCTCGGCGCGGGACCGGTCGGCTCGTCCGCTTCTCCGGCGTTCCGTCCACAACCGTCGGGCGCGCGCTCGTGGACTGTGCGGCCATGCTCGGTCCGACCCGCCTGCAGCGGCTGGTGGACGAGGCGATGCATCGCAACCTGCTTCGGCCTGAAGAACTCGACGCGCTGTGGGACGACGTTCGTCGAGCACCCGGGCGCCGCGGCGAGGGGAAGATGCGCCTCGCCACCGAGGCCTGGGCTGGTCCGATCAAGCCGGGAAGTCCGGCCGAGGCGCGTCTTCGTCGACAGTTGGTCGAGTGGGGCTTCCCCAGCCCGGAGGCTCAGATCCCGGTCCACGGTCCGGGTGGCGAGGTGATCGCCCGGCTCGACCTCGGTTGGC
>Ga0209023_10001319_pt1 | contig 33680 bp, 29 predicted proteins | sample LakOneMetagenome_FD_187468 | JGI IMG/M metagenome (GOLD analysis project Ga0209023, IMG submission 187468) | Freshwater and sediment microbial communities from Lake Erie, Canada (SPAdes) (version 2) | ecosystem: Environmental > Aquatic > Freshwater > Lentic | place: Lake Erie, Canada...
GCCATTGCCACAGGCGCTGATGGCTTGTTTATTGAAACCCATCCCAATCCCGCCGTTGCCAAAAGCGACGGGGCCAATATGCTTAAACTGGAACTGCTGGAACCCCTGCTGGAAAAACTGGTACGTTTACGGGAAGCGGTACAATAAAAAAACCCCGGAAAATCCAGGGGTCAAATAATATAGGATAACCATCAACCAAAAATTTGCAACTGCTTACAATATTTCAGTCCGATCTTAAAACGGGGCGCTTTTAAGCTGCCACAAAGATATATAACAGTTTTAATGTGAATTATGTAAAAAAGACACATTAGTATCTGCAAACGGCAAAATCCTGTTTAACTCTCACTGGGCAAAATGTTAAATTCCTTTTTATAAGCGATGGCAAAATTGCTCAGGTTCTTAAAACCCAGGGCCATGCCCGCCTCTTTAACCGATATTTTTTTGGAGCGCAGCAGCTGCCTGGCTTTAAGCATGCGGTTTTTTTGATAATAGGCGTAGATATTGTACCCGTAAACTGTTTTAAAAACATTCTTTAGCTTGGTCTCACTCATCATGGCGGTTCGGGCCAGTGCCGGAATGGTTGGCGGCGGTGCAGAAAGGTTACTTACCAGGATAGATTCCACCTTCATCATCTGTTTTAATGTATGCTCGTTAACGGAAGCAGCAGCATCTCCTCCCCCGGTTTTAGTATACAAACTCCTGAAGAATTTTTCCATCAGCAGCATAACCCGGTTTTGCAGTATTACTTTCTGCATGGGCTGTTCTTCTTTGATTTCAAAAATGTCTTCCATCAGTTCCCGGTACTCCAGGTTCAGTACTTCGTAATTAAAAGAGGCAGTTTTAAGAGAAAAATATTTTTGAAACATGGCATCCGTACTCCTGATGCCGATATTGGTTTCAAGCCATTGTGCGGTGAAATAAATATTTACGCAGCGGTCTTCTGTTCCGGCAGTGGCCGTATAAGATAAATCAAATAACGAATTGGATAAAAATGCCCCCGAATAAATCATGGGTTCATCATTCAGCCGGTCCTCACCTATCTGCAGGGTAAGCGCTTTAAGGTTTTTTACCTCATCAAAACGCAGTGCATACGATTCATGTAATACCGGTTCTCTTTTAAAACTTACATCCTGGTTTATCACACATTCATTGATCAATACCTGCAGGCCATTGGCCAGCTCTATGGCTTTGATATAGCCCGAACCGATGGACGGGGGGAGTAAAACAGTATTATTCACGATGGGCACACCGGCAGTTGTAGCCAGCTGACGCAAATAATCAATGTGGTCGCAATATTTATAAGAAAAGGTAAACACGGGCTTAAGGTTTAATATAAACTGTACAAATGTATTTTTATTGTACAGGCATCGCAGCTCCCGGTGCTTTTTTAAACTGTTTTTTATATGCTGCTGTAAAGTTAGACACATTATTGTAACCCACTGCCGCCGCTGCCTGTTTTACATTGTATTTACCGCTCAGGAGCAACTCGTTTGCTTTTTGCAGGCGCTGCCTCTGGTAGTATGCGTAAATACTGTTGCCGTACATGGCTTTAAAGCTTTTTTTGAGCTTGGTACTGCTCATAGAAACCATTTTTGAAAACTGCTCTATTGTGGGCGGCAGTTTACTGAAGTCCTGCACCAGCTGCTTTTCTATTGACATTAAGCGGTTAATGACTTCTGAGGACAGGTCATACTTTCCTTCAAGCAAATTTATTTTACTGTGCAGGCGGGTAAAGAAACGTTCAATTAAAAGTGTTACCCTGTTTTGTAAATACATATTCTGCAGCGGGTCTTCTTTACGGGCCGACCATAAATCATCCATCAGCTTCAGGTATTCGGGATCCAGCTGTTCAATATCAAAACTTTCTGTTTTAAGGGCAATGTATTTTTGCAGGAAGTCCGTGGCGGCATCCAGGCCCATATACTTTTTAAGCCAGGCTTCGCTGAAAAAAATTTTCACTGTTTTAAAAGGGGTATGGGCAGAAACCTGTTCCGTATTGGAAAAAGCATTACTGGTTAACCTTACCACCGAATGTCGTATTTTGGTTTTTTTAAGTATCTCCCCGTCCACTACAAAAGTTGCCGTATCATTTATATACAGGTCATCGAAGTGTAAAATATAATACCGTGTTGCTGCATTTTCCCTTTTGGCCAGCAGGGTTTGAAAAAAAGTAGCATCTGCCATTAATACCTGCAGTTCATCTGTAATGCCCAGTATTTTAATAATACCTGTTCCTATTGGCGGTGCCAAATGAATAAAATCCTCCCCATGGTAAGGAATACCTGCTGCTGCTGCCATTCTTTGCAGCAATGTTTTATTATCCGTATGGCTGATTTCGAAAACAATCATGTATTATCCGTTAGGCAGACGGGTTATGAATAATAATGAGGGCTGTGGTTTTTTTAAAGATATCTCAAAGGGTTCCTGCGGGCATTCAATATGTACCGTTTGACATTCATCCAAAAAGCAATAAAAAAATAAACTACCACCGGGGATCCCATAGTAAGAAAGGAGATATAAATAAAGTATTTACGGATTGTGGACGTGGCAATACCCATTTTTTCGCCAATGGCGGTGCAAACACCAAAAACATGCCATTCAATAAAGTACCTGAAACGGTTCATACTGCTAAATTAGCAACTATTTTTTCTATAAACAAGCACTTTAAATAGTCGCCGGGTTTCAGTAAATTTGCAATCTCGTAAACAAAGACAGATATTTTCTTCATTACCAAATTAATATTATGGCTTTCGACATTGAAATGATCAAAAAAGTGTACGCCAATTTCGCGGCACGTATTGAAGCGGCACGTAAAGCAACCGGCAAACCCCTTACCCTTACAGAAAAAATACTGTATGCCCACCTTACAGAAGGGAATGCCACCAAAGTATACAGCAGGGGTAAAGATTATGTGGACTTTGCACCAGACCGTGTGGCGATGCAGGATGCCACCGCTCAAATGGCATTATTACAATTTATGCAGAGTGGCAGGGCAAAAGTGGCGGTGCCTTCAACGGTACATTGCGACCATTTGATTGAAGCCAAGGTAAACAGCAAAACCGACCTGGACAGGGCCGTGCATGAAAGCAGTGAAGTGTATGATTTTTTAGCATCGGTAAGTAATAAATATGGTATTGGATTCTGGAAACCCGGCGCCGGTATTATTCACCAGGTTGTACTGGAAAACTATGCCTTTCCCGGGGGTATGATGATTGGAACCGACAGCCACACTGTAAATGCAGGCGGGCTGGGTATGATTGCCATTGGTGTGGGCGGTGCCGATGCCTGTGATGTAATGGCAGGTTTACCATGGGAATTAAAAATGCCAAAACTGATTGGTGTAAAACTTACAGGTAAATTAAATGGCTGGACTGCCCCTAAAGATGTGATCTTAAAAGTGGCCGGTATCCTTACTGTAAAAGGCGGTACCGGAGCCGTGGTGGAATATTTTGGCGAAGGCGCCACCAGCATGAGCTGTACCGGCAAAGGCACCATCTGTAATATGGGTGCCGAAATTGGCGCCACCACTTCTACTTTTGGTTATGACGAAAGCATGAGCCGTTATTTAAAAGCCACCGGCCGCGAAGAAATAGCCGCCGCCGCCGATGCCATTGCTGCTCATTTAACCGGCGATGCAGAAGTATACGCCAACCCTGAACAATATTTTGACCAGGTTATTGAAATTGATTTAAATACACTGGAGCCGCACTTAAATGGCCCCTTTACACCAGACCTTGCCACACCCATTTCTCAAATGAAAGCTGCAGCTGCAGCAAACGGCTGGCCTACTAAAATTGAAGTGGGTTTGATCGGCAGCTGTACCAACTCTTCTTACGAAGATATCAGCCGGGCGGTAAGTTTGGCAAAACAGGTAAGTGATAAAGGATTAACATTAAAGGCAGAATTCAATATCAACCCCGGCAGCGAGCAGATCCGTTACACCATTGAAAGAGATGGCTTCCTGGGCGTGTTTGATAAAATTGGTGCCAATGTTTTTGCCAATGCCTGCGGCCCCTGCATCGGCATGTGGGCACGGGTGGGTGCAGAAAAAGCAGAAAAAAATACCATCGTCCATTCCTTCAACAGGAATTTTGCAAAACGTGCCGATGGCAACCCCAACACTTATGCCTTTGTGGGAAGTCCCGAACTGGTAACCGCCATGGCCATTGCAGGCACTTTAGAGTTTAACCCGCTTACAGATACATTAACCAATGATAAAGGTGAACAGGTAAAACTGGATCCCCCAACCGGTGATGAATTACCTCCAAAAGGTTTTGCTGTGGAAGATGCGGGATATCAAAAGCCTGCAGAAGACGGCAGCAGCGTGGTGGTGAAAGTAGCGCCCGACAGTAAGCGTTTACAACTGCTCGACCCTTTTGCAGCATGGGAAGGAAAAGACCTGAATGGTTTGAAATTACTGATCAAAGCAAAAGGAAAATGCACCACCGATCATATCAGTATGGCCGGGCCATGGTTAAAATTTCGCGGTCACCTCGATAATATCAGTAATAACATGTTGATTGGTGCGGTAAACTTCTTCAATGAAAAAACTGATAATGTAAAGAACCAGCTTACTGGTGTATACGGCCCTGTTCCTGCCACACAAAGAGCTTATAAAGCTGCAGGAATTGGCAGTATTGTAGTAGGCGACGAAAACTATGGCGAAGGTTCTTCAAGGGAACATGCCGCTATGGAACCCCGCCACCTGGGTGTGCGTGCCGTACTGGTAAAAAGTTTTGCCCGCATTCACGAAACCAATTTAAAAAAGCAGGGTATGCTGGCACTTACTTTTGCCAATAAAGAAGATTATAACAAGATACTGGAAGACGACACCATTGATATTGAAGGACTGCTGACCTTTGCACCCAATAAACAATTACAGGTGGTGTTAAACCATGCCGATGGCAGTAACGAAACCATTGCTGTAAACCATACTTACAACGAACAGCAGATCGAATGGTTTAAGGCCGGTGGCGCTTTGAATATTATCCGCAGGGATTTTGCAGCGGGAAAATAACCACCCGTATAAAATAAGATTTCCTGATCCCGGCCAAAAGCCGGGATTTTTTTTATCGGCCAACACTTTTCCAGGTGTTTTTACTACAGGCCAGGTCATGCAGGCTGGCACTGACACTCTATTTCAGGACGCTCCGCTCTCTTAACAAAACTTTATTAAAAAATATTTGATGTTTAAACATTAATTATGTACCTTGCATCAAATTTAACAATCATGGCAACTACAAAATGGGCAATTGACCCCACACACAGCGAAATACATTTTAAGGTGAAGCACCTGATGATCACCACAGTAACCGGCAGCTTTAACAGCTTTACTGCTGCTGCTGAAACGGAAGCAGAAGATTTTTCCGGTGCAGCCATCAGCTTCAGTGCCGACACCGCTTCGGTGGATACCGGCAACGAACAACGGGACGGGCACCTGAAAAGCGCCGATTTCTTTGATGCAGAAAAATTTCCTGCTCTTTCATTTAAGTCAACCAGCTATACCAAAAAAGGAGGTGATGAATATGTTTTAACCGGTGACCTTACCATTAAGGATGTAACCAAACCTGTAACCCTGTCTGTTGAATTTGGTGGCGTGGCCAAAGATCCCTGGGGTAATACAAAAGCTGGTTTCACTTTATCAGGTAAAATAAACCGCAAGGACTTTGGTTTGAACTGGAACGCAGTAACCGAGGCAGGTGGCCTGCTGGTTAGTGAAGAAGTAAAATTGTCTGCAGAAATTCAGTTAGTAAAACAGGCCTGATTACATACAGCGCACACTGCATAAAAAGAAACTTACAGGTTTCTTTTTATGCAGTAGCCTGCTGGTCTTTATACCAGCAGCAGTCCTTATACTTTAAACCACTGCCGCAATAACACAAGTCATTACGGCTGATTTTGGCTTTTTTCTTTTGCAGCAGTATTTCAGGATCCTGTTTAAATATTTGCCGAAGCAGGGTATACAGGTCTGGGTGCTTTTGCTCCAGTAAATCGGGCCGCTCAAAAAAGTATTCGCCGGCCACAGCAAAAAATTCAGCTTTGTTGGTGATGCCGTAAGGATTGATATCTGATTTTTCAGCAGCGATTTCCTGCATTTTTTTATACAGTATATCCAGCCAGGGCAGGGTGTATTGTCTGGATAAGAGCGCTTTGGGCAAACCATCTGCTTCTCCATCAGCCTTATCAATCAAATGCACAAACTCATGGATGGCAGTGTTATTTTTATCACTGTCATTCTTAAATCCTTCCTGCAGGGCATATTTGCTCAATAACATTTTACCCTCCATAAAGCCACTGCCTACCATACCCTGTATGTTGCGACCCTGCCCTTCAGTTTCAAAATTGCTGTTAAACGTATTGTCGTACAATAACACTTCTTCCAGGTTATAATACTTCCATTCCGGAAAAGCAAATACCGGTATCACTGCACTGGCTGCAACCAGAATACGGTCTAGGTTTTCCACAACAGTATGTACACCGGTGATCTTCACATACGCCAAAAATTCTTGTATCTCATTTTCAAACTGCAGTTTCTTTTCTTTATCAAGCGCCCTGAAAAAAGCAATATTATTTTCCAGGATGATTTCGTTAACAAAAAAATCCTCCCCTACCGGCGTTTTTTCCGCAGTTGCTCCCTGCCTGGCAAAATAAATTCCAAACAGGATGAGAGCGGCAATTATTATTATGAGCATAAATTCATTTTAAGGAATAAAGTAAAAATAAGCCACAGTAGTTACATTTGTGTCTTAACTGCTTAATATGGTTCAATACAATCCTAAAGACTGGCTCAGTTTTATTTTCCGGTTTCATAAATCAGATACGTTTATAAAACTCCTGCCCATGATTGTACTGATTGCTGCATATTCAGGTATCATTGCATTTGCAGAGATGCAATACTGGAAATGGGATGAAAGTAATAGACTAAAAAATATTGTGGTGATGCACAGCCTGCTGGGCTTTGTCATTTCACTGTTGCTCGTATTCCGTACCAACACTGCATACGACCGCTGGTGGGAAGGCCGAAAGCAATGGGGAGCGCTGATCAACAGCAGCCGCAACCTGGCATTAAAACTTGCTGCCATTTTACCCAAAAGCAGTTTGCAGGACAGGTTATTTTTTAAAAGCCTTATTCCACAATATGCCTTTGCCCTTAAAAATCACCTGCGCAGCGAACATACCCGGCTGGAACTGGATGAGGCCCTGCATCCCGAGCTGGCAGAACTGGACCACGAAAAACATTTACCCAACCAACTGGCACAGTTGCTTTTTAAAAAAGTGAATACATTGTACGAAACCCAAAAAATACAGGGCGAACACCTGCTTATTCTTAATAATGAACTGCAGTCCTTTACTGAAATTTGCGGTGCCTGCGAACGGATCAAAAACACCCCCATCCCCTTTTCGTACAGCGCTTTCATAAAAAAATTCATTTTCTTTTATGTGATGACCTTACCCTGGGGCTATGTATTTAACCTCGGTTACCTGGTGATACCGGTAGTGGCTTTTATTTTTTATGTACTGGCCAGCCTGGAACTGATTGCAGAAGAAATTGAAGACCCCTTTGGCACGGACAGTAACGACCTGCCCATGGATAAAATTTGTGAGAACATTACTAAACACATTGGGGAGTTGCTGTGATAAAATGTTGTAACCAGCATTGCTTTTACTTTATATTTGCGCTCAATAAATTACCAATATGGCAACAGTTAAAACAGCCCTTGTACAAATGAGTTGTGTGGCCGGCAAGCAACAGAACCTCAGCAAGGCCATTGATAAAATTAAAGAAGCCGCAGCAGCAGGCGCACAAATCATCTGCCTGCAGGAATTATTTACTTCTTTATATTTCTGCGATGTGGAGGATTATGAAAATTTTAAACTGGCTGAAGCCATCCCCGGCCCTGCAACAGATATATTGGGTAAACTGGCAGGGGAACTGGGCGTGGTCATCATCGCTTCTTTGTTTGAAAAAAGAGCTGAAGGATTATACCATAACACCACAGCCGTTCTGGATGCCGACGGAACCTACCTGGGCAAATACCGTAAAATGCATATTCCTGATGACCCGGCTTACTACGAGAAATTTTATTTTACTCCCGGCGACCTGGGTTATAAAGTTTTTAAAACAAAATTTGCCACCATCGGGGTATTGATCTGCTGGGACCAATGGTATCCCGAAGCTGCCAGGATCACTTCGCTGATGGGTGCCGAAATTTTATTTTATCCCACTGCCATTGGCTGGGCCACTTCACAGGATGACGCCACCAATACAGAACAATACAATGCCTGGCAAACCATTCAGCGCAGCCATGCTGTGGCCAATGGGGTGCACGTGGTAAGTGTAAACCGTGTGGGGCTGGAACAAAACGGGGCTATGAAATTCTGGGGCGGATCCTTTGTATCCAATCCGTTCGGCACTGTTTTATATAAAGCATCACATGATGCAGAAGAAATAAAAGTAATTGCATTAGACCTGCAGCAAACCGACCGCTACCGGACACACTGGCCGTTTTTGCGTGACAGGAGGATTGATTCTTATCAGCCGATTACAAAGCGGTATATTGACGAAGAGTGATATGCTGAAAGTTGTGGAGACAGGAAGACAGGAAGACGGGAAGACGGGAAGACCGGAAGACAGGAAGACCGGAAGTCCGGAAGAAGGGGATGTTTTTAGGGAGTTGAAGCATTGAAAAATTAGATTGGCGATTTTTGTTTTGCTATTTTTTAATCCGTAAAATATAAAACACTATGCCGTTCAAATTTGAAAAATTAATCGTCTGGCAAAAGGCGCTGGACCTTTCAGAAACCATAGACAGGCTGACCAAAAAATTTCCAAAGGAAGAATTCTATATTCTTGCTTCGCAAATTAAACGGGCTGCTGATTCTGTATCACTAAATATTGCCGAAGGATCAACCGGACAAACTAACCCTGAATTCAAACGGTTCTTATCCTATGCATTGCGATCAAATATTGAAGTGGTGGGATGTATTTTTATTGGACAACGACGCAATATTATAAGTCAGCCAGATTTTGACAACATTTATAAATTGTGTGAAGAGATATTGGTGATGATAAACGGACTAAAACGAACTTTAAACTGATCATTTTGAAAAGTAATATCAACAGTAACAAATTTTACAACCCGGAAGCTGGGTCTTTTCCGTCTTCAGGTCTTCCTGTCTCCCCGACTCCTAAACAACTCGGCTACCATTTTCCTGCAGAATTTGCACCACACCATGCCACATGGCTGAGCTGGCCGCATAAAGAAGCTTCATGGCCCGGTAAAATACATACCATCTTTCCTTATTACAGCCAGTTTGTAAAAGAATTGACCAAAGGAGAGCAAGTATGCATCAATGTAAATGATGAAGCCATGAAAAATTTTGCCACCGGGCATTTGCAACAGGCCGGGGTGGATCTGTCCAAAGTGGCATTTTATTTTCATCCCACCAATGATGCCTGGTGCAGGGACCATGGCCCCGCTTTTTTAATAAACCCTGATGCTGCAGCAGACAAAAAAATAATTGTGGACTGGGGTTATAATGCATGGGGCAATAAATATCCCCCCTATGACCTGGATGACAATATTCCCACACTGATCGGTAAACAGTTCAATATCCCGGTGTATTATCCCGGCATTGTAATGGAAGGAGGCTCGGTGGAATTTAACGGCAAGGGAACCATCATGACCTCAACGGCATGTTTATTAAACCCCAACCGTAACCCGCATTTAAACCAGGGGCAGATAGAAAATTATTTATACCAGTACTATGGTGCCGAACAGGTTTTATGGGTGAATGATGGTATTGTAGGCGATGATACCGACGGGCATATTGATGATACTGTACGTTTTGTAAATGAAGACACAGTGCTTACAGTAATAGAAGAAAATAAACAGGATGAAAACTACGGTCTGTTGCAGCATAACTTAAAACAACTGCAGCAAATGCGTTTACAGAATGGCAAACAGTTAAATATTGTGGAACTGCCCATGCCTGATGAAGTGATGTATGATGAACAGCGCCTGCCTGCTTCCTACGCCAATTTTTATATTGCCAACCATGCAGTGATTGTGCCCATATTCAATTGCGCTAAAGATGACAGGGCTTTACAAATTATTCAAACCTGTTTCCCTTCAAGAAAAGTGATTGGTATTGATTCTACGGAAATCATCTGGGGGCTGGGCAGCTTTCATTGCATGAGCCAGCAGGAACCTGCAGTATAAAAGAAAGACATGCATGGGTGCATGTCTTTCTTAATTGTATCTTACTTATTTATTTAAAACCCGATGGCTTTATTCATTTTATCAAAATCCTTACTTTTTACCCGCATCCCCATGGTTACGGTTTCAAAGTAAAGCAATTCCTTAGTGCCCAGGTCAAACGCCATTAAATATTTATGGTTATCAATGGCAGGTAAAAAAATAGCATAATTACCAGCATCAGCACTGTTTTCCAGTTTCATAATCTCTTCATTGCTCATCACCTTATATTTTCCTCCATACGTAATGTCGCCCTCATCAAGTATTGTGGCCTTGATCTCCTTCATATCTTTTTGCCCGGCTTCAATTCTTCCTTTCATCATTGCGGTAGTGGCCGGGTTTACATCCCATTCTGTAACCAGGTCTTTGGGGATGAGTAAAGTCTTTTTTGCCAGGCGGGGGGTTTTGGCACTGATGTAATCATCATATCCATTATCTTTTCCCTTATCTTTTAAGTACGTCAGCATATCATTCAGGTTATACACCATATAGGGGATCCTTAACAATGCCCTGTCAAAATAATTCGCAGCCTTTGGATCAAACTCATAATGGAAACCGTTGATTGGAAAAACGCCAATAAAGGCATCGTCTGCCAGCTTACCTGATTTAGTAGCTTCACCATACACAAAAAAAGGATTATTCATACTGGTTTCATGCCCACGAACCACCAGCCCCACTATACCCGGCATAAAAACGGCATAGCTTTCTTTTTTTTCTGTTTCATAACTTTTTGTTTCTTCATACATTTCAAAGGGGCTTATTTTCCAGTAATCCGTAAAAGATTTTTTCATTCTTTCATTGAATGCCTTTGACTGTGTGGCGTGCACCACTACAGGCGACTCTATGATGCGCATTACATTCTTACCCTTGCTCTTATCAAAAAATTGTGAAAAAGAAAAATGACTGAGCATCATCGGGCATAAAATCATCAGGATGGCCCTGGTACGAAATTGCAGCATGATTATTTTTTTATTAAAAATAAGAAATTAATAAAATACCGCAAACTGCTGTTGTATTCAGCCGGCAATATCAAACCAAACTTTTGTTTCATCATCCCAATCGCCGTTATAATTAATGGTCAGCTCTTCACCTTCCTGTATAGCACGTACTGTTTTTACAAACATGGTGGCGTCGTCAAAATCCATAAAATATTCGCAGTTGCTTTTATAACTGTGGTTGTAAATGGGTACCAGCCCCAGTGCCATACAGCATTGCTTTTTATCTTTTCCCCATTCGAAAATATAGTCATGCAAGGGTGTTTTATCCAGGTGTATCCTGTCTGCTGCTGTCATTACAATTACAGGTGCTGTTTCAATAACCGTATCTGCCGGTATCTTTTCTTTTGTAAATACCCCGCGGCCCATCGTGGCTGTCATTCCTGCAAATAAATAAGGCTTAAGCATAACATTTGATTAAGATGAAATGAAGTAAATTGCGGCATCACTATAAGCGAATTTAATAACTAAGTGTCAATGTCACTGGAACTGGAAGAAATATCATTGCAGCAACAATTTGAAGAGATAATTGTATCAGAAGATAAACTGAAGATACAGGACTTCCTCAATCACCAGAACATCAGTGATGTGGCAGAACTGATATACGACAATGAAGCTTATGAAGGGCAGATCATTGCGCACCTGTCGCTGCACCGGGCATCGAGCGTATTTAAAATTCTGGAGCTGCCAGCGCAAAAAAGAATCATTAAAAACTTACCGCCATTTAAAACAGCTGAGTTACTGAACGAGCTGCCACCCGATGACCGGACTTCTTTTTTAAGTGAGCTTCCCAGCAATGTAGTGAGGGAACTGGTAAAAACATTAACACCGGATGAAAGAAAGGTAACCCTGTCGTTACTGGGCTACCCTGAAAACAGTGTGGGCAGGCTGATGACGCCCGACTATGTATACGTGTATGAGCACGATACGGTGGAAGATGTACTGAACACCATACGCAAGTACGCCAAAAACAGCGAGACGATCGATGTGATTTATGTGATCAATGACAAGGGCGAGTTGCTGGATGATATCCGTATCAAAGATTTTATCCTGGCATCGCCCGAAAAAAGAGTGGATGAATTAATGGATGGCCGTTTTATAACCCTGCACGCAGAAGACGACCAGGAAATGGCCAGCGAAGCTTTTAAGATGAATAACCGTGTGGCATTACCCGTGGTGAGCCAGAGCAATAAATTACTGGGTATTGTAACCATTGATGATGTATTGTGGGTGGCCGAAGAGGAATACAGTGAAGACATTCAGAAAATTGGTGGTACGCAGGCATTGGATGAACCCTACCTTGATATGCCGCTGTTCAAATTATTTAAAAAAAGGATTGGCTGGCTGGTGATATTATTTTTAGGAGAGATGCTTACCGCCACCGCCATGAAATATTTTGAGGGGGAGATACAAAAATTTGTAGTGCTGGTGTTATTTATCCCGCTGATCATTTCAAGCGGCGGTAATACCGGCTCGCAGGCAAGTACTTTAATTATACAGGCCATGGCAGTGGGCGAAATAACAGTGGCCAGCTGGTGGCGTGTCATCCGCAGGGAACTGATACAGGGATTGATGCTGGGCACGGTGCTGGGTTTAATTGGTTTTATAAGAGTGGTGGTATGGGCCAGTATTTCACCCGGTGTATACGGCGATCATGAGATGCTGGTGGCTTTTACAGTTGGCTTTGCCCTCTTAGGAGTTGTATTATGGGGTACACTCAGCGGCTCCATGCTGCCCATACTTATCAAACGTTTAAAAGGCGACCCTGCGGTTTCATCTGCACCCTTTGTTGCCACCCTGGTGGATGTTACCGGGCTGGTCATTTATTTTTCGGTAGCCTATATATTTTTAAGAGGGATATTGTTATGATTTCTGCATCGGTGCAGCAATACCTGAAGGGCTTCCGTATTTCATTGATTTAAGCACCGCTTTTTTTCTTTTATATTTAATCAAATACAGGTTATCAAATACCGCATCCGGTATAGTAACCGCAGGTACGTCTTCACCACCCAGTTTTTTTATAATTTTTGGAACCGTATTGCTGTGCCCGATAATTAAAATGGTTTTATTTCCATCTCCCCTGGCCAAAATAGTATTGTAAATATCAACGCCCGTAGTATCAGCTTTATACAAAACGGTATCAATACCCAGTTGCAGCCGCATACTGTCACCGGTCATCTGGGTACGCTTATAAGGCGTAACATAAATACGCTGAATATTTTTGCTTTTGAGCACACGCATCAGGTCTCCTGCCCTTTTCCTGCCATCGGCAGTCAATACAGGGTTATTACCCGTATCTTTTTCGGCATGGCGTACAAGGTATATTTTGGCCGATTTTGTAAAACCCTGGGGCATTTGGGCAGTAAGGTTGCTGCTGAACAATACCAATACTGCAAAAAAAATAGTTTGTCTCATAATGAATAATTGGTTTACAATTTATGGCTTTTACCGCTAATACCCACAATAGCACCGCATTAACAGCGTTAATACCACAAATTTGTTATTTTGCATCATATTTAAAACCCGAACGCTGCAATAAAAGCCAAACAGTGTGGTACAGTTGATAAGCCAATAGCTGTCTGCTGCCACGCCAACCTGCCTTCCGGCAGGCAGGAGAAGCTGAAAAATATTATTAAAGCCGGGTTCAAAAAAACCAAATATTTATGTGTGGAATTGTTGGATACACCGGGCCACGTGAGGCCTACCCTATTGTAATTACCGGTTTAAAACGACTGGAATACCGCGGCTACGACAGTACCGGTGTGGCCCTGCTTAACGGCGGCCTTAAAGTATATAAAAAGAAAGGCCGTGTGGCCGACCTGGAAGAGAATATCATTGGCAAAGACCTGCATTCGCATATTGGTATCGGGCATACCCGTTGGGCCACGCATGGCGAACCCAGCGACCGTAATGCCCACCCCCATACCAGTGCCAGTGGCAAGTTAGCCATGATACATAACGGCATTATTGAAAACTACGCCCAGATAAAAAAAGAACTGTTGAACAAGGGCTACAGTTTTACAAGTGATACAGATACAGAAGTACTGCTGAATTTTATTGAAGACATCAGGAAGAATAATGAATGCGACCTTGAAGAAGCCGTACGCATTGCTTTAAAAAGAATCACCGGCGCTTACTGCATTTTATTAATTGATGAAGCCAGTCCCGATACCATTATTGCAGCACGTAAAGGCAGCCCTCTGGTAATTGGCGTGGGTAAGGGCGAACATTTTTTGGGCAGCGATGCCAGCCCCATGCTGGAATACACCAAGGAAGTGGTGTATGTAAACGATTACGAACTGGCCATTGTAAGGCCCGATGAACTGATACTTAAAAACCTGGGTAACGAAAAGATCACCCCCTTTGTTACCAAACTGGATATGGAACTGGCTGCCATTGAAAAAGGCGGCTACGACCATTTTATGCTGAAAGAAATTTTTGAACAGCCCAGCACCATTCATGACTGTTTAAGGGGAAGGCTGGATGCCGCTGCAGGAACCATTACCATGAGCGGGGTAATGAATAATATTGAACATTTTAAAAAAGCCAGCAGGATCATTATTGTGGCCTGTGGCACCAGCTGGCATGCCGGTTTATTAGCCGAGTATGTCATTGAAGAGCTCTGCCGCATTCCTGTAGAGGTGGAATATGCCAGTGAATTCCGTTACCGCAATCCCATTGTCAACAAAGGAGATATCATCATTGCCATAAGCCAGAGCGGCGAAACTGCAGACACCCTGGTAGCCATAGAAAGGGCAAAAGAAAACGGTGCCATCATTTTTGGTATTGTGAACGTGGTGGGCTCATCCATTGCAAGAATAAGTGATGGTGGTGCCTATACCCATGCCGGCCCCGAAATTGGGGTGGCTTCCACCAAAGCATTTACCGGCCAGCTGGCTGTAATCATGATGATGGCCCTGAAAATTGCAAAAGAAAAGGGCACCATCAGCAATGAACGTTTTAATAATTTATTGTTTGAACTGGAGGCTGTTCCTGAAAAAGTGGAAGCTTTATTAAAAAGTGCCGGGCAGATAAAAATCATTGCCGAAAAATATAAAGCGGCAGGCGATGCATTATTCCTGGGCCGCGGGTATAATTTCCCGATTGCACTGGAAGGCGCATTAAAGCTGAAAGAGATCAGTTATATACATGCAGAAGGATATCCTGCCGCAGAAATGAAACACGGACCGATTGCACTGGTGGATGAAAACCTGCCCGTGGTGTTTGTTGCCACAAAAGACAGCTACCACGAAAAAATTGTAAGCAATATGCAGGAAATAAAAGCCCGCAAGGGAAAGATCATTGCTGTTATTACAGAAGGGGATGATATCATCCCTGCAATGGCAGATGATGTTTTTTATGTGCCCCCTGCTGATGAAATCATTGCCCCCATGTTAAGCACTATCCCTTTACAATTACTCAGCTACTATGTGGGTATTGCTAAAGGTGTTGATGTGGATAAGCCGAGGAACCTGGCAAAGAGCGTAACGGTAGAATAACCCTCCGTCCCCAACGAGTTAGGAAGAACTAATTATGGAGGGAGTACATCGGAGATTGAAGTAATGATTTGCATTAAATTTGTCTGAAGGAAGCTGCAACAGTAAACCTGGTTGAATAATTTTAAACTCTAAATCTAAGTTCCCCTTCAGGGGACAGGGGTATGAACATCATCAAAAAACACCCGGTAGATAAACTCGGCTACGACTTTGTGGACGCCCCATTTATTCCAAAAGGAAAAAACGAGTACCATTTACGCAACCTGCAAAATAAAAATGGTATTGAATACCGTAAACTTTCTGCACTGGAAATAGAGGTGCTGGTGCGCAACCGCAATACTTCCGACGACTGGAATAATATCCTTGTTTCAAAACTCTTTAATCCCGAGCTGGTAAAGAATTGCAAATTTTTCGGGCTGGTGCGTATTGGCAAACTGGAACCCCTGTACCTGGAATTTCATAACCTGAGGATGGCAGTTGGTTTATATAACAGTGCTATTATCAGCTGCGACTTTGGCGATAATGTAAGCATTGATAATGTAAACTACCTCAGCCATTATATCATTGGCAACGAAGTGATGATTGCCAATGTGAATGAACTGGCCACTTCGCCCAAAGCAAAATTTGGTAACGGCATCATTAAAGAAGGTGAGCCGGAGAGCATAAGGGTGTGGATGGAACTGTGTAACGAAAATGGCGGCAGAAGTGTGCTGCCCTTTAACCATATGCTGCCCGGCGATGCTTTTTTATGGAGCAAATACCGCGATGATGCCGCCCTGCTGGATAAGTTTAAGGAATTTACGGAAAGCAGTTTTGATAAACAGCATGGCTATTATGGTAAAGTGGGCGACCGCACCGTGATAAAAAACTGCAAGATCATCAAAGATGTGCTGGTGGGTACAGATGCTTATTTTAAGGGCGCCAATAAACTTAAAAACCTAACGGTTAACAGTGACGAAAAACGCACCACGCAAATTGGCGAAGGCTGCGAACTGGTGAACGGTATTGTGGGTTATGGCTGCCGGATATTTTATGGCGCCAAAGCAGTTCGTTTTGTAATGGCCTCTCATTGCCAGTTAAAATATGGCGCCAGGCTCATCAACTCTTACCTGGGTAATAACTCCACCATCTCCTGCTGCGAAGTGCTGAACTCTTTAATTTTCCCGGCACATGAGCAACACCATAACAATTCTTTTTTATGCGCCGCACTGGTAATGGGCCAGAGTAACATGGCTGCAGGTGCCACCATTGGCAGTAACCATAACAGCCGTGCGGCTGATGGTGAAATCATTGCCGGCCGCGGCTTCTGGCCGGGCTTATGCGTAAGCCTCAAACACAATTCTAAATTTGCATCATTCAGCATTATTGCGAAAGGCGATTTTCCATCAGAACTGAACATTCCCGTTCCCTTCAGTTTGATCAGTAACAACGTTGCAGAAGATGCGCTGGAAGTGATGCCTGCCTACTGGTTCCTATACAATATGTATGCATTGGTACGCAACAGCCGCAAGTATGTTGACAGGGACCGCCGCACAGAGAAAATTCAGCATATTGAATATGATTACCTGGCACCCGATACTGTAAATGAAATGTTTGGCGGGCTGAAAATTTTAACAGCCTTACAACCCGGTGCTGATGGTACTGCCATTGTACAAGGGTGGGAAAACAATACACGTACCACCAGGATATTAAAAGTACCACAGGCTGTTGCAGCTTTTAAAGAAATGATACAATATTATGGTGTATCCACTTTATTCAGCCTGTTGCAGCAACATAAAAGTGACAGCTTTGACCATTTTAAAAAATTACTGGCTGCAAAAATACAGCGCAGTGAATGGGTGAATGCAGGCGGGCAGCTGGTTCAGAAAACAGCCATTGAAACACTGAAAAGGAATATCAAATCAGGTAAAATAAAAGGATGGAGCGGTGTACATAATTTTTACAAGGAACAAAGTGCCGCTTACCCTGCCGATAAATGCAGCCATGCTTATACGGCATTACTGGAAATACTGCACATCACCCCCAGGCAGTTTACACCGGCATTATTTAAACAGTTATTGCAGCAGGCCATCACTACCCGTGAAAAAATGTGCAAAGGCATTTACGATTCCAGGGCAAAAGATTACAGTAATCCTTTCAGGAAAATGGTTTATGAAACCAATGAAGAAATGAATAAAGTGGTGGGCCGCCTGGAAGACAACAGTTTTATACAGGAGCAGCTGGCCGAACTGGATACCATGAAAAAGCAGGTAAAGGCGGTGATCAGGAAATTAAAGCTGTAAGCGCTTATGTAATGGATCGCCTGCATGCATCCCTAATAAAAAATTATATGAAAAAGATTTTGCTGTTACTTACAACATGCGCATTCATGACTGCAGCTATACAGGCTCAAACCAACACACAGCCCGGTTGCTATCCCTATCCCAAAACCATATCGGTAACCGGCAGTGCCGAAATGGAGATCATCCCTGATGAAATTTATGTACAGGTGGACCTGAGGGAATATAAAAAACGCGGCGAGGAAAAAACAGAACTCGATAAAATAAAATCTGAATTTCTCAGCAATTGCAAAACCCTTGGTATTGCCGACAGTAATATTGCTGTGGCTTCTTATGATGGCTATAACTTATCTGCCATCTGGCGGCGCCGTAAAAAAGACCCTGACCTGTTTGCATCCATCACTTACCAGGTAAAATTCAGCAATACCAAACTGATAGATGAACTGGTAAACAAACTGGATGATGAAGCCACCAGTAATTTCAGTATTGTGCGTACCTCCCACAGTAAAATGGTGGAGTACAGGAAGCAGCTTAAGATCATGGCCGTAAAAGCCGCTAAAGAAAAAGCAACTTACCTTTCGGAGGCGGTGAATGAAAAACTGGGTGAAGCCATTACCATTGCAGAGCCCGAAGAATATTACACCAGTGATGTGGTTTCGGGCAGGTCAAAAGCAAACCTGTCCAATGCTATTATGAGAGAATCAAAATTTGATGCTTACGGTGGTTATGACGGCGGCATTGATTACAGGAAAATAAAGCTGCGTTTTGAAGTAAAAATGCTGTACGCCCTGAAATAACCCGTTAATTTTATTGCAAAAGGCAGCCCCGAAGGCTGCCTTAATTTTATCACTTATATTTGCCCCTCAAATTATTAAAGTGAAGCAATTTTTTTGTAGCCTGGTTTTTACCGCCGCCGTATTCAGTGCCAAAAGCCAAACCCTTGCACAGATCAAAAAAGTGCTGGACACCACCAACAATCCTATTGGCTTTGTAAAATTTGTACTGAAGAAAAAATATTATATTGATACGGTGGCCGTATTAAGCACCAGTTCTTTTATGGGCAAGGCCGACAGCCTGGCCTACCATGGCAAAGTGGGAAAAACATACGGCCCTTTCAGAGGCGAAAATATACTGGTAAAGATTTTGGTAAAGGCCCCCAACACCTTTTATCATGTTAACCATATTGTACTGGATACAAACTTATTCCGCCAGCGCTTTGCCGATAACCTGGCGGATACCATCATTGCAAAAATAAATTCCGGGAGGGCCAGCTTTGCCCAGATGGCAAGCACGTACAGCGCCGATAATATTTCTGCTGCCAAAGGCGGCGACTTAGGCTGGTTTGTAAGGGGTGTGATGCTGCCGCAACTGGATGATGCCATTGCAGCCCATAAAAAAGGAGAACTGTTTAAAGTATGGACCAGTGCCGGGCTGCACATTGTAAGAATTGCTGATGCGCCCAAAAAAGATATTGGCTACGCATTATTGCTGCGGGTGATCATGTAACCGGTTCGGGAAAACTAGCCCTTGAGGGCTACCTGCATTTTCTCCACTAATTTGTAAGTGGCAGGGCAAAATTCAATATTCTGTTTGTGTACGTGCATGTATTCCACCATTTTTTTTTTGGGCAGATGCGGAAAGCCTGCACAGTCTGCAGGACGTACTTCGTAAATAGAACACTTGTTATCTTTTAAATTTAAAAACTGGCAGGGCTCTGTTTTATTTTGCCAGTCGTTATCTTTTTTATCATACTTCAGCCATTTATCGCTGAATGCTTTTGGTGTAACCTTAAAGTGTGCAGCAATGCGTTTGATATCCGTTTTGGTATACGTTGGCGTCATGGTTTTGCAGCAGTTGGCACAGGTAAGGCAATCCACTTCCTTCCACACCTGTGGTTCCAGTGCCGCCGTTAATGTATCCAGGCCACGGGGCGGGTGCTTTTCAATCTTAGTAAGAAACTGGCGGAATGTTTTTTTATGATGCCTTGCTTTTTGCTTAAAGGAACGGAGATTTACTGCCTGCATTAATTAACTTTAGTTGGTGGTAATGAAATTTGAGTTGCGAAAATAGTGTATAATTGTTTTAAATACGGATTTACACTGCAATAACTATGTGGGAAGCTTACAAAAAAGGGTTTAAAGCCTGGCTGCAATTAGAAAAATCGCTGGCCGGTAATTCCGTGGAGGCTTACCTGCGTGACATTGACAAACTCACTTTATTTTTAGAAGGGCAGCAGAAATCTCCGCAGCAGGTAACCTTAACTGACCTGGAAGCTTTTGTAAAATGGATCGCCCAGTTAGGCATGACGCCCACATCGCAGGCAAGGATCATTTCGGGGTTGCGCAGTTTTTATAAGTACTGCCTGCTGGAACATATTACAGCTGCAGACCCTACTGTTTTACTGGAAGCCCCCAAATTAAAACGGACCCTGCCCGATGTGTTAAGCTTTGAAGAGATAGAAAACATTATTGCACAGATAGACTTAAGCAAACCCGAAGGGGGGCGCAACAAAGCCATGCTGGAAACCCTGTACAGCTGCGGGCTGAGGGTAAGCGAACTGGTGGAGCTTAAACTCAGCTGCCTGTACCTTGATGTGGGCTTTATAAGAGTAATTGGCAAGGGCAATAAAGAAAGGCTGGTACCCATTGGCAGCGATGCCATCAGGTACATTAAAATTTATACCAACAATATACGGGTGCATACCGCCATAAAAAAAGGGCAGGAAGACATTTTATTTTTAAACCGCCGCGGCAGCCAGCTATCCCGGGTGATGATTTTTTTAGTAATTAAGGAACTGGCGAGGAAAGCAGGTATTACCAAAAATATTTCGCCGCATACCTTCAGGCATTCTTTTGCCACACACCTGGTGGAGGGGGGTGCCGACCTTAGGGCGGTGCAGGAAATGCTGGGACATGAAAGTATCACCACCACCGAAATTTATACGCACCTGGACCGGGAATTTTTAAGAGATACCCTGCAGCAATTTCATCCTGCGTTTGTTAAAGGCACATAAGCGTCAGACGGTTTGTAACCGTCAGACGCTTATGTGCACAAAAAACCGGCCCGACGCTCCTGATTTTCATTAATCTCATAAGGCAGTCGTCGGTACCGGCGTAAACAACCAACACTACTGAACGATGAAAATGTTTGTGCTTAGTATTCATTTAATGAAACGGCATCTTCTTCCTCCACTTCTTCTGATTCTTTTTTATTCACCAGTTTTTTTGCCTTTATAACAAGTTCAATAAACTCTTTGCGGTATCCCTGTGCATCATTATCCGCTGCACTTTTTGAAAGTGTCAATACACTTTTAAAACTGGCCTGTTCCCTGTATGCAGAATTCCGCAGCAGCATTCCAAACTGTGCCACGGATGCTGCAAAGCGCAAATTGCCTGACGCCTTTACCAATGAAACATATTCATTTTTAACAGGCACTTCCATTAACCTGCTTACATCACCATCAGGTTTTTTATATCGCAGCTTTACAGTCATTAACTCACCGGCAAATACAGACTTACCCAGTATTTCGGCAGGCGCCTGGTATTTTAACGTGTCGGTAGCTTTAAGAAAAGCAGACTTCTCCCCTACAGGTATCAATTCATACAATGCCGTAACGGTATGACCGCTGCCCATTTCGCCGGCATCTTTTTTATCATCATTAAAATCTTCTTTATTCAGCATCCTGTTTTCATAACCGATCAACCGGTAACCCTGTACTGCCAAAGGATTAAATTCAACCTGGAGCTTCACATCTTTTGCAATGGTAAACAGCGTGCCGCCAAATTCATTCACAAATACTTTTTTAGCTTCACTCAACTGGTCTATATAAGCATGATTACCATTTCCCTTATCGGCCAGCTTTTGCATTTTTGCATCCTGGTAATTGCCGGTCCCGAACCCAAGCACCGTAAGAAAAACACCACTCTTCCTTTCAGATTCAATTAAATTTTCCAGTGCATCATCACTGGTGATACCCACATTAAAATCCCCGTCAGTACATAGTATCACCCTGTTATTGCCTCCTTTAATAAAATTTTCTTTCGCAGTTTTGTATGCCAGCTGTATACCATAACCACCTGCGGTGGATCCTCCTGACTCCAGTGCATCAATGGCATCTTTGATTTTTTGCTTTTCAACACCCGGTGTTGCGGGCAATACCAATCCTGCATTTCCTGCATATACACATAACGACACTTTATCTATGGAACGCAACCTTTCTGTAAGCAGCTTTAATGACTGTTGTACAAGCGGCAGTTTATCCGGATCGCTCATAGAACCTGACACATCAATTAAAAAAACAAGATTACTTGGGGGCAAATTTTCTTCAGGTATTATTTTTCCCTGCAAACCAATTAAAGCCAGTTTATGATTGGCATTCCAGGGGCATGTTGCCACTTCGGTATTTACAGAAAAAGGTGCATTGCCTTCAGGCTGGGGATATTCATACTTGAAATAGTTTATCATTTCTTCAATACGCACCGCACCGGCCGGCGGCAGCTGACCTGCATTGATAAAGCGGCGCATATTGCTGTAAGCAGCAGCGTCCACATCAATAGAAAAAGTGGAAAGCGGGTTATCTTTTACTTTATGAAAAATATTTTCTTCAATATTGTCGTACCCTTCCCTGTTAAAATCATACGCATCTGTATTCTGGTTATTGCTGTTTGGGGTAATGGAAGCCATGCCCCTTATCCGTATTCCTGAAACCTTACCACTTAAAGCGTTATTTATATTTGCTGGGGGTGTTGCATTAAGCTGTTCACCGGATATTGATTGCACACTTCCCGAAGTTCTCATTGATTTTTTTGTAGTGCCGTAGCCCACCACCACCACTTCCTGTAAGTAAGCTGTACTTTTTTCAAGCGTTACCGTTATAAATGTTTTCTTGCCAACAGCCACTTCTGTTTTAGTATAGCCCACCATCGAAATAACAAGTATGGCTTTCTCCTTTACATTAATTGAAAAAGCCCCGGTGGCATCTGTTTGTGTTCCCCGGGATGTGCCTTTTTCATACACACTGCAAAAGGGAATGGGATTGCCGTCTGCATCTGTAACTTTTCCTGTAACTGTAATACTGACCGGTGATTTAAATGCAACCAATAACAATACGGTTACCAGCGCAAGGGAGGAGATAATTTTCTGCATAACGTTGTTTAGTTATGCAGATGCGGCATCTTTTTTAATTACATAAACTTCATGAAAATATTTTTACCCTGCAGTAAAAGCAGCGCGGTATTTACCTGCCGCTGGAACTCACATAGGTTTTAACGGCTTCATTAAATGCCTCTTCTTTAAGCAGCTGCTCCAGGGTAATATGCATACGGTACTTCCAGTAATGATTGGGTATGGCAGGTATATTGATACGTTCTTCATCCGGGTTATGCCGCCTTATTTTTTCATCACAGCCCATCCAGTCCTGCAGCTGCATAATGGCCCACATAGCGGGCGAGTACAGGTGCTCCAGCACTATTTCTTTATTCACCCAGGCCTCACAGAAATAAGGGGCTTCGCCATAGCGGCCCATCAGGTTATTATAGAAGCGTTGTGTTTTTGCACGGTCTTCTTCCCACCAGCCCCTGATGGTGCTCATATCATGCGTGGAAGGGGTAACCACGCTCATATATGGTGCATCATTGGGATGAAAGAATTCTGCACCTTCTTTTTTGGGCATGCGTTGTATCTCCAGGCTTAAAATACCCAGTTGCCACATTACATCAGGCACGCAGGCAGGCACCATGCCCAGGTCTTCGCCGCATATGAGCATATTGGTGCTGCGTTTTAATCCCGGCAGTTTATTAAGGGCTTCTGCTTTCCAGAAATCATCCTGGCGCCTGAAAAAATAATTTATGTACAATTCTTTCAGCTGCTGCTGTGAATACACATCTAAATGCTGAAACGACAGGGTTTGATCCATAGCAATACGGAAATGAAATTTTTGCCCCTGCGATTTTTCTTCTTCAAATAAAATCACATTGCTGATAAGATTAAAAAGGCCGGATTTTATTTTACTGTCACTGTCGTTTTGCGCCGCAAAATAATCTTCCACTTTGCGCTGTGTATTGAACTCCGGTTTTAATTCAAGCCCGTTAAGGAATTTTTCTTTTACTTCATTTACGTCATCCCCAAAAAACTGCCACAATACGTCTTCGGTGATATAGGGTTTGCAGTAGCGGTGCCAGTCGTAAGAGATATTGCGTTCAAAAAATTCATTGATGTGCACCGGTATGGCCGGGTCAAACCTGCCCATGATACCTTCCACTGCAGAAAGGGGGATGCTCCAGATACGGAAGAAGCCAAGTATATGATCGATGCGGAAGGCATCAAAATAATTGCTCATCTGCTCAAAACGCTGGCGCCACCAGGTGAAATTATCCTGCTGCATTGCCGTCCAGTTATACGTGGGGAAACCCCAGTTCTGGCCTTTTACAGCAAAATCATCAGGAGGGGCACCGGCCTGTGCCTCCATTTTGTATAAAGCCGGCGACATCCAGGCATCCACACTGTTGCGGTATATACCAATAGGAATATCACCTTTAACCACGATACCATTTTTATGGGCATATGAAGTGGCTTCTTTTAACTGCAGGTGCAGGTGGTACTGGGTAAAATAATGCACCGCAATATCATCATAATGCTTTTGAGAAGGGCTTACCAAACGCTGTATGGCACTTTCATCGTAAGTGCTGTTACTTTTCCATTGGGTAAAATCTGCCGTATTGTATTTATCCCTTAAAAAACAAAAAGCGGCATAGGGCACCAGCCAGTGACGGTTCAGATCAAAAAATTCAAAATAGCCTGTACTGTTTTTAAACGTCTCCTTTTGTGCCTCATAAATCTCTTTTATGGCAGCGGTTTTAAATTTGATAACGCTGTCGTAATCCAGGTCGGCCAGTGCATTCAGCTGCTGTTGTTTTTTCCTGAGCGGTTTAATAATGGCTGCCTGTGCCCCGCCTGCCACCTGTTCTAAATTAAGAAAGAGAGGGTGCAGTGCAAAAGCGGATATGGCCGCATAGGGATAGGAATCTTTCCAGGTATGTGTGGCCGTGGTATCATTAAGCGGCAGCAGTTGTATTAATTTTAAGCCGGTATGTTTTGCCCAGTCAACCAGTAATTTTAAATCGGTAAATTCTCCTGTACCAAAGCTGTTTTTGCTGCGCAGGCTGAATACCGGTATGGCCACCCCTGCCCCGCGCCAGGGCTGGTAAGGAATATTAACAAAACCATCATGGCAGATGGTTATTTTTTTCTTTGCCGCATCGCCTAAAAGAATGCGGTTATCACCATTTTCAAATACAATAAATTTTTTGCTTTTGGTATTATATATCCCATATTTATAAGTAAGCGGGAAGCTTTCTTTTGAAAGGTTAAGCCTTACCTTCCACCAGGTTTTATTTTTTGCAAGCAATACAGGGCTGGCGGTATCCCACTCTTTAAAAGCAGTGCCAGAACCGGAAATACATATGGCTTCATGTTCCTTAAGCACCGGCGCTTTTACCCTGAACTCGTGTGTATAGTTTTTAGCACCAATAGCACCCTTTCCGGGCAGCTTGGGCTTTTTTAATAACACATCCTGGAAGGGCTGGGTAAAAAAAGCGTTCTCAGTTTCGCCGGCAAAATTCCAGGTATCAAAAACCACCACTTCGGCGGCACTGATTTCGTCAGCTGCAAGGATGCGGTCATTACCAAATTCAATGGTATCCGGCTTACCTGCTTCTCTTAAAATATATTTGTACCGGATAATATTGGCATCTTTTTCCCTGTCAAGCGTAATGCTGCCATGCCACAGATTATCATTCAGGTATTGAATGGGAAAGGCCTTCGCAATATCATCATTGCCCAGCACGGGTGTATCGCCACTTACCAAAATAGATTGCCCGTATTGTGTAGAAAACCTTAAATAAAAATGTATAAGCATCAGCAAGCATTATCAGGCAGCAATATAATACGTTTACTGCAAAATGTAAAAAATACACATTAAAATTAATAATCCAGTTGTAAAAGGGTAAAAGTATTTATTTTTTCAGTACAAATAATATCATAAAAAACCTGCTGGTTCATTGTGCTGCCTTATATTTGCAAAAAAAAATTAAAATGGAGACTACCAAAAAGAAAACCGGGCTTTACTGGATACTGTTCTTACTTTCTGTAGCTGGATTTTTTGCCGTTTATATGTCACCACTTGGATCATACTGTTCCATGGTGCTTCCTTTTAATACGACTTTCCTGGCCAAGGCCCTGGACCTGATGTAAAATTTATTGCATTACTGCACCTATATAAACCGCCTCATTGCAGGCGGTTTTACTTTTAAGGCCGCCCTCAGTTTGCTGATACCACCCCGGGCTTTTTAATAAAACTGCTGTTATATTTAAACCGGATATTGGTACTGAATTCCACTTTCCACCCCCGCATATTCCCGTTTTCCCGCGGAAAATAGTAGCCCCTGAGTTCAATGGTTCCAAAAACCAGGTTTTCGTTACGGGTACGTATACCCCCGCCAATGGCGCTGTAAAAATCTGATTTCTTTAACGACTGCTTGGCCTGCTTTAATAAAATCCCATCGGTAAATACAAAGGGCGCAATCCTGAAACCAAGTATCTTTTTGGTATTGTAGTAAACCGACTCCAGTTTGATGGTGGTACGTAAATCTGATTTAATATTTTCGGGGTTAAAATAAGGAAGGCCAAAAACACTGTTAATAACAAGGGGCTCGGTAAATACAGGGTTGGCCTGCGCTGCAATGCCGGTATTAATAAAAGTACGCTGGTACCAATGCTGGTTTATTTTTCTGAGGCGGGTAAAATGCTCCACGTTAAACAGCATATTAATATCCTCAAAACGCCGGCGGTAAAAATAACCACCGCCCCTTACTGTAAAATTGCTGTAAAAGCCTCTCTTTTTAAAATTGGTATAAGTAAAATCAAGCCCGCTGTAAGGCCTCCTTACCTGTGATTGGGTAACATAGCCGGGGTTTTGCTTAATGATATAGCCACCGGTAAGCGCAAGGGAAAATCCTTCGGGCACGTCTTCATTACGGCCAAACCCGTAAATGAAATTTGTTTTATAAAAAACCTGTTTAAAAATATTAAGAGAGGCCAGGGCACCGGTGGTGTTGGAAAAAGAATGATCAAAAACAGTTTTGTACATCACCGGCACCTGTGTAAAATGCTGGTCAAATGCCCGGAGGGCAATAAAATTATGTATCCTTATCTGCCTGTTGGCATACAGGCCCCTGCGCCTGTCCAGGCTGTACCCAAACCAACCGTCAAGATTATAATAACCATACCTGAAAGCCGCATTATATAATGAATCTGAAACATAGGCATTGGCAGATTTGTAAAAGCCTGCCTCTATGGCGCCCGTACCGGGAATGAATGGAGTTACCAATGGTTTTTCAAAACTGGTAAAAACCCTTTGCTCTTCCCTGCGCCCGGTGGTAAAAGAAGATGCATAATTGCTTACCCCGGCTGTCCAGTCAATAAAGGACCCGCCGATATTACGCCTTGTTATTTCGCCCATAAATGCTTTCTGGGGCTTCCTTGGCTCATCATAAAACCCGCCAAATGCCAGGCGGGTACCGCTGCCCGCCACATTTTCATCACCTAATCCTTCTATACGTCCTCTTTTTTTACTGTCTATTTTAACCTTGGCTCCCATCGAAAAAATGTCTTTCGTCAGTACCAGCACATCAACAGAGTCTGTACTGTTTTCGGCAAAGGCCACAATAATGCGGGCATCCTGGATAAAAATGAGGTCCCGCAGGTACCGCTCATTATCTGCAAGAAGATAAGGGTATACCTCCTGCCCTTCTTTAAAAAAAAGGTTATTCCTGATTACATTTTCGGTGGAATTTTTATGAAAGGTATTGGCAAGGCGTACGCCCAGGTTATACTTTACCTCGTTAGTATCGTTAATATTGCGCTGAAAACTCAGCCGCTCCACTTCCACCGAGCGGATGATCTTACCTTTAAACTGCAGGAACTGGTTCTCTACTTTCTGCGGAAATTCATCAGGGGGATTGGTAGCCACACTGCGGCCCAGCCGGCCCAGTAACCCCTTTTTCTTAGCCAGGAAAAAAGTATCGGTTGCCACCGGAACAGTTTGCTGTGCGGTGACCTCCTGTGCAGGGAACACATAAAGAAGCAATAGTAAAAACAGTATACATTTCATCAGCTGCATTGGATATTAGCCCTCATTAAGTTGATAAAGATATTGAATTGAAAAATACAACAGGCAGCAGCGGCAGGGAAGCACATAAAAAAAGCAACAACCGGCAAAGCCAGCCATTGCTGCATATACATGTGTAAATGTTTGTAATTACCGGTTACCTGCAATATCCCTTATACCCGCTTCTGTAGTGATTTCATTTTTTTCGGTAACATTCTGGTCGCCCACTTTTTTTACTGCCAGCATAATGCAAACCGTAATCACCATAGCCACGATTGTTTTAAAAACATTGCCTGATCTTTCAAAATTTTGTTCCATGTAGCGTAATTTTTTCTTGTTTAAAAAAGAGAATAGTGTCAACGGCCTCTTAAAGGGTTGGATAGAAAAATTTACATCAATGGAGGTTGAAAGAAAATCAGAGGTATTGGTGGATTAAAATGACAGTACCTTTCCGGGTAATGCTGTTATTGGGGGAAAACTCGATTTATCAGTGGGAATTGGGTTCAGATTGGGTGTATGCTGTAAGCTGGCGTAAAGATAGAAAAAATAATCAACTTACCAACTATTTTATTGCCCTTTTTTATACTCCGGCCAGCCGGGAATTACCGCCGGCCGGGCAGTGACCAGTACCTTTTATGGCGGCACTTTTTTAAAACCTGCACCAGGCAACCAACTTTATACAAACTGCGATAATGGAAAAGTATCAACCATTACCACTTAACTAAACTTCTTACAATGAAAAAATTTTTATTCCTGGCCAGTTCAGGTTTTTTACTGCTGCTTTCGCTGAACTCGTGCGACAAAAACCCTTCAAGCGACGGGCCAACAACTGTTTTCACTTTTGACACAAGGCTGGCTGGCACCAATGAAGTCCCTTCCAATGGCTCTTCAGCCGTTGGTTCTGTAGTGGCTAAATATGACAGCCTTTCAAAAATTTTAACGGTTACAGTTGCCTATACGGGCCTGTCACCCATTGCCGGCCATATACATAAAGCGGCAGCAGGAACAAACGGTTCTATTATTTTCCCTTTCCCTGTTGTTTCAGCATCACAGTTTTCTTACAGCACCACTGCTTTAACTGCTGCTCAACAGGCCGATCTGTTTGCCAGCCTGTATTATGTAAACCTCCATACCACTGCTTTTCCGGGTGGCGAAATTCGTGGACAATTAATAAAACAATAAGTTTCTTTGGGTTGAACTATTATCTGTAAAAAAAGGGCTTACCACCTGGTAAGCCTTTTTTTATAATGCAGTTTACAGTTTGTAACCCAGTTTTTCTGTGAGTGCTGCCGGTAATACGGGTAGTTTCCTCCGGTCAACCAAAAAACTATTTAATTGCGCCAGCTCCCTGAAAATATAATGCTTATCCATTGCCGCTTTTAAATAACCGGCCCCGGTACTGCCGCCTGTACCGATACGGGTGCCAATCATCCGCTGTACCATATTGATGTGGCGGCTGCGCCAGTTGCCCAGCTGGTTATCAATTTCTAAAAGGGTATCCAGTAATTGAAAAGGCATTTCCAGCATGGGATAGCCGCGGTACAGCATAATAAATAAAGCAGCCCGGCAGGCTTTAGGGGTTAAGCTACCTGTTGCCGTAGTGGCATTAAATGTGGTTTCAAATAATGCTGTATTATTTTTTTCCGCTTCGGCCAGGCTGCCGGTATATACCTGCTGGTAATTTTCCCAAAAGCCGGGTGTAATAAAAGGCATACGTTCCAGCCAGGCATTCACCAGTTCTAAAACCGATTTTGTTTTTTCTGCTTCTTTAATGATGGCAATATCCTTTTCTTTTAATTGAGAAGTATAATAGGCCTGGCCATGGCGGTGTTCAAACTTTAATCCCAGTTTGGCTTCCAGTATTTTAAACTGGTAGCTCTGGAAGCCCGAAGCCGGCCGCAGCATATCCCTGAAATCTAAAAAATCCATCGGCGTCATCGTTTCCATAATATCAATCTGCTGCACCAGCACTTTTAAAATAGTGGTTACCCTTTTTAAACGGTGCACCACAGTTTGCATTTCGGGAGAGTTATCATTTAACGCAGGCTGGTTTAAAATATCAATAACAGAATTCACTTCAAACAAAATTTGTTTAAACCATAATTCATATGCCTGGTGAATGATAATAAAAAGCATTTCATCATGTGCAGGCACCTGGCCTTCTTTAAAACTTTCGGGCTGCTGTGCACCGGTGATCTTATCCAGCTGCAGGTAATCGCCGTAATACAAACCTTTATTTTCCATGTCAATCGTTTTGATAGGGCAAACTTACACATTTTAGGTGTCTGACCGGTACCGGAGAATTATAATTTATACCCTCTTTAGAATTGAAACTGTTTTATATTTTAAAAGTATGCGCACCGGCCTGACACCCTGCAGTTTTGTTAACTGTTGGTGAACAGTTTTTTGCTTTAACATTTTCTTATCTAAACAAAAAAAATCTGGCACACTATTCCTTTTACTGTTATGCAAGCAGATCATAAAATCCCTGCCACCCAAAAACATGAAACGTTTATTTTTATCCGCGTCAGTAATTGCACTTGGCATAACAGCGGCTTCCGCACAAACCAGTTTTGGCATACAGGCCGGCGTTATTAACTCCAACTGGAGAGGAGACGCACTGAACAGTTTAAACAACGTGGTGGACCTGAGCAATGGCTTTGTAGGCACCAAAAGCAAAACCGGTTTTACCATTGGCGGTTATGCGCATGTTCCGCTTTCAGAAAATTTTTCTTTTGAGCCCGGCATCAGTTATGCACAAAAAGGCTATGCTATGAAGGGCGACCTTAAAATCGATGCTTTAAAATTTTTAGGTGTTAATGCTGCGGCAAAAGTGCAGGCCAATTATATTGACATACCCCTGGTGTTAAAAGCCAATGTGGCTAATGGTTTAAGTGTATATGCGGGGCCGCAGGTATCTTATCTTACCAATGCCAACCTGCACCTCAGTGCCGGCATACTGGGCATTAATTTAATAAACAAAAAACTGGACCTTACCGATAATTTTAACCGTTTTGATATGGCTGTTACCGGTGGTGTGGCATATGGCTTTGATAACGGCCTTAATATTAAAGCCGGTTACGACTATGGCCTGGCCAGGTTAGACCGCAACGAAAATTTTAAAGCCTATAACAGGGTAATCAAGTTTACAGTAGGATATACTTTTTAGGTGGCTATGCTTTCTGTTTACCGCGGCATCCTTTGGGGGTGCCGCTTTTTTTGTATAGCCACGAATGACACGAATTGACACTAATAATCCCATTCGTGGTCATTAGAGCAATTAGTGGCGACAAAAAATCCGCGGAGCGGACAATATCTTTAGTTCATAAAAGCCGCCATTTCCTTAAATTTGCAGCCCGCTAACCTATTTAACAGTTTAACTAATTAACGGATCAACCAAGCAACATTACAATGGGAAGGATTTTTGAAGTAAGAAAAAGCGCCATGTTTGCCCGCTGGGATAAGATGGCCAAAAACTTTACACGTATTGGAAAAGAAATTGCCATTGCTGTAAAAGCTGCCGGCCCCGACCCGGATAATAACCCCGCTTTAAGAAGGTGCTACCTTAATGCCAAGGCCTGCAATATGCCTAAAGACCGTGTGGAAGCCGCCATTAAAAGGGCCATGGGAAAAGACACCAGCAGCTATGAAGAAATCACCTACGAAGGTTATGCCCCGCATGGCGTGGCAGTAATGGTGGAAACGGCAACTGACAATTCCACCCGTACCGTTGCCAATGTGCGCATGCATTTTACCAAAGGCGGCGGTGCACTGGGTACCAGTGGCTCTGTGGCTTTTACCTTTAACCGCCTGGGCGAATTTAAAATTAAAAACACCGGCCAGAATTTAGAAGACCTTGAACTGGACCTGATTGATTACGGGCTGGAAGAGATTGGGGAAGACAGCGAAGGCAATATCATCATCCGCACCGCCTTTAACGAATTTGGCCATATGGCAAAGGCCCTGGATGAAAAAGGTATTGAAGTGGTAACCGCAGAACTTACCCGAATACCCACCACCACCGTAGAACTGGATGAAGAATCCGCTAACGAGGTATTAAAATTAGTGGATAAACTGGAGCAGGATGAAGATGTGCAGAAAGTATATCATAACCTGAAATAATTACACTTATTTTTTTACAGCACAGCTTCTTTAAAAGGAAGCTGTTTTTTTATGTATACCAAAGCAGGAAAACTGTCTGGCTATGAATTGTAAGCACTGTACAACTTTCGCATATTTATGAGTTGTACGTCACCCTAAACAGTATCCCGCGCAAACCGGCTGAAGAATATTTCTTAGTATTTCCGCGGCACTTCAGCTGTATATCTTTACTGGATATAAAAGCCTATCCCCCTTAACCACCGAATTTCACATTCCTTAAACCAAATGAATTAAAGTACTTTTGAACCTCTATATTGCCTCGGGCTTATTCCCTTCTTTTTTAAAAACACCCGGTTAAAATAAGTGAGCGTTTCAAAGCCATTGTCATAGGCTATTTCTGCCACCTGTTTATCTGTTGCAATCAGTTGATTGCACACATTGGTAATGCGGATTTCATTTACATAATCAGAAAATGTTTTGCCCGTGATGCGTTTAAAGAATTTACAGAAAGCGCCTGGAGACAGATGAATCAATGCTGCAGCTTTATGAATGGTCATATTCTCTGTTGCATGTTTCTGCACAAACTGGCAAACCCTGTTGATGCGGTTTGCATTTTCCTTTCCCTTCAGGGGCTGATAAAATGCTGATACCAGTGACACATGTTTTAGTTTTACAAGTTCCTGCAGGATTTGCAGCAGGCCGGTAATTTTTTCAACACCACTTTTGCCCGGCAGCAGTATCATTTGTTCAACAACCGCAGCAGATTTTTTTCCTTTGAATAATATACCCAGCCTTGCCTGCATCAGCAGCTTATTGATGGCAGTTAATTCATTCAGTTCCGTAAATCGTTCAATGAAAGCTGCAGAAAACTGTATTACCACAGCAGCAGGTTTTCCATTAAGGCTATCATCACTCACCCATGTGTGTGGCAGCCCCGGGCCAATCAGCACCAAATCACCACTCACAAAATTTTCATGGCTGTCCCCCACCAATCTTCTACCATTGCCTTTCAGTATCAGCGTAAGTTCATATTCCGGGTGATAATGCCAGAAGAAATCAAACCGGGGCGGGTTGATGCTGTAAGCCATATAGGAATGTTGTCCTTTTTTGGCATTGATATCTTCCAGCAATGCTTTCATATACCACTATTTATTGTACTTTTTAGTTAAAAATACAAGATTCTGTCAATATAGTGTAATTATTTGGATAAACAGTGTTATCCATCCTCGTTGCTTCCGGATAATTTTGCAGTCAAACAAAAATTTATGTCAACGATTCCTTCATCTGTTCTGGCTGTTCTTGCAAAGCCATTTCAGCTCACCAATGAACAAATCGAATTTTATCAACAAAACCGTTATATCAAACTGAAACAGGTTTTTGATGAA
>Ga0209023_10001320_pt1 | contig 33673 bp, 37 predicted proteins | sample LakOneMetagenome_FD_187468 | JGI IMG/M metagenome (GOLD analysis project Ga0209023, IMG submission 187468) | Freshwater and sediment microbial communities from Lake Erie, Canada (SPAdes) (version 2) | ecosystem: Environmental > Aquatic > Freshwater > Lentic | place: Lake Erie, Canada...
CGAGATCGTGCTGGTGCTGCAGAACATCGTGAGCCACCAGATCGACCCGCTGGACGGCCCCACGGTGGTCACCGTGGGCCTGCTGCAAAGCGGCAACCGCGTGAACATCCTGCCCGACACGGCCGAGATTGCCGGCACCGTGCGCTCGCTGTCGGCGCGCAACCAGAAGGTTGCGCACGACAGCATCCGCCTGAAGGCGCAGAAGATCGCCGAGAGCGCGGGCCTCACCGCCGACGTCACCATCGACACCGGCTACGAGGTGGTGGTCAGCGACCCGAAGATCACTGCCGCCCTGGCCCCAGCCTTCGCGGCTGCCGCCGGCGGTGCTGACAAGGCGCGCGAGGTGCTGCCCTCGATGGGCTCGGAAGACTTCGGCTCGTTCGGCGGCAGCGGTGTGCCCGTGGTGTTCTGGAACCTGTATGCCTCGCCGTTCGGCGACAAGTCGGGTGCGCCCAACCACTCGTCCGAATTCGTGATCGACGAGAAGGCGCTGCGCATCGGCGTGCGGGCCCTCACCAGCGCCACGCTGGCCTACATGGAACAAAACCCTGCCACGGGCCAAAACGCCCGTTGAGCCCCTTTGAGGCCCGCTGATGCCTGTTGAAGCCCGCTGAGGCTCCCCAGGCCAGCACGCTCCAGCGGCAGCGGGCCCCAGGTGGAGTGCATGGGGCGCTTGTCGGGAGGCTTGTTGCAAGCCTCCCGTTCTTTTTTCTAGGTAAAAACCCTGCTTTTGGTCGGTAGCTTGTCGATCTGCAGCAAGGTCGTTCGTCGTGCAGATGAAGGCCAGCGATTCACCCTGGTCCGCACCCTGAACCTCTTGCCTGGAGAACCCCATGCGATTCATGATCATCGTGAAAGCCACCGCCGAGTCCGAGCGCGGCGACATGCCCACCGAACCCCTGATGGCCGCCATGGCCCGCTACCACGAGGAGCTGGCGCAGGCCGGAGTTCTGCTGGACGGCAGCGGCCTCAAGCCCAGCGCGCAGGGCTGGCGCGTGCACTACGGCGCCGCCGGTGCGCGGACCGTCACCGACGGCCCGTTCACCGAGACCAAGGAGCTCATCGCCGGGTACACGCTGATCCAGGTGCGCAACCGCGACGAGGCGCTGGAATGGACGCGCCGCTTCCCCAACCCCCGCGGCGAGGGCTTGGCGGCCGAGATCGAGGTGCGCCCCCTGTACGAGATGGAGGACTTTGCCGCCGTGCAGGGCGTGGAGCACTTTCGCGAACTCGAAGCCCGCGGCTGACACGGCCCGCCTGCCTTGGAGCCATCACCATGATCAAGACCATCGCCCTCGTGCTGCTCGCCGCCCTGGCGCTGCTGCTGGCCTACGCTGCCACCCGCCCCGACACCTTCCGCGTGGAACGCAGCCGCGTGATCACCGCCCCGCCCGAGCGCGTGTACGGGTTGATCCACGACCTGCGCCAGTTCAACACCTGGAACCCGTACGAACGCAAAGACCCGGCCATCAAGGGCGAGTACAGCGCCACCACAGCCGGCCCCGGCGCACGCTACGCCTGGCAGGGTGACAAGGTGGGCACCGGCAGCATGGAGATCGTGGAGGCCACGGCGCCCCGCCGCGTGGGCATGAAGCTCGACTTCGTTAAACCCTTCGAAGCCCACAACCAGGTCGAATTCACGCTGCAGCCCGAAGGTGCGGGCGCCACCCGCGTCACCTGGGCCATGCAGGGCCCCGTGCCCTACCTCGCCAAGATCGCCCACCTGGTCTTCAACATGGACTGCATGGTGGGGCAGGACTTCGAGGACGGCCTGGACAACCTGCAGGCCGTGGCGCTGGGCGAACCCGCAGCGTGAAACCCGCCACCCCTTTGCCAAAGCCTTCGTTTCCCTTTACCTTCACACCCCTTCAGGAGCCTCTCATGCACCAACAAATCTTCGTGAACCTGCCCATCGAGAACATGGCCCGCTCGCAGGCGTTCTTTCGCGCACTGGGCTACGAGTTCAACCCCGACTTCACCAACGAACAAGGCGCCTGCCTGGTGGTGGGCGAGAACCTTTTTGTGATGCTGCTCGTCAAGGACTTCTACCAGACCTTCACCACCAAGGCGATCGCCGATGCGCGCACCACGTCGGAGGTGCTGGTGTGCTTCTCGTGCGACAGCCGCGAACAAGTCGACACCCTTGTCGCCAAGGCCGTGGCGGCTGGCGGCACCTCGCCCCGCCCGGTGCAGGACCTGGGCTTCATGTACTCGCGCAGTTTTGACGACCTCGACGGCCACAGCTGGGAGTTCGTGCACATGGTGGATGCCAGCAAGGCGCTGGGCTGAGCGTTCACCGAGGCCTCCGATGCACAACCCCCGCAGTCCCGATGCCGATGCCAGCGCTGATGCCCTGCACCGCACCATCGATGCGGTGTGGCGCATCGAGGCCGCCCGCATCATCGCCAGCGTGGCGCGCATGACGCGCGACGTGGGCCGTGCCGAGGAACTGGCGCAGGATGCGCTGGTGGCCGCGCTGGAGCACTGGCCCGCCACCGGCCTGCCCGCCAACCCTGCAGCATGGCTCATGACCACGGCCAAGCGCCGTGCCATCGACCACCTGCGCCAGCAGGCCCTGCACGCGCGCGAGCACGAGGCGCTGGGCAAGGACCTGGAGGCGCTTGAAGCCCAGTACGCGCCCGACGTGGTGGACACACTGGTCGCTGCGCAGCAGGACGACATCGGCGACGACCTGCTGCGCCTCATCTTCACCGCCTGCCACCCGGTGCTGCCCACCGAGGCGCGCGTGGCGCTCACGCTGCGGATGCTGGGGGGCCTGACCACGGCCGAGATCGCCCGGGCGTTTCTGGTGCCCGAGCCTACGGTGGCGCAGCGCATCGTGCGTGCCAAGCGCAGCCTGTCGGCCGCCCACGTGCCCTTCGAGGTACCCGGCGAGGCCGAGCGCGCGCCGCGCCTGGCGTCGGTGCTGGAAGTCATCTACCTCGTCTTCAACGAAGGCTATGCCGCCACGGCGGGTGACGACTGGATGCGCCCCGCGCTGTGCGGTGAGGCCCAGCGCCTGGTGCGCGTGCTGGCCCGCCTGGTGCCCGACGAGCCTGAGGTGCAGGGCCTGGTGGCGCTGCTGGAGATCCAGGCCTCGCGCCTGCCCGCGCGCACCGATGGCGACGGCAAACCCGTGCTGCTCATGGACCAGGACCGCGCGCGGTGGGACCAGTTGCTCGTGCGCCGGGGCTTGGCCGCCCTGGACAAGGCCGAGCAGCTGGCGCGCGCAGGCCATGCCTGGGGGCCCTACGCCCTGCAGGGCGCCATCGCCGCCTGCCATGCGCGCGCACGGCGCGCAGAGGACACCGACTGGGCCCACATCGTGGCGCTGTACGACGCGCTCGCGCAAGTGGCGCCCTCGCCGGTCGTGGCGCTGAACCGCGCCGTGGCCGTGGGCATGGCCGAAGGCCCGGCGGCGGCGCTGCGCTTGGTGGACGAGATCGCGGCAGACCCGTTGCTGGCCCAGTACCACTGGCTGCCCAGCGTGCGCGGCGACCTGCTGGCCAAACTGGGCCGCATGGCCGAGGCGCGTGCCGAGTTCGAGCGTGCGGCGGGCCTCACGCGCAACACGCAGGAAAAGGCCCTGCTGCTGGCGCGCGCAGGCGGCTGACAGGCGTCGCGCTGCATGCACCCATCCACCCGCGCTCGAACGCGCCTCGCAGGCGCTCAGCGGCGGTCGTGGCAGCGGGTGCGGGTACCGCGTGATTTTGTGGCGCGTTTTCGCCAGAATGGGGCCATCCCGGGCCACCCCATCATCGCTGCGCCATGACACACCCCGACACCGCGTCGTTCCCCCTGGAAGGCGGCTGCGCCTGCCGCCATGTCCGTTACCGCATGCTCACCGCACCGCTGTTCGTGCACTGCTGCCACTGCCGCTGGTGCCAGCGCGAGAGCGGTGCGTCGTTTGCGCTGAACGCCATGATCGAGTCCGACCGCATGGCGCTGCAGGTGGGCGCGGTCGATCTGGTGGACACACCATCGGACAGCGGCTTCGGCCAGAAGATCGCGCGCTGCCCGCACTGCCGCGTGGCGGTGTGGAGCCATTACTCCGGCGCGGGCCCGCTGGTGGCCTTTGTGCGCGTGGGCACGCTGGACGCGCCGGACCTGTTGCCGCCCGATATCCACATCTACACCCAGTCCCAGCAGCCCTGGGTGGTGCTGCCGCCCGGCGTGCCCGCCGTGGCCGAGTACTACGACCGCGACGCCCTGTGGCCCGCCGATAGCCTGGCACGCCGCCAGGTGCTGCTGCCGCGGATCACGGCGTATCGGGAGGCGTTGGGGCTGGATTGAGGGGCATGGGCTTAGGCGTTCACAACGCGTGCACGCGGAACTTGTCTTCACTCCCTCTCCCCTTGCGGGAGAGGGCCGGGGAGAGGGGGTGCTTGATCGAGGCAGTGCGCCTAACTCCCCCTCTCCCGCGAGGTGAGAGGGAACAAGGCAGGTGCGCGTGCAGATGGCATGCGCCAGCCCCAGGCCCCTCACCGCCGCTTTTGTTTTTTCTTCTTCGTCCGGGTGTGATGCCCCGTAGACAGCTTGGGCGACAGCCCCAGCGCGCCGCGTGCCAGTGCATCGGCCTGGCCATTGCGATGGCGTGGAATCCAATGCACCGTCACATCGCCGCAGGCCTGCATCATCCCGCGCACGTCGTCGAACAAGCCGGCCAACCTGGCGATAGGCGGCACGGGCAAGCTGTTGGCGGACCGATCGGCGCCCAGCTGCTCCACCAGCACGCTGCTGTCGCTGTAGACCACCACGGCGCTGCCTGCCGCAACACCCTGGTCCTGCAGCCAGCGCAGCGCCAGGGCCAGCGCCCGCAGTTCGGCTTCGTTGTTGCAGCCGGTGAAGGTGGTGGCCTCGGACAGCTGCTGAGCCAACGTGCCATCGGGCGCGCACACCATGGCACCCAGGCCCATGCGCCCCGGGTTGGGCACGGCGCTGCCGTCGCAATGGATCACCCAGGGGGCGGCGTTGTCGTCAGGCATGGCCAATGCGCGGCAGAGGCCAGCGCGGCGCAGTTGCCCGGGGGCATGTCACTTGTAGAAAGCCTCGACCTTGCCCTTGAGTTTGATCATCAGCGGGCGGCCCTTGCGGTCTACCGTCTTGCCTGCGGGCACCTTCACCCAGCCTTCGCTGACGCAGTATTCCTCCACATCGGTGCGGTCCTTGCCGTTGAAGCGGATGCCGATATCGTGCTGGAACACCGCAGCCACGTGGTTCGGGCTGCGCGGGTCCACGCTCAGGTGGTCGGGCAGCGCGGGGCGGTCGGTGGTGGCGGTGGTCGTGGCGGCGGCGGCTGGGGTGGTGTCGGTCATGCGGTGGTCTGATTGAAAAGCGAAAGCGCGGATTTTCCGGGATTTGGCCCGTGGCACGGCCCGGGTGCCCCTGACGCAGGGCAGGAATATGGCAGGAACATGCATAAAAATGCCGCCTACCGCGCTCTGGAAAAGCGCTGCCAGCTATTAAATGTGTAGCAAACGTGTTCAGGGCGCCGCGTGCCGCGCCAGCAGCGCGCCCACTGCCGGCTTGGCGCAGCGCTGCACCAGTTGCAGCAGCGCGTAGTCGGGCTCGGCCACGCGCCACTGCGTGCGCAGATCGTGCTGGATGCGCGCCAGCAGCGCGGCGGCCATCTCGGCATCGGCGAGCGCGCGGTGGGCCTGGCCGGTGCGCGGCAGGCCGTGGTAGTCCACCAGCGTCCCGAGCTTGTGGCTGGGCGCCTGGGGGTACAGGCGGCGCGACAGCAGCACCGTGCACGCGAACGGGTGCGGTGCGGCCACGCCAGCGAGTGCCAATTCGGCCTGCCAGAACTTGCTGTCGAACGACGCGTTGTGCGCCACCATCGGTGCATCCCCCACAAACCGCGCCGCGTCGGCCATGACGCCTGCAGCATCGGGCGCCGCGTTCACCATGGCGTTGGTGATGCCGGTCAGTTGCGTGATGAATGCCGGAATCCACGCGCCCGTCTTCATCAGGCTCTGAAAGCGGTCCACCACCTGGCCTTTTTCCAGCAGCACGATGGCGACTTCGGTCGCGCGTGCGCCCTGGCCGGGCGAGACGCCGGTGGTTTCAAAGTCGATGACGGCGATGGGGGGCATGGGTGTGGAAGCGAAAAAGAAGGATTGTGCCGCCGTGTTTGCTGCAGGTCCCGCTAGCCCGTGCGTGCTGTGTGCCCACCCCCGGATGTCTGGAATGCGGCTTTATGCAGAGCCCGGCGCGCCGTGTAATCGCTTGTAATCGCCATTCCGATCTCGCCTGCCTACATTGGTTCTCCGGGCCTGGCACGTCGCCGGGCTTCCCTCAACTTGCAGGAGATCCTCTATGCCTACTACCGTCAACATCATGCAAGACTCCACTCGGGAGGTCGATCTTGGCAATTCCACCGGCATGCGCATTACCGCCCCTAGCGCCCAGGCCAGCGTGCATGTGGACTATCAGCATCCGGCCGGCTCCGGCAACTACAGTAGCGCCATCAAGGGATCAGCCGGTTATGGCAATCCGTTTACCGTCCCTGCAGGCGGAACCAAGGACGTTCTCAAGAGTGATCTGGAATCCGAGCATGTCAGGGTCGGCGCCCGGGATGCCAACATCACCGTGACCTATTGAGGCAGCTGCAGCCCGTCGCCAAGACGCGGCGCGGGCTCTCGCACCCGGGGCATGTGCCCCGGTATCAACCTTGGGGCGCAAGCCGCTGCTCCAGAAAGAACCGCAGCATCTCTCCCGTGGCATCCACCCCGCGCGGGTCGGTGTGGCTGCCTTGCGCGTTGCCGCCGGCCCAGGCGTGGCCTGCGCCATGCAGCACCCAGTGCTCTGCCACCACGGGGCCTGCGTCGACGGACTCACTGCCGGCGGCCGCCGCGCGGCGGTGCACCGCCCGCGTGTAGCGCTGTCCGCTGCCCGACTGGCCTTGCTGCACGGTTTTGTGCAGCACTGCAGCGCCGCCAGCCACGGCCCCAAGTGCGGCGTCGACCACCTGTTCGCCGTTGCGTGCGCTGACCGTGGGGTCTGCATCGCCATGGAAGACGATCACCGGGGTGACTGGCTGGCCCGGTGCCGCCACAGGCGTGCCGCGGAGATGGGGCTTGGCGCCCGTCTTCATGGCCGACAGTGCGCCCATCACGTTGTGCGCGGCACCGGCTGAGAGGCCCGAGTGCACGCCCACGGCGGCAAACACGTCCGGGTACTCGCGGCCCAGCAAGGCGGCCATAGCGCCGCCGGCCGACAGGCCCGCCACGTAGACGCGCTTGGCATCCACCGGGTGGCGTGCCATCACGTCCTGCACCATCGCCACCAGCAGCGCGGGCTCGCCGCCGCCGCGGCGCTGGTCTTCGGGGCGAAACCAGTTCCAGCAGCCGTTGGGGTTGGCGCTGTTCGGCTGGGCGGGGTACAGCACCAGCGCGTTGGCGGGCGCGGCAGCGCTGTTCATGTCGGTGCCGGTGGCAAAGTCCGTGGGGTTTTGCGTGCAGCCATGCAGCATCAACACCAGGGGCATGGGCGTGCCAGCCGCCGCGCCGGGTGGCACGTACAGGTGGTAGTGGTGCTGGGTGTGTGGCGCGCCGGGCTGCGTGAAGACCACGCGGGTGAAGCTGCCCGGTGCCTCGGCGCTGAGGGCATTGCCTGCCCGCGCAGCCTTTGCGGGGCCCGAGGGCGCTGCGAATGGAGCTGCAGACGGTGTTGCAGATGGCGAAGTGGCGGTAGCGGGGCTGGCTTGCCCGGGGCTCGCATTCTGGTGGCCCGCATGGCCTGCATGGTCGGTAGCGGCGCTGCCCTCGCCGGGGCGGGTCTCTCGCTCGATGACCACGGCGTCTTCAACATCCGGCGCCACGCCGGTGCGCCACGGCGCGGCGGTGCGAAAGCTGGCACCGGGCACTGGCGGCTGCTCCACGGCGGTGCTGGGGGCGTGTTCATTCGGTGTGCCGGTGCCTTGCGCAGCGGCGGGCGCCGTCGCTTGTTGGCCCAGCGCCTGCTGAATGGTCCGGGTGGCGTCCGCCAGATGACCGGTGCGCACCAGCTGGGTGGCTTCACCCATCAGTTGCTTGAGTTTGTGGTTCCAGTCCATGGGGGTTCCTTGTGGGTGTTGTGGAGGGCGCCCCGCGCCCTAGTGGATGCGCCCGTCCAGCGCGGCTTTGACCGCTGCACTGGCATGAAAGGCCCCCAGCACCGTGACGGAGCTGATGGTCGCCTGTGCCAGCGACGCCGGTACGTCGTTGTCGATGCTGACGAGGCCCAGCACGCGGATCTCCAACACCTGGCCTGCCGCCTGCACGGCTTCCAGCTCGGCGCGGCCAAACCGCTGCAGACCCAGCACAAGCATCTTGCGGGCCACCACCTGCCGAACCGCATCGCTCTGGGTGGTCAGCTGGTTGCGGATGGCGGTGCGGATGAAGTCGGTGCGGTTGGCGTAGAAGCCTTCGGACACCAACAGGTCGATGTGGCCAAGATCCACGAAGCCCAGGTTGATGGTGATCTTCTCGGAGTCGGGGACCTTGCCGCGCACAGCGGCAGGAGATGTTTGCGTGGATGCCATAGCTTGTTGAAATCTGTTTGCCATCCAAGAGGATGGTTTTTGGATGGTGTATGGATGTCAATTGGATGGCAAATCCATCGTTTCAAGAGCCTGAGCAAAAGAAAAGAGCCCGAAGGCTCTTTTCTATGGGGAATGGGATCGATCTCCCACGTGCGGTGAACGCTCAGCCGGCGCCTCGGCTACCGCCGCCGCCGGTGCTGCCAGCGGAGCCCCGGCGCGACTGCACCTGGTTGCCGCTGCCGATGTGGGCGTCGCGGTCGTGGCGGCTCTCGGGGGAACGGCGGCCCTGGTTCAGCTGCGTGGCGGGTTTGTCGCCGGTGCTGTTGTGGGCCTGGGCAACCTTGCCGGAGCCTTCGTTGTCCTGGGTGGTACGGTCGGCATCGGTACTGATATCGCCGTCTTCACGGCGGTTTTCTTTGCTGCTCATTAAAGCCTCCTGGTGGGGTGGATGATGTTGAAGCAGGGTTGGCGCGCCAGCATGCGGCGGCGCCGCGGATCAGGACAGCGTCAGTTCCTTGTGCTCGCCCAGCTCGCGCGGGGGCTCGCCGGTGACGGCTGCCTTGGCCATCTTGAACAGCTGGACCATCTTGCTTTCCTTGACGTCCCAGTACTCGGCGTGGCGGATGCGCACGGCCAGCAGGGCCAGGTCGGCATCGGTGTAGCCGCCGGGAAACCAGGCCTTGGCCATGGGCGACCACAGCGCTTCTTTTTGCGCCAGGTCGTCGATGAAGCGGGCCTGGCCCGACAGCGAGACATAGCTGTCGTCGCCCGGGTCGGCGTACGAAACGTTGACTTCGCCATCGGTCAGCAGGCGCTCGTACAGCTCGCCGGACTTGGAGATGAAGAAGTACAGCTCGTTGTGCTCGTCGATGCTGCGGTTCTGCGTGGTCAGCGGGTGTGCGTGCAGCATGCCCGACGCAGTGCGGTGGGTGAGCATCCCGAAGCGGATGTCCTTGATGAGTTTCCACAGGGTGTCGTGGGCGGATGTGCTGTTGGTCATGAAGGCTCCAGTGCGATGAGGTATGACGCGACTGTCGGCCCGTTGGGCTTTGCGCGGCGTCGTCTGCCTGCCCGCTTGCGCGTGGGAGCTTGTCTGACATGGGCTGCACGCCCCCGCGTCAGGGCCGCCCGGTGTACTTCACGATGGTCACTGCAGCCGCGCTATCCACGCTCTCCAGGCTCTGCAGCATCCACTGCAGCGCCTGGTCTGCCCGGGTGCCGCCGGTCCCGCCGCCGATGATCGGGAACGCCACCGACCCGAAGCCCTGCTGCTGGACCAAGGCCATGGCCGACAGCACCGACTGCTGGATGGAGCGCTGCGACGACACCCACCACAGGCTGATGCCGGCCACATGGATGATGCCCTGGTGGGGCAGACGGCCCGCACCGGTCAGCACGGCACCGCCGAGCGGTATGGCGCCGTGGCGGGCCAGTTCACGGAACGGCTGGTACCCGGCCCGCCGCTTGATAGCGCCCGAGACGCCCTGCGGCAGCAGCAACCACCACGGGATGATGTTGCGGTTCCAGGCGTTGACGATTACGTCGGCGTGCTGGTCCAGCAGGTCGCCCTCCACCACATTCACTGCTGCAGTGCTGCGTTGCACAGGGTCACGCCTTCTTCAGAAACTCGGACTTCAGCAACATGCTGCCCAGGTCCGTCTTGCAGTCCACGTTGTGGCCGTCGGCGCCGTCCACCAGGCGGATGCTCTTGATCTTGGTGCCCTTCTTGAGCGTCGATGACGAGCCCTTGACCTTGAGGTCCTTCACCAGGATCACTGCATCACCGTCGGCCAACGGATTGCCGTTGGCATCGCGCACCGTGCCATCGCCTGCGTCCGCAGCCTCTTCATCGGTGGCCGCAGCGGCCTGGGGCCACTCCAGCCCGCAGTCGGGGCACACGTACTGGCTGGCGTCGGGGTAGGTGTTTTCCTGGCCGCATTGGGGGCAGGCGGGGGTGGTGTGGGGCATCGGGGTATCAGGTCAGGGAATCGGTGGATGATCGTCGGGGCCGGCACTGTCACAGCGGTGCGCGCTGCTCCAGCGCAAAGGGCGGCAGGCCCTTGAGCAGGCGCTGGCCGTAGCTGGTGCGCATCAGGCGCTTGTCGTAGCAGTACACGTGGGCCTGGTCGTCTTCGGTGCGGATGGCGCGGCCGACCCATTGCGCCAGGCGGATGGCGGTGGCGGGCACCACCAGCTCGCTGAACGGGTCGCGCCCCACGGCGCGCAGCCACTCGGCGCGGGCCTCGCCCACCGGGTCGTCGGGCGGGGCGAACGGCAGCTTGGTGATGAAGACCGACTCGCAGAGCCGTCCGGGCAAATCCAGCCCCTCGCCGAAGGACTGCATGCCGAAGATGACCGAGGGCTCGCCGTTCTCCACCCGTTCCCGGTGGCGACGCAGGAGCTGCGTGCGCGGTAGCGCGTTCTGCACCAGCACCACGCTGCGCATGGCGGTGGGCAATGCATCCACGGCCTGGCGCATCTGCTCGCGCGAGGTGAACAGCACCAGCGCGCCGTACTCCACGCGGGCGATGTCGTGCAGCAGCGCATCGACCATCTCGGCGGTGAACTGCGCGGCGTTCTTGGGGTCGGCGCGCGTCTCGGCCGCGATCAGCGTGCCCTGCGCGGCGTAGTTGAAGGGGCTCGGGACCTCCAGCGTGGTGGTGGTCTCGTCGCCGTGCAGGCCTGCCTCGCGCAGGAAGAAGTCGAAATTGCCGCAGCTGTTGAGCGTGGCCGATGTGAGCACCGCGCCGCGCACCGCGTTCCACAAATGGTTGCGCAGCGTGGTGCCCGGCAGGATGGGGCTCGCGTGCCCCTTGACCACGATGAAGTCGCCGTCCACCTCGAGCGTGAACCACTTGGCGGCCGGCACGAAGCTGCGGTCGGCGCCCTGGGGCGCATCCTGCAGCAGCAGCTGTGCGGTGGCGTGCAGCTCTTCCAGCCGCGGCGCGAGCATGCCGATCTGCGCGTACAGCGTGGACAGGCGCTTGGCTTCTTCCGGCTTGTCGCGCATCTCGGCCCGCAGGGCCTTGCTGATGGCGCGCAGGGCCTCGAGGAACCCGTCGGCGCTGGCGGCCAGCAGGCCCAGGGGTGCGATGAGCGGCTCGGGCAGCTCGCCGCGCGGCACCCGCACGCGCGCCGGGCCCCAGGTGTCCTTTTGGCTCTTGAGCGCGGGGCCGTACACATCCATCACGATGCGCGCCAGGTCCTGCATCGTCTGGCGCAGCTGCGCCGCGTGGCGCGGGATGTCGGCGATTTCTTCGACCTCCAGCAGCGCGCCGATGCGCAGGCCCCGGCTGGAGAGGCGGTCGATCCAGGTCAGGCGCGACAGGTCCATGCTGCACGCAAACTGCTGCAGCGCGGTGGCGGGCAGGTGGTGGGCTTCGTCCAGCACCAGCAGGCAATTGTCCAGCTCGGGCAGCACGCGGGCGCCCAGCGACGACAGCAGCAGGTCGTGGTTGGCCACGATGACCTGCGCGCCCACCAGCTCCTTGCGCTTGTCGTAGTAGGTGCACTGGCTGAAGGCGGGGCAGTGCTTGCCGGTGCACGATGCGCCCTCGGCCGCCACGGGGCTCCACACCTCGGGCTCGGGCGGGGTCTCCAGGCTGTCGCGGTCGCCGTCCCACGCGCCCTTGGCCAGGGTTTGCGCCATGGCACCGTAGAACTGGATGCGCGCCTCGGTCTCTTGCCGCGGGCGCTTGGCGCGGGCGGCGGCTTCTTCTTCGGCAAAGAGGTCATCGTCCTCGGACTCCTCTTCGGCCTCGCCCGTGCCCGCCAGGCGGTCGAGCTTGAGCTTGCACACATAGCGCCCGCGCCCTTTGGCCAGCGCAAACTTGAAGGGCTGGGGCATGAGCGCGGCCAGCGCCGGCAGGTCCTTGTTGACCAGCTGCTCCTGCAGAGCCACGGTGGCGGTGGAGATCAGCACCCGCGTGCCGCGCGACAGCGCCAGCGCAATGGCGGGCGCGCAGTAGGCCAGCGACTTGCCCACACCCGTGCCGGCCTGGATCACCGCGATGGCGCGCGTGGGCGGGGCGGCGTCGCCGTCTTCGCTGTCCACCTTGCCCAGTGTGGCAGAGCTGAACGTCTGCGCCACCTGCTCGGCCATGCGCCGCTGGCCGTGGCGGCTGCGAAAACCCGGGGTGGCCTGCACCACCGCATCGAACGATTCAAGGGCCTGCGCGGCCCACACCTGTTGAGACATACAGTAGTGTCGCATGCCGCGCGGTCCGCAGATCGGCCACTGCCCCGCGCCGGGTGGGCGCACCCGCCTACAAAGGCGCGCCCCCGGGCTGCATAGCATGGCTTACCGGCCTCAGCGGCCGCCCCGTCGCAGCGCGACGCCCACCAGCATCCGGAGGCTCCATGGCCCAATCTCCCAGCCAAGAAAAAGACGTCACTCCATCCGCTCACGTGCCTGCCCGCACCGAGCGCCGCACCAACACCACCAACCCCACGGAGCAGCCCGGCAGCGGCCCCGAAGACCTGGGTGGCCCGGAAGCCCGCCTGCCCCACGAACGCGACCAGGCCACCGACATGACGGACGGCGAACGCCACCCGGAGATTGAGCAGGCGTACAAGGACGTGAAACGCGGGCTGCAGGACACGGACCGCGGCGTGCCTGCGCACAACGCGTATCAGAAGCAGAAGTGAGAGCCTGACTCAGTAGTGCTACAAATTTAGTAGCTGCTAGCGCAATACAGGGTGAGCGGTAGAGCCTGTTTTCATCTTTGAATAACCAATGCACTGCCTGTGTGCAGGCGTGCGACCTGCCGCGTGTTTGCTTCGCTGGTTGCTGTAACGCTGGGGGTGACGTTTGGCTATTCCTGCTGCTTGTCGCTGTCGCACTCCGTGCACACCAGGAACCTGAAATCCGAGCCGCACGCCAGTGTGCCGACTCCGCCTGGTCTGATCGTCCAGTTGCACCGCTGCAGCGATTGAACCAGCGTGCCCTGAACATGGCAAGGTGCCAGGTCATGCTCGTCGTGGATGGCGCGGCTGCTGACGACTGCAGCGTGGCGAAAGAAATTCTCGATGCGCGTGGGGTCCAGATTAATGTCCGACGGCTGGCATGTGGCCGGACTTTCGGTTTGAAAAGAGCCGATGTCTATCGAATGGATACCGCTGAAAATGCTGTTGTAGAAAACGGCAACCAGCAGTGTCAAAACGGCCAGTGGCAAAGCGTATCGTGTGATCATTTTTCTAGTCGGTGTGCACCTGACGGCTTTGAACGCGTTGCCCTGCCATCCGGATTTCATGGGCAAAGAAACCAAGCTGCTTGGTAGATTTTTGAAGCAGTGGACGCGACGACCTTTGATTCTCGAACCCGAATGGAATGGGCGTGGGGCTATGGGCTGGGTTGACCGGATAAACCGTTATTTTCTCGACGCCATGGCGCGGCGCCGCACGCGCGCAGGTGTTGTTGCCAGCCCAACAATGCTGCCTCTGTCGTCTGAGCTCATGCCCCAATTGGTTCGGCTCGATCTGCTCTCGCACGACGCCTTGATCGGTGAAACCTGGGTTCTGATGGGCACGCTGGCGGACGGCACGCAAACCGCCATCGCAGAGACCGATGCTAGCTGGCAGGCCATGCGCGAAGCGCTCAACAATAGCGGCCGGCTGAACGAAGCCCTGCATCTGTCAGAGCTGCGGTTGTTGGCGGACCCACACCGCAAGCCCCTGAACCTGATTTAGCCCCGCTCCCGCAGCGCCCGCTCGATCCGATCCCGCCGCACCGTCGTCTTGGGCACCTTGAACGGGAACCACATGCGCACGTCCTCTTCCACCCCGATGCCGTGCATGTAGTTGTAGATCGCCTTCTTCAAGCCCGCGCCCAGCGCATCGTGGTCCACGCCCGTGGGGTCGATGAAGGCCACGTCGTTCTTCGCAAAGTCGCCCGGTGGCAGGGGTGCCAGCGTCACGCCGTACTCCTCGGGGTTCTTGCCTACCGGTGAGTGCACGGTGCAGGCAAAGCGGTGGAAGAACCCGCTCTGGATGCAGCCGTTGGCGAATAGCTGGCGCACGTATTCGAGCGCGTCCACCGTGTCCTGCACGGTCTGCGTCGGAAAGCCGTACATCAGGTACGCATGCACCAGGATGCCCGCGTCGGTGAAGGCCTTGGTCACGCGCGCCACCTGGTCCACCGACACGCCTTTTTTCATCAGCTGCAGCAGCCGGTCGGATGCGACTTCCAGCCCGCCCGATATCGCGATGCAGCCGCTGTCGGCCATAAGTTCGGCCAGGTCGGGAGTGAAGGTTTTTTCAAACCGCACATTGCCCCACCAGCTGATGCCGGCGTTGCGCGCGATCAGCTCGGTTGCCAGGGCCTTCAGGGCCTTGGGCGGCGCGGCCTCGTCCACGAAGTGAAAGCCTGTCTGCCCCGTTTCGCGGACGATGGCCTCGATGCGGTCGGCCAGCACCTCGGCGCTCGCGCCCTCGTAGCGGCTGATGTAGTCCAGGCTCACGTCGCAGAAGCTGCACTTCTTCCAGTAGCAGCCATGCGCCACGGTGAGCTTGTTCCAGCGCCCATCGCTCCACAGGCGGTGCATGGGGTTGAGCATGTCCAGCAGCGACAGGTAGCGGTCCAGCGGCAGGCCGTCCCAGGTGGGTGTGCCCACTTCGGCAAAGGGTACGTCGGCCTCCATCATGTTGATGTACTGCACCGCGCCATCGCCGCCCTCGCCGTCGTTGCGCACAAAGGTGCGCACCAGGCGCTGGCGGCCGCGCTGGCCCTGCAGGTGCTCCAGCAGCGCGAGCAGCGGGCGCTCGCCCGCGTCCAGCGTCACGAAGTCGACATGGTCGAACACGCGCGGGTCGGCCAGCTCGCGCAGTTCGGTGTTCACAAAGCCGCCGCCCAGCACCGTGGCGATGTGCGGCCAGCGGGCCTTCACGGCCTGGGCAATGCGGAATGCCGCATACACGGACCCTGGAAAAGGCACCGACAGCAGCACCACCGTAGGCTGGTGGCGCTCGATGGCCTCGTGCGTGAGCTGCACCAGCATGTCGTCCACCAGCGTGGGGGGTGCGGCCAGCGCCGTGGCCAGCGGGTCGAACGTGGGCTGGCTGCCCGCCAGCGACTCGGCATAGCGCACGAACTCGAAGCGCTCGTCCACCGCGTCGCGCAGCACATCGGCCAGGTCGTTCAAATACAGCGTGGCCAGGTGCTTGGCCTTGTCGTGCAGTCCAAGCGCGCCAAACGCCCAGCCCAGCGGGTCGCCGCCTTCGTCGTCCACATACACGTCCAGCGTCGCAAAGCGCGGCCCCTCGGGCAGGTAGTGCCGCCCAGCGATGCGGTGCGCCAACGTGCTGTCGCGGCCCTGCAGGAACGCGATGGCCGGGCCGATGGTGGCCAGGTACCGGTCCTGCTGCGCGGCAAACGACTGCACGGCGGGGCTGCGCTGCTTGGCAGGTAGGGCTGCCACGCGCGCCGCCACGTCCTTCAGGCCGTCGGGCGACAGCAGCCGCAGCACCAGTGCCAGCGCCAGGTCTTCCTGGAACGCGGTGATGCCGCGCGAGCGCAGAAAGCCTGTGAGGTACGCGGTGGACGGATAGGGCGTGTTCAGCTGCGTCATCGGCGGGATGACGGCGAGCACGCGGCACGAAGTAGGAGCCATGGAACGTGGGGGTTGTGAACGCCGATTATCCCGGCACCCGCGTTGCCACGGGGTGGTGTGGCCAATACCGCAGGCCTGCGGTGTGCGTCGTGTGCGCGGGCTGTTGGGGCTGGTGGAGCGTCGGCCCCGCGCTCAGGGGTGCGCGGCCAGGCCGCTGCGGGCCTGGGCCACCGCGTCGTGGGCGCTGCGGCGCGCGAGCTTGACCTGGTACATCGTCTGGTCGGCCACGCGCAGCACGTCTTCGATGCTGCGCTGCTGGTCGGGGGTGATGGTGACCACACCCACGCTGGCGCCGCCGTAGTCGATGGCTGCGCCCGCCAGTTCGAACCGCCCCTGCGTGGCCTGCGTGATGCGGCGGCTCAGGGCGTCTTGCGCCGAGTGCGCGGCGTTGCCCGCGTGCTCGCTCAGGCTGACCACCACGAGCTCGTCGCCGCCCAGGCGCGCCGCCAAATCCTCAGCGCGCAGCACGTTCTGCAGGCGCTGTGCGATGGCCACGAGGAACTGGTCGCCCACATCGTGGCCGTGGGTGTCGTTGATGGCCTTGAAGCCGTCCAGGTCGAGGAACGCGATCTGCACGCCCATCTGGCGGCGCCGGCCCTGCGCCAGCATGCGGTCCAGCGCCTGCATGAGCGCACGGCGGTTGGGCAGCCCGGTGAGCTGGTCGGTGGCGGCCACGGCGGCCAGCTGTTGGTTGGCCACCAGCAGCTTCTGGATGAGCTGCTCGCGCTCCACCTGCTGCCCGATCAGGTAGGCGAACAGCGTCAGGATGCGCTCGGCCTCGGGCGTGCGCGAGCGGCTGTGCGTGCTGGCCGCACACAGCGTGCCGTACAGCGCGCCATTGCCCATGCGCACGGGCTGGCTGGCATAGGTGCGAATGCCCAGTTCGCGCGCGGCCTGCGAGTCGCCCCAGCACGCGGGCACGTCGTCGGTGAAGGCGCGGCCCTCGTCCAGCGCGCGCTTGCACAGGGTGTCATTCCAGGGCACGACCAGGCCTTCGGGGATCTGCATGGCGCTGGAATTGCGCGCATACAGCACGTGCTGCACGCCCCGCACTTCGTCGATGGAGGTGAGGTACGTGGATTCGAGCCCCGTCACTGCCTCCAGCATCTCCAGCAGCGGGCGCGTGAGCTCCTCCACGGACTTCGCTGCAGAGACGGATTCGGACAGTTGTTCGAGAAGATCACTCATACGCCGGAAATTATGCGCCGCTGCCCCCGCGTTGACCATGGCCGCGCGGTGGGCGGCGGATCAATCCATGGGTGCTGGCTGGGCCGGTGGCAGGTAGTTGTTCTTCACCCGCACGTAGTGCTCGGCCGAGTATTGGAGGTACGCGATCTCAGCCTCGGTCAGCGCACGCTGGCGCACCGCGGGCCGGCCGATGTAGAGGTAGCCGCTTTCCAGCACCTTGCCGGGCGAGACCAGGCTGCCTGCGCCCAGCATCACGCGGTCTTCGATCACCGCGTCGTCCATCACGATCGAGCCCATGCCGATCAGGCATTCGTCGCCGATGCGGCAACCGTGCAGGATCACCGAATGGCCGACGGTCACGTAGTTGCCGATGATGAGCGGCGAGCCCTCGGGCTTGCTGGCGTTGCGGTGCGACACGTGGCCCATGGTCAGGTCCTGCACATTGCTGCACTCGCCCACCACGATGCGGTTCACGTCGCCGCGCAGCACCGCGTTGCACCACACCGAGCTGTCGCGGCCCAGGGTGACATCGCCGATGACCTGGGCGGAGTCGTGCACGAAGACGCCGGTATCGACGGTGGGGAAGGTATCGAGGTAGGGGGCAAGGGGCATGGCGGCGCTGCGGGTGAGTGGATGAAGAGACCGGTGGAGCTGCGAGCGTAACGGCTGGCGGTATCCACCAGGCGTGGTCAAAGCGCGATCACGTGCGCTCTGTCACGCGGCGGCAGCGCCCTGGCGCGGCACCGCATAGAAGCCCAGGAACATGTCCACCGCATCGCCCAGCACCTGCTGCTGCTCGGGGGCGGTGAGCGGCGCGCCGCCCATGGCCAGCTGGGGCCAGAAGGCGAACGACTTGACCATGCCGTGCAACTGATGGGCGGCGTACTGCGGGTCCACGCCCGCGCGCAGCGCGCCGTCCTGCTGCGCGGCGCGAATCCAGCGGGGCAGGCCCTCTTCCTTCTCGGACAGGCGCGCCACCATGGCCCGGGCGCGCTCGGGGGTGTGCATCATCTCGGCCATCGCCACGCGCGACAGGTCGATGAAGCTCGCGTCGTTCAGCAGCTCCATCTTCTGGTCCAGCACCGCCAGCAACTGCGCGCGCAGCGGCTGGTGCGCGTCGTAGGTCACGTCGGGCAGCGAATGGCTGCGGTCCCACAGGTGGTCCAGGATGGCGCCGAACAGCTCGTCCTTGCTGGGAAAGTGGTTGTACACCGTGCGCTTGGACACCTCGGCCGCCGCTGCGACGCGGTCCATGCTGGTGCCGTTGAAGCCATGCTCGCGGAACTCGCCAATGGCGGCCTGCACGATGGCTTCGCGTTTGCGGTCGGTCAGGCGGGTGGGGGCAATCACGGTGGCAGGCTCGGTCATAGCCCCATTTTACACCGGGGAGTTTACTTTTAAGAAAAGTGAACTACACTGTGCAGTGCACTTTTCGGAAAAAGCACTTATGCTTCGCCGCATCCCACGAATTCCCCGCATCTTTCTCATCTTTACCGTCGTCACCGCCATGACCTACAGCATCCTTTCCTGCACCTCACTGCCGGCAACATCGTATGAAGAGTCGCCCCAGCAGGTGGACGGCAAGTTCCGCAACGCCGCGCCGCGCCAGGCGCCGGGTTTTGCCAAGACGGTGGGCATCATGTGGCGCTTCATGACCGACAAGCCCGCCGACGCGGTGCCCGCAAAGCCGCCCCAGGTGCTGCCGCTCACGCAGGCCGACCTGCTGGCCGCGCCGGACCTGAGCCTGTGGCGCCTGGGCCACTCGACCATGCTGCTCAAGCTGCAAGGCCAGTTCTGGCTGACCGACCCGGTGTTCTCCGAACGCGCCTCGCCGTTCTCCTTCATGGGCCCCAAGCGCTTCCATGCGCCGCCCATCGCCATCGACGAGCTGCCGCCCATCATCGGCGTCGTGCTCTCGCACGACCACTACGACCATCTGGACCACGCGGCCATCCTGCAGCTGGCCCCCAAGGTGGCGCATTTCGTCACGCCGCTGGGCGTGGGCGACCGCCTCATCGCCTGGGGCGTGCCGGCGGCCAAGGTGCAGCAGTTCGACTGGTGGCAGGGCACCACCATCGCCGGCGTGAAGCTGGTGGCCACGCCCGCGCAACACTTCTCGGGCCGCACGCTGTCGGACGGCAACCGCACGCTGTGGGCGTCGTGGGTGATCGAGGCTGGCGAAGGCACCGATGCGACGCGCATCTTCTTCAGCGGCGACACCGGCTACTTCGACGGCTTCAAGGCCATCGGCGAGCGCTTCGGCCCGTTCGACCTGACCATGATCGAAACCGGCGCCTACGACGCCCAGTGGCCCGACGTTCACATGCAGCCCGAGGAAAGCCTGCAGGCCCACCTGGACGTGAAGGGCCGCCATTTGATGCCCATCCACAACGGCACGTTCGATCTGGCGATGCACGTGTGGACCGACCCGTTCGACCGCATCACCGCACTGGCCGACAAGGCGGGCGTGCCGCTGGTCGCGCCGGTGATGGGGGAGCGGCTGGATATTCGGCAGCCTGCGCTGTCGAAGCAGTGGTGGAAAAGGTAGGGTGACATCCCCCTGAGTCGCTTCGCGCCTTCCCCCTTCTCTCGAATCGCTGCGCAATTCGGGAAGGGGGACACCGCCAGCGCGGCGGGGCGGCCCTTGCGCGGCGGTCGCTGGCCTGGTCAGCGCACCTTGCGGCGATTTGTGGAGGCCAGATGCGCCACCACCCGCGACGCGGCCACGATGTCGGCCTCGCTGTAGCCCGCATAGCCAAACAGCCAGCCTCTACGGTTCGATTCCATCGCATAGCGTGACAAGGGCGCCAGCATCACCCCGGCGGTGAGCGCGCTGCGGCTCAAGGCCTCGTCGTTGCTGCCGGGCGCGCTCTCCAGCAGCAGGTGCATGCCCCGGTCGCTGTGTGCCAGTTGCAGTGCGCCGTCGCTGGCCTGGGCCAAGGCATCGATCAGCACCTGCTGGCGCTGCTGGTACAGCTCGCGCATCTGGCGCAGGTGGCGCAGCAGGTGGCCTTCGGCGATGAAGCGCGCGAGCACCGCCTGGGCGTCGCCCGGCGCGTGCCGGTCGGTGATGGCGCGGGCCATGGCAAAGGCTTCCACCAGCGCGGGCGGCACGACCACGAAGCCCAGGCGCAGCCCGGGGTGCAGGGTCTTGGAGAACGTGCCCACATACAGCACCCGCTCCGAGCCCGGCAGGCTGCACAGCGCGGGCACGCGCTGGGCCTTGCCATCGTGCTTGCCGTACTGGAATTCGCCGTCGTAGTCGTCCTCCACCACCCAGGCATCGTGCGTGCGGGCCCACTGCAGCAGGGCCTGGCGCCGCGCCAGGTGCATGCACACGCCGGTGGGGAACTGGTGCGTGGGCGTGACCACGGCCATGCGCGCGCCGGGCCACTGGGCGGCGCCTTCGGCTATGCGTAGGCCATCCGCATCCAGCGCCACGGGCCGCGCCAGCACGCCGTGGCCCAGCAGGCTGGCGCGGATGCCGGGGTAGCCCGGGTCTTCCACCAGCACCTCGTCGCCCGCGTCCAGCAGCAGCCGCGCGATCAGATCGATGCCCTGTTGCGAGCCCGAGCACACCACCACCTGTGCCGCATCGCAGCGGATGCCGCGCGAGGCCCACAGCCACAGCGCAATGGCCTGGCGCAGCTGGGGGTCGCCCGCAGGGTCCAGGTACTGCGCGCGGGCGCTGCGCTGGCCGGGGCTGGCCTGGCGCGCCAGGCGGTCCCACAGCGCGAACGGAAAGGTGTCCACCTCGGGCGCGCCGATGCGGAATGCCCGCGCCGCCACGTGCGGCGGCCGCCAGCGCGCCGCCGTCTCGGCAATGAGCTGACCGCGCCGCGACAGCCCGCGCGGCGGCGCCACCAGGCCCTGCGCAGGTGCCACGGCCGCGGCCTGCGACACATACGTGCCGTCGCCCACGCGCGCCTCCACATACCCCTCGGCCTGCAGGCGCTGCACGGCCCACAGCACGGTGTTGCGCGACACACCCAGGCCAGCCGCGTGCTCGCGCGACGGCGGCAGGCGCGTGCCTGCGGGCAGCCGCCCTTGCTCGATGGCGCTGCGCAACTGCTCGTAGACCTGCTGGCGCAACAGGCCCGGGCTTCGGCTGGGTGTGCCTGCGGTGGTGATGGGCGTCTTGGGATTGGCTCTGGCAACTGGCATGAATTGGCCCCTTCGTTGTGGCAATGCAGCCATAAACTGGAGAACCATTTTAGAAACCATCCGGGTCGCCTGCCAGGCCCGGTCCCCACAGGAAAGACCCCTTCCATGGCCGAGCACACCGCCACCATCACCTGGTCCCGTGGCAGCGACGACTTTCTGGACAAGCGCTACCACCGCGCACACAGCTGGCAGTTCGATGGGGGCGCCGTGGTGGCCGGGTCGTCGTCACCGCATGTGGTGCCACTGCCCTACTCCGACGCCGCGGCCGTGGACCCCGAAGAAGCCTACGTGGCCGCACTGTCGAGCTGCCACATGCTGTGGTTCCTGGACTTCGCCTGCCGCGCCGGCTGGCGCGTGGACAGCTACACCGATGCGGCCGTGGGCACCATGGCCAAGGACGCGCAGGGCCGCCTGGTCGTCGCGCACGTGCAACTGCGACCGGTCACGCGCTTCGACGCGGCGCACACGCCCAGCAGCGAGGTGCTGGACGCCCTGCACCACCAGGCGCACGCGGCGTGCTTTTTGGCCAATTCGGTCAAGACGCAGATCGACTGCGCGCCCGTGCTCGAAGTGCAAGGAGCCTGACATGACCATTGCCAACCGCCAGTTCCAGGTGACCGACCCAGCCGTTCTGCACGCCCTGGTTCGGGACCAGCCCCTGGCCACCCTGGTCGTCTCGCACGAGGGCGCCCTGCACGTCAACCACGTGCCGCTGTACCTCGACCCCACGCGTGGCCCGCACGGCACTCTGGTGGGCCACGTGGGCCGAGGCAACGGCGTGTGGCCGCTGCTGCCGCAGCATGCGGTGGCCGTGTTCCACGGTCCGCAGGCGTATGTGTCGCCGTCGTGGTACCCGTCCAAGGCCATCGATGGAAAACAGGTGCCCACCTGGAACTACGCCACGGTGCACGCCCACGGCACGCTCAGCGCGGCCGACGGCGACCCCGAGCGCCTGCGCGCCATCCTGCACACGCTGACCGAGGCGCACGAGGCGCATCGCCCGCACCCCTGGCACGTGGACGATGCGCCTGCCGACTACCTGCACAAGCTGCTGGGCGCCATCGTGGGCGTGGAGCTGGCGGTGGAGCGCTGGGAAGGCATCTGGAAGGTGAGCCAGAACCGCACGGACACGGACCGCGCCGGCGTCGTCGAGGGGCTGACGGCGGAAGGCACGCCGCAAGCGCTGGCCATGGCGGCGCTGGTGGAACGAGGGCCGGGCATCTAAGCCACTGTTTGCTATGATATTCATAGCTATAGGCGCTTGATAGGAAAGCGATAGGGCCTGCTGGGGTCTTCAAGCACCGTCAAACCAACCCATACCGCTCGGGCTGAGCTTGTCGAAGCCTTGCGCGGCACAACGACAGGCTCAGCGTAAACGGTGGTGGGGGTGAGTGCGGGGGGTGATGGCAGGGCGCGACGTGCAGCTCGGCACCACCCGCGGCAAGCCCTCGGAATCACCCCTCCAGCATCTCCACCCGCAGCGACACCACCGGCCCCGCCACCGCAGGGTGCGCGCCCAGTGCGTGCACGGCCAGGTCCACCGTGGCCTGCGCTACCGCGTCGGTCAGCACCAGCACCTGGGGCGTGCCCCCGGCGGGCAGGTGCTGGGCGCATGCCAACTGCACCTGCGCCACGGGCACGTGCTGGGCCGCCAGCCACGCGCCCACGGCCTCGATCTGCTGGGCCTGGTGCACCGGCACCCGCAGGTAGTGGCGCGTGCGCACGGCGGCGCGCGGCAGCACGGGCAGGTCGTCGCTGATGGCGTTGGCGTGAAAGCCCAGGTGCGGCACACGCTGCGCCGCGTGGGTGCCGTGAAGCCGCGCCACGTCCACCAGGTCGGCGATCACGGCCGATGCGGTCTGCTCGGACCCTGCGCCTGCGCCGTAGTACATCGTTACGCCTGCCGCATCGCCCTTGACCATGATGCCGTTCATCGAGCCGTTCACATGCGCCAGCAGGTGCGTGGAGGGCACCAGTGCGGGCTGCACGCGCAGCTCCACGCCGTTGGCACCATCGCTGTTGAGGCCATCACCATCCTCGCGGCGGCGGGCGACGCCCAGCAGCTTGATGCGAAAGCCCAGCTGCTCCGCGCAGGCCACGTCCAGGCCCTGCAGCGCGGTGATGCCCTCCACCTGCGCATCGGCAAAGCGCAGCGGCATGCCGAACGCGTTGGCCGCCAGCAGCGTGATCTTGTGCGCGGCGTCGATGCCTTCGATGTCGAAGGTCGGGTCGGCCTCGGCGTAGCCCAGCGCCTGTGCCTGGGCCAGCGCTTCGGCAAAGCCCACGCCTTCATCGCGCATCTTGCTCAGGATGAAGTTGGTGGTGCCGTTGATGATGCCCGCCACCCATTCGATGCGGTTGGCCGTGAGGCCCTCGCGCAGCGCCTTCACGATGGGGATGCTGACGGCCACTGCGCCTTCGTACGCCACGGCCACGCCGTGCTGGCGTGCTGCGGCGAAGATCTCGTTGCCGTGTTCGGCCAGCAGCGCCTTGTTGGCCGTGACCACATGCTTGCCCGCACGGATGGCGGCCAGCACCCAGTCGCGCGCCGGGCCGGTGCCGCCGGCGGCCTCCACCAGCACATCCACGTCGGGGTGCATGGCGACCTGCATCGGGTCGTTGGTCAGCGCCACGTCCTTGCCCACCACGCTCACGGCGCGGGCCAGGTTGCGCGCTGCGACCACCACCACCTCGATGCCCCGCCCCGCGTGGCCCGCGATCAGCGCCTGGTTGCGCGCCAGCACGCGGAAGGTGCCCGCGCCCACGGTGCCAATGCCGATCATGCCCACGCGCAGGGGGCGCATGGCCGCAGCTGTGGGCTGAAACGACGGGGCTTCTAGGGACTGGACGGGATCGCGGAACATGGGCTTCTCCAAACGACTGCAAAACAATCAAACGAACGAACAAACAAAAAAACCCAGCTGCCAGAGCTGGGTTTCATTCACATTCGTCTTGGGGGAGAAGAGAGCGATCACCAGGTGGCTGCCGAAACGGCCACCTGCGCGTGCTCAGGTGGCCGCGGGGGTAATGGTGGTAATCATTCGTGCAACCACAGCCCGCGCGAAGAACGCGCGCTGCATCATGCCCATGCCTTGGAAGGCAGTGGCGCGTGCGGCGAGTGCGGGGGTGGTGTACGGCATGAAGAGGCGCAGTGTAACTGACGGGCTTGGGAGGACGTCAAGCGCTGGCGCCGTGCGGGTGTTGCGCGCAGGCGCCGGTGCGGGGCTGTGAAGTCAATGCACTTGTGTCGTTTTGCTATGAAATATATAGCTGTTAGCGATTTGCAGGCAAGCGGTAGGGGCCGATTTGGTTTGAAAATGACGTTGTATGCTGTGCCGAAGCCCCCAAGGTTTTACCAGCCAACCCCCCACCCGTTCGGGCTGAGCCTGTCGAAGCCAGGGCCCGCACGCATGCCGCGGACACGCCCCGACGCAAGGCTTCAGACACTCACTCCAACCCCCGCACCCACAGCTGCGCCATCAGCTCCATCGCCCCTGCCGGGGCCCGCTCTTTCGCACCGTTGATGAAGTACACGAACACATCGCGCGGCCGCTCGCCACCCGTCCACGCGCGCACGCCATCGGCCCACTGGGCAATCGCCTCGGGCGTGTAGCCGGTGGGCACATCAGCCTGGCTGCGCATCAGCCGCAGGTAGGCAAAGTCCGCCTCGGCATCGGCGATGGCCGGGAATTTTTCGGAGTCGGTGTGCACCGGCACGCAGCCGTAGCGGCGGGCCAGCGTGATGAAGTCTGGTGTAGCAAAGCTCTCGTGCCGCACGTCGAGCACATGGCGCAGGCGGTGGCCATCGACCTGCTGGGGCAGCAGCGCAAGAAAGGCCTCGAAGTCGCCGGGCTCGAACACCTTGCTGGGCATGAACTGCCAGACGATGGGCCCGAGCTTGTCCTTCAGTTCGGAGATGCCGCTTTCGACAAACCGCGTGATCGAATCGCCCGCCTCTGCCAGCACGCGGCGGTTGGTTGCAAAGCGGTTGGCCTTGAGCGAGAACATGAAGCCCTCGGGCGTCTCGCCATGCCATTTGGCGAACGTTGGCGGCTTGAAGGTGCTGTAGTAGGTACCGTTGACCTCGATGGCGGTGAGCTGGCGGCTGGCGTACTGCAGTTCTTTGCTGTGCACCAGGCCCGCGGGGTAGAAGTTGTCGCGCCAGGGCTCGAAGGTCCAGCCGCCGATGCCGATGCGGATTTGAGGGTCGGTGGCGCTGTCGCTCCGGATATGACTGCTGCTGGCGCTTGGGCTGGTGCTGTCGTCCACGGCGTTCCCCATGATGAGTGCACGGAAGGGCACTGTAGCAGCGGCGTGGTGTGACCGGTACACCGCGCGGCGTAGCAGAGCCGCAATCTGACGGGCCCTGTCGGACAGGCCTTCTGGCACCGTGCCGAGCCACACGGCCACAGACCATCCTGCGTTGTGGTGGCGATGGCTGCGGCTTTTTGGGTTGCTGTAAGAAGCGACGCACCACAAGCCTTCGTGTTCTAGCGCAGACCACTGTTCCAGTGCTGTGCAGCTGTATGTCTATGCGTCGTCGGATGGGGTCCGCTTGTCCAAAAGTGGCGGTGGTGAGCAGTAGCAGTCACTGCCGCGCCACCGCGCGCTCAGTTACTGCACCAGCGTTGCAGTCAGCGTAATCTCTGGCACGGAAGCCAGAGCCTTGGACAGCGGGCAGTTGGCCTTGGCATCGGCTGCCAGCTTTTGAAACGCCGCATCGTCCAGCCCCGGCACCTTGGCCGTCAGCGTGAGTGCAATGCGGTCGATGACAAAGCCGTCGCCATCCTTGGACAGGCGCACGCTGGCCGTGGTGTCCACGGTTTCAGTGGCAATGCCCGCCTTGTCGGCAGCAAACGAAAACGCCATGGTGAAGCAGGCCGCATGCGCCGCACCCACAATCTCTTCGGGGTTGGTGCCCTTGCGGTCGTCACCGAAGCGGCTGGCAAAGCCGTAGGGGTACTTGTTCAGCGCGCCGGTCTCGGTGCTGATCTGGCCTTGGCCGGCCTTGCCGGCGCCCTCCCAGTGAACGCTGGCTTTCTTTTCAGACATGGCGTGACTCCTTGTGCATGGTGCATGCAGTGGTGGTGGTGGGTGAACGGCCGGGCCAAAACCCGGGGCCCCGAATCACACCACAGGCACCGTGCCCAGGCTGTGGGACAAAACCGCTTCGTCCGCCGCCGCCTGTCAACCGTTGTGCACGCCAGGCGCAGCGCCCGTGCGCACCATGCGGATCGCATCGAACGGGCAGCGCACGGCGCACAGCGCGCACCCGGTGCAGCCCGCCGCATCGTGCAGCGCAGACCGCTTGGGCCCCCAGCTGGCATCGCACTGCACCTGCAGCGACAGCACATGCGGCGCACACACCGCCACGCACCAGCCGCAGCCCGTGCAGCGGTCGGTGTCGATGTCGGGCAGGGCTTTGCGGGGTGGGGTCATGCGGCGATGCGTTCAGGGCGTGGGTCGGTGCCCGGGCCTGTGTACCAGGCGTTGGCGGTGTGCAAGTTGTGCCGAGGCGGGGCAGAGTCCACGGGTGCGCCACAGCTTACCGCGCTGCACCTTCCGGGTCGAGACCCGCCACGCCGGGCCTGTCTGTTGGCCTACGGCGCCCGTCGGGCGGTACAGTGCCGCCCATGCAACCCCACAGCGACAACTCCCAAGCCGACATCACCCAGCACCTCGTCATCCGCGGCCACGTGCAGGGCGTGGGCTACCGCTGGTCCCTGGTGCAGGCCGCCCAGCAGCGAGGCCTGCAAGGCTGGGTGCGCAACCGCCGCGACGGCAGCGTCGAAGCCCTGGCCACCGGCCCTGCAGACGCGGTGCAGTCCCTCATCGACTGGGCCCACCAGGGCCCGCCGCAAGCGCGGGTGGATGCGGTGGAGGCGTGCAGCGTGCCTGCCCCGTCGGAGCCTGTGTCAGGGTTTGTGCAGCGCGATACGGTCTAGCCCGCGGGGCTGGTCGCATCGGCGGCCCTGCATGCCCCATAGCAACATCGGTCCACCCGCAGCAGCCTGAGCCGGGCCACCAGGTCGCATACATGCCAGGCCCGGCGCTCAGCCCTTGCGCTTCAAATCCCGCGCCCCGTAGGCGCAGTACCCCGGCTTGGGGCTCTTCTTCTGCGGGTGCAGGCGGCACGTCTCGGGCCGCTTGTCGTACACCGTGCACCGCCGCGTTGCGGGGTCCAGAAAGTTGCAGTCCCCACTGGCCCGCCGCGCCATCGTGAACACTGCGTTCTTGTGGTTGAAGTGGTCGATCAGCCGCGCCTTCTGCAGCCGCTTGGCAATGTGCCGCAACTCTTCATGCTCGGCCTCGAAAGGGTCCACCAGCTCCAGCCGCACCAGGTCTGGCAGCTGCACTTCCAGCGGCATCGTGCAGCAGTTGGCCGCACACGTATCGCACAGGCCCGCGCGGTAGCGGGTCCAGGTGTCCAGACGGTCAACGTCGACGATGGCAATGGGGGAGCGCATGGGGCTGCAATTGTGCCTGGGTGGCTGGCCGCCCGGCGGGCACTGCCCATGCGGCTACCGCGGTCACCCGCCAGCGCTAGGTGCAGCAGCAAACAGGCCCCCGGTCTCCAAACCTGTCGCCGCCTGTGGCGCTTGGCCTACGCCGGCGTGGCGCATTGCTGGGGAACATGGGGTTTTGCAAGTGTCCACACCTACCAACAGGAGACCACCATGACCCATCCCCAAGACCCCACCCGCGACATGAACCTGGACCCCATCACCAAAGAACCCGGCGCCCACCCCATCGGCACCGGCATCGGTGCCGCAGGCGGCGCCGTCACGGGCGCAGCCGCTGGCTCCATCGGCGGCCCCATCGGCGCGGCGGTGGGTGCTGTTGTTGGTGCGGTGGTGGGCGGCCTGGCCGGCAAAGGCGCGGCCGAAGCCGTCAACCCTACGGATGAAGACGCCTACTGGCGCGACGCGTATGGTCGGGAGTCGTACTACTCGGATGCATACACCTATGACGACTATGCGCCTGCGTACCGCCACGGTTATCAAAGCGTGATCGACGGACCCCACCGCGACTGGAATGACGCCCGCGATCATCTGCAGACGCGCTGGGACACTGAACGCGAAAGCAGCCGTTTGAACTGGAAGGATGCGGAGCCTGCAGCCAAGGCGGCTTGGGAGCGGGCGGATCGGATTTGGAAGCAGACGAAGCAGGAGTGATGGCTCGACAGCCGGTGTTCCGCGGGGCACAGATTTGTCGTAAGAAGCACGTCCCCTTCGAGCGTGGACACATCGTCAACTATGCACTGGTATAGCGAATTCGAAGTCCTTTTGGTGCTTGGTACGTGCTGCTTTGTTGAAGCACCCTGAAAATCGAAAGCGGCATTTTTGATTTTCATGGTGTCGTGGGCTGTCAGTGAAGCAATCCAGGAAGTTCACCAGCCTACTGTTGCCGTGGCGACCAGACACCTTCCTCAATGCGCGCGGTGTGGAACAGCGAGGTTAAATAGTTTGAAGTCTCTTCGAGTGCGCGCCCACGCAGCCTCCTCAATCGCCGTACAAGAGCTTCACGCTTCGGAATAAAGCGAGATTGGCTGGGTAGCAGTAGCGTCTTACCTTTTAGAGAGGTAAGGCGCGCATGGTCAGTTATACGGTCACCAACATCGGACTGACATGCCAGCACAGGTCCGGGCCAAGTGCAATGAGGTGTCGGTCCATTGCCCAATGTAAATCTGGCGTCAGCGCCAAGCCGTTGCGCGGATCGTCGTCACCTGCCTCGCTGAACGGATGTATGTGGGCTGCTTCAACAACGTTCGCCGGACAACAGCCGCGAAATTGCAAAAAAATTTGGTCCTCATGCCGCTGAAAGTGGCAAGTTTTGTATTGGGCGAGAGTCCCGTTTGTCGGGAACGGATCCGATCCATCTTTCGTCCTAAGAGCTAGTGCCAACTGCAGTTGGACGTTGCTCATGTTGTTCCCCCTGCCAAAACAAGGTTGCAAATCCTCGTGAATACGGCAATAGTTTCTTCGCTGATCAGCCGATTCAGCCACAAGAAAACTATTGGAGGGATCCTATGCAGCAGTCCAAGGCATGGGCGCGTCTTTGTTCGGGTGTCATTATTGCCGCGGCAATTTTGGCTGTATCCAGCGCATCCGCATTCCAGGTGCTTCCCAAGGTCAGCGACGTGGATCGAAAGATATCTACCTTGGGCCGCAATCCCGTACTGGACTACGTGGGGCACTGGTTTGTGGGATCAGCCATTCCCATCATGAAGTCGCCTGTCCACGAGGCCATCACGCTCGCGGCCATCGGATGCAATGCGGGCTTGGGGTCAGAAGACAAATGCGTCACCATTGACGCAGTGAAAGAACACCGGATCCTTTTGTACGGGGTGCGGTGGCCCGATGATCCACCTTTTCAGCTCAACAGCAAATCGCCCCCGCGCATCAAAGGTTGCGATGTGGGCGTGACATTGCGATCAACCTCACAACCTTTGTGCTGGTGGGGTTTGTTCTCAGATGCGGGCGCGCAAGCTAAGAAGAAGTCCCACCTTAAGGCACCGGCCTTCGGACCCGGAGATTACATGCTGTACCGCTCACACTACGGCGATCTACAGTTCATGCACGCTATGGGCGCCTACGACGGAGAGCCTGCTGGTGAGACTGTGGATCGCATGAAGATGTGGGCCGAATTCCTCTGGGGAGTGGCTCAAGGCACTACCTCGACGGGCACGTTCATCCGAGATCTAGGTAGCAGCCAATTAGCGGGGTACTTCCCTGGCGACATCACCGCGACGAATCTGTTTGCCACGGGGATCGTCGAAGTCCGCAAGGACCTGGACAAAGTGGCCATGGGAGCACTGTTGCACATGGTCCAAGACAGCTTCTCCAATGCGCACGCCGAGCGAGGGTTGGACACTGGCGCTTCATGTGGCGATACGAACTTGGCAAAGCCAGGCCAGATTCAGAGGTTTCGTAGCTATGCAAGGCAGTCCAGCACATCGCACGACGAGGCCGATACACCCAACGCATTGGGGCTCCACACCACACAAATCAGCCCCAGCGCTGTGGATGTGAGCCGCACATTGCTGACTATGTGGAAAGAAAAAAGGACTTGGGCAGAGGCGAGCGTTTTCTTTGACTGCGTGATCGAACCGAAAGACCGCGCTATTGAGGCCGACGCCGGGCCGTATGCGGACACGTCAAGTGTTCAAGAGTCACTGGATCCGAGCCGTCAGTGAATTTTTACTGAGTAGCCTTGGGGGTAACCAGCGTCACGCGCAAGCTTTTCTCATTCAGGTGAAGTTGTAAATACACCCGCAGCATTTAGCGTGTGCTGTGCAAGGCTGAATGCGAATCAGGGTTTTAAGGAGCCTATATGTCGATGTTCGTGAACAACCTTTTTCAAGAGCCCTCGCGGCGCGGAGTTCTCCAGGTACTTGCTGCAGGGGGAATGGTAGGACTGACAGGATGTTGTTCCATAAGGCCTTTTGCGACACCCGCAATTGTTGGTGATGTGGCAGTCGTGGGAACACCCCTGAAGCTGACGATCAGGAAATCCCTTCAGGCGCCCAAGCTCTGCATTGACGCGCATGCGCATTTCTTCAATGGGACAGATGTGCCCGTCAGGGGATATCTTGCAGGTCCGATTGCCCACGACCTCGATGAACCCCTCCGTAGCTTGGCTAGATCTCTCGCTCCTCTGGCCGATGCGCTTGTGGAGATAGCGCCCACGGCCGCAGAGGAATTCAGAGATCTGTCGGCGCGGTTTTCAGCAATGAGCGTGACTGGCAATGCTTCTTCTATGGATCCGTTCTCAAAATCTTCCCGGGTTGATGATCGGGGGAAGCGTTCTGAAGACTTCTACCGAATAGTCAGAGGTTCTGAATTCGAGGCGCAGTACAACGCATTGAAGCGTGCTCAGAGACCGGATGTCAAATCTCTGCTTCCTCCAGGTGAGTCGAGTCTTCTGGGGCCCAGTTCACTTCTGGATGCTGCCAATGCAAGTGGTGTCTCGAGTCGCGCTAAAGCGCTTACCGTTGATCAACAGCGCATCATCAATTCGGTGCCGTACGCGGACGGCATCCTCGCGTTCGTGAATCACATGTTGTCACCGAGATGGCACAACCTCCTCGACTATGCAGAGGCATACAGCGCGGCAGAGGGAGCCTTTGGCGTCGATCACGCGCTTGGCTCATTGGTGGACTTCGACGGCTGGTTGGATTGCCCACCACGTTCAGCGCAAGACGACCAAGTCAAACTTCATCAGCTGCTCAGCATGGCGTCCGGCGGATATCTACGGCCTCTCGTCGCTTACAACCCGTGGTCGGATATCAGGAACAATGGGGATTCATTGCGGCGCGTAAAGCAGGCGATCACTGAACGCGGGTTTATCGGCGTCAAGATCTACCCGCCAAATGGGTTCTATCCATACGGAAACACGTCGCGTAAAGGCTCACCAAGCATTGGGCCATCTTTCCGTGACCTTGATCGTGTGCTGGAAGCACTTTGGGACACTTGTATTTCGCTCAACGTTCCTGTAACGGCGCATACCAATAACTCCAGCGGCAAGGACGACGACTTCGATCTGCTGGGCGGCCCAGGTGGTTGGCATGCGCTTCTCGCACGATACAAGGACCGAGGCGCACCACTAGTGAATCTGGGCCACTTTGGAGGTGCCGGCGGGGGCACATCTTGGACGACTGATTTTGCCGACATGATGGCTTCAAAGGACGGTGAGAAGGTCTATGGCGATGTAGGGTTCTGGGACGCACTGCGCTGCCGGGATGGTGAGGCGCCAGCATGCGGAACTGCAAAACTTAGATTGGGCGCGGCGCTGCAGAAATCCGGCGTCAACCAGCGTGTGATGTATGGCACTGACTGGTTTATGTTGTCTACACAACGCGACTGGGCTGACTATCCCTACGAACTCCTTGCAAGTATCAAAGACTTGCCGATAGCACCCGACGATTTCTTCGGCCGCAATGCTCAGCGTTGCTTCGCCAGTGCGAACTTGGGGAGATCAACTTAAGCATGGCTCGTCATTAGGCGAGACAGCTCCGTGCCCAGTAGTCGAATGCCGTTATGGCTGACGCGTTGCTGCGGGGAAAGGTCAACACGCAAGGCGTTATGTGGATGAGGTAATTTTTCGCAATAAAAAAGGCGCTCCAGATGGGCGCCTTTTTCATTTTCTTTGGCAGCACTTTTGCACTAATTTGGGCAAATTTTGCACTTTCTCTGCCATCTGACACGTTTAAACGTCAATATTCCCCGCCCGCAGCGCATTCGTCTCAATAAAATCCCGCCGCGGCTCTACCTCATCCCCCATCAGCATCGTGAACACCCGATCCGCCTCGATCGCATCATCAATCTGCACGCGCAGCAACCGCCGCACATTCGGGTCCATCGTCGTTTCCCACAGCTGCTCAGGGTTCATCTCCCCCAGGCCCTTGTAGCGCTGGCGGCTGGTGGTGCGTTCGGCTTCGGTAATGAGCCACTTCATGGCCTGGCGGAAGTCGCCGACTTTTTCTTCCTTTTGCTTCTCGCCTTCGCCGCGCAGGGCCTTGGCGCCCTCGCCCAGCAGGCCGCGGAAGGTTTCGGCGGCTTCGGCCAGGGCAGAGTAGTCGGCGCCGTGCACGAAGTCTTGCGTGATGACGCTGCTCTTGACGTTGCCGTGGTGGCGGCGGCTGATGCGCAGGATGGGTTTGTCGGTGCGCACGTCGAATTCGCCGGCCACTTCGGCGGGGGTGCCGGTGGTGTTCAGTTCGCGCAGCTTGGCCTGCAGGGCGATGGCGCTGACTTCGGCTTCGGCCACGTTATCGAGCTTCAGGACCACGCCGTCGGCCACGGCGCGCAGGGCTTCGGTGTCCATGAAGTTGGACAGGCGGTGGATCACGCTTTCAGCGACCTGGTGCTTGCGCGCCAGTTCGGCCAAAGTTTCGCCGGCCAGCACTTGCGGGTTGGCGCCGCCGGTGCTCACGCTGGCGTGGTTCAGTGCAATGCGCAGCAAGAAGCCGTCGAGCGCGGGGCCGTCCTTCAGGTACAGCTCTTCCTTGCCCGCCTTGACCTTGTACAGCGGTGGCTGTGCAATGTAGATGTGGCCGCGTTCGACCAGCTCGGGCATCTGGCGGTAGAAGAAGGTGAGCAGCAGGGTGCGGATGTGGGCGCCGTCGACGTCGGCGTCGGTCATGATGATGATGCGGTGGTAGCGCAGCTTGGCCACGTCGAAGTCGTCG
>Ga0209023_10001322_pt1 | contig 33662 bp, 37 predicted proteins | sample LakOneMetagenome_FD_187468 | JGI IMG/M metagenome (GOLD analysis project Ga0209023, IMG submission 187468) | Freshwater and sediment microbial communities from Lake Erie, Canada (SPAdes) (version 2) | ecosystem: Environmental > Aquatic > Freshwater > Lentic | place: Lake Erie, Canada...
AGATCGCCTGCTTCTTGCTCATCAGCGTGCCGGCGAAAACCTTGTTGTATCCGTCGGCAACCTTGCCAGCCTTCAACTGGGCCAGGAACGCATCGACCCGCACCAAGGCCGTCGCGGGCAAGGGTGCGGCGGTCTCGGCGCTAGCAGCGAGCGGCGCGAACAGCAGGGCCGCGACCAGCGCGACAAACGAAAGGGCGTTGAGACGGGTCATTCCAGCTCCTGTGGACAGCAAGTAACCTCAGAGCGATAATCGATCCATAAGCAACCTAAAAGGGAAAGGTTTGCCAGACTGATCACCGAGTGATATGTGTATTAATTAACAAGTGGATACACATCATGCGCACCAACGTCGTTATCGATGACGTCCTGATGGCCCAGACCCTGAAGGCTACGGGCCTGAAGACCAAGCGCGAGGCCGTCGAGTTGGGCCTCAAGACCCTGCTGCGCCTTCGCCAACAGGCCGCGATCCGCGACCTGCGCGGCAAGCTGGCCTGGGAGGGCGACCTCGACGCCATGCGGACCGACGGGTGATTCTCGTCGATTCCAGCGTCTGGATCGATTACTTCCGGGGCGTCTCGACGGCCCAATCAGATCGTCTGGACCAATTACTCGGCGTCGAGCCCTTGGCCGTCGGCGACCTGATCCTGACCGAGGTGCTGCAGGGCTTCACCCGCCAGCGTGACTTCGATCAGGCGCTGGAATTGCTAAGCGGCCTGACTTTGGTGGAGATCGGCGGCGAAGACATCGCCGTCCAGGCCGCCCGTAACTTCCGCGCCCTGCGCGCGCTGGGCGTCACCGCCCGCAAGACCATCGACACCCTGATCGCCACCCGCTGTATCGAGGGGGCCTACCCGCTGCTGTTCAGCGACCGGGATTTCGAGCCGTTCGTGGAGCATCTGGGGCTGGTGTCGGGGATGGAATAGCTGGCGACGCCAAATTTAGCGCCGCTCTGTGTCCACTATCGCTTCCGTGCCTCCACGACCTTCGCCGAGTCCCAGCCCATGTTGATGGTGACCGACAGCACGTTCTTCAAATAGGCCCGGGTCACGCCACCGTATGTGAAGCCCATGCGCCAGATGAGATAGTCGCCGTCGATGCCTGCGTCCGCGAGGAACAGGACATTGCGTTCGGCGGCAATGGCCTTGGCCACCTTGTCGCTGGCGGCCTTCAGCGGGATCTCGATTTCGTACTCGGTACAGGCCTGATCGGCGCCCTGGCCTTCGCATTGCATACCCGTCCAGATAACCGGCAAGCCGTCGGGGATCTCGGCGACAATCCTCCACCCCTTCTCATCGGTCTGCTTTTCGGTCTTGATCGCCGCGCCGACCTCGACCAGCAGGGCCTTGGCGTCGGCCTGACGAAGGGCTGTCCACACAATGGGCGGCGCGTCGTCCAAAGTCCTGCTGCACGCCGCCATCGGCGCGCAGCTCGTCAGAAGGGCCAACAGCGCCCCATGTTCGATCCGCACCATTCACCCCCTCCAAAGGCGGGCGACTCACCCCACCCCGCCCTTCGGCGCGAAGGATGGCGGGGCGGCGCAACTTGCGGCCTCCAACGGCTCAGCTTAACGGATGGGTAGAGCCAACCTCCGGACCCGAAGACGCGCTTGGACGAGCAGGACGACGACGCGATCACCGACAAGGTGGTGGGATGGATTCTGGGCATCGCGCTGTCCGTCGCCGGGCTCGTCATGTTCAACGCGGTGGACAGCTGGCACGCCACGCGGTCCGCTGCGGTTCTGGAGCAAATCCCTGAACGGCTGGCCTGGTGGTACGAGAACGAGGGCGTGGCCTGGCTGCCAATGATGTTCTGCTTCGCGCCGTTCCTCCTCGTTCCCGGCGCCTTCGGGGTGGAGTCGCGCCAACTCATGCCCAAACTATCGGGACGTCACCGCTTGTGGCTGCTCGCGGGGCTGGTGGCGTCGATGACTGCAGGCATGGGCGTGTATGCTCTCCTCGACGGACATGGTCTGGGTGTGGCCACGGCCGATGGCGTTCGCTGGCTGCATGACGGCGCGCCACGCCTGCAACGACAATGGTCCGAGGCGACCGGCGTGGGGGTGGGCTGCGACCTGCCGGATGAGGATGCTTCGCCGGAGACCGACCCGCCACTGACCTACACGGTGAGGTTCCCGGGCGAGCGCTCGGCCGAACTATCCTTCCGCATGGACGAGGACATCGGCGATTGGATCGCCCGGGTCGAACCCATCGATGAGCGGCTGCGCGCCGCCGGCGTGCCGCGCACGGATGCGCTCTACAAGGAATGCCTGACCCACTATGACCAAGGCCTCATCCCGTCTGATCGGGCGAGGTTCCTGATGATCCTCGGCGTGTACTGAAGACTCTTCCCCCGTGAGCAACCTTTCCAGACCGGCGACCGTCTCGCCGTGAGATGAAGGGACGGCTCCCTTCGGCGCGAAGGCGGGCGGTACGCCTTCCCAAGATAACTCTCCGTCATTCCCGCCCTTGTGGCGGGAACCCCTGGTTCAGCTGACACGTGAAGAGCCAGCAAAGTGCTCGCGCACTTCGCCTCTCCCGCACCTGCGGCGGCACGAGGGGTTCCCGCCACAGGTGCGGGAATGACGGGGTAAGGTGGGCGCCGCAAAGACGCGGCACGCCAGCCCGAGGCGGCTTGACGCCCGGGCGAGGCCCGCGAATGCTCAAGCTCCACACGCGGGGGCGTCCATGATCGAGAAGAAGATCCCGAGCGATGCGGTGCGCTGGGCGTTCGAGATCCACAAGGACGCCGACGCCCTGCTGCACAGCCGCCTTCAGGGCTTCCTGGCCTTCAACGCGCTGCTGGCCGGCGGTTTCTTCCTGACGGCGCGCGAGCCGCTCGACAACGGGATCGCCAGCGCCCTGGCCGTGCTGCCCTGCGCGGTCGGCCTGATCATCGGACTGCTGTTTCCCAGAGGCATCGCCAGGATCGTCGACGGCGTCATCCGCCTGAAGGAGAAATGGCTGATCCATGATCCCGCCTATCGCCTCTACTACGGCGACCACAACGTGGCCCCGGACGGCAAGGTCAAGCTGGGATACCGCTTCGCCAAAGGGGCGCCGTGGGTGATCCTGGGGTTCTGGATTGTCGCGGCGATGTTCACCCTGGCAAGACTGACGATCCACTTCGGCGCCGCCGCCTGGATGGCGTGGATCCACTCTCGACCCGCATGACCACAACCCTCTCCCTCTGGGAGAGGGCTGGCGGCACGGGGATAGCGCACACTTTATCCCCGCGCCCGCCGCCACAAACCCCAACCCTTTCAACGCCCTGCAGAAAAATCGATCGCGCCTGTCAGACGCGCTCAAACCTGCCGCATAATTTCCTCATCCCGTCGCGAGGGAGAGGGCTCTTGGATCCGGCCCGAGACGCGCGGCGTGGATGCGGTCGAGCGGGGCCGCCGGAGTCGCGTGATGCGGGACCGGCCGGCTTGATGGGAGGGCGGGTGACGTAAACCCGCCTATCGGGAGGTCCGTCGGAGGGCCCCCGCCCGCCCGAAGGTTCGCTCCGGGTTCCTCCGGAATCGGCGTTGCCGCAGCCTGAAGGCTGGGTGCGTCGCGAGGCAGGACAAAACCCGGGTGAGGCATAAGGCTGAACAAGGCCTGCGCGCCCCGGCCAGAGGGATAACGACCGCGCGGGGCGTCAGGCTTCGTCGAAACGGTACACTCTTCACAACAGCTCCGGACGCGGTCCGGACGCCCCGCGCCTCTCCCGTTTTCACCCGCGCCGCGATCCGGCGCGGCGGCGAAGCCGTGCGCCCATTCCGGCGCGCGCCGCCAACAACCCAGGAGACACCCCATGACCGAGAAGCTCGACGCCCTGCGCGCGCAATGGGCGGCCGAAGCGGCCGAGCGCGCCGCCCGCCCCCGCATTGTCCGCCGCACGCCGGCCTCGCCGCGACCGCGCCGCGTCGCCGGCCCGGCCGACGCCGCGCAACAGGCCCTTCCGGCCCAGGCGGCGCGCGAACTGGATCAGGCGCGGCAGGAGTGGCTGCTGGCCATGGAGCGGGCGGCGATGGATGTGGCGCTGATCGGGCGGTAGTGCGCCAGACTTGCCCCCTACGGACCGCGGAGCCTGTCCTCGGGCGCGCGCTTAGCGCGACCCGGGGGCGGTCGTCTTCCCCCGGAGGGGGAAGATGAGGTCGACGCGTTTCATCTTCCCCCTCCGGGGGAGGAGCGCCGCAGGCGCGGAGGGGGCGAGTGGCCGCCCCTACTCCGCCCTGGCCGCGTCAGCCCGGGCCTTGGCCTTCTTCAGCCGCTCGCGATAGGCGGCCGAGCTCTTCACGAAGCCCTCGGCGTCGCCATAGTCGAGGAAGGCGGCATAGCGCTCGTGGCTGCCCTTGACCTTGAGGGCGTGCTTGATCGGGCACCAGTATTGCTCGGTGCGGGCGGTGATCTCGCGGGCATAGGCGATGACGCCGTTGCCATAGCCGCAATAGACGCAGTTGAGCTTCTGGACCGGGTTCAGATAGCTCAGCCGCTGGCGGTCGATGACCACGTAGTCGCGGCGGCGGACCCGCTCGATGCCCCAGGCGCTGAAGCAGCCCAGCTGGTAGACGCTGACGGCCAGGTCCATCAGGGCCATCGGAATGACCATGCCGTAGATCAACGGCATGGTCAGCAGGGTGGGCCAGGGGGTCTTGAAGAAGTCGATGCGGCGCTTGTGGCTGCGCTGGCTCTGGCGGGCGTCGGGGCTGAAGTGGGGCTTGCCGCGCTTGAGCTCCAGTCCGTGCTCGCCGGCCCGGGCGACGAAGGCGGCCTCCAGCTGGTCCTCCAGATGGCGCAGACGGTCGATCATCTGCTCGATCGAATCGGCCATCGGGGTGTCCTCGGGTTGCGGGCGTCAGTCTTCGGTATTCCGGCGGCGCGGACCAGCGGTATTCCCCGCGCGGGGCGCCCCGACGGGATAGGCCCGGCCGGCGATTAAAATATAACGGCACTATGTCTGCCATTATATTCCTGATACAGCCACGTCGAAGCCCCCGGCGAAGCTGTCGACAGAGTCGCGGAGGGGCGAGCGGGATCATCGCGCGATCCCGACAGCCGACCCCACAATGAGTTTTCGACACCGAGCTCCGAGCGCTTTTGGCCGCTCTCGATGTTTACGTCGCCGACCCGGAGAGATATCGTCCCGACATCTGGCCTCGAAAGCCAGTATCGCCTTCATAAGCCTGATTGATATTGCCCAGTTCCGTTTACCAAGTACAGCGTATTGACTTGAGAGGAGTTCGATTTTGCAAGACAGCAGTCGGATAAATCTGTCCTCCGCTCGATTTCTGATTGTCGACGACAACGACAAGTCCCTGAAAATCCTCTGCGATCTGGTCCGGAGCTTCGGGGCCGGATCGGTGACGGCCGCCAGCAGCGCCTTCGAGGCGCAGGAGCTGATGAGCCGCCAGCGCTTCGACCTGCTGATCACCGACGCGGTCATGCCCGACTATGACGGCTACGCCCTGGTGCGCTGGCTGCGGGCCCGGCCCGAGGACGAAGAGCGGATCATCCCGGCGCTGATCGTCTCGGCCCATACCCGCGAGGAAGAGATCGCCATGGGCCGCGACTGCGGGGCGCATTTCATGATCGCCAAGCCGATCAGCCCGACCGTGCTGCTGGAGCGCATCTTCTGGATCGCCACCCACCAGCGCAATTTCCTGGTCTGCGAGACCTATGCCGGTCCCGACCGGCGCTGGAAGAACCGCGCTCCGCCATCCGAGTTCGGGGCCGGGCGCCGCAGGAGCGACCTGTCGATCGAGATCGGCGCGGCGACGGACGCCAACCTGTCCGGCGACGCCATCGACGCCCTGCTGAAGCCGCAGAAGGTGCGCTCGTGAGCCTGGTTCGGACCATCCGCAAGCAGCCGATGCTGGCGCAGATCATGCAGACCGCCGGCGGGGTCCATGCCCGCACGGCCCTGGAGCAGGCCCGGGCGGTGATCGCCTCGACCCGCGGCGAGCACATCGACGCCATCGGCGCGGCCCTGACCCGGATGGGCGAATGGCGCGCCCTGGCGGCACCCGGCGAGGACGACTGGAACCAGCTGTTCGAGGCCAGCTCCAGCGTCATCTCCCTGTGCGACCCGGACGAGGACGTCCATCTGGTGCGCGCCGCCCGGCTCCTCTGCGATTATATCAACCGCACCCGGACCGCCCCGCGCAGCGCCGCGATCGGCGGCCTGTTCATCAGCACGATGAAATCAGTCGCCTCGCAGGAGGCCGACGAGGCCGCCCGCGCCGAGGTGATGCGCCGGCTGGAAGACCTGATCCAGCGCTAGGCCAGCATCGAGGCCAGCCGGCCGCGGATGATGTCCTCGGCCTCGGCCACCATGCGGTCGACCAGGTCCTTGACGGTCGGGATGTCATGGATCAGGCCCTGGACCATGCCGGCCGACCAGATGCCGCCGTCGGTGTCGCCCTGGGCCAGGGCGTCGCGGCCCCGGGTTCCGGCCACCAGATGGGCGACGTCCTCGAACTTGGCGCCCCCGGCCCGCTCGATCTCGACCACCTGCTGGCTGACCTGGTTGCGCATGACCCGGGCCGTATTGTGCAGGGTGCGGAAGATCAGGTCGGTCTGGCGCTCGTCATTGGCGACCATCTGCTCCTTGAAGGCCATCGGGATCGGCGCCTCCTGGGTGACGCAGAAGCGGGTGCCCATGTTGACGCCGTCGGCGCCGAGGGCCAGGGCCGCGACCAGGCCGCGCGCATCGGCGATGCCGCCCGAGGCCAGCATCGGGATCTTCACCTTGTCGGCGGCGGCGGCGATCAGGATCAGGCCGGGAATGTCATCCTCGCCCGGATGGCCGGCGCATTCGAAGCCGTCGATGCTGATGGCGTCCACGCCCATCCGCTCGGCGCTGAGAGCGTGGCGGACGGCGGTGCACTTGTGGATCACCTTGACGCCGTGGGCCCGCAGATCGTCGACATGCTCCTGCGGCTTGTAGCCCGCGGTCTCGACGATCTTGATCCCGCTCTCGATGATCGCGGCCCGGAACTCGGCATAGGGCGGCGGCGTCATGGTCGGCAGAATGGTCAGGTTCACACCGAACGGCTTGTCGGTGAGATCCCGGGTGCGGGCGATCTCCTTGCTCAGCGCCTCGGGATTGGGCTGGGTCAGGGCGGTCAGGAAGCCCAGGGCGCCGGCATTGGCGACGGCGCTGACCAGCTCGGCCTTGCCGACCCACTGCATGCCGCCCTGGGCGATGGGGTGCTCGACGCCGAACATCTCGGTGAAGCGGGTCTTGATAGCCATGCGCGTCTCTCCCTGACGATTTTCAGGGACTATGCGCGGTTGACCGTAACGTCAGGCAAGAGGCCTCAGCGCCCCTTGCGAAAGAGCTCCAGCTCGCCGGCCCGCTCGCGGGTGCGGTCCAGCACGCACTGGTTGGCCTCGACCCGGGCCATCGAACCCCAGTCCTCGTCCAGATAGCTGGCGCAGTCGGCGTCGCGGAACGCGATCCAGGCCCGCTGGGCCTTCTGCAGCGCCGCCTTCTGACGCGGACGCTCCAGCCGGCTGATGGCGGCCTGATAGGCGTGGTTAAGGCGGGCGTCCTGAACGCGGGTCTCGCTCGCCAGGCACTCGATCATGCCGTAGGTGGTCTGGCCGTCGGGCCGGGCCAGGCAACGATCCAGGGCCGAAACCGGCTTGGCCGCTTTAGTCGCTGGGGTAGAAACCTGCGCATTGGCAACGCCAGAGGTGCAAAACAGCACTCCGGCGACGATCCAGAGCAATTTTTTTTGCATGGCGTTTTCCTCCCCGGCCGCCCGTCGACCGACCACTTTCTTAAGGCCGCGCGGGCGCCCCGCCAAACGGCTTTCGGGACCTCTCGGACATTTGCGCTATCCCAAGCCGCACAAGGTTTGGCGAGCGCTCCTGCCGCCGCCCACTCCAACCTGGCACGCGAATTTTTCGCCTTCTGGAGGATTCAATTCCCTTGTTGCGCGAGCATCCGAAAGTTGTGCAGCCGCCCAACTTGGGCGCGGCCACCACCTAAAATGGGCGCAAACTTGCTTGGCGTGAAATCTATTCCGCGTCAAAGTGCCGCATTCGAAAACAATGGCGACCTCAGATGCTCGTACTCGACCCATCAGGCGGAGCATACGCAAACAACAAGACCCCCATGTCGTCACGCGTAGTGTCAGTTTTTAAGCTATTAGCTATAATTTTAACTTGGTTAATCATCATTTTACCGTTCTCTGTATGGGTTTTAACAATTTATATTGCAAAGTTTACAATTCGACTCCTCAAGCTAGATTCTCGCGCAGGTGGATCTGCACTTAAGGTCGTAGACTGAGACTGCCGCTTCTCTTGATACCCAAAACAAAGGCCGCAAAAGCGGCGCCGACTGAACCGATGGAATAGGCTGATGATCAGAACCGCACTAAAGGCGGAGATATCCTCGAAAGATCTCACCAGCGCAGGGCTTCGGGCGCGCTTTCAGCTTGATGAGAGCAACTCGCAATATTACTCCGGTCATTTCAAAATCGGACTTCCGATAAGGAAGTCGAGAATCCAGGAGTTGGCGGCAATCAAATCACATGCGCACTCGAAATCAGAATACGACTCGACAGACGATGATCTGGAAAATTCGAAGCTGGTTTACAGATGGTGTGGAATACTTTTGTCGACGCTGATCAAGCGACGGGACTACTATTCCGGTGATCTGGACAACTTCATCATCCACATGGTGCTGGTGCTGGGCGAGCTGAAGGCGATGAACCTGGCCGCCGACTCCAGCGCCCGCGGCCTTTCGCAGCCGGCCGGCGGCCACGGCGTCAACGTTCAGAGCCTGTCGGACATTACGCGGATCCCGCGCGAGTCCGTCCGCCGCAAGCTGACCATGCTGATCGACTCTGGCCTGGTGCGCCGCGGTCCCGACCGCCTGCTCTATCCCGGCCCCGCCAGCGACCTGAATACGTTCTTCGAAGACCTCTCCCCGCTGTTGCGGGAAAGCGCCCGGCTGACCTGAGTTCAGACCGGGCGGCCGGCCCGGACGCCGGCCGAGCTGAGGCTCAGGGCTTGAGCAGGTCTTCCAGCACCTGGGCCCGGCGAGCGGTGTGCTCCAGATAGCAGTTCTGCATATAGATCGGGGCGACGGTGCCGCCGATCAGAGCCCGGACCGTGGCGCAGTCGGCGTCGCGAAAGGTGATCCAGGCCCGCTGGGCCTTGAGCAGCGCGGCCTTGGCGTCAGGAGCCTCCGCCAAGTCAGCCATGTCCGCCTTATAGGCCTTGTTCAGCCGGGCGTCCTGAAACGCCATCTCGGCCTCGCCGCAGCGAAGTATCCCGTAGGTGTTGGAGTTTTCCGGCGTGTCCCAGCAAAGCTCATAGGCGGGACTGTAGGTGACGCCCTCCTTGGGCTGGGCCTGGGCCTGGGCCGCGACGGGCGCCATGGCCAGAATGGCGGCGGCGGTCAGCATCGTCCGGAAGAGCACGGGTTCGTCCCTATCCGACTATTGCAGACCGACGCGGCCGATGGCGTAGAACCGCTCCGAGCGCTGCTTCTTCAGGGCGGCCGCGTCGAGCAGGGACAGGGCCTTCAACTCGTCCTCGACCGCGTCACCGACGGCCTTCAGGGCCGCCTCGTGATCCGAGTGCGCGCCGCCGGCCGGTTCTTCGATGATGCGGTCGACGATGCCCAGCTTGATCAGGTCCTGCGCGGTGATCCGCATCTGGGTGGCGGCGTCCTTGGCCCGGGCGCCGTCGCGCCACAGGATCGAGGCCGCGCCCTCGGGGCTGATCACCGAATAGATCGAGTGCTCCAGGATCAGCACCTTGTTGGCGCCGGCCAGGGCGATGGCCCCGCCGGAGCCGCCCTCGCCCACGATGGTGGCGATCATCGGCACTTCCAGGGTCAGGCAGCGCTCGGTCGAGCGGGCGATGGCCTCGGCCTGACCGCGCTCCTCGGCGCCCAGGCCCGGATAGGCGCCGGCCGTGTCGACAAAGGTGATGACCGGCAGGCTGAAGCGCTCGGCCATGTCCATCAGGCGCACGGCCTTGCGATAGCCCTCGGGCCGGGCCATGCCGAAATTGTGCTTCAGGCGCGTGGTGGTGTCATGACCCTTCTCGTGGCCCATGACCACGACCGGTTGCCCCCGGAAGCGGCCCAGGCCGCCGACAATGGCCTGGTCGTCGGCGAACTTGCGGTCGCCGCGCAGTTCGACGAACTCGTCGATCAGGCTGGCCAGATAGTCGCGCAGATGGGGCCGCTGGGGGTGGCGGGCGACCATGGTCTTCTGCCAGGCGTCCAGATTGGCGTAGGCCTCGACACGCAGCTCCTGGGCGCGGTCGCGCAGGGCCTGGATCTCAAGCTCGAACGCGCCTGGCCCCGCGGTTTCGGAGAGCTTGCTCAGCTCCTCGATCTTGCTTTCCAGATCAGCGATGGGGCGTTCGAAATCGAGATAGTGGGCGGCCATGGAGTCTCAACGTCGCCGTTTACGAAAGGGTGCGAACCTAGAGGTTACGCCGCAAAAAGGGAACCGGCTTTGGAACGTTCCGGCGCGCGGCGGATTCATCCCCAGGACCGTCCCCAGATGAGTCGCGAGAGAGTCTTCTTTGAAGACTCAAACCGGTGGAGAATCGCGACATTTGGTCCTATGGTTCAGTTCTGGCTGGTTGAGAACAAAAACCAGCGCCCAGCGGCCCCCGCCCATCGAATGTGGCTCGGACCCGCCTGTTGAGAACGGCGTTCCCATGCAGGTGTTTACGTTCTTCTGCGTCGAGCCCGATGGCTCCGTCCCGCGCTTCGACGTCGCTCCTTTCGCCGACGACCAGGCCGCCCGCCAGCGCGCGTTCGAGCTGATCGACATGCATCACCGCTGCGACCTGATCGAGGTCTGGCGCGGCGCGACCCGCATCTTCGACGTTCCGGCCCAACGGTCCGCCGTCGCCTGATATTCATCACATCGTGAATTATTGCGGCACGCCCTGCGGGGTGCTATGCCGTCGTTCCGGATGGAGCGCCCTCCCCGGTGGCTCCCGTTCTGGAAGCCTCCCATGGACGCGCAAGTTCCCCGCCCTCTGATCCCGCCCGCGCCGAAGGTCCACGCCAAGGGCCAGACCAATTTGCGCGCCGCCTGGTCGATGATGCGCAACCTGGTCGGGGCCTGGTCGGAGGCCGACTTCGACACCCTGATGACCCCCTACACCTTCCTGGGACAGCGCGGCTTGGTGGTCAGCGACCCTGCGGGCGTCAAGCACGTGCTGGGCGCCCAGGCCGCGCGGTATCGGCGGCCTTATCAGATGAGCCGCATACTACGGCCCATTGTCGGTGACGGCTTGCTGTTGACGGATGGGGACACCTGGCGGCGTCAGCGCAAGGCCCTGGCCCCGGCCTTCACGCCCAAGGCCGTCGAGACCCTGCTGCCGCACTTTAGCGCCGCTGGCCAAGCCCTGACCGATGGCCTCGCAGGCCGTGATCGGGCCAATCTGAGCGAGACCTTCCATCGCGCGACGCTCGACGCCGTCCTGCGCGCCCTCTTCTCACGTCCCGCCACGGGCGAGGGCGCACAACTGGCCCGGATCGCTCGCGACTACCTGCAGGGCCGGGCCAATGTGAACATCTTCGACCTTCTGGCCCGCGCCCCTGGCGATTTCGGCTTCGCCGAACGCCCCAGACTGGCCCAAGGTGCGCGCTGGATGGCCGCTGTCACCACTCTGATCAATGACCGCAAGACCGCACAGCTTCGACAGCAAGGCGGCGATCTTTTGGATGGCCTTTTGGCCGCCCGCGACGAGGATGGGCAGCCCTTGCCCGACAGCGAAATCCGCGATCAGTGCGGAACCATGCTGGCTGCGGGTTTCGAAACCACGTCGCGCCTGTTGTTCTGGGCAGCCTATCTGCTGGCGCTGGATCCCAAGACCCAGGCGCGCGTTCGCGCCGAGATTCTGGCCTTTCCGCCGGACAGGATCCTCACCCTGGGGGATCTTTCGGCCTGGCCGCTGACCCGATCCGTCCTGCTGGAAACCCTGCGTCTCTATCCGCCAGCCCCGATGATGAGCCGCGAGGTCATCGCCGAAGATGAGATCCAGGGCTTCAAGGTCCTGCCGGGCCAGTTGATCACGATCAGCCCGTGGCTGATCCATCGCCATCGCAAGCTGTGGGATCAACCGACCGCCTTCCTGCCCGACCGCTTCGTGGATCACCCTTCGCCCTGGGGCCTGGACGCCTTCATTCCATTCGGCGCGGGACCTCGGGTCTGTATCGGCGCCAGTTTTGCGATGGCCGAAGCGCAGATCTTATTGGGCAGCCTACTGGCGCGCTTCGAGATCGGCCTGACCCGCGACCGGCCGGTCATGCCGGTGGCGACGGTCTCGCTGGGCCCCGACCACGAGCCGGACTTCAACCTGACGCCAATCCCGCACAAATAGACAATCGCGCGCCTCTTGCGGCGGGCAAGCTGCAACACGAGCTTGGCTGCAAGCCTGAAGGGAGCCCCGCCATGACCGACACCCCACGCCCCAGCGCCGTCGCCGACGACAGCGGCCACGGCGGCCTGCAGACCTTCGTCACCGCCGGCCCGACCAGCCTGGTCGCCGATGTGAAGGTCTCGGCCGGCGGTCTGGACCTGGGTCCTGATCCGCATGACCTGGTCGCGGCGGGTCTGGCGGCCTGCACCACCATGACCCTGCGCCTCTATGCCAAGCGCAAGAACTGGCCGCTCGGCGCGGTGCATGTCGAGGTGCGCAGCAGCCGGGAGCCCGACATGACGCCGCCGGAGCGGTTTGATCGCGAGATCACCCTGGACGGCGATCTGGATGACGGTCAACGCAAGCGGCTGCTGGAGATCGCCGAGATGTGCCCGATCCACCGGTTGCTGACGCAGGGTGCGCGAGTTGTGACGACGGTGGGGTGAGACTGAGCCACTCGCCCCCTCCGCGCCTTCGGCGCTCCTCCCCCGGAGGGGGAAGATGAAAGCGTCTTCCCCCTCCGGGGGAGGACGGCTGCGAAGCAGCCAGGAGGGGGCAAGTGCTAGCCGCTAAAACCCATACAGCGCCGCATACTCCGCATCCTTGCCCGCGATCTGACGCGCGCAATCCACCATGACCTTGGCCTGTTTCCAGGTCGCGTCATCCTGCATCTTGCCATCCAGCATCGCCACGCCGGTGCCGTCGGGCATGGCCTCGAGGATGCGCTTGGCGAAGATCACCTCGTCGGGGGCCGGGCTGAAGACCTGCTTGGCGATGGCGATCTGGCTGGGGTGCAGGCTCCAGGCCCCCGCGCAGCCCATCAGGAAGGCGTTGCGGAACTGCTGCTCGCAGGCGACCGGATCATCGATCGCGCCGAACGGACCATAGAAGGGCTTGATGCCATGGGCGGCGCAGGCGTCGACCATCTTGGCGAAGGTGTAGTGCCACAGGTCCTGCTGCACCGAGGCGCGGGCCGAGCCGTCGGCGTGCGGATCCTCGATCACGCGATAGCCCGGATGGCCGCCGCCCACGCGGGTGGTCTTCATGGCGCGGCTGGCGGCGAGATCCGCCGGGCCCAGCGAAATGCCCTGCATGCGCGGGCTGGCGCCCGCGATCTGCTCGACATTCATCACGCCCTCGGCCGTTTCCAGAATGGCGTGCAGCAGGATCGGCCGGGTGACGCCATGCTTGGCCTCCAGCGAGGCCAAGAGCTGGTCCATGTAGAAGATGTCCCACGGCCCCTCGACCTTGGGGACCATGATCACGTCGATCCTGTCGCCGGCCTTCTCGACCAGGGTCGAGACCTCGTCCAGGTGCCAGGGCGAGTTGAGGCAGTTGATCCGAACCCACAGGCCAACGCCCAGGGCCTTGAAATCGACGTCGCGGGCCATAGCGATCGTGCCGGCCAGGGCCGCGTCCTTGGCGTCGGCGGGGATGGCGTCTTCAAGGTTGGCCAGGATCACATCGACCGTCGGCGCGATCTCGGGAATCTTGGCGCGCACCTTGTCCAGGTGCGGCGGCACGAAGTGGATCATGCGCTCGACGCGGGCCGGCAGGTCGCGGTAAGGCGCGGGCGCGCCGATGGCCAAGGGTTTGAAAAAGCCTCGCGCGGTCTTCATCCGCAGTCTCCCCGATTTTGTCTGCTTTTCGCAGTTGCGAGAAGATTGCGGCGGCGCGGCAAGGGCGTCAAGGCCTCAGCTTATCAGCGTTCAGAAACCTCAGCCCTTTGGCGGCGCGGGCGGCGGCGACATGGGGGGATCGTCAGGATCCTCGCGTTCCAGATCCAGGGCGGCGTCGTTGCTGGAGCCGGGCTTGGCGGCCTTGGCCTTGCTGCGGCGCCGGGCGGCGGGTTCCAGCTTCAGGCTGGTCAGGGCGTCCTCGCCCTCCTCGCCAAACAGGCCGCGCACCCGGATGTCGCGCTGCGGATAGGGGATCTCGACCCCCGCCGCGCGCAGGGCGTCGTCGATGGCCCAGGTATAGGCCGCGAAGATCGCCGCCGGGCGACGCACCGCCTCCACCGTAGGCCAGACGATCAGCTCAAACTTCAGGGCGTGCTCGCCATAGCCGACCAACCAGACCTGGGTGCGGCGCACCGCGTCGTCGGGCGAGGTGAAGGGCACGCTCTTGGCCGCCTTCAGAACCGCTTCTCGCACCTTCTGCTTGTCGACGCCGAAAGCGGTGACGAACGGCACGCGGATGCGGCGGTTGGTGTTGCGCAGGGTCCAGTTGATGACCAGGTCGTTGACCAGCACCGAGTTGGGCACGATCAGGTCGGTGCTGTCATTGGTGCGGATGCGGGTGGCGCGGGGGCCGACCTCATGCACCACGCCGCGCTGGCCGTTGGGCAGCTCGACGAAATCGCCCACCGCCACCAGCCGCTCGAACACCAGCGAAATGCCCGAGGCGAAGTCCTTGACCATGCCCTGCAGGCCCAGACCGACGCCGACGCCCAGGGCGCCGGCGAACACCGCCAGCGAGGTCAGGTCCAGACCCATGGTCGACAGACCGGCCACGAAGCCGATGATCACCAGGCCGTAGGTCAGCACCTTTTCGACGATGTACAGCGAGGCGGCGCTGCCGGCCGCCCGGGCCCGCAGGCGCTGCAGGCCGGCCGCCGTCAGGCGCGAGGCGACCAGGGCCGCGGCGATGATGAACAAAGCGGCCGCGAGACCGCCGACCGTCACCGAAGCCTTGCCCAGCTTGACCAGTTCGAAGGTGTCGAGGCGTTCCAGGGGATTCTCGGCCATGGGCGCACTGTGTGCCGCGCCGCACGACGGGATCAAGAGGGCCGGTCGCTACTTCTCGACCTTTGGCGTCCAGCCGTCCGCGCCGCGCAGGAAGCCGGCCGCTGACCACGCCTTCGCCTGCGTCCCGGTCAGCTGGTGGGTCCAGGGCTCGCGCGCCCTGGGGTTAGCGCCCGGCCCCTTCGAGCGATACTCGGCGTAATAGGCCGTCCTCCAGGTCTCGGTCTTGCCCGGCGTCCACTCGCGCCAACCCTTGGGGTCAAGACCCTTGCCCAGCCTGGAGTCGAGGAACACCACGGTGGCGTAGGGCCGCCAGGCTCGCCCGAGGAAGACCCCGGTCGCGCTGGGATCGACGGTCACCTTAGCGCGATCGAAGACATAGCCGCTGTCCTGCTCGGGCGTCAGGCGGCTCTGGGCGGTGAAGAACACGCCGTCATGGGCGATCGCGTGCAGATGACAGCGCTCGAAGACCGTCTTGCCGTCGCCGAAGATGAAGTCGATGTGGCCCTCGATATAGGTATCGCGAAAATACTGCCGGCTGTTCTGGCACGCCACGCCGGGCGCGCATTTGCGATGGCCGGCATAGAGGGTGTCCTGGGCGCCCAGCAGGCGCAAGCGATCAAACACCGCCCGGTCGCCGTTGACGAACAGCGCCACGGCCTGGGAGGGCACGGTCGCCTTCAGGTGATAGTCGTTGGCGATGGTCAGGTTGCGGGCTTGGAAGTCGTCGCCGGTGATCGTCACCGAGGCGCTCTTGAAGGTGCCGCCGATGGTGGCCGAGGCGTCACCCCAGACCAGCACCACGTCATCGGGCTTCTTGCCCAGGCCCTTGAAGCGGACATGAGCCTTCGAGACGTTGAGCTTTTCGCGATAGGTCCCCGGCGCGATCTCGATCACCCCGCCCTCGGCGGGCAGGGCGTCAACCGCGCTCTGGACGCTGGCATAGGCCGCGCCCGTGGGCGCCACGCGAAGGCGGGTTTCGGCCGAGGCGCGCGCCGCCGGAACCGTCGCCAGCAGCGCCATCCCGATCCCAAGCCAGTTCATCGCCACCTCCCGTGAGTCTCCGCTCGCGGGCTAGCGATAGCACGCCGATGACACCGGTGGACATCGGCCGGTGTGATCAGGTCTTCCGGCCCAATCGCGCCCAGGATCGCCAAGTGCCGATGGCATAGGCCACCCCATAGACCAGCACGATCAGCGAGCTCCAGACCGTAAAGGCGTCGATCAGGTCGGGCTTCAGGACCAGGGTTGGAAAGAGGATCAGGCCGCGCGCCAGATAGATCGCGCTGATCGTCACAAGCCACGTGCGGATCAGGGGCAGCCGCGGGATCAGCCCCGCGCCGGAAAAGGCGTAGGCTGACCAGATCGCCAGCACGGTCGCGATGCCCAGGGTGATCACGGTGGGAACCCAGGACCCCCGCTCCGCCGCCCGCGCCATGCCCTCGCCCGCGCCAAAGAACCGGTACCAGTCGGGTCCGCCCGCGATCACCGCGATATGGAGCAGAGCGGCGGCGGCGCTGAGCAAGCCTCCCGCGATAAGCCATTTGTCTCGCATGAGGTCCTCCGCCAGGCACGGAAAACCATGGTCACGGTTTGGGGCGAAGGTGGGGCGGGCCTGGCGTCAAAGCCAAAGACCCGGCGCCTCGATCCCGTCGCCCCAGAACCCCGGCTTGGGCGGCGTGATCACCCCGCCCTCGACCCGCAGCCCGCCGGGATGATCCACCGCCAGCCACCACGGCCCGTCCAGGTCGGCGAACTGGCAGCCGCCGGCCAGATGCAGGGCCGGCGCGATTCCCAGCGACGAGGCCACCATGCAGCCGGTCATCAGTTGGAACCCCAGGTCTCTGGCCTGCTCCAGCATGCGCACCGCCTCGGACAGGCCGCCGGTCTTGTCGAGCTTGAGGTTCACTGCCTGATAGCGCCCGCGCAGGGCGGCCAGGTCGCCGCCGACATGCACCGACTCGTCGGCGCAGATCACGTAGGGCGGATCATAGCCGTCCAGCGCCTGGTCGGCGTCGGCCGGCAGGGGCTGCTCCACCAGGGCGATCGGCAGGTCGGCCAGCAGCGCGCGCAGGCCGTGCAGGATCTCGAACGTCCAGCCCTCGTTGGGATCGACGATGAAGCGCGCGTTCGGCGCCGCCCTCGCCACGGCGCGCAGGCGGGCGGCAGGATCCTCGGCGGAGAGCTTGATCTTGATCAGCGGGGCGTCGGCGACGGCCAGCGCGGCGGCGGCCATGGCCTCGGGCGTGTCCAGGCTGACGGTGACGGCGGTGACCAGCGACCCGGGAACCGGCAGGCCCGTGGCCTCGGCGACGCTGACGCCGGTGCGCTTGGCGCGCAGGTCCCAGAGGGCGCAGTCTAGGGCGTTGCGGGCCGCTCCAGGGGCGAGGAGGGCCAGGGCCGCGCCGTCGTCGCCGTCGCGCTCAAGAACAGCCAGAGCCGGCTTCAGCTGGGCCAGCACGCCCTCGACGGTCTCGCCATAGCGGGCATAGGGCACGCTCTCGCCGCGTCCGACATGACCGCCGCTCCGGGCCTCGACCACCACCACCTCGGCCGCCGTCTTGACCCCGCGCGAGATGCGGAACGGGGCCTTCAGCGGGTGATGGACGGCGCGGGCGGAGACGGACAGCGACATGGCTCAAGGCTTGTCATTGTTCGCCGGCCTTGGCGAGACCCCTACCAGGACCAGTCGCGGCGGATCGGCGAGTCGGCGCGGCGCTCACGAAACACCTTCATCGCCAGCGGCCGGTCGACCACGAACAGGGCCAGCCAGACCAGCAGAACCCCCGCATAGTTGATCGCGCCCAGAACGCCGGTAGGACGACCCGGACGGGCGGGACGGCGGGTGGGTTGAAAAGCGTGGGGCATGGCGTAGTCGGTCATGGCGTCCTCCTGGGATGCCTCACCCTCGCCCCTACCTACGTCGGAAACGGACGCATGTTCCGCAGCGCCGAACCGTTCCTATGTTCGGTGCGTTGCTACCGAACCTTCAGCAGAGACCCAGCATGTCCAAGCCGATCACGATCACCATTCCCCATCAGCTGGGCGCGGCCGAAGCGCGGCGGCGGATCGAGACCGGCTTCGCCCAGATGGCCGGCCAGATTCCCGGCGGCGGCGCCGACAAGGTTCATCAGTCGTGGAACGGCGACACCCTGACCTTCTCGGCCGTGGCCATGGGCCAGACGATCAGCGGCACGATGGACGTTCTGGCCGACATGGTGAAACTCGACATCGTTCTGCCCGGCATGCTGGGCATGATCGCGGGCAAGATCAGGGACCAGTTGCAGAAGCGCGGTCAGCTGCTGCTGGAGAAAAAGTAACCGTTCTCCCCGGCGACCCGAAGGGCTATCGCATATGAGTTTTCGCCCGGAAAAGTTGTCATCCCGGACAAGCCTGGCGAAGCCGGGCGCCGATCCGGGACCGACCTAGAACGCGGCGCTCAGGCGTCGGTCCCGGATCTTCGCGCTGCGCGCTCGTCCGGGATGACAACCGTTTTTGGCCATATGCGATAGCCCTTCGGGTCGCCGGGGAGAGCGGGGCTTTCTACATCCGCCGGCTGTCATAGTCGTGCCGTCCGACGCTCTCGAAGCGCCCTTCCTCGGCCTTGTGGATGTACTGCGACGCCACGAGCCAGGCCTTTACGGGCCTCAGGGTGCCAAGGCACGCCGCGATCAGGACCGGGAACACGGTGACGAAGTGCACCCAGATCGGCGGCCGATAGACCACCTCGACCCAGGCGAACACGCCGATCACGATGATGCCGACGCCGCTCATCACGAAGAAGGCCGGGCCATCGGCCGGGTCGGCGAAGGCGTAGCTCAGGCCGCAGCGGTCGCAGGCCGGGGCCAACTTCAGGAACCCCCTGAACAGCTTGCCCTCGCCACAGCGCGGACAGCGGCAACGCAGGCCCGAAATGATCGGCGGGGGAGAGTTGTAGACTGGATCGGCCATCAAAAGCCCTTCCTACAATCGCGCAATTGATACATACATTCTGGATACAATGTATGTATTTGTGAGCCGCGAGACAACCGCCGTGCTGTCGCATCCGTCCGCCGCCTGGCTGAAACGCGCAGAGTCCCTGACCGGTCCCGTCTATCAGCGGCTGGCCCAGGCGCTTGAGGCCGCGATCGCGGACGGGGAGTTGCAGGCCGGCGACCAGATCCCCGCCCAGCGCGAAGTGGCCCGGCTGGTGGGCGTGGACTTCACCACCGTGACCCGCGCCTACGCCATCGCTCGCGAGCGCGGCCTGATCGAGGGAACCGCCGGTCGCGGAACCTTCGTGCGCGGGCGCGTCGGCGAGGACGAAGCCGGGCTGGTCGATCTGTCGATGAACCTGCCGCCCCAACCTCGCGGTCTGAACCTGGGCGCCCTGCTGCGCGAGACGACCGCGGCGGTGCTGGCTCGCACCGATCCGGCGGCGCTGATGGCCTATCACCCCGGCGCCGGATCCCTGGCCCAGCGCACGGCGGCGGCCAGCTGGCTGGCGCCGACCCTGGGCGCGGTTTCGCCGGAACGCCTGCTGATCGGCAGCGGCGCCCAGACCGCGCTCAGCGCCCTGCTGGCCCTGATCGCCCGCCCGGGCGAGACCATCATCGTCGAAGCTCTGACCTATCCGGGCCTGCTGACCGCCGCCGCCCAGCGGGGCCTGGAGGTAATCGCTTGCCCGATGGATGATGAAGGCCTTGAGCCACAGGCTCTGGCCCGGCTCTGCGCCCGGCATCGCCCCCGCGCGATCTGCTGCACGCCCACCTTCCAGAACCCGACCACCGCGACGATGAGCCTGGCGCGACGCGAGGCCATCGTCGGGGTCGCCCGGGCGGCCGGGATCGTGATCCTGGAGGACGACGCCTATGGCCTGTCGCCGGCCACGCCCCTGCCCGCCCTGGCCAGCCTGTGGCCTCAGGGCGTCTTCCACATCGCCACCACCGCCAAGACCCTGTCGCCGGGCTTGCGCATCGCCTTCGTGGCGGCGCCGGAAGATCGCGTGGCCGAGACGGCCCGGGCCCTGCACGCCATCGCCCAGATGCCCGCGCCCTTGATGGCGGCCGTGGTCACCAGCTGGATCCGCGAGGGTGACGCCCGGCGGGTGCTGGACGGCGTGCGACATGAGGCGATCGCGCGGCGGCGCCTGGCGGCCGAAATCCTGCCGACGGCCGTGGGCGGGCCCGAAAGCCTGCATGTCTGGCTGGAGCTGCCCGCCGGCTGGCGCCGGGGCCGCCTTCTGGAGGCGGCGCGGGCGCGCGGCCTGTCCCTGGTCGACGCCGAGACCTTCCGCGCGCCCGGCGTCACGCGTGAAGGTCTTCGGCTGTCGCTGGGCGCGCCGGCCAAGGCCTCGACCCTGGCGCGGGCCCTGCGCGACGTCGCGGGACTGCTGGCGGCGGAGCCGTCCTAGAAAGCGCCTTCGTCTTCGTCCCGGTCTTCGCCGTCCTCATCGGCGTCGCCGCCGGTCGCCAGCTCCAGCGAGTCGATGATGTCGTCCATCTGCTCGGCGGTGATCGAGACATATAGGGTATCGCCGCCGATGGCCGAGACCAGCAGGCGATAGCCGTCTTCAGTTTCTTGCAGGCTGAACGACTGGAGGGGCTGCAGCTTGGCCATGGGAGGCTCCGGTAAAATCAAGGCGCGGATATAGGCTCCCGGAGCCGACTTTGCCACGCCCTGCTTGAGCGCCCTATTTCAGCGCGCCACGCCGCAGCATGGCGATATGGGCGGCGATCAGGGTTTCGCGCTCGACCCACGGAAACTCGGCCCGGGCGATCAGCAGCGACACCAGCCCGTGCAGGCCGGCCCACAGGGTCTGGGTGGCCAGTTGCGCGTCGTCCAGAACCGTCAGACCCTTGGCCTGATACTCGCCGATGATGTCGCGGAACATGTGGAAGGCTTCCAGCCCGGCGATCATCGGCCGGCTGTTGGTCTTGTCCAGGAACTCGCCATGGGGGCCCTTCTCGATCATGAAGGCCACCCGATAGGCGTTGGGGTTCTCGACCCCGAAATCGACATAGACCCGCAGGGCCCGCTCGAAGTTTTCCGCCGTCGGAACGTGCCCGACCCGCGCGGCGGTCATTCGGTCGACCAGCACCGCGAAGGCCCTCACGCACAGCTCGGCGGCCATGTCGTCCTTGGTGGTGAAATAGGCATAGAGCGCCGGCTGCGAGATCCCGGCCAGCTCGGCGATCTGCCGGGTCGAGACGGCATGGACGCCGCGCTCGCTGAACAGGGTCAGGGCGGCGTCGAGAATCTCTTCGCGGCGTTCGGCGCCGTGGCCCTTGGCTTTACGCGGCGACCGCGTGGTTGACGTCTTCATTTTCCGACCTTCATCACTCCGCGCCGAGCTTGACAAGCGACAACAATCTATCACTGATAACTTATCATTGATTGATCTGGAACAAGGACGATGCGGCGCTCTCCCCAGCCCCTTCTCCAACGCGCGTGGCGGCCGTTCGTCTTCGCCGCCGTCGTGCCCTTGCTGGCGTCGTGCGGCGGCAAGGCCAAGCAGGCCGAAGCCCCCGCCCCGCCCACGCCGGTTGAGGCCGCGCGGGTCGCCGCGCCCAACGCCGCCGGCGCGGTGTCTGGAACCGGCACGCTGGAGCGCCGGCGCGAGATGGCGCTGTCGTTCCGCATCGCCGGGGTGCTGACCCGCATGAGCGTCGAGGCGGGCGACAGCGTCCGCGCCGGCCAGGTCATCGCCACGATCGATCCGGCCAGCCTGGACGCCCGCCAGCAACAGACCTCCGCAGACCTCGAGCGCGCCCGTCGCGACGTCGAGCGCGACAAGGCCCTGTTCGAGAAGGGCTATGTCAGCCGCCAGCGGCTGGACGACCGTCAGAGCGTGCTGAAATCGGCCCAGGCCGCCTACAGCTCGGCGTCTTTCGACCGGCGCTGGGCCCAGCTGGTTTCCCCCGCCTCCGGCGTGGTGCTGGCCCGCACGGCCCAGACCGGCGAGGTGGTCCAGCCCGGCCAGGTGGTGGCGCGCGTCGCCGACCTGACCAGCCCCCTGGTCCTGCGCCTGCCGCTGGCTGCCCGGGACGCCGCCCGCGTCCGGGTCGGCGACAGCGCCCAGGTCAAGGTGGAGGATCTGGGCGGACAGCTGCTGAACGGAACCGTCACCCGCGTGGGCGAGGCCGCCGACACCCGCACCGGCGCCGTCACCGTCGAGATCGAACTGGCCGGCCGACCCGAGCTGCGCAGCGGCCAGATCGCCAGCGCCGAGCTGTCGGTGCGCGCCGCGCCCAGCGCAGGCGGCCAATTTGCCCGCATTCCCGCCGAGGCGGTGCTGGAAGCGCAGGGCGGCCGCGCCTTCGTGCTGCGGCTGGATCGCGGCGTCGCTCGTCGCACAGCCGTGGGCTTTGGCGGCTTTGACGGCGACGACGCCCTGGTCTCGGGCCTGGCCGACGGCGCCCAGGTGATCACCGCCGGCGCCGGCTTCGTCAGCGACGGCGAAAAGGTCCGCCTCGTCGATCCGGCCAAGCTGGCCGGGGAGAAATAGCCGTGAAGTTCGACCTCGCCGGACTGGCGGTTCACCGCTGGCAGTTCACCCTGGTGGCGTTTGGCCTGCTGGTCATGCTGGGCTTCAACGCCTTCACCAGCATTCCGCGTTCCGAGGATCCGCACTTCCCGATCCCGATCGTCATCGTCCGCGCCGTGCTGCCGGGGGCCGAGCCGTCGGAGATGGAGCAACTGGTCGTCGATCCGATCGAGGACGCGGTCGACGGCCTGGACAATATCGACAAGGTCGAGTCGACCAGCTCGGACGGCGCGGCCGTCGTCCGGGTCCACTTCACCTGGGATGTCGACCCCGAGCGCAAATACGACCAGGTCGTGCGCGAGGTGAACGCCATTCGCGGCAATCTGCCGAGCGGCATTGCCCGGCTGGACATCCAGCGCGCCCGGACCACCGAGGTGGCCATCGTCCAGGTGGCCCTGACCAGCGACGTGCTGCCGATGCGCCGCCTGGAAAAGACCGCCGATCGCCTGCGCGAACGGCTCGACCGCGTGCCCGGCGTGCGCGAGGCCCGCTATTGGGGCGCGCCGTCCTCGGAGGTGCAGGTCACCCTGGACCTGGCCCGTCTGTCGGCCCTGAAACTGCCCGCCACCGCCGTCGCCGACGCCCTGAAATCGGCCGGCGCCGAGGCCCCGATCGGCGCGGTTCAGGCGGGAGAGCGGCGCTTCAACGTCAAGTCCGGCGGGGCCTTCCGCTCTCTGCAGGCCGTGGGCGACACACCGGTGCGCGCCGTCGGCGGCCAGGTGACCCGGGTGCGCGATGTGGCCCAGGTCGCCTGGGCCCAGGCCGAGCCCAACCATCTGGCCCGCTTCAACGGCCAGCGCGCCGTGTTCCTGACCGTGACCCAGAAGGACGGCCAGGACGTCGCCAAGATCACCAAGAGCGTCGAGCAGGTGCTGGACGAGTACGAAAAGATCCTGCCCGCCGGCGTGAAGCTGCAGCGCGGCTTCGTCCAGGCCGAGAACGTCAAGCACCGGCTGAGCAATCTGTTCCGGGATTTCGGCATCGCCCTGGTGCTGGTGCTGATCACCCTGCTGCCCCTGGGTCCGCGCGCCGGGCTGGTGGTGATGGTCTCGATCCCGCTGAGCCTGCTGATCGGCCTGTCGATGCTGCAGGCCTTCGGCTTTACCCTGAACCAGCTGTCGATCGCCGGTTTCGTGCTGTCGCTGGGCCTGCTGGTCGACGACAGCATCGTCATCACCGAGAACATCGCCCGCCGCATCCGCGAGGGCGAGGAGCGTACGGAAGCCGCCGTCAACGGCACCCGCCAGATCGGCCTGGCGGTGATCGGCTGCACCGCGACCCTGATGCTGGCCTTCCTGCCGCTGATGGCCCTGCCCGCCGGTTCAGGGGCCTATATCAAGTCGCTGCCGGTGACCGTGCTGTGCACCATCGCCGCCTCGCTGCTGGTCTCGATGACCATCATCCCGTTCCTGGCCAGCCGGATCCTCGACAAGCACTCCGACCCCGAGGGCAACGCCATCCTGCAGGCGGTCAATGGCGGCATCCACCGCTTCTACCGCCCCGTCCTGCACCGCGCCCTGGCCCGGCCGTGGGCGGCGCTGGCCATCATGCTGGCCCTGTGCCTGACCACCTATCCGATGCTGAAACTGATCGGCTCCAGCCTGTTTCCGCCGGCCGAGACGCCGCAGTTCCTGGTGCGGATCGAGACGCCCGACGGCTCGTCCCTGGCCCGCACCGACCGCGCCCTGAAATATGTCGAGCAGCGCCTGAAGGCCACGCCCGAGGTCACCTGGCGCGCCGCCAATCTGGGCCGCGGCAATCCGCAGATCTTCTACAACCAGCAGCAGCGCGAGAGCGCCACGACCTATGCCGAGGTCTTTGTCAGTCTGAAAGCCTGGGAGCCGGGCCAGAGCGACAAGGTGCTGGACGGTCTGCGCCGCGACTTCAGCAACTTCCCGGGCGCGCGGATCAGCGTCGTCACCTTCGAGAACGGCCCGCCCATCGACGCGCCGATCGCCATCCGCCTGACCGGCCAGAACCTGGACGCGCTGAAGGCCCTGGCCGCCCGCGCCGAAGAGATCCTGAAAGCCACGCCCGGGACCCGCGACGTCACCAACCCCGTCCGCCTGGACCGCACCGACCTGGACCTGGGCGTCGACGAGGCCAAGGCCTCGGCCCTGGGCGTGCCGGCCGGCGCGGCCCGCCGCGCGGCGCGGCTGGCCCTGTCAGGCGAGGAAACCGCCCGCTTCCGCGATCCGGACGGCGACGACTATGCGGTCAAGGTGCGCCTGCCGATGGAGCAGGCCGACGGCGCGGCGCGCAATCCGCTGTCGGCCCTGAAGGGCGTCTATGTGCCCACCGCCGACGGCCTGGCCGCGCGGCTGGACGCCGTCGCCACGCCGACCCTGAAATCCAGCCCCGCCCGCATCGACCGCTTCGACCGCGAGCGGACGGTCACGGTGACCTCCTATGTCGCCACCGGCTTCCTGGCCGCCAAGGTGACGCAGGACGTCGTGGCCCGGATGGAAAAGGACCTGCCCATGCCCCCCGGCTATCGCCTGACCCTGGGCGGCCAGGCCGAAGCGCAGTCGGAAAGCTTCGCGGGCCTGGGCGCGGCGGTGCTGGTGGCGGTGTTCGGGATCCTGGCGGTGCTGGTCCTGGAGTTCCAGAAGTTCAAGACCGCCCTGGTCGTCGCCGGCATCATCCCGTTCGGCATCTTCGGCGCGGTGGCGGCCCTGGCCCTGACCGGAAACTCGCTGAGCTTCACAGCGACCATCGGCCTGATCGCCCTGATCGGCATCGAGATCAAGAACTCGATCCTGCTGGTCGACTTCACCGAACAGCTGCGGCGCGAAGGCATGGGCCTGCACGACGCCATCGAAAAGGCCGGCGAGGTGCGGTTCCTGCCCGTGCTGCTGACCTCGGTCACGGCCATCGGCGGGCTGCTGCCGCTGGCGCTGGAGCGGTCGGGTCTGTACTCGCCGCTGGCCATCGCCATTATCGGCGGACTGATCACCTCGACCGTACTGTCGCGGGTGGCGACGCCGGTGATGTACTGGCTGACGGCGCGGGGGAAGGCGGAGCTGGTCTAGGGTTTTCGGCCAGCGCCACGCGCTGGGCGGCGCTGGCCGAGCGACACGTGGCCTAAAAGCGGACACCGCCAAGGTCCGGGAAGGGTGGAAGTCGGACCTTCGCCATGCGATCAAAAGCGTTCAACGAACTCGATCGTGGGTAGCTATGAGCTTCGCGTCTCGTCAATGGGCCACTGCCGGCCGCTCAATAATCCTGGCAGGCCTGCTCGTTCTTCTTGTCGGGCTGGCCCTGGAATTCTTCGTGGCAATAGAGCCTTTCCACGCCGCCGCGATCTACGTTGAAGGTGCAGGAGCCGCAGTTGCATTTCTCGGAATGCAAAAACTTCGGCGAGATCATCGTCGGCATATCCTGGGCTCAGACTAGCCATATGGTCCGAATGCCCGACTAGGGTCGAAAGCGGTCTTTGGCTCATTGCCAACAAGCGGACGCCCTGCGTCCCGCTCATCCTTAAATCTCCTGGAGGCTGCAGCGTGCCGGACTGGCAAGGTCTGGCAAGGACGGCGCTCCGCGCCGCCGCGGAGCGGCCGGTCGAAGACCGGTCCTTGAGAGACCTTGCCAGTCCGGCGATCGTCTCGCCGTGAGATTTAAGGATGGCTCCCTCTCGCGGGCGAGAACGCGTCTTCGAAAACCGCACTCACACTTGTCATCCCGGCCGTAGCGGAGCGGAGCGCCGGGACCCAGGGGCAACCGCTGTGCGCCGGCCCCTGGGTCCCGGCTCGCGCCAAGGCGCGTCCGGGATGACAAGAGTTTGTGGGGCGAGAACGGGGATAGAGGGCGCCCAATCCCCATTCTTCTCAAAACAAAGCCCAACCGGATCAACGTCTTGTAAGAAACTTGATCGCGCCAATCAGACGCGCTCAAACCGCCCGTATTCTGTACCCACCTCGCCGCGCGGGAAGGGCGCAAGGCCAGCGACCATTGCGGCGGCGGGGGGTGATCGAGCGGGGCTGGGGTCGAGGGGGATACTCGACCAGTCCGGGGATCTGGTTGCTGGCCAGACCCGCCCGCCGTCGGCGTGGTTGAAGGCAAAAGGGCGTGTCTGGCTGAAAGCCCGTCCTCTTCGATCGCCGGAGCGCGCTGGAAACGGCGCGGTCCGGGTCCCGGTAAGGCCTTAAGAGGGCCACCCGACGGGAGGCTGACGGAAAACGATGACGCGGAGCGCTCGGCTTCGTCGAAACGGTATTTTCTATCTCTCATCCGGACGTCGTCCGGGCGCTCCGCGACCCTTCCCATCCCTTCAGCGAGTGATCGCGTGAGGCTGAAAACCCGCGCGCCCTTGCCTATTATACACTCGTATAGCAACCTCTCCCCACACATCGGGGAACACACCACATGGCCACCACCCAAACCCGCGACGCCGTCATTATCGGCGGCGGCCACAACGGCCTGGTCTGCGCCTTCTACCTGGCCAAGGCCGGGCTGAAGGTGACGATCTGCGAGGCCCGGGGCGTGGTCGGCGGGGCGGCGGTGACCGAGGAGTTCCATCCGGGTTTCCGCAACTCGGTGGCCAGCTACACGGTCAGCCTTCTGAGCCCCAAGGTGCTGGCCGACATGGGCCTGCACGGCCACGGGCTGAAGATCGTCGAGCGGCCAATCTCCAACTTCCTGCCGATCAGCGACAGCAAATATCTCAAACTCGGCGGCGGTCTCGAACGCACCCAGGAGGCCTTCCGCCAGTACAGCCGCCGCGACGCCGAGGTGCTGCCGGCCTACTACGCCATGCTGGACGAGATCGGCGACGTGCTGCGCGATCTGGCCGCCGAGACCCCGCCCAATCTGGGCGACGGCATCCACGGCCTGCTGCGCGGCGCCCGCCAGGGCACGCGGCTGGCCCTGCTGAGCAAGGAACGCAAGCGCGACCTGCTGGACCTGTTCACCAAGAGCGCCCGCGACTTCCTAGATGGCTGGTTCGAGAGCGACGCGGTCAAGGCCAGCTTCGGCTTCGACGCCGTGGTCGGCAATTTCGCCAGTCCCGACAGCCCCGGCTCGGCCTATGTGCTGCTGCACCACACCTTCGGCGAGGTGAACGGCAAGAAGGGCGCCTGGGGCCACGCCATCGGCGGCATGGGCGCGATCACGCAAGCGATGGCGAAAGCCTGCGAGGCCCTGGGCGTCGAGATCCTGCTCGATGCGTCGGTCGAGGCGGTGCATGTCGAACACGGCAAGGACGGCCCCCGGGCGGTCGGCGTGCAGCTGGTCGACGGCCGCCAGATCATGGCCCCCATCGTCTCGTCCAACCTCAATCCGGCCCTGCTGTACGGCAAGCTGATCGCGCCCTCGGCCCTGCCCGCCGCCTTCGCCAAGGCCATCAAGGGCTACAAGAACGGCTCGGGCACCTTCCGGATGAACGTGGCCCTGTCGGAGCTGCCGGACTTCACCTGCCTGCCCGGCAAGGTCTCGGCCGAGCATCACCAGTGCGGCATCGTGATCTCGCCCAGCCTGGACTACATGGACGAGGCCTATCGCGACGCCAAGGCCTTCGGCATCAGCAAGAAGCCGATCGTCGAGATGCTGATCCCCTCGACCCTGGACCCCACCCTGGCCCCGCCTGGCCAGCACGTGGCCAGCCTGTTCTGCCAGCAGTTCGCCTGGGACCTGCCGGACGGCCGCACGTGGGACAATGAGCGCGAGGCGGCGGCCGACCTGATCATCGACACGGTCAATAACTGGGCCCCCAACTTCAAGGCCTCGGTCCTGGGGCGGATGATCCTGTCGCCGGTGGACCTGGAGCGGAAGTTCGGCCTGGTCAACGGCGACATCATGCACGGCCACATGTCGCTGGATCAGCTGTGGGCGGCGCGACCGGTGCTGGGCCACGCCAGCCATCGCGGGCCGCTGAAGGGCCTGTACATGTGCGGCGCCGGCTGCCACCCGGGCGGCGGGGTTTCGGGCAATCCGGGCCGCAACGCGGCGCGCGAGATCCTGCGCGACAAGGACTTCGTCACGGCGCTGAAGCTGTCGGTGGTGGGGCGATGATCTCACACACCGACCCGCAAGCCGACTGGGGCCTGCCCGGCTGGACCTACGGCAATGACCGGTTCTTCAAGGAGGAACAGGACAGGATCCTGCGCCCCTCGTGGCAAGTCGTCTGCCATCTGAACGACATCCCCAAGGCCGGCGACTTTCACACGCTGGATTTCCTGGGCGAGAGCGTCGTGGTGGTGCGCAGCAAGGACGGCGGCGTGCGGGCCTTCACGAATGTGTGCCGCCATCGCGGCGCGCGGCTGGTCGACGGCCCCAGCGGCAGCTGCGGCAAGGGCGGCGGCCGCATCGTCTGCCCCTATCACGCCTGGACCTACGACCTGGAAGGCCGGCTGATCGGCGTGCCGATGCGCGACACCTATCCGGCGTTGGACATGGACAGGCAGGGCCTGGTCAAGGTCGAGGTCGAGGTCTGGCGCGGCTTCGTGTTCACCCGGCTTGAAGGTGATGGTCCCGGCGTCGCCGAGATGATGGCCCCCTACGACCATGAGGTGGCCCACTATCGCTTCGAGGACCTGCAGCCGTTCGGCCGCGTCACCCTGCGGCCCCGCCCCGTGAACTGGAAGAACATCAGCGACAACTACTCGGACGGCCTGCACATCCCCGTCGCCCATCCGGGCCTGACCCGGCTTTTCGGCAAGGGCTATGGCGTCGAAGCCGCGCCCTGGGTCGACAAGATGTGGGGCCAGCTGATCGACGAGCCGTCGAACAATCCGTCCGAGCGGCTATATCAGGACATCCTGCCCGACGTTCCGCACCTGCCGCCCGAGCGCAAGCGGCTGTGGACCTATTTCAAGCTGTGGCCGAACTTCGCCTTCGACATCTATCCCGACCAGGTGGACTTCATGCAGTTCATCCCGGTTTCGGCCACCCAGACCCTGATCCGCGAGATCGCCTACGCCCTGCCCGACGATCGCCGCGAGATGAAGGCGGCGCGCTATCTGAACTGGCGCATCAACCGCCAGGTCAATGCCGAGGACACCGAGCTGGTGGCCCGGGTGCAGGAGGGCATGGCGTCTCGCAGCTTCTCGGCCGGGCCGCTGGCGAGTTCCGAGGTTTCGCTCCGCAGCTTTGGCCGCAAGATGCGGGCCCTAATCCCCGAGGCGCGGCTGGACCGGCCGCCGACGGGGTGGTGAGACGCCCTCTTCTCATTGTCATCCCGGAAGCCTCGAAGAGGCTATCCGGGACCGCGGCAAGCTCCGCGCTTCCGGCGGTCCCGGCTCTCCGCTTCGCTGCGGCCGGGATGACAGATTAAAATGCGCGCCCCCTTCACCCGGGAAACCGCCGACGTTCGCCGTCTGGCCCTGGTGGCCGCCGCCGAGACCGTGCTGGCCCGCGACGGCGTGGCCGGCGCTTCGGTGCGGGCGATCTGCGCGGAGGCCGGCGTCTCACCCGGCCTGCTGCGGCACTATTTCGACGGCGTCGACGCCCTGATCGCGGCGGCCTACGAGGCGGTCGGCCAGCGGATCGACGCGGCGCTGGAAGAAGCTGTGGCGCAGGCGGGCGACGCGCCGCGCGCCCGGCTGGCGGCCTATCTGACCGCGAGCTTCAGGCCGCCGGTGCTGGACACGCAACTGCTGGCCGCCTGGCTGGCCTTCTGGAGTCTGGTGAAGGTCAATGACGCCATCGCCGACATCCATCGACGGACCTATGCCGGCTATCGCGCCCGGTTGGAGGAACTGCTGACGGCCTGCGATACGGGTGTCGATGCGCGGCTGGCCGCCATCGGCCTGACCGCCGTGGTCGACGGTCTGTGGCTGGAACTGTGCCTGGACCCGACGGTCTTCACCCCGGCCGAAGCCGGGGCCATAGCAGAGCGACTATTGGCGGGCTATTCGCCGACGCCGGTGTTTCTGGATTAAGCGGCGGCGTGGCTGACGATGCTGCGGCCCCAGGTGGCGCGGCGGACTTCAGGCTCAAACACCTCGACCTTGGCGGTCTTGCCCTGAACCCGCATGTGGCGGGCCATCATCTCGGCGATGGCCTGGGCCTCGGCCTGGCAGGAATAGGAGCCGATCAGGTCCGGCGCATCGTTCCAGGTCACATGCCAGACACCAGAGACCGGGCGCACGAAGTACTTGTGTTCGGTGGCCATGGGGAGACTCCTTGGACTGGCTTAAGCGTCGGACATACAGCGTCCGCGTGACAGTGTTTCAATGCTGCACGGCAACATCCGTGTTGCATTGCACATTGCACAGGCCGCGCCAAGGCGAAGGCTGGTGAATCCGGGAGCAGCTTTGAGGCGAACGCGTCGGGAAGAACGGCGGCCGTGCCTACTCCTTCACCACCACACCGCCCTTCATCACCCTGGCGACGGAGGACAGAATGGCGATATCGGCCAGAGGATCACCGGCCACGGCGATCATGTCGGCATAGCGCCCCTTGCTGATCGCCCCCACATCGGCGGACTTGCCCATCAGGGCGGCCGAGACGGTGGTCGCCGACTGGATCGCCTGCATGGGGGTCATGCCGTACCGGACCATATAGGGCATCTGTCGGGCGTTCTGACCGTGGGGAAAGACCCCGGCGTCGGTGCCATAGGCGATCCTGACCCCGGCCTTGACCGCCTTGGCGAAGCCCACGCGCTGGGCCTCGGTGGTCTCGGTGTTCTTGCGCAGGGTCTCGGCGGGCCAGCCATGCTCGCGGCCATAGGCGTCGATGAAGTCGCCGTTGTAGATGTCGGCCACCAGCCAGGCGCCCTTGGCCTTCATCAGGGCGACGCCTTCGTCGTCGATCAGCGAGCCATGCTCGATGGAGCGCACCCCGGCCCGAACGGCCACCTTGATGCCCTCGGCCCCATGGGCGTGGGCGGTGGCGTAGGTTCCGCGCTTGGCGGCCTCTTCGACGGCGGCCTTGATCTCATCTTCCGACAGCTCCAACTGGCCGGGCTCGGTGCCGACCGTCAGCACGGCGCCGGTGGCGATCAGCTTCAGGAAGTCGGCCCCGCCCACCAGCAGGGCCCGGGCCTTCTTGTGGGTGTCGGCCACGTCCTCGACCACGCCGCGCCGCATCTCGGGCGGAATGCCGACATCGGCGGCGATGCCGGTGATCTCGCCGCCGCCGCCGGGCGTGGTGATATAGGCGCCGGCCACCGACATGCGCGGCCCAGGAACCAGCCCGTTGTCGATGGCGTCACGCAGGGCGACATCGCTGAAGGCCCGCCACGATCCCACGTCGCGCACGCTGGTGAAGCCGGCCATCAGGGTGGCCCGGGCGTGGGCGGCGCCGATATAGGCCTGCTCGGCGGCCGTGGTCAGCAGGGGCTCGGCGATGTTGTCGGTCTGCTCCTGGTCGACCAGATGGGTGTGCATGTCCATCAGGCCGGGCAGAACGGTGAAGGCGCTCCAGTCCAGCACCGGGCCGTCGGTGGGCGGGGCCGTCCAGGGCCCGACGGCGGCGACGCGCTCGCCCTCGATACGGATCAGCTGGTTAGTCAGAACCTTGCCGGCCTCGGTGTCGATCAGCCTGCCGGCATGGACATAGGTCGGCCTGATCTGGGCCAGGGCGGAGGGCGGGGTCAGGGCGACGAGACCGGCGGCCAGAACGGCGCCGGCCAAGGCGGTGAGGCTGCGGGGCATGGTCTTCACTCCGGATCGGGTGCGACGGCGAACCGCTTGATCAGCCAGTGGATCGGCAGGCCCACGACCAGCAGCGCCAGGCTCCAGAGGCTGGCCTCGCCCGCGCCATACAGGGTCCAGAACGAGTAGATCGTCGCGATGATCGCCACCACGGTCACGGCGCGCGAAGGCTCCATCCGGCCCCGGCTCTGCAGGCGCAGCGCCGCCATGGCGCAGAACAGATAGGCGAACAGCGAGATGGCCGTGGCCAGCAGGGCCATGAAGGTGAACAGCTCCACCATCGACTTGGCGTAGTTCATCGTCACCAGCACGGTCAGGAAAAGGCTGGACAGTATGTGGGCCCGGACGGGCGCGCCGCGCTTGGAGGTCTTGGCCAGGAAGGCCGGAAACACCCCGCCCTTGGCCATGGCGTAGGGCACCTCGCCCTGCAGCAGCATCCAGCCGTTCAGAGCGCCAAAGCCGCTGATCGCCGCGAAACCGGCCAGGACCAGGCGGGCGTCGCCGCCGCCATACAGGCCCACGAAGTCGGCGAAGGGCGCGTTGGAGGTCTTCAGTATGTCGGTCGGGGTCAGCAGCACCACCGCCGAGCAGACGATCAGATAGATCACCCCGGCAAAGGCGGTGCCCACCAGGGTGGCCCGCGGAATGGTGCGTTCGGGATCCTTGACCTTGCCGGCCGGCACGGTGGCCGACTCCATGCCCAGCAGCGCCCACAGGGTCAGGGTGGCGGCGGCGGTGATGCCCACGGGCGTCAGGTCTTGCGCGTGGAACGGCAGGACGGTCGAGCCGCCGGTCTTGCCCAGCACCACGGCCGCCAGCAGGATCACCCCCATCAGCGGCAGCAGTTTCAGGGCCGTGGTCACGACCTGCATGCCGCCGGCCAGCCGGGCGCCAAAGCAGTTCATGATCGTCAGGCCCCAGATCATCACCAGGGTGATCGCGCAGTGCAGGCCGGTCTGGGTGGCGATCTGCGGATAAAAGACGCTGAGATAGCTGACTGTGCCCGCGGCGATGGCGGCATTGCCGACCCAGATCGAGATCCAGTAGCTCCACGCCACCATGAAGCCGGCGGCGGGGCCAAAGGCCTCCTGGGTGTAGATGTAGGGGCCGCCTCCCTGCGGAAAGGCCTTGGCCAGACGGGCGAACACGAAGGCCAGGCAAAGGGCGCCGCCGATGGTCAGGATCCAGCCCGCCACGGCGTTCCAGCCATAGGGGGCCAGGGATGCGGGCAGCATGAACACGCCCGAGCCGATCATGTTGCCCACGACCAGGGCCACGCACATCCAGAAGCCCAGGGCCTTGGGTTCGACCGCTTTCACTAGAATACACCCTTCCCGCTCTCCCGGGCCTGGCCCAAAGGAGAGACACTCGCCGTCACGCCATCATCGGAAAGAAAAAGGGGCGGCTC
>Ga0209023_10001323_pt1 | contig 33658 bp, 22 predicted proteins | sample LakOneMetagenome_FD_187468 | JGI IMG/M metagenome (GOLD analysis project Ga0209023, IMG submission 187468) | Freshwater and sediment microbial communities from Lake Erie, Canada (SPAdes) (version 2) | ecosystem: Environmental > Aquatic > Freshwater > Lentic | place: Lake Erie, Canada...
ACACCTTTACAGACGCGCAGCAGGTAATTGTCGATGCGCTGTCCAGCTTCTTCTTCGGCAATCGTTACAAGCTGGACAGAATTTCTCTCTAAGTCCTTCATTTTGAATATATAATCGACAGGCGGCGGTCAAACCTCTGCAGGTGTAAGAATTAAAACGATATTTTACACAGGGGGCGTCTTCGTCGGTCCCGCTAAATGCGAATTCGATGAAGAAAAACGTGTACGCACGGTCTTGTGATGCGATGACGGTTGCACCGCAGTTGTAATCGGGTGGCGCACAGGACTGCAGGATAGGATTGTTTGGAATCGTAAGGATAAGTACCGGCAAGCCGGCCTCAGGTCTGGCTCGCCGGGTGATGGCGTCGATAACGCTTGTCGTTTGCGCCGGACCCGCTGAAAGGAGCCCCTTCGGGAAGCTGCAGGCCACGGCTGATAGATCGCCTGGTCCGGATTGCCGAACGGCCGCCTCGCGGTCTGGCTGTGGTCGCTGTTAGCACCCGCCCCCAGGCCCTTGCGCCGCCCTGACCGGGCCGCGCCGGCCAAAAAGGTTGCGGCGTGCGCGCGACAATGACGTTCGATGCCATTTGCGCCCTGTGGCCGGCCAAGCCGAACCACACCTCGGGCATACCACCGCCAACACTCCCCTCCCCGCGTACGTTTCCAGTAATTAAACGGTCTACGGGCCGCGGAGTTAATAAAAATGAAACGTATGTTGTTTAACGCTACGCAGCAAGAGGAGCTGCGCGTAGCGATTGTCGACGGCCAAAAACTGATCGACATCGATATCGAAACCGCTGGTCGGGAACAGCGCAAATCGAATATCTACAAGGGTGTCATTACCCGCATCGAACCCTCCCTCGAAGCCTGCTTCGTCAGCTACGGCGAAGACCGCCACGGTTTCCTCCCCTTCAAAGAAGTCGCCCGCTCTTATTTCCGTGATGGTGTCGACGTCCGCAATTGCACCATCAAGGAAGCATTGCGCGAAGGCCAGGAAGTCATGGTCCAGGTCGAGAAAGAGGAACGCGGCAACAAGGGCGCCGCACTCACCTCCTTCATTTCGCTGGCCGGCCGCTACCTGGTCCTGATGCCGAACAATCCGCGTGGCGGCGGCGTGTCGCGCCGGGTCGAAGGCGAAGAGCGCCAGGAACTGCGCGAGACCATGGACAAGCTGGACCTGCCGCAGGGCATGTCGGTGATTGCCCGCACCGCCGGCATCGGCCGCACGGTCGAAGAACTCCAGTGGGACCTGAACTACCTGATGCAACTCTGGCGCGCGATCGAAGGCGCCGGCAAATCGGCCCCCGGCCCCTTCCTGATCTACCAGGAATCCTCGCTCGTCATCCGCGCCATCCGCGACTACTTCCAGCCCGACATCGGCGAAGTCCTGATCGATACCGACGAAATCTTCGACCAGGCCCAGCAGTTCATGAGCCACGTGATGCCCGACATGGCGCACCGCGTAAAGCGCTACACCGACGACGTCCCGCTGTTCTCCCGTTTCCAGATCGAACACCAGATCGAGACCGCGTACTCGCGTACCGTCCCGCTGCCGTCGGGCGGCGCGATCGTGATCGACCACACCGAAGCCCTGGTCTCCATCGATGTCAACTCGGCCCGCGCCACCCGCGGCTCGGACATCGAGACCACCGCCTTCAACACCAACTGCGAAGCGGCCGACGAAGTGGCCCGCCAGCTGCGCCTGCGCGACCTGGGCGGCCTGATCGTGATCGACTTCATCGACATGGAAGTCGCCAAGAACCAGCGCGAAGTCGAACAGCGCCTGAAGGACGCCCTGCACCATGACCGTGCACGCGTCCAGATGGGCAAGATCTCGCGCTTCGGCCTGATGGAACTGTCGCGCCAGCGCCTGCGTCCGTCGCTGTCCGAAGGCTCGCACGTGACTTGCCCGCGCTGCTCGGGCACCGGCCACATCCGCGATACCGAATCGTCCGCCCTGCAGGTGCTGCGCATCATCCAGGAAGAGGCGATGAAGGAAAACTCGGCCGCGATCCACGTGCAGGTGCCGGTCGACGTCGCCGCCTTCCTGCTGAACGAGAAGCGCGGCGAAGTGCTGAAGATCGAGAACCGCCACCGCATCACGGTGATCCTGATCCCGAACAAGCACCTCGAGACCCCGCACTACAAGCTCGAGCGCATCAAGCACGACGATCCGCGCTTGGAAGACGCCGCCTCCAGCTACACGATGGCCGAGTCGGCCGACACCGACATGGCCTACGCCAAGCGCCAGAAGGAAGAAGCCAAGCCGCGCCAGGAAGCCGTGGTCAAGACCATCACCCCGGCCCAGCCGGCGCCGACCGTGGAACGCCCGGTCAAGGTGGAAGCGCCTGCCGCCGCGCCTGCCGCTGCCGCCGCACCGGCAGCGCCTGTGCAGCCGCCGGCCGAGCAGGGTTTCTTCGCCAAGCTGCGCAATTTCTTCTTCGGCACGCCAGTCGCCATGACCCCGCCGGCCCCGGCCGCAGCGCCGGTCAAGCCGGCTGAAGCGGCGCCGGCAGCCGCCGAGCGCGGCGAGCGCAACGGCCGCGGCCAGCGCAATGGCCGTGGCGGACGCACCGGCACCGGCAAGGGCCGCGAGCGCGAGGACCGCGAACAGGTTGCGAAAGGCGCAACGGTTGCCGGCGACGAGACCGCCAAGCCGGTCGAGCTTGACGCCAAGCCGGCACGCCAGCCGCGCAAGCCGCGTGAACAGCGCGAGCCGCGTGAAGGCCGCGAAGGCCGCGAGACCCGTGAGCAGGCGCAGGCCGAGCTGCAAGCCCAGCTGGCGCCGCGCGCCGAGCGTGGCGAACGCAGTGAGCGCAGTGAGCGCCCGGAACGCGCCGAGCGTCCGGAACGCCAGCCGCGCCAGCCGCGTGAGCGTGCCGAGCGCGCCCCGGCCGCGGAAGTCAAAACCGACGAACTGAACGTGGTCCAGGCCACCGCCGCGACCAGCGTCACGATCGCGACGACCGGCCCGAACGGCGAGCAGGAAATCATCCAGGAACAGGTCGTCAAAACCGTCACCTCGATCGGCCCGAACGGCGAGGAAACCGACGCCGAAGGTGGCGACGAGCCGCGCCGCCGCCGCCGCCGTGGCGGCCGTAACCGCAACCGCCGCGACCGCGATGGTAACGAGATCGTCGAGAACGAGAACGGTGAAGAAGGCGCCGCACCGGCCTTCGCACCGGTTGCCGACGAGGAAGCTGCCAAGTTCCAGGCTGAAACCAAGGCTGCGAAGTCGAAAGGCGCCAAGCCGGCCAAGGCTGCTACCCCGGGTCCGTGGCCCTTCCCGACCGCTGCCTCGGTGAAGGCCGCTGCCGAAAAAGCCGCTGCCGACCATGCTGCTGCCGAACAGGCTGCCGCCAGGGCGCATGCCGAGCAATCCGCTGCCGCCGCACTGCAAGCTGCCGCCGCTGCAGCCGCTGCTCAGGCTGCAGCCGAGGCCGCGAAAGCATCGGCCCAAACGCCGTGGCCTTTCCCGACCGCGAAATCGGTTAGCGAAGCGGCTGCCCGTTCGGCTGCTGCCCAGGCGCCGGCTGCTCCGGCCCCGGTTGAAGCCGCTGCACCTGCCGCAGCACCGGCGCCGCAGCCGGTCGTGATGCCGGCGCCGGTGGCGCCGGTTGCCCAGGCTCCGGCTCTGGCTCAGGCGCAGGTGTCGACGCAGGCTCAGGCGCCGGCCGCCGATCTGGGCGACGTGCTGGCCCAGGCTGGCCTGCAACTGGCGGCGACTGATCCGGAAAAGCTGCGCGCCGCCCAGGAAGCTGCCGCCCAGTCCCAGCAGCCGGTCCGTCTGGGCCGCACCCGCAAAGTGGCGCCGCCGCCTGCGCAGGAGCCGCTGGTCCAGGTGGATACGCGTCAGTAAGCGCTAGATAGCCGCCTCGCGCGGCTTGCAAAAAAAAGGAAGCTCTCGGGCTTCCTTTTTTATTGCGTGTAAGATAAGCAACCTTCTACTCATCGATTGAACAGTGCAGCCCGCCCTTCCCTTCCGTACCGCCCTGCGCTACTGGCTGAAACTTGGCTTCATCAGCTTCGGCGGTCCCGCCGGGCAGATCGCCATGATGCATGCCGAACTGGTCGAGCGGCGCCGCTGGATCTCCGAACAGCGCTTCCTGCACGCACTCAATTACTGCATGCTGCTGCCCGGTCCGGAAGCGACCCAGCTCGCGGTCTACATCGGCTGGCTGCTGCACCGGACCCTGGGCGGCATCGTCGCCGGCGTGCTGTTCGTGCTGCCTTCGCTGCTGATCCTGGTCGGGCTGTCCTGGATCTACATGGCTTATGGACACCTGCCCGCCATCGCCGGGGTCATGAATGGCATCAAGCCGGCGGTGGTCGCGATCGTGCTCGGCGCCGCCTGGCGCATCGGCAGCCGCACCATCCGCAACTGGCTGCTGGCGCTGATTGCCGCCTGCGCCTTCTTGGCGATCGCCTTGTTCGAGTTACCGTTTCCGCTGATCGTGCTGGGCGCAGCGCTGGCCGGGCTGGCTGGTGGAAGGCTGCGCCCTAGCCTGTTCCATCTCGGCGGCGGGCATGCGGCTGCGCATGCATCGTACGGCCCGGCGCTGATCGACGACGACACGCCGACGCCGGCCCACGCACGCTTTTCCTGGGCAGCGCTGGTTCGTGTGGCGCTGATCGGCGGCGGCCTGGGACTGGCATGCTGGCTGCTGCTGGCGGCCGTCTACGGTCCCGCGAGCGCGCTGGCGCAGATGGGCTGGTTCTTCACCAAGGCCGCCATGATGACTTTTGGGGGCGCCTATGCGGTGCTGCCCTATGTGGTGCAGGGCGCCGTCGACCACTACGGCTGGCTCAGCGCCGGCCAGATGATCGACGGCCTGGCACTGGGCGAGACCACGCCCGGCCCGCTGATCATGATCGTGGCTTTCGTGGGCTTCGTGGGCGGCTGGACCCATGCGCTGTTCGGGCCTGGCGCCCAGTTCCTGGCCGGCGCGGCCGGGGCGGCGGTGGCCAGCCTGTTCACCTTCCTGCCCTCCTTCGTCTTCATCCTGGCCGGCGGGCCGCTGGTCGAGTCCACGCGCGGCAACGTGCGCATGACGGCCCCGCTGACGGCGATCTCGGCGGCCGTGGTCGGCGTGATCGTCAGCCTGGCCGTGTTCTTCGGCGGGCAGGTGTTCATGACGGACGGCCGGCCGCAGTGGCAGGCGATCGCCATCGGCGCGGCCGCCACCGTCGCCCTGCTGCGCTACAAGGTCGGCACCATCCCGCTGATCCTCGCCTGTGCGCTGGCTGGCCTCGTGCTATCGTACTGGCATGTCTGAAAAAATCATCATGCTGGGCGATGCGAGATCGCCGGCGATGCCGATCCCGGGCGAGCTGCAGGCGCCGACCGGGCTGCTGGCCGACGCGCTCGGCCGGCCCTTGCACGACCTGCGCATCTCCGTCACCGACCGCTGCAACTTCCGCTGCGTCTACTGCATGCCGAAGGAAGTCTTCGACAAGAACTACGCCTACCTGCCCCACTCCTCGCTGCTCAGCTTCGAAGAGATCACGCGGGTAGCGCGCCTGTTCATCGCCCACGGTGTCGAAAAGATCCGCCTGACCGGCGGCGAACCGCTGCTGCGCAAGAACCTCGAAGCGCTGGTGGCCCAGCTGCGCAGCCTGCAGACGCCGTCCGGCCGCCCGCTCGACCTCACCCTCACCACCAACGGCTCGCTGTTGGCGCGCAAGGCGAGAAGCCTGAAGGACGCCGGCCTGGACCGCGTCACGGTCTCGCTCGACGCCATCGACGACGCCGTGTTCAAGCGCATGAACGACGTCGACTTCGCCGTGTCCGACGTCCTGGAAGGGATCGATGCCGCGCACGCCGCCGGCCTCGGTCCGGTGAAGGTCAACATGGTGGTCAAAGGCGGCATGAACGACGACCAGATCCTGCCGATGGCGCGCCATTTCAAGGGCACGCCGACCATCCTGCGCTTCATCGAATACATGGACGTGGGCGCCTCGAACGGCTGGAACATGGACGAGGTGATCCCGTCCAGCGAAGTGGTGCGGCGCATCTCAGCCGAAATGCCTTTGCTGCCGATCGGCGCCAACTATGCCGGCGAGACCGCGGCGCGCTGGCGCTACGCGGACGGCGGCGGCGAGGTCGGCATGATCTCGAGCGTGACCCAGGCCTTCTGCAGCGACTGCTCGCGCATCCGCCTGTCCACCGAGGGCAAGCTCTACACCTGCCTGTTCGCGACCCGCGGCCACGACCTGCGCGCCCTGCTGCGCGAAGATCGCAGCGACCTCGAGATCCAGTCTGCGATTGCCCAGCTGTGGAGCAAGCGCGCGGACCGCTACTCCGAGACCCGCACCATCAATACCGATGGGCTGTCGCGCGAGACGTCCAGAAAAATCGAAATGTCTTACATCGGTGGTTAAAACAAAATGAATACTGCATCGATCAGCGGCCTGGTCCTGGCCGGCGGACGCGGCACGCGCATGGGCAGCGTCGACAAGGGCCTGCAGGCTTTCGGCGGCTCGACCATGGTGGCGCACGTGCTGGCGCGCCTGCGCCCGCAGGTAGCGAACGTGGCGATCAACGCCAACCAGAACCTGGACGCTTATGGCGCCTTCGGCGTGCCGGTGTGGCCGGACGATACGCCGGGTTTTGCCGGTCCGCTGGCGGGCCTGGAAGCGGGGCTGCGGCGCTGTGCCACCACGTATTTGCTGGCGGTACCCTGCGATTCGCCCTTCCTGCCTTCGGACCTGGCTGAGCGTCTACTGGCTGGATTGGCGGCTGCCGGCGCCGATCTCGCATTGGCCGTCACCGAAGAAAACGGCCTGCGCCAGCCGCATCCGGTTTTCTGCCTGGTGAAGGCGGACAAGGCCGAGGTTTTGTCGGCATACCTGGCTGCCGGCGGACGCCGCATGGATGGCTGGTACCCGCAGCTCAAGGTGACCGAAGTGCTGTTCGAGGACGCCGCCGCCTTCCGCAACATCAATACTTTGGACGAGCTGCGCGGGCTCGATCCTTCACGGCCGTTGAAACTCGCCGAAGTGGTCAGCTGCCTCTCCGCCTACGACCCTGACGCCCTGCCCGTGCGCGACGCGCAGAAGATCATCCGCGACTTCGTGGCGCCCGTGCGCTCGACCGAACAGGTCGCGCTGCGCGCGGCGCTCGGACGCGTGCTGGCGGCAGACATCACCTCGCCGATCAACGTGCCGGCCCACGACAACTCGGCGATGGATGGCTATGCGCTGCGCGGCTCGGATCTGCCTGCCGATGGCGACCTTCGTCTGCGGGTCATCGATACCGTGTATGCCGGCCGCGCCTCTTCCGTTGTGCCGGCTGCCGGTGAATGCGTGCGCATCATGACCGGCGGCGTGATGCCGGCCGGCTGCGACAGCGTGGTGCCGCAGGAATTCGTTCGTGAAGAGGACGGCGTCATCGTCATGGCGCCCGGCACCATCCGCCCCGGCGACAATCGCCGCTTTGCCGGCGAAGACCTCAAGGCCGGCAGCGCCGCCCTGCGCAAAGGGAAAGTCATCCGCCCGGCCGACCTGGGCCTGCTGGCATCGCTGGGCGTGGCCGAGGTACCGGTGCAGCGGCGCCTGCGCGTCGCCTTCTTCTCGACCGGCGACGAGCTGCGTTCGATCGGCCAGCCGCTCGACGAAGGCTGCGTCTACGACAGCAACCGCTACACCATCTACGGCATGCTGCAGCGCCTGGGCTGCGACATCATCGACATGGGCGTGGTGCGCGACGACCCTGCCGCGCTGGAAGCGGCCTTACGCGAAGCCTGCGAAAACGCCGACGCCATCATCACCTCGGGCGGCGTCTCGGTCGGCGCCGCCGACTACACCAAGCAGATCATGGCGCGCCTTGGCGACGTCACTTTCTGGAAGATCGGCATGCGCCCGGGACGGCCGCTCGCCTTCGGCCGCATCGCTTCCGGTGGAAAGAGCGCGTTCCTGTTCGGGTTGCCCGGCAATCCGGTGGCGGTGATGGTGTCCTTTTACTTCTTCGCGCGCGAAGCGCTGCTGCGGATGATGGGGGCGGAGGCGCCTTTGCCTTTGCTTCGTGCCCGATCTGTCGGCGCTATCCGCAAGAAGCCGGGGCGGACCGAGTATCAGCGCGGTGTGCTGGCACGCGGCGAGGACGGCATGCCGGAAGTGATGATCACCGGGTCGCAGGGCTCGGGCATTTTGCGCTCGATGTCGGAAGCGAACTGCATGGTGGTGCTGCACGATGAGCAGGCCAGCGTGCAGGCTGGGGAGATGGTCGATGTGCTGATGTTCGAGGGCCTGGTTTAAACCGCGCCGAGGTCGATTTCGCGCAGGAAGCCCTGCTTCAGGTATGCCGGAATCTTCGTGAATTCCGCCAGTACACGCCGGCGGAACTCGTCGTGCTCGTGCCAGCGCTCGCGCTCCACGCCGAAATAATTGACGGCGCAGGCGAAGCGCCGCGGCTGCGGCCAGTGGCGTTCCAGCGTCATCAGGTAGCGCCGCATCGAGCAGACCTTGCCGATGACGAGCAGGCTCTCGATGCTGTCCTTTTTCAAGGCCTCTTCGGCCAGCCGGCGCGAGAAGATCACGTTTTCGCCGGTGTTGGTGGCGGCCTTTTCCAAGATCAGCGCTTCCGCCGGCATCCCCATCTCCAGCAGTCGTCCGGCGATGATGTCGGCTTCCGGTTCGGCCTGCCCGGCGGTGGCCCCGCCCGAAATCATCAGTTTCGGGAACATCCCGCGCTGCCATAGCGCGAAGGCGGCATCGCAGAATTCTTCCACGCCGTGACGGGTGCCGAACATTAGGCCGAGGTCTGCTTTGCCTTCTGTTGTCTGCGGCATGATGTAGTCGGCGATGACGAGTAGATCCTCCAATTTTATATTCATTTCGTTCCAGGTTTACGTATTCGAGAATATGTGACGCTCCCCGACATATGGGATTTAACATGCGTAATTGGTATTAAGCAAATACTTTATTGATATCAATATGGTGCCGATGCAGGTTCCTAGTATTGAGCAGTTGTGCTCATACTCTCCGAGGCACCTGAATGAACCTGAAAGACTTGATCGCCGAATTAAGCGGCTTGACTGAGGCGAATCGCCCCATCCGTGTGCGGCTGTCGCAAGAACGGCAGATGCTGGACGATGTCATGCTGGTCAAGCGCGTCACAGGAACTGAAACCTTGTGCGGCGGGATCGAATACCGGCTCCTGTGTCTATCGACACGTGCCGACATCCCCCTGAAGGAATTCATCGCATTACCGGTCGAGATCCAGTTCGTGACGGATCGTGGCGATACTCACGCCGTATGCGGGATCGTAGCGCAGGCAGCGGCCGGGCAAAGCGATGGCGGACTGGCGACTTACGAACTCGTGGTACGCGATGCATTGGCGTTGATGGAACTGCGCACGAATACACGCATCTTCCGCAACCGTAATGAACTCGATATTACCCAGGTCATTCTGGACGAATGGTGCCAGATTAATCCCGTGCTGGCCAAAGCATTCGATGTGGACTGGTCCTACGTGACCGGAACCTACCCGGCGCGTGAATTCACCATGCAACATAACGAATCCGATGCCGACTTTTTGCGTCGCTTGTGGAAACGCCGCGGCATCGCCTGGTTCATGCGACCGGGACAAGCCAGTCAGTCCCAAAGCCAGGACATACCGACCCATGCTTTGGTGCTGTTCGACGACGCCTACACGCTGCCGCAAAACACCGCAGGGACCGTGCGCTACCACCGGGATGACGGCACGGAGACAAGCGACACCATTATTGCATGGAGTCCGGTACGAAAGCTCAAAGCCGGCAATGCAAGCCGGCAAAGCTGGGATTACCTACAAGCGCGTTCAATGGCCAGCAGTTCGTCGTCCCGTATCGATCAGGGAGCTGCAGGCAATAACTTCGCGGCCGGCCTCGATGATTATTTGATCGATGTGCCGCATGCGGGAGAGGATCGCGAAGATTACCGGAACCTTGGCGAACTGCGCATGAAGCGCCATGAGTATGAGTCCAAATGTTTCAACGGTGAAGGCAGCGTACGCACCCTGTGTGTGGGCGAATGGATAGCGCTGACAGGCCACCCTGATATCGATACCCACGCCAGAAACGAGCGAGAATTCATCATTACGCGCCTCGAGATCGATGCCGAAAACAATCTTCCTAAAACGCTCAACGACAAGATTCAACGCTTGTTTGCACTCAGCCGGTGGGAAGACGCGCCATCAAACGACAGCTTACGGCAAGCCAGTCATGAGCGCGGGACCCGCTATACCAATCGTTTTACCTGCGTGCGTCGCGGTATTCCGATTGTTCCCGCTTTTGATCCTCGCACCGATTTGCCACGGCCGCAGATGCAAAGTGCGATCGTCGTCGGGCCTGCCGGCGAGGAGGTCTATTGCGATGAGCATGGCCGGGTCAAGGTGCGTTTTCTTGGAACGAGAACAGAAGATCATAGTCACGCGCAAGGCGCCGGGGCCAGCGACAGCGATTTGGACTCAGCCTGGGTGCGGGTCGCGAGCACTTGGGCCAGCAATCAGTGGGGAACAATCACGCTGCCGCGTGTCGGCGATGAGGTCATTGTCGATTTCCTTGGCGGCGATCCAGATAAGCCGATCATCGTCGCGCAGGTATATGGCGGCATGGCTCCGCCACCTTCGTTCAGCCACACTGGAGCGCTGCCGGGCAATAAGTACCTGGCCGGTATCAAGAGCAAGGAAGTAGAGGGCACCCGCTACAACCAACTGCGGCTGGACGATACACCAGGCCAGATCAATGCACAGTTGTCCTCCCAGCACGGCTACAGTGAATTGAATCTGGGTTGGCTAACCCACCCGCGCAACGACGGCAAGGGTGAAGCGCGCGGTGAAGGTGCCGAACTGCGCAGTGACCATGCCGTCGCGGTCCGGGGCGCTCAGGGCGTTTTGATCAGCGCCGCCTCGCGCCAAAAGGCTAGCGGCAATCAACTGGACCGGGGCGAGCTTCTTGGGCTGGGCGAAGCTTTGCAGGGGGTGCAGAAGCAGTTGGCCGAACTGGCGGCTACGCATCATGCGGACGGCACCGACGACAAGGAACTCGAACAACTGATCGGCTACCTGAAGCAATGGGAAGCAGGCAGCAATACCGAGAAGGACGGCAGCGGTTCTGGCGGGCAGCCGGTGGTGGCGCTGTCCGCGCCGGCGGGCGTCGCCATGACCAGTCAGGACAACATTGCGATCGGCGCGCAAACGCATATCGACGTGCTCAGCATCGGCAATACCCAGTTGTCGGTTGGCAGGAAACTGCTGGCACGGGTATCGGAAAGCATCAGCCTGTTCGCCCACCGACTCGGCATCAAGCTCATCGCCGCCAGCGGCAAGCTCGAATTACAAGCCCATGGCGACGATATCGAAGTCACCTCTTCCAAACGCATCGTCCTGACCGCCACCGACGAGATCGTGCTGCAGGCGCCCAAGGTTCGTATTGTCGCGCAAGGTGCGCAGGCGGATCTCGGCGGTGGCGCCATTATCCAGCAGAGCAGCGGCGAGCACACCATCAAGTCGTCGAAGTTTGCGCATGTCGGGCCGGGCGACGGCACACCGGCCGCTGTCACGCTGCCGAAGAGTGAGGCTGCCCACGACCAGCAGACCGTATTGCGCTGGCTCGGGACCGATGAACCCATGACGAACCAACGCTATCGCATCACCACCGAAGACGGGCGCACCTTCGAGGGGCGCACCGACGCCACCGGATTGACCGACCGTTTTACCAGCACGATTCCATTTGGACGCTACAGCATCGAGGCGCTGGACGACTGATTTCACAAGGAGCACGTGATGACGACTGCCGAACATCCTTTGCCCGCGCAGCAGAATGCCGGCGCTGCGCGAAAAGCCGAAGGGTTTGCGACGCCGAAGCAGGACAAGAAGCCGCAGTGCGCCCGGATGCTGCCCAAGCGGGTGCTGCCGATTATTTTTCTGCCGGGGATTATGGGGTCGAATTTGCGGATGAGTGCGGAGCGGCAGAAGGAATTGAAGCAGAAGGACAATATTGCTTGGCGGCCAGATACGCTTGGAAAAATGAACGCCGGCAAGAACGCGAAGAGCCCGCCACGTGAACGGCAATTGCGGCTCGACCCATTGCAAACCACCGTCGACATCTATGATCCTGCCGGACCGTCGGACATCAGCGGCGATGGCCGGCACGGCAATGTCGAACTCGGGGAAAACTTCAATTCACCAATGCTGGCAAGCGACCCGCTGGTCAAAGCGAATTGGCGTAGCCGCGTACAAAAGGCGCGGGCGCGCGGCTGGGGTGAAGTTTTCTTTAAAAGTTACGGCGTTTTGCTGCAGCATCTGGAATCTCGGCTGAACAACACTTTTTCGGAAGGCAAAATACGGCCTGAGTGGCGCGATGTCGTTGGCGTCGACCCGCAGGCCTGGAGCCCGGACCCCAAGCTACCCCAGCAGGCCATGACCGAGGAAGAACTCAAGAAAGTGGCTACCGGTTGCTGGTTTCCCGTATACGCCTTCGGGTACAACTGGCTGCAATCGAACGGTGACAGCGCACGAATCATCGCTGCTCGCATCAACAAGGTTATCGAGGAGCTTAATGGCGACGGTTACGAATGCAACCAGGTGATCGTCGTGACCCATTCCATGGGCGGACTAGTCGGGCGGGCGCTCATCCATCCCAAGATCGGCAATCTGCAGGACAAGGTGTTGGGCATCGTCCATGGAGTGATGCCTGCCATCGGCGCGCCGGCGGCGTACAAGCGCATGCGGGCGGGATTCGAGGACCCTGGGCTAATGCATCCGAGTATAAGCATCATCGAAGCCAGCGTTACCGCGAAGGTGCTCGGCAATTATGGCGACGAGGTGACGGCGGTGCTGGCCAATTCGCGAGGCGGATTGGAGTTACTGCCCTCAGAAGCCTATGGCAATGGCTGGCTGCGCGTGCGGCACAATGGACACGATCTGGAAGCATGGCCGAAAAACGGCGACCCCTACAAGGAAATCTATAAGGTAAGCGGAAAATGGTATGCGCTGTTCCGGGAAGACTGGATCAACCCATCTGCCCGCACGCCAGATAAAGGGGGAGGAACTTTCGAACGGACGTGCAATTATCTCGACAAGGTTCAAGGTTTTCACCGACAGATTTCCGGCACATATCATCCCAACAGTTATGCGCACTACGGTGCTGATTCTCGGCAGCAAAGCTTCGGTGAAGTCGTATGGGATCTCCAGAACTGTACCGATCCAACCGGCTGGCAGAACTGGCCAATCGTCATCGATAGCCGACAAGGCCGACTGGACTTTACTTTATGGGATCCGGATGGGGTAGAGAATATTGATGGGCAGCCTTCCAACAAAGCAGCGCCCGGCCCGGTATATGCCACGCTACTCCCCCCCTCGGCACCAGGCGACCAGACCGTTCCCGCAAAATCCGCCGACGACCAACTGCACAGCGGCGTATTCAAGAGCGTATTTCGCCAGACGGGCTACGAACACCAGTCCAGTTACAAGGATTCCCGTGCGATCGCCTCGACCTTGTACAGCATCGTGCGGATCGCCAAGAAGGCAACCTGGAAATGTTGAAAGGATTGCATATGCACATAACCGCCTCGAAGCACCTGCCCCTTATTGCTATCGCGACTGCGGCGATGCTGATGACAGCCTGTGACCACAATCCCAGACAATGGAAGACCCCGAACATGACGACACTTACGCCCCGCCTTCAACCGATGTTCCAGAAAACCAAAACGGTTTGTTTCGGCCGCTTCATAGTCGATGTGCCAGCAACCGCCACCATTGCATGGGGTGGTAGCGATATTCCCTTGGGTGTGACTATCTACCCTGACGGCGCGGATAAAGTAAAGGGCCTGGCCCTGAAGTTCATTGATGAGCTAAAAAGCGAGAAGGCCATCAACCATGATGATGTCCCTTTGCTGCTGTCAGTAGACGAGATGGCCGAGCCGGAAGGCAAGATAGTGACCGGCTACGAAGATTTTCAATCGATCAATGACCTAAAAATCAACGGGTACTTTAAAACAAACAACGATGGCATAGTTATTGATTCCCGTCCGTTAAAACCTTACAAAGATCGTGCTATAGGGAAAATAAAAAGCATCGCACGCCGTCTTCGCCCACTTGCTGAGAACGAAATCCCTGCCGAGCCAGGCAACTGCATAGAAAATTTCTTCCTGCCAGACTCACCGGATGACGAAAAAAATCATCCTGGCGAACTGATCAGCATTGGCTTCCGGCTGAAAGATTTCCCCGATGCACACCTGTCAATTTCTGTCGCACCTTCAAACCCGCATGACCCTGAAGGCGATTCACTTCAAAGGCAGTGGAAACGTATCAAAGAAGACCCAGCTTCTCCCGAAGAGAAGGAGGCCCTCGCCAAAATTAAATATTTCCGCGAAAGTCCACGCCAGATACACGACTGGAAAACCGGCTACGAAGTCCTTGTACGTAACCCCGATGAGGAAAAGGTACATTCCTATCACGACTTCCAAGTCAAGTTCATCGGTGTCCCCCACGATCCCTACAAACCCTACGCCGACATCCAGTTCCAAACCGGCGTTGCCAACAACGCCGCCGGCGCCACTAAAGCCAGCCTAACCGACGAAGAAGCCATCGCCGTCTGGGACAAGATCACCAGCACCATTCGCGTGCGCCCGACAAGCGCCATACCCCTCAAGTCCGCCGATGCCGGTCCGAGCCTGCCTTTAGGTGAACTGGCCGCAACCGGGCGTACCTGCCCGCAGACCGGCTGGTGGGCCCCCGACGAAGAAAGCGGCACTAAAGGTAGCGGACGTCAGCACATCAAGAAGGGAGAGCGGATGCCACACGTGGTATCGCAGGGCGCGCCATCGCTATGGCAGAAGCTGAAGGGTGAGCAGCCAGTGCACCAGATGGCCACAGTGTGGAAACTGGTCGCATATGGCGATGCACCGCCTGCGGCTCCTACCGGCATTGCCGCCATAAACGGCAGCGCCAACGAGAAAAATGCACCTGAAAGGAAAGGCTGAGCGATGCGCAACGTAATCCGCCTCGGCGACCCCACCTCCCACGGCGGCAAGGTCGAAAGCGTAAGCGCCACCCATTTCACGGTCGGCGGCATTGCCGTCGCCCGCGTCGGAGACAAATGCAGTTGCCCGATCAATGGCCACGACAACTGCACGATCGCCGAAGGCGACCCACATCACGTCATCGATGGCATCGCAGTTGCCCACGACGGGCACAAGACAACATGCGGCGCCACCTTGATTCCAACAACAGGGAATTACGGCAGCGAATAAGGCTTATTCGTCGCCGTCAGTCGAACCGGAACCCAGCATCAACTGCGCCGCCTCGCTCGGCAAGGCCTCCACCGACTTCAACTTGCGCGCCATCTGCCGGCTGCGCACCTCGGCGTTCTCGATGTTCTTGGCGGCCCGCTCCAGCGTGGTCTTGGTCGCGGCCAGCACGTCGCCGAACTTGCCGAACTCGGTTTTCACCGCGCCCAGCACCTGCCACACCTCGGATGAGCGCTTTTCTAGCGCCAGCGTGCGGAAGCCCATCTGCAGGCTGTTCAGCAGCGCCGTCAGGGTCGACGGGCCGGCGATGGTGACGCGCAGGGTGCGCTGCAGATCGTCGGCCAGGCCGGGACGGCGCATCACTTCGGCGTACAGACCTTCGGTCGGCAGGAACAGGATCGCGAAGTCGGTGGTCTGGGGCGGCGAGACGTATTTTTCACAGATGGTCTTGGCCTCGTTGCGCACCGCGCGTTCCAGCTCCGCGCCGGCACGCACGACGCCGTCGGCATCGGCCGTATCCGCTGCTTCGACCAGGCGCTCGTACTGCTCTTTCGGGAACTTGGCGTCGATCGGCAGCCACAGCGGCGGCCCGCCTTCGACCGTGCCCGGCAGCTTGATCGCGAACTCGACGCGCGCGTTCGTGCCCCTGACCGTCTCGACATTCTTCGCGTACTGGTCGACGGTGAGCACCTGCTCGAGCAGCATCTCGAGCTGCACTTCGCCCCAGGTGCCGCGCGTCTTCACGTTGGTCAGTACGCGTTTGAGGTCGCCCACGCCGACCGCCAGCTGCTGCATCTCGCCGAGGCCCTGGTGCACGCGCTCGAGGCGGTCGGACACCTGGCGGAAGGATTCGGTCAGCCGCGTTTCCAGCGTCGCGTGCAGCTTCTCGTCGACGGTCTGGCGCATCTCTTCGAGGCGGCGCGCATTGTCGTTCTGCAGATCGCGGATCTTGGTTTCCAGCGTTGCGCGCACTTCCACCATGCGCTGGGCGTTCGATTCGGTCAGCGTGGCGATGGCGGTGTTCATGCTGTCGGCGAAGCGCTTCAGCACGCGCGCCTGCTCCTCGCGGCCGCCGGCGGCGTGCAACTGGATCTGCTGGCGCATCGCTTCCAGCTGCTGGGCGGTGGCGGCCTGGTTCTGCGCCAGGTGCGAGGCCATTTCCTGGCGCGTGGCCTGGGCGCTGGTCTGCAGTTCGTGGCGCAGCTCGCGCTCCAGGCGCTCGAACGCATGCGCAGAACCGTCTGTGCGGCGGGATCGTGAGAACAGGACGAACTGCAGGCCGAGCACGGCCAGCAAGCCGATCGCGAGAACGATGAACTCGATAGTCGACATAGTCAGTATCAGTGGGTCGCTTAGTGAGGCCGATTACGCATCCAGTCGGCGGTCTGGTAGAACGCGCCCATCAGGCGCAGCCGCAGGTCGTAGTCGTAGCCGAGGTCTTCCAGCGCCATCGCCATGCAGCGCAGCCACTGGTCGCGCTCCGTGGTGCCGATCGCGAACGGCAGGTGGCGCGCGCGCAGCATCGGGTGGCCGTGCTTCTCGATGAAGAGATTCGGCCCGCCGAGCCAGCCGGACAGGAACATGAACAGTTTTTCGCGCGAGCTGTCGTTGGGTACCGGGTGCATGGCGTGGATGCCGGCGAAGTCCGCTTCCAGCTGCATGATGTCGTAGAAGCGGTCGACCAGTTCGCGCAGACGGCTTTCGCCGCCGATCAGTTCATACGCCGTGCGCTGATCCTGCTCCTGCGCGTCCTGGTCCTGCTGGGGATTCTGAGATTCTTGCATCCGTCCATTTTAGCTCAGGCCTCGCGCAGCGTCTGCAGCGGCGGCTGCCGCAACACGTTGCGCAGGCCCAGCCAGCCGCCGACCAGCGCGCACATCGCCCCCACCAGCAATCCGGCCGCCCATACCTGCGGCTCGAAATGCCAGGGGAACTTGAACTGGTACTCGGCCAGCGCCCAGCCCAGCGCCGCCGCGCCGCTTGCCGCCAGCAGGCCGGACAGCCCGCCAACCAGCACGAATTCGATGCGCTGCGCCGCCGCCAGCTGGCCGCGGGTGGCGCCCAGCGCGCGCAGCAGGCCGGCTTCGCGGGTGCGCTCGGCCGTCGACCCCATCAGGGCCGCGTACAGCACCAGCACGCCGGAAGCCAGCGTGAACAGGAACAGGAACTCAACCGCCGTCACCACCTGGTCCAGCACTTCCTGCAGCTGGCGGATGATGCCGCTGACGTCGATCAGCGTCAGGTTCGGGAACTGGCGCGTGAGCGTGTTCGCCAGCCCGACACCGCCCGCCGGCAGGTGGAAGGCGGTCATGTAGGTGGTCGGCGCATTCGTCATCGCCGCCGGGTTGATGATGACGAAGAAGTTGGCGCGCATCGAGCCCCATTCCAGCTTGCGCAGGCTGGTGATCCTGGCCTCGACCAGCAGGCCGCCCATGTCGAAGCGCATGGTGTCGCCCAGCTTCAGGCGCAGGGTCTGCGCGATGCCCTGCTCGACCGATGCTTCGGCCACGCCCGGCGCGTCGCGGTACCACTGGCCGGCCACGATGTCGTTCGCCTCCGGCAGGTCCTTCACGCTGGAGAGGTTGAATTCGCGGTCCGACAGCGCCTTCGCGCGCTCATCAAGATAGGTTTTGGCGGTGACCGGGTTGCCGTTCACGGCGACCAGGCGCCCGCGGATCATCGGATACAGGACCGGGCTGTCGACACCGGCCGTGCGGATGGTCTTTTCCACGCCCTCCTTCTGGTCCGGCTGGATGTTGATGATGAAGCGGTTCGGCGCATCGGGCGGCGTGGCCAGGCGCCAGGCGTCCATCAAGTCGCCGCGCACCACGGTCAGCACCAGCAGCGCCATCAGGCCCAGCGACAGCGAAACGATCTGCACCACGGTGGCGCCGGGCCGGCGCTGCAGCGAGGTGATGGCGAAGCGCCAGCCCTGGTTCTTCGACACGCCGCGCAGGCCGCGCAAGCCCTGCAGGGCCAGCCAGCCGACCAGCGCGAAGACCGCCAGGCCGCCGAGGAAGCCGCCGGCGGTCAGCAGCGCCAGCTTGAGGTCGCCCGCCTGCCACAGCAGCAGGCCGACGAACACCGCCGTGCCAAGGCCATAGGTCGCCAGCGCCATCGGCCGCGGCGGCGCCTGTTCGCGGCGGATCACGCGGTTGTGCGGCACGTTACGCAGCTGAAGCACCGGCGGCAGCGCGAAGCCGACCAGCAGCAGCATGCCGGTGACGATGCCCTGCAGCGCCGGCAGCAGCGACACCGGCGGCAGGTCGGTGCGGATCAGCGGCTCGATCAGCGCCAGCAGCACGTAGTGCGCGCCGAAGCCGACCAGCACGCCGAGCAGGCTGCCCGCCAGGCCGACCAGCGCGAACTCGATCAGGAACAGCAGGCCGACTTCGTTCTGCGTCATGCCGAGGCAGCGCAGCATCGCCACCGAATCGAGATGGCGCTGCATGAAGCGGCGCGCTGCCATCGCCACGGCCACCGCCGCCAGCATCGCCGACAGCAGGCCGACCAGGGCCAGAAAGCGCTCGGCGCGGTCGAGGGTCGAACGCATCTCGGGGCGGCCGTTTTCCAATGTCTCGATGCGCACGCCCTTGACATTGTCCGCGACGATGCGGGCGCGCACCCAGCGCTCGTAATCGGCGATGGCGGCGCGGTCGTTCGGCGATTGCGCAGCGACCTGCATGCGGTAGGTGATGCGCGCGTAGTTGTCGACCAGGCCCGTGGCCTTCAGGTCCGCCAGCGCCAGCATCACGCGCGGCGCGAAGTTCGCGAACGAGGCGCCGCGGTCCGGTTCGGCGGCGATCAGGCGGGTGATCCTGAAGCTCTTGTCGCCCAGCTGAATGCTGCTGCCCAGCTTTGCCTTCAGCGGCGGCAGCAGGTTGACGTCGACCCAGACCGTGCCCGGCGCCGGTGTCTCGCGGGTGGCGTCGCCCAGCGCCTCGCTGGCGTCGTCGGGACTGGTGGTGATCTTCAGCTGGCCACGCAGCGGATAACCGGGCGACACCGCTTTCAGCGAGGCCAGCACGGCCTGCGAGGCATCGCCCTGGCCTGCCTGCGCCATGCTCGGGAAGGTGACGGTATCGGCCAGCACCAGGCCGCGTTTGGCGGCTTCATCGCGCCAGTCCTGGCGCAACGGCTGGTCGGCATTGATGAGCAGGTCGGCGCCGAGCAGCTGGTGCGCGTCGCGGTTCAGGCCCGCGCGCATGCGGTCGACGAAGAAGCCGACCGCGATCAGCGCCGACACCGCGACCACCAGCGCCACCAGCAGGAAGCGCAGCTCGCCGGCGCGCCAGTCGCGTGCGGTCATGCGCAGGGATTGCCGCAGGGAGGACATGAGCATTTATTGGACCTGGCTAAAGAAGTTGTCGACCTCGGCGAGGTAAGCCCGCTTCTGCTCGGGCTCGAGGAAGGCGGCAGCGAAGCTGTTGCGCGCAAGCTGGCGCGCGTGCGAGACATCCAGCGGCAGCGCCTCGAACGCGGCTTCGTAGTTGTCGTTGACGTAGCCGCCGAAGTAGGCCGGATCGTCGGAGTTGACGGTGGCGGCCAGGCCGGCGTCGAGCAGGCGGCGCAGGCTGTGGTCGCCCATCACGTCGAACACGCGCAGCTTGATGTTCGACAGCGGGCACACCGTCAGCGCCATCTGTTCGCGCGCCAGGCGCTGCACCAGTTCGGGATCGTCGAGGCAGCGCACGCCGTGGTCGATGCGCTCCACGTTCAGCACGTCCAGCGCGCTCTCGATATAGGATGGCGGCCCCTCTTCCCCGGCATGCGCGACCAGGTGCAGGCCGAGGTTGCGGGCGCGTTCGAACACGCGCGCGAACTTCTCCGGCGGATGCCCGACCTCGGACGAATCGAGGCCGACGCCGATGAATTTGTCGCGCCAGGGAATCGCGTCTTCAAGGGTGGCGATCGCCTCCTCTTCCGACAGGTGGCGCAGGAAGCACAGGATCAGGCTCGCGCTCACGGGGCTGTCCTGGCAGGCGCGCCAGATGCCGTCGATGACGGTGCCGATGGCGACGCCGCGCGCGGTGTGGGTCTGCGGGTCGAAGAAGATTTCGGCATGGCGCACGTTGTCGGCTTCCGCGCGTTTCAGATAGGCCGCGGTCATGTCGTAGAAATCCTGCGCGGTCAGCAGCACGCTCGCCCCTGCGTAATAAATATCGAGGAAGGATTGCAGGTCGCTGAAGTCGTACGCCCGGCGCAACGCTTCCACGCTGGGGTAAGCCAGCGAAATGCCGTTCCTTTGCGCTAGCTCAAAAATCAGCTCGGGTTCCAAAGAGCCCTCGATATGGATGTGCAATTCTGCCTTCGGCATCGTCCGCAGGATGCGGCGCAACTCGTCATTGAGCATCAGGATCTCCAGGTTGGACCGGCAATGAACGCCTTGCAGGAGAGTGTAGCGCATGCGCGGGCGGGGCTCGTTTCACTCTGGAATTTTATGGAAAGACGGCACGATATGCGTGCGCCACTGCTTAGCAAGTTGGTGCACTATCGACTTACCTTCTGCCCTGCCCGCATGAGCTCGCCACGATGCCGAAAAGCGGTGTCGAGAATGAACCACCAGGCTCGTCAAAATGGTTATTTCCTTTTATCTTTCAGTGACTTATCGGCAGCACCATGCAACGCACGACACTGTTTTGACTTCGGGAACTAATAGGCACATAATAAATTTCATAAGCGTAATAAGACGCTCTCAGCGGGCGCTAACCGACCGGCCGCATTGGCCGGCTGAGAACAAGAACATCGCCCCTCCGTTTCATGTCAGTCGCCATGATTGACCTCTCTAACGCAGAAGGCGACCCCACGACAGCTTGACTGCCGGAACCGGGGCCTGGGCAGCCGTCTTTCATCGGCTGCCGCGACAGTGATCAGTGTTAGCACATTAGAGGACATTCACATGACCATTTTTGATAACTACGCAGCCCGCTATGAGCGTACCAGGGAAGAGGAATACTCCCTGTCCGAGTATCTTCAACTCTGCAAGAAGGATCCGCTGACCTACGCCAGCGCTCCCGAACGCATGCTGGCCGCCATCGGCGACCCCACCCTGGTCGATACCCGGCTCGACCCGCGGCTGTCGCGCATCTTCGCCAACAAGGTCATCAAGATTTATCCCGCCTTCCGCGAGTTCTACGGCATGGAAGAAGTGATCGAGCAGGTCGTCTCCTACTTCCGTCACGCAGCGCAGGGCCTGGAAGAACGCAAGCAGATCCTCTATCTGCTGGGTCCGGTGGGCGGCGGCAAGTCGTCGATCGCCGAAAAGCTCAAGCACCTGATGGAACAGATTCCCTTCTACGCGATCAAGGGCTCGCCGGTGAACGAATCGCCGCTCGGCCTGTTCAGCGAAGACGAAGACGGCGCCATCCTGGAAGAAGACTACGGCATCCCGCGCCGCTACCTGCGCAACGTGCCGAGCCCGTGGGCGGTCAAGCGCCTGCACGAATTCGGCGGCGACATCAACAAATTCCGCGTGGTCAAGCGCTATCCGTCCATCCTCAAGCAGATCGCGATCGCCAAGACCGAACCGGGCGACGAGAACAACCAGGACATCTCCTCGCTGGTCGGCAAGGTCGACATCCGCAAGCTCGAAGATTACTCGCAAGACGATCCGGACGCCTACAGCTACTCCGGCGGCCTGTGTCTGGCCAACCAGGGCCTGATGGAATTCGTCGAGATGTTCAAGGCCCCGATCAAGGTCCTGCACCCGCTGCTGACGGCCACGCAGGAAGGCAACTACAAGGGCACCGAGGGCTTCGGCGCGATCCCCTTCGAGGGCATCATCCTGGCGCACTCGAACGAATCCGAGTGGAAGACCTTCCGCAACAACCGCAACAACGAGGCTTTCCTCGATCGTATCTACATCGTCAAGGTGCCTTACTGCCTGCGTGTGTCCGACGAGATCAAGATCTACGACAAGCTGCTGCGCAACTCCTCGCTCGACAAGGCGCCCTGCGCCCCGGGCACGCTGCGCATGATGGCGCAGTTCGCGATCCTGTCGCGCCTGAAGGACCCGGAAAACTCCAGCATCTACTCGAAGATGCTGGTGTACGACGGCGAAAACCTGAAGGATACCGATCCGAAGGCCAAGTCGATGCACGAATACGTCGACTATGCCGGCGTGGACGAAGGCATGAACGGTCTGTCGACGCGCTTTGCCTTCAAGATCCTGTCGAAGGTCTTCAACTTCGATAACACCGAGGTCGCGGCCAATCCGGTCCACCTGCTCTACGTGCTGGAACAGCAGATCGAGCGCGAGCAGTTTGCGGGCGAGACCGAGCAGCGCTACATGTCCTACATCAAGGAACACCTGGCGCAGCGCTACGTCGACTTCATCGGCAAGGAAATCCAGACCGCCTACCTGGAAAGCTATTCGGAGTACGGCCAGAACATCTTCGACCGCTACGTGACCTTCGCCGACTTCTGGATCCAGGACCAGGAATTCCGCGACCCGGACACCGGCGAGAGTTTCGACCGCGAATCGCTGAACGCCGAGTTGGAGAAGATCGAGAAGCCGGCCGGCATCTCGAATCCGAAGGATTTCCGAAACGAAATCGTCAACTTCGCCCTGCGTGCGCGTGCGACCAACGGCGGTAAGAATCCGGCCTGGACGAGCTACGAGAAATTCCGCACCGTCATCGAGAAGAAGATGTTCTCGAATACCGAGGAACTTCTGCCCGTCATCTCGTTCAACGCCAAGGCCAGCACCGAAGACGCGACCAAGCACGCCGACTTCGTGGCGCGCATGGTGGAGAAGGGTTACACGCCGAAACAGGTTCGCCTGCTATGCGAGTGGTATCTGAGGGTACGCAAGTCCTCGTAAGAAGGCCCATCGCGACACAAGGTGCGTGGTCGGGCGGGCCGGTTTTCTGGTCCGCCCGTAGGCTTTGTCCCACCAAAATCCGGGACGCCAACCACGATAATGCGCGGCGCGTTAATATAGGGTACCGGTTAGCATCCGGCCCGCCGCGAATTTGAGCAGGAGGCCTGTTTTGACTTACCTTATCGACCGACGCTTGCAGGGCAAGAACAAGTCTGCGGTCAACCGCGAACGCTTCTTGCGCCGCTACAAGGCGCAGATCAAGGATGCGGTCGGCCGGGCGATCAAGGGTCGCTCGATCACCGACATCGAAAATGGCGAAAAGGTCTCGATTCCCGTCAAGGACGTGAGCGAGCCGCATTTCGGACACGCCCACGGGGGTGTCTGGGAAGTCGTCAACCCCGGCAATACCGAATACCAGAAAGGCGACCAGATCAACCGTCCGCGCAGCGGCGGTGGCGGAAGCGGCCGCGGCCGTGCCGGCAACAGCGAGCAGACCACCGAGGATGACTTCATCTTCGAACTGAGCCGCGAAGAATTCATGAATTACTTCTTCGAGGACCTCGAGCTGCCGAACATGATCAAGACGCAGCTGACCCAGGTCGTCGAATTCAAGAACCAGCGTGCCGGCTACAACATCTCGGGCACGCCTTCCAACATCCACGTGCTGCGCTCGCTGCGCGGCGCGCTCGGCCGGCGCATCGCCGTCGGCGGCCCCAGCCGCAAGAACCTGGCGAAACTCGAACAGGAACTCGAGGAAATCCAGGCGCTCGGCGCCGAGGACGACGATCCGCGCGTGCTCGAACTGAAGCACAAGATCCACGCGCTGCACACGCGCCTGCTGGCGATTCCCTTCATCGATCCGATCGACCTGCGCTACAGCAACCGGATCAAGATCCCCAAGCCGTCGACCGCGGCCGTGATGTTCTGCATCATGGACGTGTCCGGCTCCATGGACGAGAGCCGCAAGGACACCGCCAAGCGCTTCTTCATCCTGCTCTACCTGTTCCTCAAGCGCGTGTACGAGAAGATCGACGTGGTCTTCATCCGCCACCATACGGCGGCGGCCGAAGTCGACGAGAACGACTTCTTCCACTCGCGCGAATCGGGCGGCACCGTGGTGTCGTCGGCCCTGCACCTGCTGAACAAGGTCATCAGCGAGCGCTACAGCAGCGGCGACTGGAACAGCTACGTGGCCCAGGCCTCCGACGGCGACAACTGGGACAACGACTCGGTCCTGTGCAAGCAGATCCTGACCAATGCCATCATGCCCCGGGTGCAGTACTACACCTATGTCGAGATCACGGACGGCCCGCCGCAGAACCTGTGGGAGCAGTATTCCGAGGTCGCGACCACGCATGCGAACTTCGCGATGCAGAAGATCGTGACGCCGGCCGACATCTATCCGGTGTTCCGCGAATTGTTCAAGAAGCAGCCCAAGTAGACGAGGCAAGCTCATGCCAAGAGATCCCAAACACCCGCGCGCCCTGCCCGAACAGTCCGAATGGACCTTCGACCTGATCGAGCAGGCGCACGAGGAAATCCGCCGGGTGGCCAGGAAGTTCGGCCTGGACACCTACCCCAACCAGCTCGAAATCATTACCGCCGAGCAGATGATGGATGCCTACACTTCAGTGGGCATGCCGGTCTCGTACAACCACTGGTCCTTCGGCAAGCATTTCCTGTCCACCGAAAAAGGCTACAAGCGCGGCCAGATGGGCCTGGCCTACGAAATCGTCATCAACTCGAATCCCTGCATCGCCTACCTGATGGAGGAAAACAGCCTGACGATGCAGGCGCTGGTGATTGCCCACGCGGCCTATGGCCATAATTCCTTCTTCAAGGGCAATTACCTGTTCCGTACCTGGACCGACGCCGACGCCATCGTCGACTACATGGTCTTCGCCAAGAACTATATTGCGGAGTGCGAACAGCGGCACGGCATCGATGCCGTCGAGGAGTTGCTCGACTCCTGCCACGCGATCCAGAATTACGGCGTCGACCGCTACAAGCGTCCGGCCAAGCTGTCGGTGGCCCAGGAACAGAACCGCCAGAAGGAACGCGAAGAATACGCGCAGTCGCAGGTCAACGAAATCTGGCGCACCCTGCCCCGCCGCGAAGAAAGCCGGCAGGATGCGCCGCCGCCGCGCTTCCCGGCCGAGCCCGAGGAAAACCTGCTCTACTTCATCGAGAAGTACTCGCCGCTGCTCGAACCCTGGCAGCGCGAGCTGGTACGCATCACGCGCAAGATCTCGCAATACTTCTATCCGCAGCGCCAGACCCAGGTCATGAACGAAGGCTGGGCCACCTTCTGGCACTACACCATCCTGCAAGAACTATATAAAGAGGGGATCGTCGGCGACGGTTTCATGCTCGAGTTCCTGCAGAGCCATACCAACGTGGTCTACCAGCCGGCCGCGACCAGCCCTTATTACAATGGCATCAATCCCTACGCGCTCGGCTTTGCGATGATGACGGACATAAAGCGCATCTGCGAAGACCCGACCGACGAAGACCGCGCCTGGTTCCCGGACATCGCCGGCAGCGACTGGATCAAGACCCTGGACTTTGCGATGCGCAATTTCAAGGACGAGAGCTTCATCGCCCAGTACCTGTCGCCCAAGCTGATCCGCGAATTCCACTTCTTCGCCGTGCTCGACGACGACCGCAGCGACAAGCTGACGATCTCGGCCATCCACGACGAACAGGGCTACCGTTATGTGCGCCAGCAGCTGGCCGAGCAATACAACCTGGGCAACCGCGAGCCGAACATCCAGGTCTGGCAGGTCAACACCCGCGACGACCGTGCATTGACCCTGCGCCATACCCAGTTCCAGCGCCGTCCGCTGAACCAGCAGGCGCACGAAGTGCTCAAGCACGTGGCCCGGCTCTGGGGTTTCGACGTCCGCCTGGAAACCGTGGACCCGTCCGGCCGCGTAGTCAGCAGCCTTGAGTGCCGCCGCGAGAAGCGCGCGCGCTATTAATAGTGCAAGCGCCGGCGGCCCCTGCCGGTGTCGACAGGCCTGCCCCTTGTCCGGGCAGGCTTTTTTTCTGCGTCAAGACAAACCTCTATCTGCGTGGCCGCTGAGCCATATCAAAGGCACGTCCGTACATAAGTGCCTCTTATGACTCTCCCCTCTATTACAGGGGGCAGGCCGTTTCAACAGTACGCCCCCTGTTAATAAATCTGGCTATAGTTTGCAGAAAGGCCATGAATGGATCATATGATATTTGCCAACCGGCAAAATCAGCATGGAAAATTCGGTCAAATGGGTAGGCCCGCCTCATCTTCCACACATCATGAAAGGGTTCTCGTCAATATTGCAAATAAACTAACAACATTCCCCATCATGTACCTCGCGAAGCCTCATAACTGATGAGCTCGTTTGCTTGGTTTTACAGGCAGTTAGCCCTTCTTTTGAGGTATAAAAATGTATGTGCAAAAAAGAATTCGTAGGTATAATTCGCCGATGTCCCGGATGCGGCTCTTAGCTTTTTGTCGTGTTTTGTGGGTTTGGTAGCAACAAAAAAGGTTGGTATTGGAGAAAGCAGGATGAATTTTTCGCACGAGAAGAACCCCGGGAAAAATATCACTGGTATCGCCATTGTCGTCGTCTTGCACCTGATCGTCGCTTACGGAATCATTACTGGTCTCGGCAAGCGGATGGTCACCAAGATGGCCGAGGCAGTGGAGACCAAGATTATTGAAGACGTGAAACCGCCGCCACCGCCGGAAACGCCGCCCCCGCCCCCGCCGCCGGAAATGAAGGCCCCGCCGCCTCCGTTCATCCCGCCGGTCGAAGTGCAGGTGCAGACCCCGCCGCCGCCGCAGAATGTGATCGCTAACACGACGCAGCAGAAACCGGCGTCAACGGAAATCAACCGCCAACCGCCAGTTCCGAACGCGCCGCCGGCACCGCCGGCACCGGCAGCCGGCCCGGCAAGGACTGCAGCAGTGGTGGATTTCAGTACGTGCTCGAAACCAGAATATCCGAAATCGTCGCTGCGTAACGAAGAAACAGGTGTCTCGACCATCTTGTTCAAGATCGCAGCTGACGGTTCCGTACAGGGAGCTTCGATCCAGAAATCGAGTGGCTTCCGTGACCTGGACAAGGCCGCAATGGCAGCCTTGAGTAAATGCCGATTCAAAGCGGCAACTGAGAACGGCCAAGCGGTAGAATCCTCGCAGCCTGTGCAGTACGTCTGGACGCTGGACTAACCCGAGGCAGCAGGATCGTCTCAAATCGTGATTTTCGTTGTCATCTGTTCAGCGAACAGTTCATTTTAAATTTTTGGAGGAAGCATGTTTAAGAATACCCGTTTGTCCGCTCTGCTGGCGGCTGTCCTGTTCTCGGTCACGGCCGCTTCGGCACTGGTGTCTGCACCGGCCTTCGCCGACGCCCCGGCATCGGCAGCGGCAAGCGCCCCGACAGCTGACGCAGCCGCTCCGGCAGCCGACGCCGCCGCTCCGGCAGCAGCAGCTCCGGCAGCAGCTGGCGCGAAGCAGGAAGAAGTCGAGAACCCGTACGGCTTCTCGGCCGTGTGGGAAGGTGGCGTCGTGTCGCGCGGCACCCTGATCATCCTGGCTCTGATGTCGATGGGTTCGTGGTACATCATCATCACCAAGCTGCTGGACCAGATGAAGATCTTCAAGCAGTCGAAGGAAACCAACCAGAAGTTCTGGAAAGCCCCGTCGATCGCTGCTGGCTCGGCGCAACTGAGCAACGGCTCGCCGTTCCGCTTCATCGCTGAAACCGGCACCAAGGCAACCCAGCACCACGACGGCGCCCTGCTCGAGCAGATCGACCTGTCGACCTGGACCACCATGCAGATCCAGCGCGCCGTGGACAAAGTCCAGTCGCGTCTGCAGGATGGCCTGTCGTTCCTGGCAACCGTCGGCTCGACCGCACCGTTCATCGGTCTGTTCGGTACCGTCTGGGGCATTTACAACGCGCTGATCGGTATCGGTATGTCGGGTAACGCATCGATCGACAAGGTTGCAGGTCCGGTGGGTGAAGCACTGATCATGACCGCCTTCGGTCTGTTCGTTGCAGTTCCGGCCGTTCTGGGCTACAACTGGCTGGTCCGTCGTAACAAGTCGGCAATGGAAGACGTCCGTTCCTTCAGCGCCGACGTGCACTCGGTCCTGATCTCGGGCGCCATGCACACCTCGGAAGCTGCACGTGCCGCTGCTGGCGCTAAAAAGGTTGGCTAAAAATGAGCATGAGTGTCGGCTCCGATAGCGGAGATGAAGATACCGTGATGTCGGAGATCAACACGACGCCCCTCGTGGACATCATGTTGGTTCTCCTGATCATCTTCCTGATCACCAGCCCGGTGGTTCTCAAGCTGCAGAAGATCAACCTGCCGCTCGAGGTCAACCAGGTTGCCAAGACCACGCCGGAAGACGTGAACATCGTCGTCAACAAAGATGGCGACATGTACTGGAACAACCATCGCCTGGCCAACACCGACGAACTGTTCGACTCCCTGAGCAAGGAATCGGTGAAGGTCCCGCAGCCGGAAGTGAAAATCCGTGGCGACCAGCAAACTCGCTACGAAGCCATCGGCAGGGTGATCTACACGGCCCAGCGTGCCGGGATTCAGAAGGTTGGTTTCATCACCGAACTGCCTGATAAGGGCTAAAACCTGAAAAGGTCCAACCCTTCCGCTCGATACCGGTTCTGCCGGTATCGGGCGGATCCCCAAGATTTGAAAGGAAACACCCATGTCTATGAGCGTTGGTAATTCCGGAGCTAAAGGAGCAGATCCGGAACCGATGATGGAAATGAACATGACGCCGCTGATCGACGTCATGCTGGTGCTGATCATCATGATGATCATTACCATTCCAAAGCAAAATCACTCGGTTAACCTGAATATGCCGGTTGGCAATCCGCCGCCACCGACCAAGGATCCGGTCGTGGTGACGATTGACGTGGACTTCGACGGCACTATCCTCTGGGATAACGTTCCGGTCCCCGATCGCGCAACCCTCGAAGCGAAACTGGCCAACGTGGCTGCAATGCCGGATCAACCCGAAGTGCACCTGCGTCCGAACAAACTGGTCGAGTACAAGGTGGTTGCTGGCGTGATGGCTTCGGCCCAGCGTCTGGGCGTCACCAAGATCGGTATGGTCGGTAACGAACAGTTCCAGTAATTAGCTTTGGCTATAATGAACACGGCAGGGATTCCCTGCCGTGTCTATTTTGAATGAAAGAATTCCGATAATGCTCAAGTTCCGCCTCGCACACCTCGGCCTCGCACTGGCCGCAATCGGTTTCACTGCCGCCGCTCCGGTGGTTGGCCTGGCCCCTGCCTACGCCGCTGAAACTGTCCGTCCAGAAATCGGCAAGCCGCTGCAAGAAGCGCAGCAACTGATGAAGCAGGGTAAGAACAAGGATGCCCTCGCCAAGCTGCGCCAGCTCGACAGCGTCAGCGGCAAATCCGCGAACGAAACCTATCTGATCGAAATGACCCGTCTGGGCGCCGCCGGCCAGGCAGGCGACTACGACACCGCCGCCAAGTCCTCCGAGTGGCTGCTGGGTTCCGGCAAGCTGACCGCCACCCAGAAGGCGCAGGTATCGGAAGGCCTGATCGGCATTTACATGCGCGGTGGCGACCTGGGCAAGGCAAATGCCGCCATCGAGAAGCAGCTGAAGGAACACGACGATCCAAAGCTGCGCGCCTACCTGATGCAAAACTATTACAAGCAGGGCAATATCGCCGCGCTTGAAAACGAACTGCGCGCTTCTGAAAAGCGTGGCACGCTGAGCGAAGACCAGCTGGGCATGCTGGCCAACATCCAGCTGAAGAAGAACGACAAGGCTGGCTACGTCAACACCATCGAGAAACTGGCTTCCAACTATCCGAAAGCCCAGTACTGGACCGACCTGCTGAACCGCGTGCAGGGCAAGCCGGGCTTCTCGAGCCGTCTGATGGTCGATATCTGGCGTCTGCGCCTGGCGAACAACCTGATGAAGAAGCCGAGCGAATACATGGAAATGGCCCAGCTCGTGCTGCAGGCCCGCGCGCCGGCCGAAGCCATCAAGGTCATCGACAAAGGTTACAAGTCGGGCGCTTTGGGCACCGGCCCGGATGCTCCGCGTCACCAGCGCCTGAAGGATCTGGCCGAAAAGACCCTGGCCGAGCAGAACAAGACCCTGGCGGCGGATGAAGCCCAGATGACCAAGGAAGGCGACAATGACGGCCTGGCCGCCCTCGGCTACGCTCTGGTGCAGTCGGGCCAGACCGAAAAGGGCTTGAAGATGCTCGAAACCGCCGCCAAAGCCAAGAACCTGAAATATCCGGAAGACGTCAAGCTGCATCTGGGCGAAGCCTACGCCGCAGCCGGCAAGAAGCAGCAAGCCATCAGCACCCTGAAGACCGTGGGCGGCAAGGAAGGCACTGCCGACCTGGCCCGCTACTTCATCATGGCGATCAACAAGCCGGCGGCCTGAGCCCCAGCTGTTCCCAGCGATCGCTGAAAAGCGCCGCCCTGCTCTGCAGGCGGCGCTTTTTTTGTTTCCTCCGGGTTGCCGTATAATCTGGTATTTCGCCTCGGAGCACGAATCATCCAATGAAGGTATTTCGCGGACTTCCCAACGACAGGGCGCGCGCCCCTTGCGCACTCACGATCGGCAACTTCGACGGTGTCCACCGCGGCCACCAAGCGTTGTTGGTGCACGTGACCGCGGCTGCGCACCGTCTCGGACTGGAATCCGCGGTGATGACCTTCGAGCCGCATCCGCGCGAATACTTCGCCCGCCGCACGGGCGACATGTCCAAGGCGCCGGCCCGCATCGCCAACCTGCGCGACAAGCTGGAATCGCTGTCCGAGGCCGGCGTCGACCGCGTCATCGTCGAACACTTCAACGAACACTTCGCCTCGATGTCGCCGCAGGACTTCACGCAGCGCGTGCTGGTCGATGGTCTGCATGTGAAATGGCTGATGGTCGGCGACGATTTCTGCTACGGCGCACGGCGCGCCGGCAACGTCGCCCTTCTGGCGGAAGCCGGTAAGGAATTCGGCTTCGAAGTCCACAGCCTGCCGGCCGTGCTGCACGATGCGACCCGCATCTCGTCCTCGGCCGTGCGCGCCGCGCTGGCACAAGGCGATTTCGAGGCCACCCGCGCCCTGCTCGGCCACCCGTATTCGATGTCCGGCCACGTGATCCACGGCGCCAAGCTCGGCCGCACGCTGGGCTTCCCGACCCTGAACCTCCGCGTCGCCCACCGCCCGGCCCTGGCCGGCATCTTCGTGGTGCAGGTCCATGGCCTGGCCGACCATCCGCTGCCGGCCGTGGCCAGCCTGGGCGTGCGTCCCACCGTCGAGGACGCGGGCCGGATGCTGCTCGAAGTTCACGTCTTCGACTGGAACCAGTCCTGCTACGGCAAGCTGGTCCGCGTCGAGTTCCTGTCCAAGCTGCGCGACGAGGAAAAATACGTCGACCTGCCGACGCTTACGGCTGCCATCGACCGCGATGCCCAGCAGGCACGCGCCTGGTTCGCCCAGCGCCGGGCCGCCCTCACCGCCACCGACCGAATTTGAACGTGATCGAACCGGCCTTGCCGCCAGACGCGGCGCAGGTCGTCATCCTCACGCACAACAGCAGTTCACTTTAGAAAAATCCTATGTCCGATACCAAGAACGGCCCGAAAGGCGCCAAACAAGGCAACAAGCCCGAAAGCAAATACCCGGTCAACATGACCGACACGACCTTCCCGATGCGCGGCGACCTCGCCAAGCGCGAACCGGGCTGGGTCAAGCAATGGCAAGACAAGAAGATCTACGAGCGCGTGCGCAAGGCCGCAGCCGGCCGTCCGAAGTTCATCCTGCACGACGGTCCGCCTTACGCCAACGGCGACATCCACCTGGGCCACTCGGTCAACAAGATCCTGAAGGACATGGTCGTCAAGTCGCGCACCATGGCCGGCTTCGACGCGCCCTACGTGCCGGGCTGGGACTGCCACGGCATGCCGATCGAGATCCAGATCGAAAAGCTGTACGGCAAGAACCTGCCGACCGCCGAAGTGCTGCAGAAAGCCCGCGCCTACGCGCTCGAGCAGATCGACCGCCAGCGCGCCGGCTTCATCCGCCTGGGCGTGCTCGGCGAATGGGACAACCCCTACATGACCATGGCCTACGGTAACGAGGCCGACGAACTGCGCGCCCTCGGCACCCTGCTCGACAAGGGTTATGTCTACCGCGGCCTGAAGCCGGTGAACTGGTGCTTCGACTGCGGCTCGGCGCTGGCCGAGGCGGAAGTGGAATACCAGGACAAGCGCGACCCGGCGATCGACGTCGGTTTCCCGTTTGCCGAGCCGGAAAAACTGGCGGCCGCTTTCGGCCTGCCGCAACTGCCGCAAGGCGACGGCTTCATCGTGATCTGGACCACCACCCCGTGGACCATCCCGTCGAACCAGGCGCTGAACGTGAATCCGGAAGTGACCTATGCGCTGGTCAAGACCGAAAAGGAAGGCAAGCCGCTGCTGCTGATCCTGGCGAAGGACCTGGCGGAATCCGTCCTGGCCCGCTACAAGCTGGAAGGCGAAGTCGTCGCGACTACCACCGGCGATAAGCTGGAAGGCATCCGCTTCAAGCACCCGCTGCACAAGGCCGACCCGTTCTACGACCGCACCTCGCCGGTCTACCTGGCCGACTACGTCACCACCGACAGCGGCACCGGCGTGGTCCACTCGGCGCCCGCCTATGGCCTCGAAGACTTCCAGTCCTGCAAAGCCCACGGCATGAAGGACGACGAGATCCTTAAACCGGTGATGGGCGACGGCCGCTTCGCCAGCACCCTGCCGCTGTTCGGCGGCATGACCATCTGGGAAGCGAGCAAGCCGATCTGCGCCGCGCTGACCGAAGCGGGCGCCCTGTTCGAACTGAAGATGTTCGACCACAGCTACATGCACTGCTGGCGCCACAAGACCCCGATCGTCTACCGCGCCACCAGCCAGTGGTTCGCCGGCATGGACATCACGCCGAAGGATGGCGGCCCGACCCTGCGCGAGACCGCGCTGGCTGGCATCGCCGATACCAAGTTCTTCCCGGACTGGGGCCAGGCGCGCCTGCACGGCATGATCGAGAACCGTCCGGACTGGACTCTGTCGCGCCAGCGCCAGTGGGGCGTGCCGATGGCCTTCTTCATCCACAAGGAGACCGGCGAACTGCACCCGCGCACCCCGGAACTGCTGGAACAGGTGGCCAAGCTGATCGAAGCGAACGGCATCGACGCCTGGCACAAGCTCGACCCGCGCGAGCTGCTGGGCGATGACGCGGAGATCTACGAGAAGAACCGCGACACGCTGGACGTGTGGTTCGACTCGGGCACCACGCACCAGACCGTGCTGCGCGGCTCGCACGCGGCGCAATCCGCCTTCCCGGCCGACCTCTACCTGGAAGGCTCGGACCAGCACCGCGGCTGGTTCCACTCGTCGCTGCTGACCTCGTCGATGCTGAACGGCCGCCCGCCGTACAAGGCGCTGCTGACCCACGGCTTCACCGTCGACGAGCATGGCCGCAAGATGTCGAAGTCGCTGGGCAACGTGCTGTCGCCGCAGAAGATCAGCGACAGCCTCGGCGCCGACATCCTGCGCCTGT
>Ga0209023_10001324_pt1 | contig 33602 bp, 29 predicted proteins | sample LakOneMetagenome_FD_187468 | JGI IMG/M metagenome (GOLD analysis project Ga0209023, IMG submission 187468) | Freshwater and sediment microbial communities from Lake Erie, Canada (SPAdes) (version 2) | ecosystem: Environmental > Aquatic > Freshwater > Lentic | place: Lake Erie, Canada...
CTTTCACGACGATGGGGGGCGCCCCATATTTGGCGGCGTTTTCCAGCAGGTTGACGAGCACGCGCTCGATGAGCACCGCGTCGAACTCCACCAGGGGCAGGTCGGCAGGAATCTCGGTGCGCACCGCCAGCCCCCCGAGCGCCGCCTTGGCGGCACGGATGGACGCTCCCACCACCTCTTCGACCGATTGCCAGTCGCGGCGCAGACTGACGCTCTGGCCTGAGACATCGCTCTCCAGCCGGGCCATGTCCAGCAGGTTGCTCACCAGCGCATTGAGTTGGTGCGCCTGGTGCACGATGGCCTGGGCCACCGTATCGCGCTCCTCTGCCGGCGATGTCTTGAGCGACTCGGCCAGCGTGATGAGCGCCGTGAGCGGTGTGCGCACATCATGGGACACGGCGCCCAGCAGGGCGTTGCGCAGCCTTTCGGACTCGACGTCCAGCACCGCCTTCTGCGCAATGTCGACGTAGTGCACGCGCTCGAGCGCGATGGCGATCTGCCGGGCCTGGGTCTCCAGCTGCTGGGCCTGCTCCGGGATCAGCAGCCACCGCGGGTGCGCAGGCTCCAGCGCCAGCACGCCGCGCACCCGCATCGGCGCTTTCAGTGGCACGTAGCGCCAGCTCTGCGCTGCCAGTGTGCTGGTGGCCAGCCCGGCGCTCTGGCCCTGGCGCAGCGTCCAGTCGGCCACGCTTTTGTCGAACCCGTCCGGTAGACCTTCGGGGTAGTGAAGGTTGTCGGACGCGTCCATGGCCACCACCACGGCCCGCCCGCCGAAATGCTCCTGCACCGCAGCAGCCCCGATCTCGATGACCTGGCCCGTCTCGAGCGCTGCAGACAGCTCGCGCGTGAGCTCGAACAAGGACTGGGCCCGCCGCTCCCGGCTGTTGGACACCCCGGCCGCGAACCGCAGCCCGGCGGTGAGCTGCCCCACCAGCAGGCCGACGCCGAGCATGACGGCGAACGTGACGATGTACTGCACATCGCTCACCGCAAACGACAGGCGCGGCGAGACGAAGAAGAAGTCGAAGGCCACCACGTTGAGCAACGCAGCCATGGCTGCAGGCACGCGGCCAAAGCGCATGGCCACACCGACGACACCCACCAGGTACAGCATGACGATGTTGGTGAGCTCGAGCACGCCCTGCAAAAGGGCCGCCAGCAACGACACCGCGATGCTGGCCCCCAGCGCCCACAAAAACGCCTGCCACCGCGGCCGCGCGGCGTCATCGGTCTCCAGCGCATCCACGCCGGACCGGTGGCTGCCCAGTGCCTGGGGCAAGCGCCTGGAGCTGCTCGCATGCGCGGTTTCCACAATGTCCAGCGACGGCGCCAGCTGGGCGAGCTGCCGCCCCACGGGCGTCGTGGGCAGCCACTTTTGCCAACGTGTTGGAGCTGCCGGGCGCCCCACCACCACGGTGGCACAGTTCAAATGGAGCGCGCGGGCGGCCAGCACTGGCGCCACCTGGTCGCCGGTGAGTACCGCGGTCTCGGCCCCGAGCTCTTGCGCCAGCTGCAGCACCGCCAGAATCTTGTCGCGCCGCTTCGCCTCCAACCGCTGCAGCCGGGGTGTCTCGACATAGGCGGCATGCCACTTCACGTTGAGCTGGCCCGCCAGGCGCGCAGCCGTGCGCACCGCCTGCGCGGCGTCTTCGTGCGGGCCGACGCACGCCAATATGCTGCCCGACGTGTTCCAGGCACCGGCCACGCCGCCGCCCGCACCGCCCGACTGTTCGACCCGCCAGCCCAGCACGTCGTCTTCCACATGCTCGGCCGTGCGGCGCAGCGCTATTTCGCGCAGCGCGATCAGGTTGCCCTTGCGAAAGAAGCTGCGCGCGGCGCGGTCCGCCTGCTGGGGCACGTAGACCTTGCCGGCGCTCAGCCGGGCGATCAGCTCGTCTGGCGTGGCATCGACCAGCACCACCTCGTCGGCGTCGTCCAGCACGGTGTCGGGCACGGTCTCGTGCACCCGGATTCCGGTGATCGCGCCCACGGTGCCGTTGAGGCTTTCGAGGTGCTGGACATTGAGCGCGGTCCACACGTCGATGCCCGCGGCGAGCAGCTCCTGAACATCCTGCCAGCGCTTGGCGTGGCGGGAGCCTTGCACGTTGGAGTGAGCGAGCTCATCCACCAGGAGAATGGCCGGCTTGCGTGCAAGGGCCGCGTCCAGGTCAAATTCAGGAAGGAGCCGGCCACGGTACTCCACCTCCCTGAGAGGCAATGCCTCCAGGCCACCGAGCAGCGCCGCCGTCTCGGCCCGGCCATGCGTCTCCACCACGCCGATCAGGATGTCGTGGCCGGCGCTGCGCTCGCGCTGGGCCGCGCTGAGCATGGCCCAGGTCTTTCCGACGCCGGCATTGGCGCCAAAGTAGATGCGCAGCTTGCCGCGGCGGGTCTGCTCCTCCTGCGCGCGCAGCTGCGCAATCAGCGCATCGGGGTCCGGGCGCTGCACGTCAGCCATGCAAGCTCCGCTGCAGGCGCCCAGGTCCCTGGTTGACACCACAGAAGCAGAGGCAGGAGCAGAGGCCGCGCATCACGCTATCGCGCCTTGTCCAAGGCCAGGTTCAATGCCAGCACGTTCACCCGGGCCTCGCCGATCAGGCCCAGCAGGGGGCGCTCGGTGTGCGTGTCGACCAGCGCGGTCACCGTGGCCACCGGCACATTGCGCACGCGCGCGATGCGCGCCGCCTGGTACTGCGCTGCCGCCGGGCTGATGTGGGGGTCGAGGCCACTGGCAGACGCCGTGATCAGGTCCACCGGCACCACCGCCGTGTTGCCGAGGTCTGCGGCGCGCAAGGCCTCCACGCGCGCCTTGATCGCGTCGTTCAGCGCGGGGTTCAAGGGGCCCTGGTTGGAGCCGCCCGACGCGGTTGCGTTGTAGGGCATGGTCCCCGTGGCCGATGGCCGGCCCCAGAAATGGCCGGGGTCGGAGAAGTTCTGGCCGATCAGCGCCGACCCGACCGTCTGGCCATTGCGTTGCACCAGGCTTCCCGCAGCCTCCTGGGGGAACACGGCCTTGGCGGCGCCGGTGACGGCCAGGGGATACAGCAGCCCGGTGAGCGCGCTCAGTGCGGTAAACACCACGATGGCGGGGCGAAGAATGTCTTTCATCACAAGCTCCTCAGCTTAGATCAGGCCAATGGCCACGAGTATCCAATCGATCAGCTTGATGCCAATGAAGGGCACCAGCAGACCTCCCAACCCATAGATCGCCAGGTTGCGGCGCAGCAGCGCGGCGGCACCCACCGGGCGATAGCGCACGCCCCGCAAGGCCAGGGGGATCAGGAACACGATCACGAGCGCATTGAAGATCACCGCCGACAGGATGGCAGACGACGGGCTGGCCAGCTTCATCACGTTGAGGGCCGACAACTGCGGATAGGTCGACACGAAGATCGCCGGAATGATGGCGAAGTACTTCGCCACATCGTTCGCAATCGAGAAAGTCGTCAGCGATCCGCGGGTCATCAGCAGCGCTTTGCCGGTTTCGACCACCTCCAGCAGCTTGGTCGGGTTGGAGTCCAGGTCGACCATGTTGCCAGCTTCCTTGGCGGCCTGGGTGCCGCTGCCCATCGCCACCGCCACGTCGGCCTGCGCCAGCGCGGGCGCATCGTTGGTGCCATCGCCGGTCATGGCGACCAGGCGCCCCTCGGACTGGTACTTGCGGATGAGCGCGAGCTTGTCCTCCGGGGTGGCCTCGGCCAGGAAGTCATCGACCCCGGCTTCGGCAGCGATATAGGCGGCCGTGAGCTTGTTGTCGCCGGTGATCATCACCGTGCGGATGCCCATGCGGCGCAGCTCGATGAAGCGCTCCTTGATGCCCGCCTTGACGACGTCCTTGAGCTCGACCACGCCCAGCACCTGGTGGCCCTCGGTGACCACCAGCGGCGTGCTGCCGCGCTGGGCGACCTGGTCGGCCGCCGTGTTCACCTCACGCGGCATGGCGCCGCCCAGGCTTTCGACGTGGCGGGCGATGGCCTGCACCGCGCCCTTCCTCAGCATGCTTGCGGGCCGGCCCGTGGTGCCGTCGGCCGGCAGGTCCACCCCGCTCATGCGCGTCTGTGCCGTGAAGGGCACCAGCACCACGCCGTCCGGGTTCTTTTCCTCCACGTTGGCGCGGCGGGCCAGCTCGACGATGCTGCGCCCTTCGGGCGTTTCATCGGCCAGCGATGCCAGCAGGGCCGCGCGTGCCAGGCGTGCAGGCGTCACACCCGGTGCAGGAATGAAATTGCTGGCCTGGCGGTTGCCGTGCGTGATGGTGCCGGTCTTGTCGAGCAGCAGCACGTCCACATCGCCCGCCGCCTCCACGGCGCGGCCGGAGGTCGCGATCACGTTGGCCTGCATCATGCGGCTCATGCCGGCCACGCCCACGGCAGACAGCAGGCCGCCGATGGTGGTGGGGATCAGGCACACCAGCAGGGCCACCAGGGCGGTCAGCGAGACCACCGTTCCGGCCTGCGATGCCTGCACGCTGAACAGCGAGAACGGCAGCAGGGTGACGGTGACGACCAGGAACACGATGGTCAACGCGACCAGCAGAATGGTCAGTGCCACCTCGTTGGGCGTCTTCTGGCGCTTGGCGGCTTCGACCATGCCGATCATGCGGTCCAGGAACGACTCGCCGGGGTTCACCGAGATGCGCACCACCAGCCAGTCGGACAGCACGCGGGTGCCCCCGGTGACCGCAGAGAAGTCGCCGCCCGACTCGCGCACCACGGGTGCCGACTCGCCGGTGATGGCGCTCTCGTCGACCGAGGCCACGCCTTCGATCACCTCGCCGTCCAGGGGAATGACGTCACCGGTCTCCACCAGCACCACGTCGCCGCGGCGCAGGTTGGTGGCCTGCTCCGGCAGGAAGGTGGAACCGTAGACGGGCTCCTTGAGCTTCTTGGCCCAGGTTTCCTTGCGCAGCCCGCGCAGCGATGCGGCCTGCGCCTTGCTGCGGCCTTCGGCCAGGGCTTCCGCGAAGTTCGCGAACAGCACGGTGAACCACAGCCACACCGTGATCGCCAGCACGAACGCCGGGCGCATGCTCGCATCCTGCGGCGCGCTGAGCGCATGCACCCACAGCAGCGTCGTGAAGATGCTGCCGATGTAGACGATGAACATCACCGGGTTGCGCCACTGCACCATCGGACTGAGCTTGGCCACGGCACCCCACAGCGCCGTTTTCATCAGCGCCGGGTCCAGCAACGAAATGGAAGATTTTTTATTAGTCATCAGCAAACCCTCATTGGGCCCAGAGCATCAAATGCTCGATCACCGGGCCGAGAGCCAGGGAAGGCACATAGTTGAGAAGACCCACGAGAAGCACCGTACCGATCAGCAAAACCACGAACAGCGGACCATGGGTGGGCATGGTGCCTGCCGTGACGGGCAGGCGCTTCTTGGCCGCCAGCGAGCCCGCGATGGCCAGCACCGGCACGATCACGCCGAAGCGGCCGAACCACATCGCCAGGGCCAGCAGCACGTTGTAGAACGGTGTGTTGGCAGACAGGCCCGCGAAGGCGCTGCCGTTGTTGTTGGCGGCGGAAGTCAGCGCGTAGAGGATTTCGGAGAAGCCGTGTGCGCCCGGGTTTGCTATGCCCGCCCGGCCCGCTTCCGTACTGACGGCAATGGCCGTGCCCACCAGCACCAGGATCGGCGTCACCAGGATGGCGACCGAGGTGAGCTTTATCTCGCGCACTTCGATCTTCTTGCCCAGGTACTCGGGTGTGCGGCCGATCATGAGGCCCGCCATGAAGACAGCGAGGATGGCGAACACCAGCATGCCGTACAGGCCCGTGCCGACGCCGCCGAAGACCACCTCACCCAGCTGCATCAGCACCAGAGGCACCATGCCGCCCAGCGGCGTGAACGAGTCGTGCATGGCATTCACCGCACCGCACGATGCCGCCGTGGTCACGACCGCAAACAGTGCGGACGCCGTGATGCCGAAGCGAACCTCCTTGCCTTCCATGTTGCCGCCCGACTGCGATGCGCTGGCGGACTGGTCCACACCCAGCGCGGCCCACTGCGGGTTGCCCGCCTGCTCCGCCGGGATCACGGCGAAGACCGCGGCGACGAACATGATCGTCATCGCAGCCAGGATGGCGATGCCCTGGCGCTGGTCGCCCACGATGCGCCCAAACGCAAAGCACAGCGCGGCAGGGATCAGGAAGATCGCCAGCATCTGCACGAAGTTGGCCAGCGCCGTGGGGTTCTCGTAGGGGTGGGCGGAGTTGGCATTGAAGAAGCCGCCGCCATTGGTGCCCAGCATCTTGATGGCTTCTTGCGAAGCCACCGGGCCCATGGCGAGCGTCTGCGTGGTGGTGGTCTTGTCCTCCATCACCGGAGCGCCATCCGCGCCATTGACGGGCTGCCCGGCTTGGTCGAGCTTCGGAGTCGAGTAGGCCGTGGGCTCCACCGTCGTGACGTCCTTGTAGGCGTCGAAGTTCTGGATCACGCCCTGCCCCACGAGGACGATGGCGATCACGAACGAGATCGGCACCAGCACCCAGGCGGTGATGCGCGTCACGTCGGTCCAGAAGTTGCCGACAAAGCCTTGCCCGTCCGTGCGCCGCGCTGCAAAGCCGCGCGCCAAGGCAAACGCCACGGCGATACCGGTGGCGGCCGAGAGGAAGTTCTGCACCGACAGCCCGAGCATCTGCGTGAGATAGCTCATGGTGGCTTCGCCCGCATAGCCCTGCCAATTGGTGTTGGCCACGAAGCTCACGGCGGTGTTGAATGAAGAGTCGCCGGACACGGCCGCCATGCCCTGCGGGTTGAGCGGCAACAGGTGCTGAAGGCGCTGCAGGCCGTACACCACCAAGGCCCCGATGGCGTTGAAGGCCAGCAATGCCAGCGCATAGCCGCGCCAGTGCATCGACTGGTCAGGAGCGACGCCCGCCAGTTGGTACAGCGGCCTTTCGACAGCGTGCATCCACCGCGGGAGCTTGCCGTCGCACACTGCTGCCAGAAATTTACCCAGCGGCCAGGCCAGCAGGCCCAGCACCGCCAAAAAGAGCCCCAGAAGGCCCCATGCCAAGGCGTCCATGTCAGAACTCCTCAGCGCAGATCAGCGCAAACACGAGGTAGGCCAGCAAGGCGATGGCCACCAGGGCCCCAAAGCCATAAAGCACTTCGATGCCGATCATGCTCGCTCACCTTTGGCCGGGCCGAATTTGCCCAGCAGGACCACGGCTTCCGCCATGACTATCCACATTGCCGCTAATGCGGCGATCCATACGACGTCCATCGACAACTCCTGCATCAAAACGTGTGTTTGATTCTCAAGATGTCGCCGTAAAAAGTGTGCACAGACTGCACCGTGGAGCGTAAAAATGCCGTAAAAATCGGCCCGCCGCGAGGCGGTTTGCGGACAGATCTACACCTGTCGCAATGGCCTTGTGCGCACCGGGAACAACGGCACAGGCGACGGGCGGGAGTGTCTGCAGCCAACCGGCCCCGCGACAGCAGCCGGGCAACATTTACGGGAACGACCGCATTTTTTACGGACTTTATACGCAGTAGTTTTTACGCTTGCGCGCTCATCTGTTTTTTTCGAGCCGTTCCATGAAAATGCTTTCTCCCCAAATCCTCGCCACGGCTGTGCTGGCTGCGTTCCCTCTGCTGGCCAGCGCCCAATGGACGGGCAACATCAGCCTGACCACCAACTACAAGTTCCGCGGCCAGGACCAGGACACATCGAAGGTCAAAGCCTTCAAACCGGCGATCCAGGGTGGCTTCGACTACACCTTCGGCGAGTCGGGCTTCTATGTCGGCAACTGGAATTCCAGCGTGGACTGGCTGTCCGGCAACTCCCTCGAGTTCGACATCTACGGTGGCTACAAATTCAAGGCCGGCGACGTCGACCTGGACGTGGGCGCCCTGACCTACATCTACCCCGGCAACAGCGCTGGCAACACCACCGAAGCCTATGGCGCCGCCACCTATGGCCCGGTAACGGCCAAGTACTCGCACACCCTGTCCAAGGACTACTTTGCCTACGCGGGGCCCGGCCTCAAGGGCCGCAACACCGGCTACCTGAACCTGGCGTTCGCGCAGGAGGTGGCCCCCAAGATCACCCTGAAGGCATCGGTCGGCTTCACCCGCTTTGGGGGTGACATCGCCGCGCCCAACTACATGGACTACAGCGTGGGCGGTGCGTACGACTTCGGCTCGGGCGTGTCGCTGGGCGCTGCCATCGTGGGCGCCAACAAGCAGGACTACTTCGGCCCCGTCAACAAGTCGCGCATGATCGTCACGCTGACCAAGACGCTGTGACAGCGCTGACGGGCGCAACGTGCTGGCCCCTGAGAACCATCGCGCACGACTGCATGGCAAAGAGCCAAAGAGCCGGTGCATGGGTTGATGCGTCTTTGCGAGGACTGCCCCTCTACCAATGAAAACAGGGCCGTGGTCACCGACCACGGCCCTGTCCTGTCTCGTTCTTATCAAAAGCTCACAGCAGCGGCTTCTGCGCCTCGGCCAGGGCTTTTTGCGCCTCGTCGAGCTTGGCCTTGCGCGCGGCGATCTTCTTTGCATCGCCCTTCTTCTCTGCCGCGGCCAGGCTCTTCTCGCGCTCGGCCACCTTCTTCGTGGCCTGGCGGATCTCTGCGTCGCGCTCCTTGGCCAGCGAGGCATCGGTGCAGTGCGCCTTGTTGGACCGCAGCGCCTGCTTGAGCCCCGCGACCTCGCGGCTGCGGCCCTGCGCGGTGGCCTCCGTCAATTGTGATTCGATGCGCGCCTGCTTGGCGGCGCACGCGGGCGAGGCATCCGCTGCCAGCGCAGGCACAGCGTGCAGGACCAAAACACAGGCACAAACAACAAGGTTTTTCACGGTAGCTCCCCGCTCGGTTGAACAGCGCTCCATCGTAGCGGCCTTTGCCGGGACCACGGCTTCTCAATGAAGCCGGGACCCCTTGGGCAGCCGTTTGGCCAGCCATTCGTGCACGTCGGCGCGCACGTTGCGGCCGTCCAGCAAGAACGACTCGTACCGGCTGGGCACGTAGGGCAGGTACAACAGGCGCATACCGGCCTCTTCGGGCAGGCGCGCGGCCTTGTAGCCATTGCACGCAGCGCAGGCGGCCACCAGGTTGGTCCACGACGTGGCACCACCGCGCGACTGCGGCACGATGTGTTCGCACTGCAGCACCTCTTCGCCAAAGACACCGCCGCAGTAGGCGCAGGTGTGGCGGTCGCGGCGCAGCAGCCGGCGCTTGGTGAGGCCGGGCACCACGTCGAAGAGGTTGATCCGGGCCACACCGCGCAGCGCGATGATGGGCGCGACGTCGAGCACCGACTGCCGGCCCGTCGCCGCATTGTGCCCGCCACGCAATGTGGCCAGGGGCGCCAGGCCCGCGTCCCACGCCACGGCGCCGCTGGCGTAGTGCACGGCGGCTTGTTCCAGCGGCATCCAGGACTGTGGCGTGCCGTGCAGGTCCAGCTGCAGCACGCGGGGCGTGGGGGTGCGGGGCTTTCGGGAGGGTGCTTCGGTGGGGGTGATGGTGGTGCGGGGCATGGGGCTCTCCTTTCTGGGGATGAAGGGCGCAGCCGCCCAGCCCAGCGCACGCCCCGGTTCAATACATGGTCATCAATGACTGCGATGACGAATACGAAGACAAATACAAAGACGACACGGCCCGCCCACCGTCAATCGGTGGGGGCCGGTGTGGATGCATGCCCAAGGCGCGCAGGGACCGCGAATGTGAAAGCGGACGCGCACAGGGGCGTGCCGCTACCACTCGCCGACCTCGCGCACGCGCTGGTCGAGGTCGAGCTGGTCGAGGCGGCGCGCCGCGGCTGCGCGGCCTGGGGCCGTGCGTTGCAGGCGCGCGCGCACGAATGCCAGGCGGGCCATCCAGCCTGCAAGGCCGACACGGCGCCGCTGGGCGCCCAAGGGGAAGGAATGCTGGATGGCCATGGGGATCTCCTGGAGGTGAATGGATGGGTGGAAACGAGGTGGGTGGGTTGATGAAAAGGAAGGGCAGACCGGGGAGGGATCGAACCTCCGAATGGCGGAATCAAAATCCGCTGCCTTACCACTTGGCGACCGGTCAACAAAAAGGAAAAAGAAGGGGCGCCACAGACAGGAGTCGAACCTGCAATCCCCGGCTGAAAACAGCCAGGCGCCCCATCCGACAGGGCTGCTGCGGCATGCCTGCCAAGCCCGCGCAATGCGGGTGATAGACAGGAAAGAGTTGGCACGCGCGGAAGGAGTCGAACCTTCAACCGCTGGTTTTGGAGACCAGTGCTCTGCCAGTTGAGCTACACGCGCAAATGTGGAAACGGCCAGGCGCCCGTCGTCAGGACGTGGGACGCACTCCATTTCGGCTGTGCCTTCACGCGACCGCAGCCCGCCGGGGGCTGCGCATGCACGTCGCTGCACTGGGCGATCAACCCCAGCACATCCCGCCGGGCCGCGCATGCGGCTGGGTCCGGCGGTGTGAGCAAAGGCACACCCGAAATGGAGAGGGGATGCGGCGCGGTGAGCGCGCAAACCCTTCTGCTTTCGATGCAGGTCGGCCATCGCTCCCTCGGAGCGCGGCGCCTGCGGCAAACTTTTAATGAACGGAGTCCTCGGCGGGTCGATGCCTGCGGGGGCAGCGCTGGCGCTGCAAACGAAACGAAAAAGTGGTGGTGAAAAACAGCCGGCAAAAAGAAAAAAGGCCCGGAACCATCTGGTTGCCGGGCCTCTTGTCGATCAAGAGATCGGGAGGGTGCGCGCTGTGGGATTGCTACTTCCCTGCGCTGCAACCTCCGCCCGGTGACGGAGCGGTATCCTCGAAACCATTGCCCAGCCACTGCGGTTGGCTGGTGCGGGAGCTGCCGTCCATGCAGCTGTCCATGTGGCTATGGCCCTGCAAATACGACGCAGCGCCTGGTTGCGATGGCAGTCGTTTGGACACCATGCACATGGACGAAGCCTGTGCATCGAACGCCCCACGCACGGCCACGGCGCCCTGGCGGGTGCGGCGGTGGATGGCGTTGTGGCGGGCGTTCATGGCGGTCTCTCGGAGGGGTCGGCGTGTTCGGTGTTGAATGGGGGTGAGGACATGGAGTCCTGATGAGCGTGAACTGTAAATAGTCTTTACACAGCGGTCAACGCCCTGCACAATCTTTTTTCGCGTTTGTTGTTTTTTCTCGTTGTGACCCTGCCCCCCATTACCGTGACCCGCCGCACCAACGTGCTGGCCCTGCACCGCCTTTTTCTTGAACAGCAAATCGCCGCCGGCAAGCCTGCCAAGGGCCTGGACCAGGCCTTTGCCGCGTCGCTGGAGATCTCGCCCAGCATGTGGAGCCAGATCAAAAGCGCCCGCCCCATCGGCGACACGCTGGCGCGGCAGATCGAGCGCCATGCACGTGTGGACGCCGGCTGGCTGGATGCCCAGCACGCCACCGAGCACCCCGACCCGGCCGAGGAGCGCTTTGTGGCGCTGGCGCGCGACGCCTGGCGCAGCGCCAACGCCAAGGGCAAGCGCGAGCTGCGTCTGTGGCTGACCGCGCGCGCCAGCGCTGGTGAGCCGCAGAGCAGCAGCAGCCCCTGTGACGACAAGCCGCCCAAGGCGCGAAAATAGCCCCCTGGGCGCAGAACGCCCCCTTGGAGAGCCCGCCCCACCCCACGGCGCGGCGGTTTCACCGACAATTGAGGGCTTGTTGACGCCTTTTGGCACCGCCCGTGCGCACCACCCCTGCGCCCTGCGGCACCGCTTTACCCGACCCCAGAGCCCCTTCCCATGAGCGCAGTGATGAACGACACCCCCCAGGCCAGCTGGACGGCCGAGCCCCCCGAACTGGCAGCCACGGGCGCCGATGCCCTGGCCGCAGCGGGCCCGGCGCGCCTGAAGATCGAGCGCGAGACCCACAAGCTCGAAAAGCGCCTGTGCCGCGAGGTGGGCAAGGCCATCGTCGACTTCAACATGATCGAAGAAGGCGACAAGGTCATGGTGTGCATGTCCGGCGGCAAGGACAGCTACACCCTGCTGGACATCCTGCTCAAGCTCAAGGCCCGCGCGCCCATCCATTTCGACCTGGTGGCGGTGAACCTGGACCAGAAGCAGCCCGGCTTTCCCGAGCACGTGCTGCCCGAGTACTTGAAGACCACCGGCGTGCCGTTCCACATCGAGAACGAGGACACCTACAGCATCGTCAAGAAGCTGGTGCCCGAGGGCAAGACCACCTGCAGCCTGTGCAGCCGCCTGCGCCGGGGCATCCTGTACCGCGTGGCCGACGAGCTGGGCTGCACCAAGATCGCCCTGGGCCACCACCGCGACGACATCCTGCAGACGCTGCTGCTCAACATGTTCTTCGGCGGCAAGATGAAGAGCATGCCGCCCAAGCTGGTCAGCGACGACGGCAAGCACGTGGTGATCCGCCCGCTGGCCTACGTGGCCGAGAAGGACACCGCGCGCTGGTCCGCGCACCGCGACTTCCCCATCATCCCGTGCAACCTGTGCGGCAGCCAGGAGAACCTGCAGCGCAAGCAGGTGGGCGAGATGCTGCGCGAGTGGGACAAGAAATTCCCCGGCCGCGTGGAGAACATGTTCAACGCGCTGCAGAACGTAGTGCCCTCGCACCTGCTCGACGGCGGTCTGTTCGACTTCAAGAACGCCCGGGCCACGGGCGTGGCCAGCGAAGACGGCGACAAGGCCTTCGACAAGGAAGAGTTCTCGGCGCCATCGCTGCCGGGCATGGGCGGCGTGCAAGTGGTAACACTGTCGTGAACCTCCGGGGGCGGGCGCACTCTCACCGGGACCCTCTTACCAAGCCCAAGGAGACTCTCACCATGATGCGTCGACCCCTTTCCGTCGCCCTGCTGTGCGCCACAGCAGCGGCCTTCCTTGCCGGTTGCAGCACCGGCCCGCGCCTAGTCGAAGGCCAGGTGCAGAGCTTTTCGACCCTGCAGGCCATTCCCACCCCCGCCACCTACCGCATAGAGCGTCTGCCGTCGCAGCAGATGCCCTCGTTCGACCCGATCATGGCCCTGGCCGAGCAATCCTTGGGCCGCGCCGGCCTGCGCCGCGACGACGCCGCGCCCAAACTGCTGGCCCAGGTGGGCGTGCAGGCCGACCTGGTGCCGCGTGCTGACCCGTTCCGCCCCTATGGGCCCTACGGATACGGCCCCTCCCCCTGGGGCTTTGGCGGCTGGCACGGGCGCGGCATGGGTCTGTACGGCGGTTGGGGCTTCTACGAGCCCACGCCGCTGCACCGTCGCGCCGTGAGCATCGTGCTGCGTGATGCCGCCACGCAGGCCGTGGTGTACGAGACCTCGGCCGTGCACGAGGACGTGTGGGTGAGCGACCCGGCCGTCTACGGCGTGCTGTTCGACGCCGCGCTCAGCGGCTTCCCGCAGCCGCCGCAAGGCCCACGCGTAGTACGGCAGCAGCTGGCCCCCATCCCGGCCGCCGTGCCCGGCACCGTGCGCTGACAGCGTTACCCTCTATTCACCCCACACGCCCCACACCACCGCCCGCATGCACGCCACCCGCATCGTTGCCGTCCGCCACGGAGAAACCGCCTGGAACGTGGACACCCGCATCCAGGGCCACCTGGACATCCCGCTCAACGACACCGGCCTGTGGCAGGCAGAGCAGCTGGGCCAGGCGCTGGCCGGCGAGAGCTTTGCCGCCATCTACACCAGCGACCTGAAGCGCGCGCACGCCACGGCGCAGGCGGTGCAGCGCACCACCGGCGCGCCGCTGACCACCGTGCTGGGCCTGCGCGAGCGCAGCTTCGGCCACTTCCAGGGCCGCACCTTCGCCGAGATCGAGGCCGAGCTGCCCGACGACGCGCGCCGCTGGCGCAAGCGTGATCCGCACTACACGCCCGAGGGCGGCGAGTCGCTGGTGACCTTGCGCGAGCGCATCGAGCGCACGGTGATGGCGCTGGCCGCGCCACACGCGGGCGAGCAGATCCTGCTGGTGGCGCACGGCGGCGTGCTCGACGTGCTGTACCGCCTGGCCACGCGCCAGGAGACCCAGGCGCCGCGCACCTGGCAGCTGTCGAACGCCGCCATCAACCGCCTGCTGTGGACCCCGGACGGCCTCACCCTGGTGGGCTGGGCCGACACGCAACACCTGGACGACAACGCGGTGCGCGATGAAACCCATTCCTGAGGCACTGAAGGCCTCCATCGGCCAGCGGGTGGACCTGATCGACACGCCCTCGCTGGTGGTCGACCTGGACGCCATGGACCGCAACATCCAGCGCATGGCCGACTTCGCGCGCAAGCACCAGGTGCGCTGGCGCCCGCACGCCAAGATGCACAAGAGCGCCGAGCTGGCCCTGCTGATGCAGCGTGCCGGCGCGCAGGGCGTGTGCGTGCAGAAGGTGGCCGAAGCCGAGGCCCTGGCCGCCGGCGGCGTGAACGACATCTACATCAGCAACCAGGTGGTGGCCATGCCCAAGCTGCAGCGCGTGGCGCGCCTGGCCGCGCTGCTGGCGGCCCGCGGCGGCCGGCTGGCGATTGCGGTGGACCACCTTGAAGGCATCGAGCGGCTGGCCGAGACCATGGCCCAGGTCGGCGCGCCCCTGCCGCGCGAGGGCCACTGGGCGGCCGGCGACAGCACGCTGATCGATGTGTTCGTGGAGATCGACGTGGGCCAGGGCCGCTGCGGCGTTCCGCCCGGCGAGGCTGCGGTGCCGCTGGCCCTGGCCGTGGCGCGCAGCCGGGGGCTGCGCTTTGCGGGCCTGCAGGCCTATCACGGCCGTGCCCAGCACCTGGCGGGCGCTGCCGAGCGGCGCGAGGCCATGGCCGCCGTGGTGCGCGCCGCCAGCCACACGCGCGACCTGATCGAAGCCGCCGGCGTGCCCGTGCCGCTGATCACCGGATCGGGCACCGGCACGCTGGTGCACGAGGCGGCCAGTGGCGTGTACGGCGAGCTGCAGGCGGGCTCCTTTCTCTTCATGGACGCCGACTACGCCCGCAACGAGCGCGAGCCGGCGCAGCCCACGTTCGAGCATGCGCTGTTCATCAAGACGCAGGTGGTGTCGGTGCGCGACACCCACGCGGTGTGCGACGCGGGCCACAAGAGCCACGCCATCGACTCCGGCCTGCCCACCGTGGCCCTGCTGCCGCCCGACCGCGGCCTGCGCTACGCCAACGGCGGCGACGAGCACGGCATCCTGCACCCCGACAGCCCCAAGTCCCGCCTGCCCGCCCTGGGCCGCATGCTGTGGCTCATCCCCGGCCACTGCGACCCCACGGTCAACCTGCACGACTTCATGATCGGCGTGCGCGGTGGCCTATCGATGGGCGTGGTGGAGCGGATCATCCGGGTTGATGCCAGGGGCGCGCTGACCTGATCGGGGCAAGAATCGGCGAACTCTTTGTCTCGCCGCCATGAGCCCCAGCCAGATCATCGTCCTTGCCACCCCTGTCTTCGTTGTCCTGATCGCCATTGAACTGGCGGTCGGCTACCAGCGCCAGCGCAACACCTACCGGCTGGCCGACGCGGTCAGCAGCATCAGCCTGGGGATGCTGAGCCAGACGAGCGCGGTGTTCACGCGGCTCTTGCGCATCGGCATCTACACCGCGTTGTTCGAGCACCTGGCCCTGTGGCGCAGCGATGCGTTCTGGACCAGCCTGCCGGGCTGGCTGCTGGCGCTGGTGTTCTACGACTTTTGCTACTACTGGCTGCACCGCATGGGGCACGAGTCGGCGGTGCTGTGGGCGGCGCATGCGGTGCACCACCAGAGCCAGGACTACAACCTGTCCACCGCGCTGCGCCAGACGAGCTCGGGCGCGCTGCTGGGCTGGGTGTTCTATGTGCCGATGGCGCTAGCGGGCGTGCCGCCGCTGGTGTTTGCGGTGGTGGCGCTCATCGACCTGCTCTATCAATTTTGGGTGCACACCGAGCAGGTGGGCAAGCTCGGCTGGTTCGACCGCTGGTTCTGCAGCCCCAGCAACCACCGCGCGCACCACGCCGTCAACGACGCCTACCTGGACAAGAACTATGGCGGCATCCTCATCGTGTGGGACCGGCTGTTCGGCACCTTCAAGGAAGAAGACGACCAGGACCGCTGCGTGTACGGCACGCGCGGCCTGCTCAACAGCTGGGACCCGCTGTGGGCCAACGCCCAGGTGTACGCGGGCCTGGCGCACGACAGCTGGCATGCGCGCAGCTGGGCCGACAAGCTCCGGGTGTGGATCAAGCCCCCGGGCTGGCGGCCGGCCGATGTGGCAGAGCGCTTTCCGAAGCCCGCATTCAGCATGGCGCGGGTCGAGATGTACCACCCGGCCATGTCGCGCGCGGTGCAGTGGTTTGCGCTGGTGCAGTTTGCGCTGATGCTCGCGGGCGTGGCGGCGTTTTTGTGGCGGGCCGACAGTGCACCGCTGGCCGAGAACGCGGTGTGGTTTGCCACGCTGCTGGTCGCGCAGTGGGCGCTGGGCGCGGTGATGCAGGGGCGCATCGGCAGGCTGATGGCGCTGGTGCTGCAAAGCGGCGCGCTGGCCACGGCCACCAGTGCGCTGGGGTTTGTGCAGTGGCACTGGGTGTTCAAGCCGCTCACCATGGTGATTGCTATTATTTTGGTAGCTGCTAGCGCTTATCAGTTGAGCGGTAGAGGCCGATTTGATTCCAAAACCTGGGTGCTGCTGGGCGCCGCGCTGGTGGGGTCGCTGGCAGGGGATGTGTTTTTGATGGTCGAGGGGGTTTTCATCCCGGGGCTGGTGAGTTTCTTGATCGCCCACTTGTTCTACGTGGCACTGTTCAAGACCAGCCAGCGGTGGTTTCCGCACCGCGGGGCGCTGGCGGCCACGCTGGGTGTGGGCGCGGCGATGTATGCCTTCTTGTGGACGGGCGGGCTGACGGCCGCACTGCGGGGGCCGGTGGCGGCGTATGTGCTGGTGATTGCGCTGATGGCCGCGCAGGCCATCGGGCGGGCCACCGTGCTGCGGGATGGGGCGGCGGTGCTGGTGGCGGTGGGGGCGGCGTTCTTCATGCTCAGCGATTCGCTGCTGGCCACGCACCGCTTCGTGTCGCCCCTGCCGTGGTCGCAGGTGTGGGTGCTGGGCACCTACTACGCGGCGCAGGCGTGCATCGTGGCGGTGGTGCTGAAGGCGGCTGCCGCGTTGGTGCCTGCACACAATGCAGGGACCCGCGCCGACGGGCCGGTGGTTGCTGCCATTGGGCCGACGGCAGGCACCTCAGCTGTCGCAGGTAGTGCAGGTAGTGCAGGTAGTGCAAATATTGCTGGTAGCGCAGCCGTGGCAGCTACCGCACCCACGGGCGGGCCAGCGCTGCAGCCGGAATGTACGCCGCACCCGCAATGAACAGCACGCCCGCCAGGGTGAAAAAGCCCCCACTGAGCAGCCACAGCAGGGTGTCGGCGTTGTACCAGCCGGGCCGCGCCTTCAGCAGGGCGACCATGGCCACCTCCTGCACCGCGATCAGGCCGCGCCCCGCGGTGTAGTGGTACACGGCGCCGCCCAGCGCCCAGAAGCCGGTCAGCACGCACGCCAGGCCATAGAACGCATAGCCGGTGCGCCACCGCTTGGTGGTGCCTGCCGTGCACCACACGCCCAGGCAGCCCGCCGCCACCGCACCGGCCACCAACCAGCCCTGCAGGCGGTCGCTGGCCACCGGCAGCAGCCAGTGCCAGGCCCAGGGCAAGGGCGCCAGCAGCCATTCCGATTGCGCAGCCAGCCCCGGCCAGCGCTGCGGGGGCAGGTCCATGGAAAAGCGCGGCCGGTCCACCATCCACAGCACGAACGTTACCGGCAACAGCACGGCGAACAGGACGTAGGCGCTGCCCCGCCACACCAGCAGTCGATGCGACCATGCGGCACCCGCTCCGCCCCGCCTGTGGCCGTCGATCAGGTGCGATGCCAGGCCGGCCGCCAGCGCGGCTTCGCCCACCGCTGCGCACACGGCGACCCGGCCGCGCAGGTCGGCAAAGCCTTCGATGACGAACACCGAGAGCTGGCCGTACACGAAAGCGCCCAGTGCATGCAGCGCCACCGTTCCCGCCAGCAAGGCCCAGGCGCAGGATCTAAGGAAGTGTTGCTCGGGCGAGAGCTCTGGCCCGCCGGACCCCACCCAGCCCCGAGCGGCGCGCGCCCGGGCTTCGGCGCGGAGCTGGCGGCGTCGGTCGTTCTTTTTGGAGGGCTTGCGGGGTGGCGCCATGGCTGGGGTGTGCGGCCTTGGCGGCTACGGGGCAGAGGAAGAGGTAAGAAGGTGAAGGTGCGAGGCGAAGGCTTCTCAGGCGCCGAACAGCCCCGGCGCACCCGCGCTGGGCGGCGTCACCCCCAGGTGCCGGAACGCTGCCAGCGTGGCGATGCGCCCGCGCGGCGTGCGCTGCAAGAAGCCCTGCTGGATGAGGTACGGCTCGATCACGTCCTCGATGGTGCCGGCCTCTTCGCCGATGCTGGCGGCGATGTTGTCCAACCCCACCGGGCCACCGTCGAAGCGATGGATCACGGCCTCGAGCAGCTTGCGGTCCATCACGTCGAAGCCTTGCGGGTCCACGTCGAGCATCGCCAGGGCGCGGTCGGCGATATCCTTGGTGATGCGGCCGTCGCTCTTGACCTCGGCATAGTCCCGCACCCGCCGCAGCAGGCGGTTGGCGATGCGCGGCGTGCCCCGGCTGCGGCGGGCGATCTCAAAACCTCCGTCTTCGTCCATGGGCGCGCCCAGCAGCCCGGCACTGCGCTTGACGATGCGCGCCAGCTCTTCGGACGTGTAGAACTCCAGCCGCGCAACGATGCCGAAGCGATCGCGCAGCGGGTTGGTCAGCATGCCGGCGCGCGTGGTGGCGCCCACCAGGGTGAAGGGCTGCAGGTCGAGCTTGATGCTGCGCGCCGCCGGCCCCTCGCCGATCATGATGTCGATCTGGTAGTCCTCGAGCGCGGGGTAGAGGATTTCCTCGACCACGGGGGACAGGCGGTGGATCTCGTCGATGAAGAGAACGTCGTTTTTCTCGAGGTTGGTGAGCAGCGCGGCCAGATCCTTGGGCTTTTCCAGCACGGGCCCGCTGGTCTGGCGCAGGTTCACGCCCAGCTCGGCCGCGATGATGTGGCTCAGCGTGGTCTTGCCCAGCCCCGGGGGGCCGAACAGCAGCACGTGGTCCAGCGCCTCGCCGCGCTTCTTGGCCGCACCGATGAAGATCTCGAGCTGCTCCCGCGCCTTGACCTGGCCCACGTACTCCTGCAGGAGCTTGGGGCGCAGGGCGCGCTCGATGGCTTCTTCCTGCGGGGACGCAGGGGCTGCGGAGACGACGCGTTTGGCGGGAGCGGGAGCGAAGTCGTCGGTTTGGATGGTCATGCGGCGGTCAGTTGGTGTTCATGGCCGCGATCACTGACTGGTCCAGGCGTAGTACATGGGACCTTCGTAGCGGAAGTCTTTGTTCACTTGGATCACAAAGTCGCGCTCAGCCACGCTGATGGTGTAGAAGTGCGCGCCGGTCTTGTCGTTGTAAAAGCGGAATATGGCGGAAGCGCCATTGCCCTCACCGACTTGCGCGTACCAGCTCACCACTTCATATTTGAATGCTGGAAAATTAGCAATCACGAAGTCCCTCTCAGCCACATTTCCGGAATAGAAATGTGCGCCTGTGGTGGGGTTATAAAACCGGAATACGGGGTCTTTGCCGGAACTGGCATCGGCGTACGCATAGAACGCAATGTTTTCGTAACCGAACTCTGGGAATGTACGGATCACGAAGTCTCGTTCGGCGGCGCTGGCGGTGTAGAAATGAGCGCCCGTCTTGGCGTTGTAGAAGCGATAAACCGCCGTGCGCGTTGCGGCCGAGGCGATTGGCGCCAGCCAGTTTCTCAATGCGGCGTTGTACGCCACGTCGAAGCGGCCATAGAACTCGGGAGAGGCTATGGCCTGGCAACTGGAACTTCCGCCGTACAGCGTACCGATGACATGCGTGCCACCCTTGAAAAGCGCTGATCCGCTGCTGCCGCCTTCGGTGGTTCCCTCGCTCCAGTTCACGCGGTAGAAGTTGCCTGTGGTCCCGCTGCACTGAAACTGCGTGCCGCCGGCGGAAGTGCAGTTGGACTGGCTGTTGAGCGTGCCGAAGCTGATTTTCAGCAGGTCGCCCCGCGGGTGGTGAAGCCCCACCACCGAGGCGCCCATAACTTGCGTGCTGGCATCCCATCCCGCAAAGAACGCGCCGGCCGGGGGAGCGTCATTGAGCCTGAGCAACGCCGTGTCGGTGCTGTTGCTGGCGTACAGCAGCGTGGCGCCATTCACCCGCTTGGCGGTGGTGCTCGACAAAGTGCGGGAATTGCACGCGGGCGCCCGGTAGAACCAGTCCGTCTGCAGCGTGGAGGCCACCGTCTGCGACGAGATGCAGTGGTTGGCACTGAGGAAGTAAGGCGTGCCCGACGACTTGTTGTCATTCAGCAATGTGCCGGTGCATGCAAACGTGTCCGCACCGGACGTGAAGAGCATGCGTGCCACCGCATTGCGCTGGCTGGCATAGCTTTCGTAGCAGCTCGCGTCCAGTTGGCAGGAGGCGGATTCGTTGATCTTGATCGACAGCTCTTCCTCTGTCGGAATGGACAGGTTCTCAAAGATGTGAGAGACACGCGGCACGGCGATGTCCACGGCGCTTGCAGGCGTTCCGGGGGGCAGCTCCACCTCCAGCGTGGCCTCGTCCGACCCCAGGTCTGGCGTCCACCAGGTCTGGCCGTCCAGGGTGGTGTCACCCGCCTGCGCATTGCGCTGAATGCGCTGCAGAACGTCCTGGCCGGATGTCTGGAACACCGTACCGGCCTTGGCCTGGCTGTAGACGCGCAACTGCGCGCTGCCGGGCAATTGCTTGACGACCACACCCAGGCGCAAGCCATGCGCGCCCTGCGCCGTGAAACTGATGGCCGCCACCTGGCCGCCGTTGGCCGAAGGCTTCCACTGGAGCTGCTTCAGCGTCTGCGCGGCATCGCGGGTGGCACCCACATCGCGCGCAGCACCCACCTTGCGGGGCCCCACGGTAGATGCCAGTGCGGCAGTCTTCTCCTGCGCCAGCTCACCCAGTACGACCTGGGTGGGCTTGGGCGCTTCCACCACGCTGCGCGATTTGATGCTGGCGACACCTTGGTCGGTGCTGGCGGGCTGTACCCAGCCATCGACCTTGGTCACTGGAGCTGGCGCCTGCGCCTGCGCAGCGCTAACCGAACCGCCGTCCTGGCCGCCTCCGCACCCTGCAAGGAGGGCCAGCGTTGTGACAAGGGCGCTCGCCCCACGCATGAAAAAGTTCTTTGTCATCTCTTCACCTGTATCTACGACAGACCGCACCGTTCGACGGCGAACCGTCCACCCGCGGGCTGTGCATTGAGAAATCAGCCGACCGGTGCCGGCAGCTCCTACTTCGCAAGCGCCTTCAGCGCCAGCTTGATCCCGTCACTCACGCCCACCTCCGCCGGCAGCGCCTTGAGCGCGGCCGCAGCTTCCTTGTCGTTATAGCCCAAGGCCAGCAGAGCCTGAAGGATATCTGTCTGCGCGTCGCTGGTCGCCCCGCCCGGTGTTGCGCCGATGTCTGCACCCAACTTGCCCTTGAGCTCCAGCAGCAGGCGCTCGGCCGTCTTCTTGCCGATGCCCGGCACCTTCACCAGCCGCCCGGCCTCTTGCAGCGAGATCGCCTGGGCCAGGTCTGCCACGCCCATGCCCGACAGCACGGACAATGCCGTGCGCGGCCCCACGCCCGATATCTTGATGAGCTCGCGAAACGCCTGGCGCTCGGGCGCGGTGGCAAAGCCGTAGAGCAGCTGGGCGTCTTCGCGCACGATGAACTGCGTGAGCAGGCTCACGCGCTCGCCCACGGCGGGCAGGTTGTAGAAGGTGCTCATGGGCACATTCACCTCATAGCCCACGCCGTGGCAGTCCAGCAGCACCTCCGGGGGGTTCTTCTCCAGCAGGGTGCCGGTCAATTTGCCTATCATTGGTGTCCTTTGATGCCGTTGGCAACACATCCAGCGCCGTCGTTCTTGCCGTTTTTCCGTTGCCTGATTGGAATTATCCGCGTGATCCTGCGACACACCTTCACCCCCCACAACAATATGCGGCTGACCCACCTGTGTGGGCCCGCCGATGCACATCTGCGCACGATCGAGGAAGCGCTGGGGGTGAGCATTGCGCACCGCCACGAGCAGTTCAAGGTCGACGGCCCCAAGGCCAAGGCCAACCAGGCCATGGAGCTGCTGCAGGCGCTGTACGAGATGGCCGACCGGCCCGTCACCGAGGACTACCTGCAGCTCATGCTGGCGGGCGACACCGCCCTGGTGGAGGCGCCCGAGGGCGCCATCGTGCTCAACACCCGCCGCGCCGACCTGCGCGGGCGCACGCCCACGCAGAGCCTGTACCTCGAAAACATCGCCAGCCACGACATCACCTTCGGCATCGGCCCGGCCGGCACGGGCAAGACGTACCTGGCGGTGGCAAGCGCCGTGGATGCACTGGAGCGCAGCGCGGTGCAGCGCATCGTGCTGACCCGCCCCGCGGTGGAGGCCGGCGAGCGCCTGGGCTTTTTGCCGGGCGACCTGGCGCAGAAGGTGGACCCGTACCTGCGCCCCCTGTACGACGCGCTGTACGAGCTGATGGGCTACGACAAGGTGATGAAGGCGTTCGAGCGCAATGCGCTGGAGATTGCGCCACTGGCGTTCATGCGCGGGCGCACGCTGAACAATGCCTTCGTGATCCTGGACGAAGCGCAGAACACCACGCCAGAGCAGATGAAGATGTTTCTCACCCGCATCGGCTTCGGCGCCAAGGCCGTGGTCACGGGCGACGTGAGCCAGGTCGACCTGCCCAAGGGCTCTATGAGCGGCCTGGTCGACGCCGAGCGCGTGCTCAAGCGGGTCAAGGGCATCTCGGTGACGCGCTTTACCACCGCCGACGTGGTGCGCCACCCGCTGGTTGCGCGCATCGTGGACGCGTACGACGCGCCCCGCCGCGCCCCCGCCACCCGCGCCCGGGACTGACGCTCACTTTTTAATAGCTGCTAGCGCTTGCTGATCAAGCGGTAGCGGCCAAAAATAACAATAAAACATGCCTCTGAACCAACTGTCCCTGTCGCTCCAGTTCGGCCGCTTCGACGCACTGGCCGCCCACCGCGCCGTGCTGCCCCGCCACAAGGTGGCGCGCTGGGTACGCCACGCCCTGGCCACGGATGCCGAGATCACCGTGCGCATCGTGGGCGAGGACGAGGGCCGCCAGCTCAACCACGAGTTTCGCAAGAAGGACTACGCCACCAACGTGCTCACCTTCGACTACACGCAGGAGCCGCTGGTGACTGCCGACCTGGTGCTGTGCGCCCCGGTGATCGAGCGCGAGGCGAAGGAGCAGAACAAGACCCTGGAAGAGCACTACGCCCACATGCTGGTGCACGGCACGCTGCATGCCCAGGGCTGGGACCACGAGACCAGCGAGGCCGACGCCGACGAGATGGAGTCGTACGAGACGGACATCCTCGCCGAACTGGGGTTCGAGGACCCGTACGCCAAATAGCTGGCTGTCTCCTGCGACTCCTGCGGCCTCTACCGCCTCTACGACTTCTGCGCTCCTGCGCCCCGGCACTCTGCCTACCTGCCGCGTTCGTTCCCACAGGGTCCCTCAGCAGGGCGCCGCGGCAGCGTCCTGCAAATCTCTCCAACCTTTTCCCCACCCAATCCGTGCGGGTAGCCGCTGCTTTCGCACCTAAGATCGAGCCAATCATCCAATGACAACACCCAGGGCGCGGCAACGCGCCCCATGGGGGAGACATGCTCGAGACCGCCCTGCTGCTCACCGCCGCGTTCATCGCCGGCGCCCTCAATGCCGTTGCCGGAGGCGGCAGCTTTCTGACCCTGCCTGCGCTGGTGTTCACCGGCGTGCCGCCCGTGGTGGCCAATGCCACGGGCACGGTGGCGCTGCTGCCGGGGTACATCGCCGGTGCCTGGGGCTTTCGCGAGGACACCGCCCCGCCGCCGGGGCTGTCCATGCGGCTCCTGGTGGTGCTTGCGCTCATCGGCGGCGCGGCCGGGGCGGCGCTGCTGCTGGTCACGCCCGATGCAACCTTCAGGCGCGTGGTGCCCTGGCTGCTGCTGGCCGCCACCGCGCTCTTCGCGTTAGGCCCGTGGCTGCGCAGGCGGCTGGCGGGCGGCCACCCGTCCACGGCCCGGGCCACCCTGGGCGTGCTGGCGGTGGCCGCCTACGGCGGGTACTTCAACGGCGGGCTGGGCATCTTGCTGCTGGCGCTGTTCGGCCTGCTGGAGCAAACCCATCTGAACGCCATGAACGGGCTGAAAAACTGGGTCTCGGCCCTGCTGACCGCCATTGCCGTGGCCATCTACGCCGCGGGTGGGGTGGTGCTGTGGCCCCAGGCGCTGATGATGATGGTGGCGGCCACGGCAGGCGGCTATGGCGGCGCGCGCGTGGCCCGCAAGCTGCCCGCACCCGTGCTGCGCTGGGGCATCGTGGCCACGGGGCTGGTGATGGCGGGGCTGTTCTTCTGGCGGCAGTAGCGTAGCGAGCATCCCGACACCGCGATCAAGGCTGAACGGCGATCACAGCGATCACCACAGCGATCACCACAGCCATCGCCGTGGCGCTCCGATGCAGGCTTGGCGTGACCTGGGCTGGCGGTTTGGCTACTTGGGCCGGCGTTCAGCCGGCTTCTTGCGCGCGGTGACTGGTGCAGTGGGCGCAGTGGGCGCAGTGGGCACAGCAGGGGCAGCGGGGGTAGCAGTTGTAGAGGGCGCAGTGCGCGCAACGCGAACCACGGGGACCACAGGTACCGGTGGAACCACCGGCGGCGCCGGGTACACCTTGGCAAAGGTCAGGATGATTTCGCGCACCAGCTTGCGCTGGGGCGCCGGCAGCTGCAAAAAGGCGTCGAAGGTTTCGCGCTCCAGGTAGCCCACGCCGACCTGCCAGCGGTCGCGGTGCTCCTGCACTGCGTGCCGCACGCTCGTGCCGAACCGCAGCACTTCCGGCTCGATCCTGAGCAGCTCTGCCAGCACCACCAGCTTGTCCTGCGCCGGAATCGCCTCGCCCTTGAGCCAGCGCGACACCGCCTGGAAGGTCACGGACCGCCCCCAGTATTTGCCGTTGAACAGGCTCAGCAATACCCCCGGCCGCGGCTCAAGGCCCGCAGCCGCCATGGCATCCCGCAATCGCTCGGCGAACTCCAACTTGTTGTCCATCCTTCGACCGTAAAGCGGCGGTTGAATCGGCAATCAACTTCTTGTTGCACAATTCATTCAATCATTTGTTGATTGAATTACCCAACCGGTTGCAAACCCCTGCGCCGCCTACGCCGTATGCCCAAATCGCTGCTTGAACAACTCCCCGAGATCGTGGCCCAGGGCCGCAAGGAAGCTGAAAAAATTCTGGAAGGGCTGGAGGGCCGCTACCGCGTCAGCCTCCACACCCGCGAGGTGGTGCTGCCCGCCAAGGCCAGTGCCACCACCGACTGGGTTCAACACCAGGCCCGCCAGGAGCAGCGGGCCGATAGCGACGGCGCGTGGGCCAACCGGTTGGTCTATGGCGACAACCTGCTGGCCATGGCCGCGTTGCTGGCGGGCGATGCGCAGACGCCCAGCCTGCGCGGCAAGGTGGACCTGATCTACATCGACCCACCGTTTGACAGCAAGGCCGACTACCGCACCAAGGTGACGCTGCCCGGCCTGGAGCTGGAACAGCGCCCCACCGTCATCGAGCAGTTCGCGTATTCCGACACCTGGAGCGATGGTACGGCCTCCTACCTGGCCATGATCACCCCTCGCCTCATCCTGATGCGGGAGTTACTGGCGGACACAGGCTCCATCTACGTGCACCTGGACTGGCATGTGGGCCACTACGTCAAGCTGGTGATGGACGAGGTGTTCGGCAAAGACAACTTCGTCAACGAGATCTGCTGGTGGTACAAGCGCTGGTCGGCCGCGGCCAGCACGTTCCAGCGGATGCACGACACGATCTACTTCTACCGCAAGACCGACCGGTACAAGTTCAACCAGCTGTTCCAGCCCCTGGCCGCATCCACCGCCGCCATCCACGGCAACACCCGCCGCGTGAACGTGCCGGACGACAGCGGCAAGCTCGTCACCGTGCGCACCGACGAGCCCAGCCGGGGCGTGCAGATGCACGACGTGTGGGAGGTGCCCTTCGTCGTGGCGCATTCGCAGGAGCAGGTGGGCTACGCCACGCAAAAGCCCATCGAGCTGGTGGCGCGCATCCTCGAAGCATCGTCCGACCCCGGCGACCTGGTGGCTGACTTCTTTGGCGGCAGCGGCAGCTTTGCGGCCGCCGCCGAGGGTCGGCGCGTGGCCAAGGACGGCAACAAGAGCGTTTATTCCAACGCCGCAGCGCGCCGCTGGATCACCACCGACCTGGGCAAGCCCGCCTGCATGATCATGCGCAAGCGCCTGATCGACCTGGAGGCGCGGCCGTTTCTCTACCAGGCCATCGGCGACTACCAGGTCGAAGCCGCCAAGGCCACGCTGGGCCGCGACTTCCGCATGGGCGACCTGTCGCACATCGTGCTGTCGCTGTACGGCGCCCTGCCCCTGCCGGCCGACGTGAACCCGCAGCGCAACCTGGGGCAGATTGCCGGCTTCGAGTTCGGTAACAAGCGCGGCAGCAAGACGCTGGTGCTGGCCGACTCGCCCAACAAGCTCACCGGCCTGGCCACCCTCAAGAAGGCCATGGCCCAGCGCGACAACCTGCTGGGCGGCTGGGACCGCGTGGTGGTGCTGGGCTGGAACTTCGAGCCCAGCATCGGCGAGACCATCACCGCGCTCAACGACTCGCGCCTGGAGGTGCTGGTGATCCCGCCCGACCTGATGGACCGGCTCAAGAAAAAGGGCGGCATCGACAAGCTGCGCGGGCAGGTGCGCTTCTCCAGCCTGCAATACCTCACCATCCACCCGGTGCACCGGCAGGCCGCTGCGGCAGGCGCCACCGCACCCACGGGCGAAGCGGCCCACGAAACCCTGACGGTGCGCCTGAAGAACTACGTGCTGCTCTCGCCCGAGGCCATCAACCTGGACGACGACAACCGCACCCGGCTGCAGCAGATCGCCAATGCCGAGCCCCTGGCCCTGATCGAATACTGGGCGGTGGACCCGGACTACGACGGCAAGGTGTTCCGCTCGGTATGGCAGGACTACCGGGGCAACACGGCCAACACCAACACCAACACCAACTCCACCCAAACCACCAACATCAGCTACAACGCCCACACCGCCAGCGACGCCGATGCGCTGCGCGTGACGAGCACCGCCATCGTGGCCGCCCCCGCCAAGCCCGGCCCGCGCACGGTGTGCGTGCGGGTGGTGGACGTGTTCGGCTTCGAGGCCGAAGTGGTGACCACGGTGGAGGCTGCATGAGCCCCCAAAGCCAAAGGCACAGCCACGACCCACTGGCCCTGGCCGCCGGCCTGACCGCCCGGGCACGGCAACTGTGCAATGGGCTCGAGGCCGGCACGGCGGACATCCTGGACCTGGTGACCCCCACCACCGCGGAGCTGCTGCTGTGGTGGTTTGGCGACGACATGCGCATGGCCCGGGGCGCGGGCGCGTCCGGGGTGGGCGGGCTCAACTTCCATGCGGGGCAAGAGCAGGCCATCCTGAACGCCATCGTCGCGCACGAGGTACTGGGGCACGGGCGCGACCACTGGACGCTGCTGCACCTGTACCAGGCCTGCGCGCCCGATGCGCTGCAGGATGGCCGGCGCATGACCGAGGTTTCCCACCCACGCCACGGGCACCCCAAATACTGCTTCAAGATGGCCACGGGCACCGGCAAGACCTGGGTGATGCAGGCGCTGATGGTGTGGCAGCTGCTGAACAAGACCGCGGCGCTGGCCAGCGGCGTGGACGACGCACGCTTTACCCGCCAGTTCATGGTGGTGGCGCCCGGGCTCATCGTGTACGAGCGGCTGCTGGACGCGTTCTGCGGCAAGCCGGTGGCGGGCAGCGCGGCGCGCGACTTCAGCCGCTCGGACATCGTGCAGTACGCCGACCTCTTCGTGCCCGAGGCACACCGCGAGGCCGTCTTCGCCTTTGTGCGCGGCAACGTGTGCAGCAAGGCAGAGATCGGCCTCAAGACCACCGGCAACGGCATGATCGCCATCACCAACTGGCACCTGCTGGCCGAAGGCGATGCGCCGGACGACCAAGACACCACCTCCGTCCCCAATGCCCCGCTGGAGCCCCGCCGCGTGGTGGAGGCCGTGCTGCCGCTCACGCCCGGCCGCGCCACCGGCAACAGCCTGGACGTGCTGGACCGCCGCTACGCACGCGGCAACGTGCTCGAGTTTCTGGCGGGCCTGCCGGAGCTGATGGTCTTCAACGACGAAGCGCACCACATCCACGAGCTGCAGCGCGAAGGCGAGACCACCGAGGTGGAGTGGCAAAAAAGCCTGACCCGCATCGCTGCCAGCAAGGGACGGCGCTTCGTGCAGGTGGACTTCTCCGCCACGCCGTACAACGACGTCGGCAGCGGCAGAACCCGACGCAAGCTGTACTTTCCGCACATCGTGGCGGACTTCGACCTGCACAGCGCCATGCGCGCCGGCCTGGTGAAGTCGCTGGTGCTCGACCGGCGCAAAGAGATCGGCGCGCTGCCGCTGGACTTCAAGGCCGAGCGCGACGACGCCGGCCGCCCCACCCTGAGCGAAGGCCAGCGGGTGATGCTGCGTGCCGGGCTGAACAAGCTGCGCAAGCTCGAAGTCGACTTTGCCCGCATCGACCCGCACCGCCACCCCAAGATGCTGGTGGTGTGCGAGGACACCAGCGTGTCCCCCCTGGTGGCGGACTTTCTGTGCCAGCAGGAAGGCCTGGCCGACGACGACGTGATGACCATCGACTCCGGCAAGAAAGCCGAGCTGGGCGAGAAGGACTGGGCACCCGTGCGCGAGCGCCTGTTCAGCGTGGACAGCCACGCCACGCCGCGCGTCATCGTGAGCGTGCTGATGCTGCGCGAGGGATTTGATGTGAACAACATCTGCGTCATCGTGCCGCTGCGCTCCAGCCAAGCCCAAATCCTGCTCGAGCAGACCATCGGCCGCGGCCTGCGGTTGATGTGGCGGGACGCGGAATACACCGACCTCAAGCGTGAGAACCGCGAGCGCATCAACGCGGGCCAGGAGCCTGGCAGCCTGATCGACGTGCTCTCCATCGTGGAGCACCCGGCATTCCAGTCGTTCTACGACGGCTTGCTGCACGAAGGCCTGGCAGGCACCACCGGCGACGGCACCGATGAGGCCTCCAGCACCGGCGACGTGGTGGCGGCGGAGCTGCGGGACGGCTTTGAAGCGTTCGACTTCGGCATCCCGTTCATCCTGCAAGAGGCCGACGAGGTGCGCGACCACCGCGGCCCCGACCTGGCCACCCTGCTGGCCTTCACCGCCATGACGGCCGAGCAGCTGGCCGGCCTGCTGGGCCGGGGCGACACCTTCATCTCGCAAGACCTGCAAAGCGCCACCCTGTTCGGCGACTACCGCGTGGATGGCGCGGTGATGACCGTGGGCGGCTACAACGACTACCTGGCGCGGCTGACCCGGCGCATCAGCCAAGCGCTGAGCGAGCCCCTGCCCAAGGGCCACAAGATCGCCACGCACCTGGCCAAGCCCTACTGGCAGGTGCACACGGCCGAGCTGACCGGCTGGCTCGACGACTACATCTGGACCACCTTGTTCGGCGGCGCCTTCAACCCGCTGGAAGGCGAGAACTGGCGCGTACTGCTGCTGCAGCCGGTGGTGGACCACATCACCAAAGTGTTTGCGGTGGCCTTGCTGGAGTCCGAGCAGCGCCACCCCGCAGGCCAGACCGAAGTGCATGTGCGCCGGCTGAGCGAAGTGCCCCGGCTGATGGTGCGCGAGAGCCATTCGGTGGCCGTGAGCAAGTGCATCTACACCCGCCTGGGCTGGCCCGCGCACAGCGGCGGCCTGGAGCGCGCCTTCATCCACTGGGCGCAAGCGGACTCGCAGGTGCTGGCCTTTTGCCGCATCAGCGAAAACCGGCACACCTTTGCACGGCTGCGCTACGTGAAGGAAGACGGCTTGCCCGCCTTCTACTCGCCCGACTTTCTGGTGCGCACCGCGGACGCGGTGTACCTGGCCGAGACCAAGGCGCAGCAGCAAACCACCCATCCCAACGTGCTGCGCAAACGCACGGCGGCGCTGACCTGGTGCGAGCGCATCAACGCGCTGCCGCCCGGGCAGCGCGGTGGCCCGCCCTGGCACTACGTGCTGCTGGCAGAAGACACCCTGACCGAGTGGCAGGCCAAAGGCGCGCGGCTGGCAGACCTGCTGCAGTTTGCGCGCATGCGCCCGCAGGCCGACGCATCGCAGCAGGCCCGCCTGCTGTGAGGGACCGCCGCTGGCCTACAGCACGCTGTGCTGCAGCAGGGGCGAGCGCGGCAAGAATCGAAAAGCGGTCGATGCCGCCGCCAGCATGCACGCGATGCAGACCATGACCGCCTGGTACGGCTCGTGCCCGTGGTGCTGCGCCCACGCGGCCAGCAGCCCGGTGAGCCACTGCATCAGCGCAATGCCCATGAACATCGACATGGTGTACAGCGACAGCGCGCGCCCGGTCATCTCGGCAGGGTACGACGAGCGCACGTCCGCGTACTGCAGCACGCCATAGCCCGACAGCAGCCCCATCAGAAAGATCAGCACTACATTGGCCACGGCATGGTGCAAGAAGGCCATGCCCAGGAACAGCGCCGCCATCAGCAGCGAGAAGTTGGTGATCCAGCGCCGCCGCCGCGCAGGCCCCGGGTCCACGCGGCCGAACAGGGCGGGCATGAACAGCGAGATCACCGACAGCACCAGAGCCACATTGCCGCTGTCCACCAGCGAAAACCCATACCGCCCCATCAGCAGCGGCCCCAGCCACAGGCCGCGCAGCGTCAAAAAGGCCGCATAGCAGCACATGCCCAGGACCAGGATGCCCCAGGTGTGCGGCACCTTGAACAGCGCGCCAAACCGCCTTGCTGCCTGCGCCCACGACTCGCGCGGCTGCTCTGCCACCCGGGGCAACGCCGGCTCGCGCACCCGCAGAAAAATCAGCAGCCACGCCAGCAGCGACAGCACCGACAGCACCGCAAAGCCGGTGCGCCAACCCCAGGTCTGCACCATGAAGGCCAGCGGCGTGCCGGTGAAGATGAGCCCCAGCCCACCCACCCCCATGCCCAGGCCCGAGAAAAACGCGAACCGCTGCGCCGGAAAGTGGCGCGCGATGAACACCGTGCTGGCCAGAAAGGCTGGCGAGCAGCCCACACCGATCAGCAGCTGCCCCAGCATCAGCCAGCCGTAGCTCGGCGCAGCGGCCGACACGGCCGCGCCCACTGCGGCCAGCGGAAACGCCGTCAGCACCGTGCGGCGCAGGCCATACAGGTCCATGCCGATGCCCATGAGCAACTGCGCCACACCGAACGACAGCCCGAAGAGCCCCGCAAACGCGCCCAGCGAATCCGGCGAGATGCCGAAGTCGGCCTGCAGGCCGGTGGCGATGATGCTGGTCACCGTGCGGTAGGCCTGGCTCAGCGCAAAGGCCGACAGCAGGCACAGATACATGACCCACAGGGCGCGGCCTGGCGGCGGCAAGGGAGCAGGCGGATGGGGGGAGGTTTCAGTCACAGGTCGGGCACGGGCCATGGCAGCGGCTGTCGCCATGGCGCAAGAAGGAGGGCAGGCACCCGCCCGAGCCTACAGACTTTGCGCGCGGCCTGCCGTCGCCGTGCGGACATGCCCCGCCCACCGCAGCCGATGGGCCGGCGGGCCCATCGGTCACAGGCGGCACGCATGCGCCGCAGACCCGCCGCACCCACGCAGGTTCACGGTGCCGCCGCGGGCGCTGGCGCGATCCGCAGCGGGATGGTCACCGGTCCGTCGTTCACCAGGTGCACCTGCATGTCGGCAGCGAACTGGCCCGTGGCCACCTGCGGATGCGCGGCCTGGGCCCGGGCCACCAGGTAGTCGTACAGGCGCCGCCCCTCGTCGGGGGCCGCGGCCTGGGTGAAGCTTGGGCGGTTGCCGCCGGTGGTGTCGGCCGCCAGGGTGAACTGGCTGACCAGCAGCAGGCCGCCGCCGGTGTCCTGCACGCTCTGGTTCATCTTGCCGGCCGCGTCGGAAAAGATACGCAGCTTCAAGATCTTGGCCAGCAGCCGGTCGGCCTCGGCCTCGGTATCGCCGCGCTCGGCACACACCAGCACCAGCAGGCCCGCACCGATGGCCCCCACGGTGCATCCCGCCACATCCACCCGCGCTTCGCGCACACGCTGCAAGACACTGATCACTTCACTTCATCCTTGGGGTCGTCAAAATGTGCTTCCACATCGGTGGGCAGCAGCTCAATGGTGGCACGCAGGCCGGGCACGGCGGACATCAGCGCGCGTTCGACCTGACCCCGCAATTCAGCAGCGCGGCCCAGGGTCCAGTGGGCAGGCATGTGCAGATGCAGGTCCACGAACTGGCGCTGGCCCGCACGGCGGGTGGAGACATGGTCAAAGCGTACCGCGCCAGGCGGCCGGGCTTGCACGAACTGCTGCAGGGTGGCGTCGATGGTGGCCTGCACCTCAGGCTCCACCGCGCAATCCATGAGCCCCTGGGACGAGCGCCAGACCAGCTCCACGCCCTCCTTGAGGATATTGAGCGCCACGGCGATGGCCGCCACGGCATCGAGCCACAGCCAGCCCGTGAGGGCCGCGCCGACGATGCCTACCAGTACGCCTGCCGAGGTCCAGACATCGGTGACCAGATGGCGCGCATCGGCCTCGAGCGCGATGGAGCGGTGCTCGCGCGCCGAGCGGAACATCACCCAGGCCAGCAAGCCGTTGAGCGCCGAGCTGATCACCGACAGCCCCAGCCCCCAGCCGATCTGCTCGATGGGCTGCGGGTCCAGCAGCCGGTGCCCCGCCGCCCACAGGATGCCGGCCGACACGCCCACGATGAGAATGCCCTCGAACCCCGACGAAAAATACTCGGCCTTGTGGTGGCCGTAGGGGTGGTCGTCATCGGCCGGCCGCGCCGCCACCGTCACCATGGCCAGCGCAAACATGGCACTGGCCAGGTTCACGAACGACTCCATCGCATCGGACAGCAACCCGACCGAGCCCGTGACCACCCAGGCCAGGGTCTTGAGCGCGATGGTGACCACCGCCACGGCCACCGACGCCCAGAGCAGGTTGCGGGGCTGCAGCCAGGGGTGGGAGGCGCGGGAGGCGCGGGTGGTGGGCGGAGGCGAGGACATGGACTGCGTGCATCAAGGCCCGGAGGGCCGAGCCCGGAATTACACCAGAGCCACCTTAAGCACCGCTTGCGCCCGGGCGGCCACGCCCACCCCATGCCAGAATCGCCCGCATGACCAAGGCATGGCGCCGCCACTTCGCAGGACTGCATCTCGCCGCGCTGGTGCTGTGGGCGGTGGTCGCCTGCGCGGGCGCCGTGTGGCTGGCATCGGCACGCCTGCAGCAGTTGCACGCGGCCTTCGAGACCGACGCCCGCATCGTGCACCGCCTGCTGAGCCAGCGCGTGGTGCAGCACGACGCGGTGATGTCCACCCTGGCCCTGCTGCAGCCACCGGCCGCGCAGGCTGCCACCGCAGCATCGGGCGCGGGCGGCGACGCCACCGCGCCGGCGGCCACCCTGCCCCGCCTGCCATCGGTGTACCCGCAGATCGTGTCCGTGCTGCA